>Ga0187783_10004134_pt1 | contig 10749 bp, 7 predicted proteins | sample 1015_SJ02_MP02_2_FD_132471 | JGI IMG/M metagenome (GOLD analysis project Ga0187783, IMG submission 132471) | Tropical peat soil microbial communities from peatlands in Department of Meta, Colombia - 1015_SJ02_MP02_20_MG | ecosystem: Environmental > Terrestrial > Soil > Wetlands > Peat | place...
ATGCTCTTGGCGGTCTCGCAGCAATTGTTCGAGTTCTTTGCCTGCGGTGTCGAGCTGTTCGCGTGCCCGGCCCATCTCCGAATCGAGCTGCTCAAGCAGATGGCCCGAGGTCATGACTTGTTTCTCCGCTTCTCGCTTTTCCCCTTCCAACCGGTCGAGCAGGGAAGTGAGGTCCTTGAGCTCGCGTCCTAGGGCGAGTACCCGGAGTTCTTCGTCGCGCAGGCTGGCTGCCAGCTCCGTCAGCAAACGGAGCAGATCCCGGAGTTCGCGCTTCATCGAGAGCGGCCCCTCCTGCCGTTGTTTTCCGCCAGTCACCGTCACATTGTGGAAGCACTCCCCCGACTGGGAAAGAAAAAAAGCATCCGGATTCTCGAGCGCTAGTTCGCGCGCTAAATTTGGCTCGGGAACGATATACCCGTTTCGCAGCTTGGGCAAAATGACTTCGAGCGACCGACCGAAGCCATTCAGCACGCGAATCGAGTTTTTCAGCGGAACGATGGATGCGTCCGGGGTGGCAGTGTGCGCCGATTCCTCGACCGCAAAAGAAAACTTCGCCTGAGCGTCCTCAGGATGCACCAAAAACGTGGCTCGTCCATCCACGTCCGAGCGCAGCAGGCGCAGACCCTCATCGGCCGCGTCCCAGGACTTTACGACAATGTAATTCAATTCGTCGCGCAGGAAGTCCTCGACCACGCCCTCATAGCAAGGCTCCACTTCGAGAAAGTCGGCCAGCACCCCGGCCGGAGCCAGACCACCGTTCAAAGCCCCGGATTGAAACAGCCGCCTCACCGACTCGGTCGAATATCCATGTTCGGCGATGACGGCCTCAAGGGAAGACCTTTTCCCCACGGCCGAGGAGTACTCAGCCCGCAAGCTGTCCAGTCGGTGCTTGGCCTCCGACTCTTCCTGACGCTTCGATTCGAGGAGGTTCCGGACCTCGACGCATCTTTCACTCAGACTGGCCGCTTGTTCGGAGACGGTCTCGAATTCGAGCGCGAGTTGCCCTCGTTCTCCACCGAAGGCCTTCACCTCGAAATCCGCATTGGCCATTTCTGTCCGCAGCCGCTGGGTTTGGCGATCGATCGCTGCCATGCGTTCGGCTGCCTGGGTTAGCTGATTTTGCAAGTTGGCAGCCGAGTTCACCGCTTCCAGAATGGCGTTGTGAGAGTCCTCCTGACCGTGCTCGAGTGACGCCAGCCGCTCGCTGGCATTCCGAATTTCCTGCTCGCAAGCCGCGAGTTCCTGCTGCGCGGCGAACAAGTCCGCGGCGGCGGAATCGAGCACGGCTCGATTTTCGTGGCGCTCCGCCTCCAAGGCACTCAACCGGGTGCGGACCTGGGCCAGCTCAGCTTGCTCGGCAGCGGCCCGGGCTTCAAATTCTCGGCAACGTTCGTCGTTGTGGCGACGGGTTGCTTGGGCGCGGTCGGCTTCCAGCTGGATTTGACTCAGCCGCTCCCGGTTCTCCCGCATCTCCGTCTCGATGCCGTAGCCACGCTGTCTTCGTTCCGTCTGCTCCGCCTCGAGCTCCTGAATCTTCGTGCTTTGCTCCCGCATTTGTTCGGAGATGGCGTTCAGCAGCCGCTCCAGTTCGATCTCCTCGAGATCGAGTTGCGCGAACTTGCTGGCCAGAACCAGGCGGAGTTTGGCTCGCATTTCCTCTCGCAACTTGGCATAGCGCTCGGCCTTTGAGGCTTGCCGCTTCAGAGAATTCATGTGGTGCGTGACTTCCTCGAAGATGTCGTTCACTCGAGCCAGATTCTGCTTGGCGTCTTCCAGGCGGGCTTCCGCCAGCCGCTTCTTGGTCTTAAACTTGGTGATCCCCGCGGCTTCTTCGATGACCGACCGCCGATCGGTAGGGCGGCTGCTCAGAATCTGCCCGATGCGCCCTTGCTCGATGAGCGCGTAAGACTCCGACCCCAACCCGGTGCCCATGAACAACTCCTGAATGTCGCGCAAACGGCACAGCTTTCCGTTGAGCAGATATTCACTGTCCCCGGAGCGGAAAAGCCGGCGAGTCACCACGATCTCCCCCGCCCGGAATTGCTGCTGAAACTTTCTCCGTCGAATCTTCAGAACCACCTGCGAAGCGCTGGCCGGATCCGCAGCCGCCGAGGCCTGGGCTTCCTCACCAGCCAGGAAACTGCCAGGACTCGAAGCTGGGGATCCAGCTCCCTCGGCGGAAGCTTCCCCTTCCTCGAGTCTCCCTGGCTGAGCCTCTTCGGTCAGGCGGTCCACTTCCTCGACCGCTCGGGCTCTCAGTTCGGCCTCGTCCCAGTCCTCGTCAGGCAACTCCTCTTGGATCTCAATCTCAGTGGCATTGTTCGCATCCTGGCCGCCATAAACCTCAGGGTCGACAAGGGTGAGCGCGACCTCGGCCATACCCGTGGGCTTGCGATCGGGGCTGCCCGCGAAAATCACGTCTTCCATGCGGGAGCCGCGCAGGGTTTTCGCCGACTGCTCGCCAAGAACCCAGGCAATGGCATCGGCCAAGTTCGATTTTCCGCAGCCGTTCGGTCCGACGATGGCTGCGATCCCGTCACCATGAAACTTGAGCTCGGTGCGTTCGCAGAAGGATTTGAACCCGAGAATTTGCAGCTTTTTCAGTTTCAGCAACGTATTCTCCTTCGTCCCGTTAACCGCACGAAACAGCGGATTCTGGCTCTGGCACGGAAGAGCATGGCTTATGAGGCCCTCGGGCTTGAGCTTTCGAGGCAATCCACGCCAAGCTAAATAGAGCCCTTCGAGAACGACCTCATCCAGGCTCGGCAAGCCCGTCTGGCAAAGCGGATTGGCGAGCGAGAGATGTCAATTCGCGTACCAGTCGGAGCGGCGAATCGAAGCAACCGTGTTCTCCGATTCGATTTACTACCCAGGTTCGGCCCCCGGCCTCCTCCCGAAGAATCGTTTTCGACGGGACAGGGCCAAACATAAGGTTCGAGCTACTGTAACCTCGAAATGGCGCCAGGGTCAAGCTATAAAACCCCATATATAGTGGTCCCATGTACATAACCACGTTCCTTAGGGCATGGAATGCACACTACGATGGCAGAACCAGTGTGCCAGGAGGAAAGGAAGGGAGAATCGTGAGAGCACCAACAGCCTAGCGCACGCCGCCCAGGGAAGCAATTGGCTTTTTTGTGTTTTTACGACGGGCTGAGCGTCTGAGGACGGTGCGAAGGGAAAGCGAGCTGAAGCTCGAGCTGCCGCCCGGAGCCCGAAGCGTATCCGAGACCGATCTGATGGAGAAGGTCGCCGGCTTCGGCGCACTCTCGTAAAGCGCACTTGGCATCTCCTAGGACGGCGAATCTCCGGATGGGACTAGCAAGGGATGAATGAGGTTCTAACAGTGTTTTTTTCAATGGGATAACGTGCATGGTGTGCGATTCGACAGCGGAGATGGAAGCTAGCTTGGGGGCGAATCCTTTCTTTTCTGCTGGTTCTCGGGTAGGAGCCGATTCGATTTAGAATAGCCAGGGCTGCTATCTATGTTGATTCATGGCATCTTTCCTCCTATCAGCACGCCGTTTTATCCCGACGGCAATGTCTATCACAAGAAGCTCGAGCAGAATGTTGAGCGCTATTCCAAAACCCCGGTGGCCGGCCTGGTGCTGCTCGGCTCGACCGGCGAAGCCGTTTTCCTGTCGGATGAAGAACGCCGTGCCGTGCTGAAGACCGCTCGCGACGCCGCGGCCCCGAATAAAGTTCTGATCGCAGGTACGGGAATCGAATCGGCGATCGAGACTTTGCGCCTCACCGAATACGCCGCCGGGCTCGGCTATGACGTTGCCATGGTTCGCACCCCACATTACTTCCGCAAGCAAATGCCGCCGACCAACATGCTGGCCTTCTACCGTTTCGTGGCAGATCGCTCGCCATTGCCGGTTATAATCTACAATTTTCCCCAAGCTACGGGCTACGATATTCCCGCCGAGTTGGTCGCGGAACTCGCCGAGCATCCCAATCTCATCGGGATCAAGGAATCCAGCGGCGACGTGGAGAAGGTACGCCGTATGGTCGAAGGTACGCGTCACGTGAAACGCAGCGCGACCGTGAGCGAGACATTTGAGGCGGTTCCCACCCGCATGCTGGAAGCCGCAACCGAAGGGAACGGACACAGCGGCGAATTGGTCACGCTCGGGGCACCCGGCGCATCTGCGGAAGGGTCGATCGAACGCTACCGCTCGGCCAGAGCCTCGTCCCCGCCCGGGGTCGGCAGGATGAAGACGCGCCAGAAAGAAGTAGGTTTTCAGGTGCTGGTCGGTGCAGCGCACAAATTCGAAGCATCCTTGGAAGCGGGGGCGGTGGGCGGAATCCTCGCTTTTGCCGATGCCGCTCCCACCGCCTGCTATGAAATCTATGCCGCCTGGAAAGAGGGAGACGGAGAGCTTGCCCGCCTGAAGCAGACGCGCATTGCCAAGGCTGCCGAGCGCATCGTCGGCGAACTCGGCATCGCGGCTTTGAAGTACGCCATGGATCTCAACGGCTATTTCGGAGGGACCGTTCGGCTGCCTCTGTTGCCCATCACGGCCAACGTGAAATCCGAAATCGAACGGTGGATGTCGGACATCCGAAATTAGGCCTGCGCCCGCTCCCGCCTTCGACGACCTGGCGGGGCCTTCCGTTTGGTTTTTCGCAGTCTTCACCCGGTTGGTTTGCCGAAGAGCACCGACCACGAACGTCCTATCGCGATGGTTACTACGGTTCGTGACCTCTCGGTTCCGCAAGGCCGGAACCCTCGGCTCGAGGCTGCTGCCCGCCACGGTTTGGTTGGCCAGCCGAAGCCTAGCCCACCCCTAGGACATTACGGCCGTTTCCCACCTCTTGTGATCCATCGGGCAAGAGAGTATATTAAATTCGAACGAACGTTCGAACGGCATGGCTTCGAGCACCCCATCCATCGCGATCCAACCCCGGCGTCCCCCTGCGCTGAATTCGGAAACTCGCTTTGATCGTCAACTCGGCAAGATTTTGGAACACGCCACGGAAGTTTTTGACGAGAAAGGTTACGCCGCTGCATCGATGCGCGACCTTTCGCGCGCCAGCGGGATCTCCCTTTCTGGTCTTTATTACTATTTCGAATCCAAAGAGAAACTGCTGTATTTAATCCAGAAGCACACCTTTACCACCATTTTGCAGCGTTTGCGGGAGCGCTTGGGCAAAGTTTCTGATCCCGAGCTGCGGATTCGCCTGTTCGTTCTGAATCACCTGGAATACTTCCTCGCCAACCGCCGCGCCATGAAGGTACTTTCCCATGAAGACGAAGTGCTGAAGAATGGTTTTGGGGCCGCGATCCGAGTTCTGAAGCGGGAGTACTATCGCACCTGCGTTGCCTTACTGGACGATTTCAAGCGCCAGAAGGGATTGGATTTCTCGAGTCGCATTGCGGTGCTCAGCCTTTTCGGCATGATGAACTGGATTTACACCTGGTACAACCCCCGCATCGACGCCGATGCCAGGCAGATCGCCGGCGAGATCGGAGATATTTTTCTGCGCGGGATTAGCGCCGCGCGCGATAGCAAGAGGGCCAAAAAAAGGGCGAGTTGAGATTACGAATGTGAAAGGAGTTTTGCCATGGCTACCACCGTACAACCGGCCGCTCGGGAGAGTACAAAACCACTAATCAACTACCGTTCCGACGCCGGGGTGGGCGTGATCGAAATGTGTGATCCCCCGGCCAACACTTACACCTATGAAATGAACCGCCAGCTGGATGACGCCATTCTGCACGCGCGCATGGACAATAGTGTCTATGTGATCGTGCTCACGGGGGCCGGCGACAAGTTTTTTTCCGCGGGTGCGAACATTAAAATGCTGGCCAGCGTCGATCCAACCTTTAAGTACTACTTTTGCCTGCACGCGAACGAGACTCTTCTGCGCCTCGAGCACACGCCCAAGCTGGTGATTGCCGCGATCAACGGACACTGTGTTGGCGGGGGTCTTGAAATCGCCATGGCCGCCGACATTCGTATCGCTCGTCAGGACGCAGGCAAGATCGGTCTGCCCGAGATCAATCTGGGTGTGCTGCCCGGAACCGGTGGTACCCAGCGCCTTTCTCGCTTGGTAGGGAAGAGCAAAGCCATCGAATTGATGGTCACCGGGAACACGTTTTCTTTCGAGGAAGCCAAAGAGCTCGGGATCATCAATGACATCTTCGAACGCGAAGGCTTTATGGACAACATCATGGAGTACGCGCGCCAATTCTGCCCGCCGAACAAAGCGGCCAAAGCGGTCGGGCGCATCAAGCGCGCGGTACAGACCGGCTGGGAAATTCCCCTCGAGTCCGCGCTGGCGGTAGAGCGCGAGAACCAGCAGTTGCTGTTCCAGAGTGAGGACGCGAAAGAAGGTCTGGCCGCCTATGTAGACAAACGTCCGGCGAACTTCACCGCCAAGTGAGCAACCGGGCGGTGGGAGGGACGGATTTGGAACGGACACGACCCCTCGTGGCGAGAGCCGAGCTCCCGCCAGGAAACGAAAGTCGCAATGCCAATGTCGACCACAAGGGCCGGTAGGAGCGAGCGAGCGCTCGTTACCCCTCCCATCGGTCTGCTCTGTGGTTGTTGAGGGAGATTTATGCCAGGAAAAGTAGCCAAAATCGGAACCTTCAGTGACTGGGTCGGCCTGTTCAATGATTGGCGCAAGGAAATCGGTGTCAATCATGATCAGATCGCCAGCTTTCAATTCGACACTCTCTACGGCGCCATTGAGACCGAAGAGATCCAGTTCGGCGCCTTCAAAGGCAAGAGGAAGTGGGAGAATCTGCGCCAGGTGCCCACTCAGCAAATGCGCGACGCTCTGCTTAACCTGATCGTCTACCAGGGGGACACCGAATTCGCCAGCGTGGAGCAGCAGCGCCATTTGTTTGAGACCTCACCGAGCGATTGGGACCGCAAGGCCCTCACCCGGGTGATGATCGAGGAGATGCGTCATGGTTGGCAGATGTGTGCCCTGCTGATGGCGCACTTCGGGTATTCCGGCAAAGTGGAGGCACAGAAGATGCTGGAGCGGCGGGCATTTGAGAACAAGCGCCTGCTCGGCGCATTCAACGTCGATGTCGACAACTGGATGGACTTCTTTACCTACACCGACTTCGTCGACCGCGACGGCAAGTTCCAATTGCAGATGCTGAAATATTCTGCCTTCGCTCCGCTCGGCCGTTCCATGTCCTACATGTTGCGGGAGGAAGCCTTCCACATGGGCACGGGCAATGACGGGTTGCGGCGCATTGTCGAGGCGGGCGTGATTCCCGCCTGGCTCATCCAAAAGTATCTCAACAAGTGGATTTCGAGTTCGTATGACTTGTTCGGCACGGATAACTCGGGCTCGGCCCATTGGGCGTACGTCTGGGGAATCAAAGGCCGCTATGACGAGCCCAAGAATCTCCAAGAGGCCAAAGTCGACGAATTGAACGATTACAACCGGCATCTCTACCGCGACGAGGTTGCCGGCCTGATTGAGCGCTTCAACACCGTGCGCAAGCCGGGTGAGCCCAAGCTGTACGCTCCCGATATCAGGTTCAATCGCCAAATTGGGCGCTGGGCAGGACAGAAGTTCCATGCCCAGACCGGCGAACCGCTCGATGACAAGGCTTACGCCGAGCACCTGGCGGAGTACATGCCGGGTCCCGAGGACAGGAAACTGTTGCTCGATATCATTAGTACCGAGAAGAAGTGGCTTGCACCCAAAGAAGGAGCGCGCGATCCGCTGGCTTCAATCGGCGAGGTACGCAAGTCAGCCATCAATCTGTAATGCCCCCGGGAACGGTGGATGATGACGAGTTTGCTGTCCCCAATCGCGAATGCGCAGCGGCAAGCTTACACGCTTGCGGAACTCATGGTGGCCACGGCCGCTCGCGAGATCAAGGATGGCGAGGTCGTGTTCGTCGGAATGCGTCTTCCTCTGATCGCCTTCGTGGTGGCCAAACGCACGCACGCTCCGAACGCGGTTGGGCTGTTTGAAAACGGGGTCATCCGCGCCACGCCGGCTTCCGAGTTGATTTACACGATGGCGGATCCCCCCAATATTCTCGGCGCGGTCCAATGTTTGGACATGCTGGGCGTGATGAGCCTGCTGCAGTCGGGGCGCGTGCATCTTGGCTTCCTTGGAGCCGCGGAAGTGGATCGTTTCGGCAACTTGAACTCCACCGAGGTACGGGGCGCACACGGCACGGTTCGTTTGCCAGGCTCAGGCGGTGCCTGCGACATCGCATCTCTCGCCCATCGCTTTGTGGCCCTGCTCGAACACAGCAAACAGCGCCTTCCAGAGCGGGTTTCTTTTATGACCAGCCCAGGGTTCGGCGGGGATCGCCACTGGCGCCAGAGGCAAGGGCTTCCGCGGGGTGGTCCTTCGGCGGTCATTACCACCAAGGCCGTGCTCCGCTTCGAGGAGGACGGAGAGGCCTACTTGGCCTCGGTCCATCCCGGTGTTGCGCTGGAAGACGTGGTCAATAACACAGGGTGGAAGCTGCGTATCAGCAAGAATCTCGAGCAAACCGTACCGCCGAGCGCGGCAGAACTAGAGGCGATTCGCGAGTACGACAAAGAGAGGTTTTGGACCAAGTAATCGATCAGCGGTCCCTGCAGCGTGATAGCTATGGCAACCGAAGCCGCAACTCAATGGTCCCGGATCGCCCTTCAGTTCGATCCGCCAGTCGCTCGGCTGCGCCTCGAGAACCCACCTCTTAACATTATTGATATTCCGATGATGGACGAGTTCGCCGCGGCTTGGACCGAGCTCGAGCCATTGCCGGGAATCACAGCCGTCGTTCTCTCCGGCTCTCAGAAGGCATTCTCTGCTGGCGTGGACGTAGCGGCGCACACCCCGGACAAGGTCGAGGAAATGTTGACCAAGTTTCATGGTTTGATCCGACAATTGGTCACCTCGAAGAAAGTGACGATCGCAGCGGTACATGGTCATTGCCTCGGCGGCGGTGCCGAACTGGCGATGGTGTGCGACTTGGTCTACACGTCGGAGCTGGCTACCTGGGGATTTCCGGAGATTAAGCTGGGCTGTTATCCGCCGGTGGCCACGACTGCCCTGGCTGCCCTGGTCGGTCAGAAGCAAGCGGCTGATCTGGTGCTTACCGGACGCAGCATCCCGGGAAAAGAAGCGACCGCGATTGGATTAGCCAACGCTGTCGTACCCGAGGTCGATTTGGAGCATGCCATCGAGGAGGTGGTCGAGCGCCTTGCGCAGCTCAGTCCGGCGGCCTTGGCCATCACCAAGAAAGCTTTGTACTTTTGGGATTCCACTCACTTCGACAAAGGGCTGGCCCGCGCCGAGCGCATTTATTTGGAAGAGCTGATGAAAACCGCAGATGCGCAGGAGGGAGTTCAGGCTTTTCTTCAAAAGCGGCAGCCGCGATGGAAAGGGAAGTGATGGCAAAACTTGTTTCACTGCGCGAGGCCATTGCCGAACTGGTGCCGAACGGCGCCTCAGTGGCCATGGGGCTGCAAATGGAGCAGATGATTCCATTTGCCGCCGGGCACGAGATCATTCGCCAGAGGAAGCGTGACCTCACCTTAATCGGGCCGATCTCCGATATTTTATTCGACCAAATGATCGGTGCCGGATGCGTAGACAAGGTCATTGCCGCCTGGGTCGGCAACGTCATGATGGGTTCAGCCTACAACTTTCGCCGCGCGGTCGAGCAGAATGGAATCGAGATCCTCAACATGACGAACTTCAGTGTGGCCTTGGCCCTCGCGGCGGGTGCCATGGGCGTTCCTTTTCTCCCCACGCGAACCGCATTGGGAAGTGATACCAGCCGCAGTCATCCCTTCTTCCATCCGATCCAGTCGCCGTTCGAGCCGAAGGAGCCGCTTTGGGCGGTGCGCGCGCTGAACCCCGACGTCACCATCGTGCATGTGCAGCGGGCCGATCATGATGGTAACGCCCATTGCTGGGGGAGTTTCGGAGTCCTGATCGAGGGGGTAAGGGCCGCCAAACGAGTCGTGGTCATGGCGGAGGAGGTGGTTGAGCCCGACGTGATTGCCAGCGATCCCAACCGCACGGTGATTCCGGGATTCCTGGTGAATGCAGTGGTCGAGTGTCCCTATGGAGCGCACCCCTCGCCGGTGCAGGGATATTACAAACGGGATGATGCCTTCTTCCGCCAGTACCACGAGCAGACCAAAACGCGGGAAGACAATCAGGCCTGGCTGGACCGCTGGGCTTATGGCATTTCCGATCGTAGAGACTACATCAACCAGCTCGGCGCCTGCCGCGTCGACAACCTGGCGGTCAAACAGCACGCGTTTGCGGCGCAGGCGGACTTTGGGTATTGAGAACAAGGCGGCTGAAGCGTGACTCGCGCGGGGCAAACCGGTCGCAGCCGATGCCCGCAGAGAAGACCTTTGAGGAAGCGTCTTGCCGCCTGCATGCGGTGAAGGGAATGAAGAAGCAACTTTCAGAGCTACGAGTCAACGGTCGCAGGCATGAGCTGGCGATTGAGCCGAGCAAGCTTCTGCTCGATGCCCTGCGCCAGGATTTGCAGCTTACCGGATCCAAGCGCGGCTGCGACGATTCATCGTGCGGTGCCTGCACGGTGCTCATCGACGGTACTCCCATGCTGTCTTGCACATTGCTCGCGGCCAGCTGTGCGGGCCAGGAGATCACAACCGTCGAAGGTGTCAGCGAGCACGGGAGCCTGGCCGCCATCCAAAAAGCTTATGGCGACTGGGGCGGAGCGCAATGCGGATACTGTACTCCGGGGTTCATGATGACGGTGAAACACCTGCTCACCCAGAATCC
>Ga0187783_10004135_pt1 | contig 10748 bp, 10 predicted proteins | sample 1015_SJ02_MP02_2_FD_132471 | JGI IMG/M metagenome (GOLD analysis project Ga0187783, IMG submission 132471) | Tropical peat soil microbial communities from peatlands in Department of Meta, Colombia - 1015_SJ02_MP02_20_MG | ecosystem: Environmental > Terrestrial > Soil > Wetlands > Peat | place...
GGCCCGGCATGTCCCGCGCGATCGCCCGAACGCTCGCGCTCGCGGATGTCCCGCCCAGGGCGGGCGGCGCAATTATCGCGGCACTCGAGGCGCAAAGAAACGCGACCCGCTTCACGAGCCCGTACCCTGATAGTGACGCAGCCCGATCACCCAAAAGGCGTACGCGGCGCCAAGCCACGCCAAGCCGATTGCGGGCGTGAGCAGACCGACGGACGGATTGAGGTGAAGTCCCGTCTCCGCTTTTTGGAGGAAATACGTCGCCGGGAAATAGTTCATGAAGGCAAATGGCAAGACGAAGGCGAGCACGACGCGTACGCCGCGCGTGTAGATGCTGATGGGATACCGGGTAAAATCCTGCTCGAGCGACATGACCACCCAGCGCAGCGTGTCGACTCGAATGAGCCAGAACGAGCAGGTCGCCACTGCTAGGGATATACCCAGATCGATGAGCGCCCCGCCGAAGACGATCAGCGGAACGAAGAGCGCGAAGACCCAGTCCATGCGCACGTGGGCGGCGGCAGCTGCGGCGGCGAGCGTTACGATGGCCAAGATCAAGCCGTCGGGCACGATTTGCTGCGGCACCGTCAAGACCTGAAAGAGCGTGTCGAGCGGCCGCACCAGGAAGCGGTCGAACCGCCCTTCGCGAACGTAATCGGGAACGCTGACGACGGTGAAGAAGAGCGTGTTGTGAAGCTCGTGGCCGGTCATCCACAACGCGTACAGGAAGAACATCTCTCGAAAGTTCCAGCCGTTCATCGACGGAAACTGGCGCATCGTGACGTAGAGCGCTCCCAGCGCGACGCCGTGATAGACGATCGTAAAGACGAACCACATCACGAAATTGGCGCGGTACTCGAGCAGCGTCAGCAAGTTGATCCGCCAGTATTCGAGATAGGCCCGCAGCATGACTGAGCGATTCGGTAAGCCGCTGCGGCTATCCGTGCGCGCCCCCTACCGTCTCGACCTGACGGTTGACGCCCTGCGGCGGCTCGCTAGCAACGTGGTCGACGTCGTTGCGCCGGATGGAACCTTCTACCGCGCGCTGCAGGATGGGGACCGTGTCGAAGTCGTGACGGTTCGAGCGCGAGACGAGGGTTCGATCGAAGTGCGCGCGACGGGCCGAGCCGCTGCCAGCCGGCTGACGGTTGTGGCGCGCATGCTCGGCACGCAGGTCGATCTCGAGGCCTGGTATGCGCGCTCCCGCCGCATCGGATGGCTGGCGCCGTTGGCGGCAGCGTTGCGCGGTCTCAAACCGCCGCGCTATCCGACTCTATGGGAAGCATGCGCGCATGCGATTCTCTTTCAACAGATCTCGATTCATGCCGCCGCTTCGATTATGCAGCGCGCGGTCGAGCTACTCGGCACGAGCGTGACGATCGACGCGATTCGATGCGTTGCGTTTCCTCCGGCGCAACGCTGGCTCGAAGCGCCCGATAGCGTTCTGAGGGCGGCCGGCATCTCGGCCAACAAGATCGCGCACCTACGCGCTGCCGCTGCCGCCGTCATCGGCGGAATGCTCGACGAAGCCGAACTGGCGGCGCTTTCAACCGCGGACGTCGCCGAGAGGTTGCGCGCGATTCGCGGCATCGGTCCGTGGACGGCTTCGGTCGTTCTGCTGCGCGGTCTTGGGCGGCTCGACGTTTTTCCACTGCGAGATTCGGGAGTCGCGCGCTCGCTCTCGCAGCTCGCAGGTGGGATACAGGTCGATGAGGCTTCCCTGCTCGAGCAGCTTGGCGACGTGCGCGGCATGCTCTACTATCACTTGTTGCTGGGGCGCGTTCGCGGCCTATTGGCAGGCAGGGCGGTATCGGCGCCGCGAGAAGAGGCTTCCTAATCGGAAAAAGGAGCGTTGCTATGATGGCTCACTCGGGGTTGATGCGCCGCGTATTATTCGTATGCGCAAGTCTTGTAATGGCTGCAGCGTGTTCGGGCTCGCAGACACCGACGAATTCACTCGTACCAAATCAATCCAATGCGGCGACCGGCACCGTGGGCCGAGCCGGCGTACAAGCGTCATGGATGGCCTCCGATGCAAAAACACGGGATCTGGTGTATGTCTCGCATCGCGAGGACGGCAGCGTCTACGCGTACACCTACCCCGGGGGCAAGCTGGAAGGTCAGCTCCTCGACGTGCGGGCCAACGGTCTGTGCTCGGACCGGTATGGTGATGTTTTCGTTCTCGAAAGCAACCAGATACTCAAATACGCTCACGGAGATGCGCGACCAATCGCGACATTTCGGAACTTCCTTGGAGTGAGCTTCCAATTTTGCGCCGTCGATCCCGTGACCGGAAACCTTGCCGTTTCGGGAGGCTCCTATCCGCAAACGGCCGTGGCAATCTACACCGACGCTAGTACCGCTCCGAAAATATACCGGCCCGGAAAGCTAAACGGCGGCTACTGGTCGTGCACGTACGACGACGAGGGAAACCTCCTCGTCGAGGGCAGTACGCGTACGCGGTCCGCGGGGGGTGCCGTTAATCTTGTTGAGCTTGCTGCGGGCAGTGCGCAGTTTAGGAACGTCGCCTGGAATGGGGCCGCTCCAGGGCGCCTTGGTTCGATTCAGTGGGACGGCGAATATGTGGCAGCAGAGAGTCCCGCCGGCAGTTCCGCTTCACCGGCCATTTTTAGATATGCCGTAAGCGCAGGCCGAGCCACGTTTGTGGGCGAGACCCCGCTGCGGGCGACTGCAAACCCCATTCAATTCTGGATTCACGATGGGAACGTCATCGTGCCCAACGCAGGCCCTTCGGCCGCAGCCGGCGTCCTGTTCTACGGCTACCCTGCGGGCGGCAGTCCCACGAAGATCGTCAAGGATGCTCTCGACCCACAAACTGCAACCGTCAGTATCGGTGCACAACCCGAATTCGCGGTAACGACGTATCACTACGACAATCTTCGAACCGGATGGAACGATAGCGAGTCGACATTGTCGTACGAAAACGTCGCAAACGGATCGTTCGGACTGCTGCATACGGTAGCGCTGGACGACGAGGTAGATGCTCAGCCTCTCATCGTCCCAGACGAAAAGACCACTCGCGGCGCGTCGCCCGGTAAGCACGACGTGGTCTACATCGCGACGGAGAGCAATACGGTCTATGCGATCGACGCATCGAGCGGGAAGGTTCTCTTCAAAGAGAACTTGGGCAATCCGGTTCCGTACCCGTTGGGCTGTTCCAACAACGGGCCAAACGTTGGAATCAACGGAACGCCGGTCATCGACCTCACGGCCAACGTAATGTACGTTATTGCCTACACGCTGCAGAGCGGTGTGCCGACCTATACGATCCACGAACTTAACCTGGCAAATCTCACGGATGCCGTCGCGCCCGTCGTCGTCTCCGCTTCACACTTGTTGCTTAACGGAACTACCTACACGTTCAACGCAACGTACCAGCGGCAGCGACCGGCGCTTCTCGAAGCGAACGGAAACGTCTACGCCGGATTCGGGAGCTTTTGCGACTATAGCGGTTCGGTTTCGCGCGGCTGGTTACTCGGCTGGCAGACCGGCTCGCTTGCGCCGCTTTCAGCAAATCGCCTCAACGACATGCTTGCCGTATCGCCCGATGATTTTTTCCTGTCTTCGATCTGGATGTCGGGCTACGGCGTTGCGGCCGACTCGACCGGAAACGTGTACTTCGTTACCGGCAACTCCGATCCGAACTCGTATAACGGCGTCACGAACGTTCAAGAAAGCGTCGTCAAAGTCAGCGCGGACCTCACGCAACTGCTAAGCATTTTCACGCCGTCAGACGTTACTATACTCGACCAAGGCGACGTCGATTTTGGATCGGGCGGCGTGCTGCTATTACCGACGACGACGCAGTCGGCCCCGCCGCTGGCCGCCGCGGCCGGCAAGATTGGGATCATGTATCTGCTCGATCAGGATAGTCTGGGTGGATACACCGCCGGTGGGCCGAACAACGACCTCGATGCAAAGAAGATCGGCGGATGCTGGTGCGGCGAGTCTTACTTCGACGCCGCGAAGGACTCCGTGCCGCGCATCGTTGCCAGTGGCGGCAACTACGTGACGGTTTGGAAAGTTCGAACCTCGCCCAGCGTGAAATTGCTCGCGGCGGGAACTTCGGCGGAGTTACCCGGCGGGCAGGACCCCGGCTTCTTCACGACGATCTCATCCGCCGGAGCCAGCCCCGGCGCGATTATTTGGGCGGTCGCGCGACCGCAATACATTCCCGGAAACGTCACACTCTTCGCGTTCAAGTCTGAACCTCAGAGCGGAAGTTCAAACCTCGAAACGCTCTACCAATCGCCGGCCGGCTCCTGGGAGGACACCAACGGGAATGCAAATCTCGTCCCCGTCGTAGCAAACGGCAAGGTGTACGTCGCCAGCTACCAGCAGCTCGACATCTTCGGCATCGGCGGTGCAAAGGCGAACGCTGCTCCGGCGCGCGTCTCCGGCGGTGCCGCTTTGCGTGCTAACGCAGGCGCCCCTCACGAACTTACCGGAATGCTCGTTGCGGTCAGCGGTTCGATTCTTACCTTGCGCACGCGTACTGGAGAGATCGCTCGAGTCGACGACTCCGATGCAGTTCGACGCGAGCGAAGTTCAGACTTGGTCGCGGGCGAGCCTTTCACCGTGTGGGGAGCACACGGGACGGCCGGCGTTCTGCACGCCGCTACCATCGTGCGAGCCAAGCCCTCACAAGCGACATGGCCGCCCGATCGCTAACGCCGCACGTCGACGCTCGCGCCGCTCTTAGCCGCCTTGTATGACGACGCGAGCCGCTGCCGCGCGCCAAACCACGGTCGAAAATCCGGCGAAAAGAATCAGCCATGCGAGCTGCGCCGCAATCGCACTCGTCCACTGCGACGATGGAATGACGCCTACGTAGATCAAGAGCGGCGTCGAATAAATCGCGGCAAACGGAAGCGAGAAGACAATCCGGCCCAGGACGCCGGGGAAGAGCGTCAGCGGTATGACCTGGCCGGATAGCAGGTCGGAGATCCAGCGAACGATGAGCTGAGCTGCAAAGGTCTCGAGCGTCCAGAATGCCACGCAATTCATCAGAAAGTTGACGAAGAAATTGACGCCGTATCCGATTACGAAGGCCAGCAGAAATGCCGCAAACGTTGCGGGCGGTGCGACGTCGATGTGGACCAGCAGCAAGGCGCAGAGCAGCGAGGGAATCACGAGCAGAGCGTGAAGCATCGTCTGCCCAAAACCGTCGGCAAAAAAGTAAAGCGGCACGCTGATGGGTTTCATTAAATCCGTGGCGATCGTTCCCTCGCGAAGCTTCTCGCGGATCAGCCGCGTTCCGTCGACTTCTAAGATTAGCGACATCAGCATGGCGATCGTCGCATACGTGATCATGCTGTGGAGCGGAAGATTGATTGGGGCGGCATTTTGCGCGTAGAGAGCGGTCCAAAGCGCCCGCAAAATGTAGACGCGCAGCACGAGCGACCCGATTTCGGTGAGAACCTCGATGCGATAAGTGGCCTCGCGCGAAAAAGCCTTCTTCGCAAATTCTACGTACGGCTCCACGCAGTCTTAAATTTCCCTACGGAACGTCTGAAACAGTTGCTTGATGTAATGCGGAGGAGGCTCGGGACGACGAGCGGAGCCATGGATGGCGAGAGCGAGGAGCCCGGCAGCAGAAGCGAAGCCCGGAGGGCGGAGCGACGAGCGGCTCCGATGCGTTACGTCAAGCAACTGTTTCAGACATCAGCTGCCTTTTTGTCTCTTGATCGCCTGCTGGCGCCTTTGCTCCATCTCTTCGAGCTCGAGCATCATGACGTCCACGACCTTGTCAACCTCCGTCGCTTGCGTCGGTGGCGGCTCCTCTCCCCCACGCAGTTTACCCCGAGCGGAGCCGAGGGGAGGCGGCGGCTTGACGTTGCGGTGCTCCTCGACCATGGCGTCCTGCGCATGCGCCTTTCGCAGAAACTTCGCGTAGGTTTCCGCAGCCCGAGCGCGGACGTCGTCGCCAGGCTCGAGGTTGAAGACGTCTGCAAAGAAATTCAGTTTGGCATGTATCGCCGGAGACTGCTGCGGCGGCGCAATGCTTGCAGGGTCGCCGTAGGCGACGTGAAGCATCGGCACGCTCTCGCCCGCCTCCAGACGCGCTTTGACATGGACGACTCCTTGCAGCGCCACGCCGCTGCCGTCCTCGAGCCTGGCGCCGTTGAATATTCGCGCTCCGCTCGCGACAAAACAGCCCTTTCCAACGGTCGCCCCGACGATATACGCGTGCGGTCCGACGATGGACTTATCGCCGATCGACAGCGGAAACTGCAGCGCGCTTCCGCCGCTCGCCCGCAGCACGGCGTTTTCCATGATCACGCACTGCGTGCCAATCGTAACCGGCGCGCCTTCGGCCGTGATGACCGCCCCGTGAAGCACGGCGCAATCGGCGCCGATCGTTACGTCGCCGCTGATCGTGGCGCTCGGCGCGACGTAAGCGCTCGAGTGTATCTTGGGCCTTTTCGCGCCGCTGGAAATAATCATGAGGCGCCCTCCTCCGACTTGCGATTGTAGCCTTCGACGTAGATCCGCCGGATGATCGACTCAAGATCCGGCTCCTCCAGGCTCACGTCTTCGACACAGTAGCGTTCACTCGCTTGCCGGACGAGCAGGTCCGCTCGCTGGAGATTGCGGTCAAAGCGAAAGCGCACGCTCGAATCCTCGACGCCCGCCAAGGTCGCCCCGTCGAGGTGAGGCCGTTCCACGGGCTCGCTGAACCGCACGATCAGCGTGCGGAATCTGCCATACTCGGCCTTGAGTCGCTCGATGTCTCCGTCGTATATCAGCGTTCCGCGATCGATGAGAATGATGCGCCGGCAGAGGCGCTCAACATCGGCAAGATCGTGCGTCGTTAGGATAATGGTTGCGCCGCGCTCAGCGTTAATGCGAGCGATGAACTCGCGAATCGCTTCCTTGGCGACGACGTCGAGCCCGATCGTCGGCTCGTCGAGATAAACGATTCTTGGGTTATGAAGCAGTGCCGCTGCGAAATCGCCCCGCATGCGCTGCCCGAGCGAAAGCTGACGTACCGGCGTTTGAAGAAAACCCTTCATCTCGAGAATCTGGACGAACTCGTCGAGATTGCGGCGATACTCGTCGCGCGGCACGCCGTAGATCGCCCGAAGCAGCTCGAACGACTCGATCAGCGGCAGGTCCCAGTAAAGCTGACTGCGCTGCCCGAAGATCACTCCGATATTGCGCGCGTTCTCCCTGCGCTGCTTCCACGGCACGTATCCCGCAACACGCACGATTCCCGAGGTTGGAACCAAAATGCCGGTCAGCATCTTGATGGTCGTCGACTTGCCGGCCCCGTTCGGACCGATGTAACCGACCAGTTCGCCGGGTTCGAGGCCGAACGTGACGTTGTCGACCGCTACCCGGTCTTCGTAATCGCGCGAAAAAAACGAGCGCAGCGCACCAAGCGTCCCCGACGTGCGCTTGCGGCTGCGAAAGACCTTGCGCAAATCGCGCGCTTCTATGATTGGCAGGACACTGGCGTTCGCGGTTGCGTACTCCTTTTCCGGTGATCGTAACGGTTTCGAACGAATACGGATCGGGCGCTCTGGAGATCGCGAAGCAAGTGGCCGACGCGCTGGGGTACGAGTACGTGGATCGCCGGCTGCCCGTGGTCGTCGCGAAGCGATTGCGCGTCTCCCCCGACGCCGTAGACGCCGAGGAAGACGCGCAGCGAACCCTTGGGGAACGCTTTCTGAGCGGGCTGGAACGAGCGACGCCGGAGCTTGCCGAGGTCGCATCCGCAACGGCGCTCGACGAAGAGCTGCTGCGTGGCGTGCGCGAAGCGGTGCACGAGTACGCGTCGCACGGAAATGTCGTCATTGTCGGCCGCGGCGCCTCGGCCATTTTAGGAGCTCGAGACGACGTTCTGCGCGTCTTCGTTCATGCGCCGCGCGAATGGCGGATCTCGCGAGTCGCCGAAACGGCGCGAACGCGACGCGAGGTCGCGCAGGCCGAGTTGGATCGGATCGACCGAGCCCGCAGCGCGTACATGCGGGATTGGTACGGTCTGACGTTCGGCGACCCGCGTAACTACGATCTTTGCATCGATACGTCGCGATTCAGTGCTGCCGAGAGCGCGCAACTGATCGTCGCGGCGGTACGGGCCCGCGAAGCGTGATTAGGCGCGCCCCGATTTTGGCGGCGCTTCGCTACCGCGACTTTCGCTTGCTCTGGATCGGGCTGCTGGTTTCGAACCTCGGTACCTGGATGCAGTTTACCGCCATGGGGTTCTTCGTTGCGCGGACGGCGGGGTCGCCGCATCGTGCTGCCTTCGATTTAGGGCTGCTCGGAGCCGCGCGCGCGATTCCGGTGCTGCTGCTATCTCCCCTCGCCGGAGTCGTTGCCGATCGCCTTCCTCGCAGACGCGTCCTTTTCGTAACGAACACGGCGATGGCGTTGGCAGCGCTCGTCCTTGCATTGCTCGCGACGGCGCACCGGCTCGAGATGAGCGGTCTGGTGGTGCTATCGGCGCTGAGCGCCGCAGCGATGGGCTTCGATTCGCCGACGCGGCAGAGCTGGGTTCCACTGCTCGTCGATCGCGAGTACGTCGGAAATGCGGTTGGACTCAACTCGGTCGCGTTCAATGCCCCCGCAGTGATCGGCCCTGCACTGGCCGGACTGCTCATCGTCTGGATCGGCGTCGCCGGTGCATTCTATTTCAATGCCGCGGCAACGTTGGCGGTCGTCGCCGCCGTGATGATGATGCGTCCTTCGCCGCCCTCCACGGCGCATCGCGAACCGACGCTGCGAGCAATGCGCCACGGCATCGTTTTCATCGTGCGGCATCCGGCACTGCGCTGGATACTGCTTGCGCAACTCGTAACCGCATTGTTGACTCGGCCGTACAGCCAGCTCGTACCGGCGCTGGCGGTAAACATTTTGCATGCGAGCGCGCGCGGGCTCGGCTGGGCCGTTTCTGCGATCGGCGCCGGCGGCTTCGGCGGCGCGCTCGTCACGGCGTACTTTGCCCAGCGGGAACGCCGTTCGATGCTGTGGCTGCAAGCCGGGCTGCTGATGTCGCTGGGCGTTTTGACGCTGGGATTCGTCCCGACCCTTGCGCTGGCGCTGCCGGTTCTTTTTGCGAGCGGTGTCGGAACGCTGGCCTCATTGGGTGCGACGAACACGTTGATACAGACGCTCTCGCCCGATGACGTTCGCGGCCGCGCGCTTTCGATCTACACGATGATCGCGATCGGAGTCGTTCCGCTAGGTGCGCTGGTCGATGGCGCACTAGCGACCGCAATCGGTTTACGGCCGACCTTTGCGCTGGCCGGAGTACTTTGTATTGTAGTCTTCGTGGCGATATGGTTGTTCTGTCCGGCGGTGCGAAGCGTATGAAAAAAGCGAGCCGCACAGGCGACTCGCTTAAATAACTCCGCCCGTGTAACCGAAGCGGAGCTGATGGAACCCGGGTTAGCCCTTCTTGCGTCGTCCGCGCTTGCGAACCGCCTTGCGAACTGCCTTCCTGCGAATCGCCTTGCGGGCCACCTTCCGGCGGATGGCCTTGCGAGCCACTTTGCGCCGTACTTTCTTGCGGACGATCTTACGAGCTACTGCACGACGGAGCGCCTTGCGAGCCACCTTGCGGCGAACTCGCTTGCGAACCGCTTTGCGAACCAACGCTCCCGCGACCGCTTTCTTCACGGCCGCTTTGCGAGCGGCTTTTCGAACTGCCATCGTTGGTACGAGTCATCCTTTCTCTGGTCGGCAACCGACCAGGGGTGTTGCCTACCTTATACAGTATTACGCGCTTCAATGCAAGTTTTTGCCGATGACGGCGCGCGCATCAACGTGCGCGTCGACGGACGAAAACGCGATCCGGCAGTCGTGTTGATCCATGGTTTTCCGTTGACGAACGATATTTGGGAGGCGCAGGGAGATGTTCTCGCGCGTTCCTCATACGTGCTTCGTCTCGACATGCGCGGCTCCGGAGCATCGAGTGCGCCTGAAGGTCCATATCTCATGGAGAGGCTTGCGGCAGACGTTGCAACCGCGCTCGACTCGCTGAGCATCGATCGCGCCGCGCTGATCGGACATTCAATGGGCGGATACGTCGCGCTGGCCTTCGCGCGAATGTTCACCGAGCGCGTTACGCGCCTCGTTTTGGTTACAAGCCGGCTGCGCGCGGATACGCCCGAAGAGGCGCGCACGCGGAAGGAGCTCGCCGAGCGCGCCGAACGCGACGAGAGCATCGAGCCGGTGATCGAGGCGTACTTGCCGCGATTACTCGCACAAAAAAGCTTCGATCAGCGGGACGAGGTCGTTGGCCGTGCCTATGAAATCGCCCGAAAAAACAGCCCCGCCGGAGCGGCCGCGACGTTGCGGGGCATGGCGCTGCGCGCTTCGTCGGAGGACATCGCGCAAGAGCTTGCGGTTCCCGCGCTGATGGTCGCGGGCGGGCGCGACCGCGTTGTCTCCATCGACGAAGCGCGTTCGATCGCGGCAACCTTTCCGTGCGGCAGGCTCGTCGTCTGCCAGGAAAGCGGACACCTTCCGATGCTCGAGGAACCCGAGCGCGTCACCGCCGCGCTCGCGGCCTTCCTCGCGCAGCCTTAACGGATGACCGGCAAACGCGAACGCCGGCGGATGAGGTTATAAAGGAGAAAGCCTCCGACGGCCACCGCGGCGACGACGGCGGCTGTCAGGACCGCCTTCAGGACGAACCATCCGATGGTCAGCACGAGAATTCCGATGGCTACGACCGCGGTGAGCCGCAAGAAGAGCGCCAGCACAGGATTTTTCATAGTCGA
>Ga0187783_10004136_pt1 | contig 10747 bp, 6 predicted proteins | sample 1015_SJ02_MP02_2_FD_132471 | JGI IMG/M metagenome (GOLD analysis project Ga0187783, IMG submission 132471) | Tropical peat soil microbial communities from peatlands in Department of Meta, Colombia - 1015_SJ02_MP02_20_MG | ecosystem: Environmental > Terrestrial > Soil > Wetlands > Peat | place...
ATATTGACCTCGACGTCGGAAGTGTTGACGCCCGCAGAATTGTCGATTGCATCGTTGTTGAGGCGGATACCTCGCAACGCCGCCTCGATGCGGGAGCGCTGGGTCAGGCCGAGATTGGCACCCTCGCCGATGACCTTGCACCGCAGTTCGGCCGCGACGGCGCGTATCGCGTCATTGGCGCGATCTCCGACGGAGTCGTCGGTTTCACCGGATGCGCGCACGTAGGTACCGATGCCGCCGAACCACAACAGATCGACCGGCGCCTTGAGGATGGCATTTATGATTTCCTGGGGCGTCGCCTTTGCGGCGACGAGCCCGAGCGCGGTGCGCGCCTCGATCGAAAGATCGATTTCCTTTGCGGCCCGCGAGAAGACCCCACCGCCCGACGAGATGATGCTCCGGTCGAAATCCTGCCAGCTCGAACGCGGCAGATCGAATAAGCGTTTGCGTTCCTCGAAGCTGCGTTCGGGATCGGGGCTCGGATCGATGAAGATGTCGCGGTGGTCGAAGGCCGCGATAAGCCGGATGGTGCGTTCGCGCAACATGCCGTTGCCGAACACGTCGCCGGACATGTCGCCGACGCCGACGACCGAGAACGGTGTCCGGGAGAGGTCGATGTCCATCTCGCGGAAATGGCGCTTGACGGATTCCCAGGCTCCCCGCGCGGTGATGCCCATTTTCTTGTGATCATAGCCCGCCGAACCGCCCGACGCGAAAGCATCGTCCAGCCAGAAGCCGTGCTCCCGCGCGATGTCATTGGCGATGTCCGAAAAGGTCGCCGTGCCTTTGTCGGCCGCAACCACCAGATAGGGATCATCGCCGTCGTGGCGAACAACCCTCGCCGGCGGCAGAACGCTCTTGAGATCCAGATTGTCCGTGAGGTCGAGCATGGTCGACATGAAGATCCGGTAGACGGCGATCGCTTCAGCTTGGATCGCATCACGGTTGCCGGCAGGCAGCCGCTTCGGCACGAAGCCTCCTTTCGCACCGACCGGCACGATCACGGCGTTTTTGACCTGCTGCGCCTTGACGAGGCCCAGCACCTCGGTGCGGAAGTCTTGCGGCCGGTCCGACCACCTGATGCCGCCGCGCGCGACCGGACCGAACCGCAGATGCACGGCCTCCAATCGCGGCGAGCAGATGAAAATCTCGCACTGCGGGCGCGGCAGCGGCATGCCGTCGATCTTGCGGCTGTCAAGTTTGATCGCGACCGCGCGCCCGGCTGCTCCCTCCCCCCGGTCGAAATCGGCTGTTGCCGATTTCGACCCTTTTGTTAAGTGGCCGCCCCCCCCTCCCTTCCCTCCCCCGCTTGCGGGGGAGGGAAGGGAGGGGGAGGTTTCGGCCAATGAATTAAGCGACCGAAGTCGGGCAGACTCGACTTCGGTTGGGGGAGGGGAGAAGGAGTTCGCGGAGCCGCCGCCGCGTGAGGGAAACCGATAGAAATTAGTGCGAACGGCGGATTGCACGACATTGACGAAGTGACGGATGATGCGGTCTTCATCGAGGCTGTCCACCTTCGCCAGCCGGGCATCGATCTCGCCCATGATGATGGCCTGGCGCTCCTCGCGCTGGCGCGGCGTTATTCCCAAATCGGGATCGAAACGCGCTTCGAACAATGCGCCGATCCGTTCGGCGATGGCCGCATGCTTGACGAGAGTCGTCCACATGTAGTCTTGCGAATAGGGAACGCGAAGCTGGCGCAAATAGCGCGAAATGGTTTGCATCAACGCGACTTGGCGCCAGTCGAAGCCGGCGGACAGAACAAGAGCGTTGTAGCCGTCGTTTTCGGCTTCGCCGCGCATCACCGCTGCAAAACAGGCGTCGAGCCGCGGCTTGGCGCCAGCGAGATCGACCGCAGCACCCTCGCGCCGATCAAGCTGCATGGCATGAAGCCACACATGCGCCCGGTCAGGGTCGCTCAGCTCGATATCGTAGGTGCTTTCATCGACGACGATGAAGCCCATGTGCTCAAGCACGGGAACGCGCTCCGAAAGCGGAATCGGGCGGCTGTAGCTCCAGACTTTCAGGCTGGCGCACGCCCGGTCGCTGCTCCTGCCGGGTTGAAAATCGACGCCCAACGGGAAATCCGATGACAGCGCTTCAATCGCCGCAATATCGTCCACCGCAACGGTGGCGTCGAAAGCTTCGCGGTATCCCGGCGAAAACGCATCTCCATACTTGGCGAACAGAACGCGCGCCCGGCCGGGATCATGGGCCTTCTCAAGCGCCTCAAGCAATTCGTCGGGCCAGGTCTTTACGAGACGAGCGACCGCTGCTTCGAGCTCCCGGCGCGGCGGGCGAGCGAGCTCGCCCGCCCGGCCACCCTCTCTTCGCGTGATCATGAAATGGACCCGCACCATCGGTCCTTCGGGGAAAAATGGGACGAAAGATACCAATTTCCCGCCGAACGCCGCGGCGAGTTGCTCGCCGATGACAGCGCGGGCCGCCGAATCGTAACGGTCCCGCGGCACGTACACGAGGACTGACGCGAAGCGCTCGAACGCATCCCATCGCGGCAGCACGCGCACGCGCGGCCGTTCGTTGAGATGGAGAATCGACAGCGCAAATCTCAATAACGTATCCTCGTCGATCTGAAACAATTCGTCGCGCGGATAGGTCTCGAGCACGTTGAGGAGCGTCTTGCCGGAATGGCTCTTGCGGTCAAGCCCGGAGCGCGCCACGACGTTGGCCACCTTGCTGCGGAGATACGGGATGTTGCGGGTCGAAGTCACGTACGCCATCGATGTAAACAGGCCAATGATCTGAAGGCCGCCAGTCAGCTTGCCGTCAGGGCTGCGGCGTTTCACGACGACGTAATCCATCGTGGTCCGGCGGTGCACGCGCGAGCGGGAATTGGTCTTGGTGACGATGAGCGTCTTCGGCTCCCGGAGCGCTTCGAGCGCGCGCGGGGTCAGTGCAAGCCGGCCGCCATCCGCCGCAAATACCTCGCCCTCGCGCCCCCGCAGGATGCCGAGCGCAGGGGCGAAAATGACCGCCGGAGCGCTGCCGTCCTCGGCGCAGACGAAATCGCGGGCGCCGAGGAAGGTGAAGTTGTCGTCTATCAGCCATCGCAGGAATGCGACGGACTCGCCGAGATCGGCGGCCCGCGATTCCGGCACGCTGCTCGTCATCTCGGCGATGAGCGTGTTGACACGCTCGAGCATGGGCCTCCAGTCGTCGACGGCGCGCCGCACGTCGGCAAGTACGTTGTCGAGCGCTATGACGAGTGCGTTCCTGGCGTCCTCGCTGTCGATGCGGTCGATGTGGACCTGGATTAGGCTCTCCCGTTTCGCCGGGGCGCCGGATGTCGAGGAAGCCGGCAGCGCCGCAAGCGCGCCGCTCGCATTGCGTTCGACGACAAATCGGGGATGCAAGACGAGGTGGGCGTCGAACCGCTGCTCCGTCAATTCCGCCATGACGGAATCGACCAAAAACGGCATATCGTCGTTAAGGATTTCAACGATCGAAACGTCGTTGAGACGCTGACCGGCGGCGGAGTGCGGCGTACTCACCCGGATCTTGGGAGTTAGCGGCTGCCGCTCACCGAGGAACCGCCACGTTCCCTCCGCGATCTGTGCGATCTCCGAGGCTTGATAATGGAAGAGGTCTTCCGGGACGGCACCGGCGAAGACCTGCGTGACGAAGTCAGCGGGTACATTGGCGACGCGGCCGCGGAGAATGGCGCTGGCATCGGCCAGGAGTTGGCGAGCGGCGTCTTCATCCTCGCCGGGGTCAAACGACCTACCGAGGTCCTGCGCGTAGCGTGCACGACTTACCCGCGGATCGATCTTCATGTCACAACCTCTCGGAATCGCGGCGCACATTGCTCCGGAAATTGATCCGGCGGAAGATCCGTTTCGGCGACGATGTGGCACATGTGCGTCCTCATCCCTACCCTCCCTTGGGAGGGTAGGGACGGGCTCGCGGCGGGTGGTCTCGCGCCCTCCCAGCTGTTAGCTTCATGTGACATTCGAACAACACCCGTAGGAGACCTGCATGCCCCAGAAGCTTGCAAAAAGGCCTGCTTCCGACTCTCCTCCGCCCCACTCCTTAACCCGCCCCCGCAAGCAGGGGAGGGAAGGGTCGGAGAAACAGGAGGGCAAGGAGGGGTTGCCGAGCAGCAGCAAAGCCAAAGGGGCGGCGCGCGACGACGATACCGTCATAACCGCGTTGGAGCTCTCCGGCGCCGAGTTGACGCCGGCCATGCAGGCCTATTTCGACAAATGCGCCGAAAAACTCGGCTTTATCCCAAACGTGCTCAAGGCCTACGCATTCGATATGCCGAAGCTTGAGGCCTTCGTCGCTATGTACAACGACCTCATGTTGGCGCCGTCGGGGCTTAGCAAGCTTGAGCGCGAAATGATCGCGGTCGCGGTATCGTCGCACAACCGGTGCTACTATTGCCTCGTCGCTCACGGGGCTGCAGTGCGCAGCCTCGCCGACGACCCTGTCCTTGGCGAGTTGTTGGTGATGAACTACCGCGCCGCACGGCTTGATCGCCGGCAGCGGGCGATGCTCGATTTTGCAGTGAAATTAACGGCCAAACCCTGGGAAATCGAGGAGGCCGACCGCGCCGCGCTGCGCGAGGTGGGCTTTGCCGACCGCGACATCTGGGACATTGCCGCGGTGGCGGGTTTTTTCAATATGTCGAACCGCATTGCCTCGGCCACGGACATGCGGCCGAACTCGGCCTATCATGGCCAAAGACGGGAATGAGCATTAAGGGAAACACGCCTTGCAGAAACGTCGATGGACGGTTCTCGCCGCGATAGCGTTCTTGGGGCTGGCTTGGCCGGCCGCTCTGCCAGCCCAGCAGGCTCTTCAAGAACGTCTTGTCGAACAAAGCTCCGGCATTCCGGCTGCCCAGGTGGCGACCGGCCGCCACGGCATGGTTGCGAGCCAGGACGGCCAAGCGACCCGGATCGGACTTGACGTGCTGGAGAGGGGCGGCAACGCCGTGGACGCCGCCGTGGCAGTCGGCTTTGCACTGGCGGTGACCGTCCCAAAGGCGGGAAATGTCGGGGGCGGCGGCTTTATGCTCGTGCAGATGGCCGACAGCAACGAGAATGGCGCGATCGATTACCGGGAAACCGCGCCGGCAGCCACGTCGGCTGACATATTCCTCGGGCCGGACCAGCAGGCCGACCCGAGGAAATCGCGAGACTCAGGACTAGGAGTGGGGGTGCCCGGCACCGTCGCGGGGCTCAGCCTCGCACTTGACCGCTTCGGCTCCGGAAAATTCACCTTGGCGGAGCTGATTGCGCCGGCGGTGCGCCTTGCACGGGATGGCGTTGCAATCAAAGATGACCTCTTCGATTCGCTGCAGAGCGGACAACAACGTCTGGCACGGTGGCCGTCAACGGCACGGATTTTTCTGAAACCGGACGGCACAGCGCCTGTCTTGGGCGACAAGCTCGTTCAACCCGAGCTTGCCGAAGTGCTGGCAACGATCGGACGCGAAGGTCCGCGCGCCTTCTACGTCGGTCCGGTCGCCGACAAGATTGTCACGTCAGTCCGGCAAGCTGGCGGACTGATGACCCGCCGCGATCTCGAAGATTACACGCCGGTCATTCGCGATCCGGTTTACGGAACCTATCGGGGCTACGAGATCATCTCGATGCCGCCGCCCTCTTCCGGCGGTATTCACTTGGTCGAGATGCTGAACATCCTGGAGGGATACCCCTCGGTCGTGCTCGGCTCCGGCTCTCCAACCGCCATTCACCTGCAGCTCGAGGCGATGAAGCTCGCCTATGCGGATCGCGCCCAATATCTCGGAGACAGCGATTCCGTCGATGTTCCGCTGAAACGCCTGATCTCGAAAAGCTACGCAGCCGAATTGCGCGACAAGATCGATGTGGGACGTGCCACCCCTTCACGCGAAATCAGACCGGACATCACGGTTCCGGCCGGCGGAGGCAATACCACGCATTTTTCCGTGGTGGACGAGGCCGGCAACGTGGTTGCCAATACCTATACGCTGAATTTCAATTTCGGACTCGGCCTCGTCGCCGAAGGGACCGGAATCCTGCTCAACAACGAGCTGGACGACTTCGCCGCCAAAGCGGGGGCGCCAAACGCTTTCGGACTCGTCGGGGGCGCCGCGAACGCGCCCGGACCGGGCAAGCGGCCGTTGTCCTCAATGAGCCCGACGATCGTTTTCAAGGACGCCAAGCCGGTGCTCGTGACCGGGGCCCCAGGGGGGAGCCGTATCATCACGACGGTGCTTCAGGTCATCATGAATACGATCGACCGCCACTTGTCGATCGGGGATGCGATCTCTGCGCCGCGCGTGCATCATCAGTGGTCGCCGGACGAAGTCGTGGTCGAGCCCACTTTTCCGCCCGACAAGGCGCGTGCACTTACAGCTCTTGGGCATCAGGTGCAGTTCGGGCCGCTGTTTGGCTCGGCGCATTCGATCGCCATCGGGCCGGAGGTCATGACCGGCGCTGCCGATCTGCGGGCGCGAGGCGCCGCCGCAGCGGGCTACTGAAGCTTGCGGAGGGCGGGTTCTCTTTCAACCCGCCATCTCGTGTGGAGGGTGATTGCGTGGCGGGTTAAAGAAAACCAGCCCTACGTAATTCTTGCCTTCACGACACGACGCGGCGCGGCTCAATCAAGCGCCCCAGTCGACGGCGCGCATCGCTATTGCCGCGGTTCAGCCGCAACGTGACGTTGATCACAATCCCGTCTTTATAAGACGGCACGAACAGGCGTGCGACGCGACGTGCTCCATCGCCCGGCCTGGACGTTTTTGCGAAAGATTTACTGAGACGACCAACCCCAACACGCGACATGCCAACCCCCACAACCAGACACGACGAACAACACGTGGGGGCGACCGAGCACACTGGAGCGGGCGAAGGGATTCGAACCCTCGACCCCAACCTTGGCAAGGTTGTGCTCTACCCCTGAGCTACACCCGCATCCTGACCGGCAGTGGCCCCTGTCGGCCGCAACTCCTATGCCAAATAGAAGAGCGGAAAGCAACCGGTTCGGGGCGGCAGCAGCGTCGCATGTCGTCGTTTCGTTAAGGCCAACGAGCCGAGCGCTGATACGTTCCGCACAGGCGGCTTTGTGCAACGCGAGGAGTGGTAAAACAAGCAGCGAGGAACTGCAGAAATACCGTAGCCCGGATTGAGCCACCTGGGCCCGGCCTTTGGCCGGCCCGACGATAAACGCCGCGAAATCCGGGAACGCCCTCGCAATGCGGCAATGCCGCCCCCGGGTTTCGCTTGCGCTCGACCCTGCTCCTAGAGCGTGTTTCGATCATGTTGAAACACTTCTCGGAGTCATGGCCGGGCTCGTCCAGGCTTGTCCCAGCCATCTACGTCTTGCTTGCTGAGGCGCGGCAAGAAGACGTAGATGCCTGCGAAGACGGGGTCCCCGCCGCGTGACGCGGCGGGGTGTCATTGCGCGGGAGAGGTGATTCGAATCTCACCGGAATGTGCTCTAACTCACCTATGATTTTCTGCGGTGCGGGCCCGTTTATCGGGTATCCGACAACTGGGCGGAGGCAAGTGGCAATCACCTTGACCACAAAGCAATCAGCGGCCGCCCGTTTTGCGGGACAGCGGGAAGGAAACTCTCGCCGATTGGTACTGTGGGGGAACCGCTTCTAAGATTCTGCCTAAACGTGGAAGAATATTTTTCTATTTGAGCCAACGTTTCAATAGCTATATAGAATGTAATTCTGCAGACTGGAAAGATTTGGCGCGTGTCTCACTTCCTTGTGCAGCCCCTTTCGGATCGGTTCGTTCCCTGTGGCGCCCGGCCTTTTCCTAATGTTTGCCGCTTGCGGCTACTGGTCGGCAGGGGGCCGGCAGGCCGCGGGCGGGTTGCCCGTATCATTGGCGCAGCAGGACATTCGGTCGAGCCTTTCTGTCGGGAGCGCGACACATGACCTCCCCGCTGGAGCAGAAGCTCAAGATTACCGGTCCGGTCGTCATCACGGCCAACCGGCTGGGTGACGGCGCGGTCGTCTACCGGACCCGCGATGGCAACTGGTCCACCCGTCTCGATGAAGCTGCTGTAGTCACCACGGCGCCGGCCGCAACCGAAATCCTCGCCGCCGCCGTGGCGGACGACATCTCGGCGGTCGGGGCCTACGTGGCCCCGGTCCGCATCGGCGCCGACGGGCGGCCACAGCCCGGCAATTTACGTGAAAGCATCCGGCATGCGGGCCCAACCGTCCAGTACGGAGGCCTTACCATCGCACCGGCGATCACGATTGGGATTTGACATGTATGTTTACGACGAGTTTGACCGCACCCTCGTGGCCGAGCGCGTCGCGGAGTTCCGCGATCAGGTCGGCCGGCGCCTGTCGGGGGCGTTGACTGAGGACGAATTCAAGCCTCTGCGGCTCATGAACGGCGTCTATCTGCAGCTTCATGCCTACATGCTGCGGATCGCGATTCCTTACGGCACGTTGTCGTCGCGGCAGTTGCGGATGCTGGCCCATGTGGGCCGGCGCTATGACCGCAACTACGGCCATTTCACGACTCGCCAGAATATCCAGTTCAATTGGATCAAGCTGGAAGACCTTCCCGACGCCACGGCGGATCTGGCGAGCGCCGGCCTGCATGGCATGCAGACCAGCGGGAACTGCGTTCGCAACATCACCACCGACCAGTGGTCGGGCGTCGCGCCGGACGAGATCGAGGACCCGCGGATCTGGGCGGAAGTCTTGCGTCAGCACACCACCATGCATCCGGAATTCTCATTCCTGCCGCGCAAGTTCAAGATCGCAGTCACGGCCGCCACCCATGATCGCGCCGCCGTCAAGGTTCACGATATTGGCTTGCGCCTGCATCGCAATGGCGCCGGCGAAACCGGCTTCGAGGTGCTGGTCGGCGGCGGACTCGGCCGCACGCCGTTCATCGCGAAATCGATCCGGCCGTTCCTGCCCAAACGCGATATATTGAGCTACGTCGAGGCGATACTGCGCGTCTACAACCAGTTTGCCCGCCGCGACAACCTCTACAAATCGCGCATCAAGATCCTGGTCCACGATCTCGGCGCCGAGGCTTTCGCCCGCGAGGTCGAGGCCGAGTGGCAGTACATCAAGGACGGCCCCCTCGCGCTCGATCCGGCCGTGGTCGCCGAGATCGCAGCGCGCTTTCGTTATCCGGACTACGCGCGCCTCGACGACAATCCGCCGGAGCTTGCCCGGCTTCGCAAGGCCGACCGCCGGTTCGATGCCTGGCTCGGCAATGCGGTCGCCAACCACAAAATGCCGGGCTACGCCATCGTCACGCTCTCGCTCAAGCCCGAGGGCGGACCGCCGGGCGATGCCACGTCCGACCAGATGGATGCAATCGCCGATCTCGCCGATCGCTATTCGTTCGGCGAGATCCGGGTCGGCCACGAGCAGAACCTGGTGTTCCCCCATGTGGCGCAAGGCGATCTGCCCGAGCTGTGGCGTGCGCTCGATGCCATTGGGGTCGCGACCCCGAACGTCGGTCTCGTCTCCGACATTATCGCCTGCCCGGGGCTCGATTACTGCAGCCTCGCCAATGCCCGCTCCATACCGATCGCGGAGGAGCTGACGCGCCGATTCCGCGATCTCGATCTTGCCCGCGACCTTGGCCGTCTGCACGTCAACATTTCGGGCTGCATCAATGCCTGCGGCCACCATCATGTCGGCCATATCGGCATTCTGGGCGTCGAGAAAAACGGCGAGGAGTTCTACCAGATCACCCTCGGCGGCCGTGCCGACGAGCGCGCCGAGCTCGGCATGCTGCTCGGACCGGCCGTCCCTTACGGGAAAGTCGCCGATGTGGTGGAGGAGGTCGTCGCTGCGTACCTCGAACTGCGGGAACGGGCGAACGAGACCTTTGTGGAAACCGTCAAGCGTCTCGGCGTCGAGCCCTTCAAGGAGCGGGTCTATGCCACTCATTAAGAACGGCCGCGTTATCGGCGACCGCTACGTCACAGTGCTCGACGACGCGCCGCTCCCAGAGGGCGTGCCGGTCATCGTGCCGGCCGGACGTTTCCTCGCCGATGCCGCAGAGATTCTCCAACGCGATACGCCGACCGGCGTCATCTGGCCCAACAATCGGAAAGTCGCGGAGCTCGCGCCCTACCTCGACCGGCTTGCCGTGGTGGCCCTGGCTTTCCCTACCTTTAAGGACGGCCGCGCCTATAGTCAGGCCCGCTTGCTGCGGGAGCGCTACGGCTATGGCGGCGAGCTCCGCGCCACCGGCCAGATCCTTCGCGACCAGTTCATGTTTCTGGTGCGCGCAGGCTTTGACGTGCTCGACGTTGCCAAAGCAAGCGACGTCGGCGCGTTTGCGGCGGCGCTTAAACGCTACACGGTCTTCTATCAGACCGCGGGCGAAGGCCGCAATTCAGCAGCGCGGCTTCGGTTGGCGCGACCGTCCGTCTCCGCCGCAAGCAGCGCTGAGATTTGCGACCTCATCTGAAGACGGCGCTCTTTCAGAGAATGTCGCCAGCAGGTTGGCAGCGCCGAACTTTATACCCCAATTGTCTGTGGCGGGAAGAGTCGTCATCCGCCCGCGCAGTACGTGCACCCGGCTTCCTGGGCGCGGTTCACGCCCCACGTCCCCGACGGGATCACCGTGATCCCAGGGACGATGTTGGCTACCCATTCCTTTGCGGCTTCTTCGGCGCTGACGCCTGCATTGCCGGCGAGCATCTTACTCTGGACTTGCAGCGCCACGTTGCACGCGCCAAAGACGACGCCCCTCGCGAGGAGCCGGTCAAGGGCCATATCTTCCACCAGAAGGAC
>Ga0187783_10004137_pt1 | contig 10746 bp, 9 predicted proteins | sample 1015_SJ02_MP02_2_FD_132471 | JGI IMG/M metagenome (GOLD analysis project Ga0187783, IMG submission 132471) | Tropical peat soil microbial communities from peatlands in Department of Meta, Colombia - 1015_SJ02_MP02_20_MG | ecosystem: Environmental > Terrestrial > Soil > Wetlands > Peat | place...
TAATCGTAGCGCCCGTGTATCAGCAAAAACGGTGTGTGCGTCCACGGCGCATCGGTTCTGACATCCCACTCGTGCGTCAGCTCGCCCATCAAATGCCGGAGAAGCGCGGGCTTCGTGTCCGCTTCCGCAAAGAGGGAAGTGGCGTCCAGGTGCGAGTCGAAAAAACGCATCGGCGTCTGGGCCGCAACGACGCGGTCCATAGACGCCTCCGGTGGCAGGGCGGAGAGGTTCTCTCTGAGCGCCTGCTTTCGATCATCCGATGCATCACGCTCGAAGAATTCTGCCGCTTGCCTCGCGAGCCATGTCATGTCGCCCCTGGGTGGAGTGCCCACCGCAATCACGCCCGAAACGCTCCGTGGACACCGTCGGCCGTACTCAATCGCCAGCACTCCTAAGATCGAATGGCCCAGAACGGCAACACGCTCCACTCCCAGATCCGAGCGAATGGCCTCCAGATCATCGGCGAGCACTTCGAAGCTAAGCTCGCTAGGATCGCCGCTCGATCGTCCTCCGCCACGCAGATCGACGAAGACCATTCTGAGAAAATCATCCAGTCGAGCCGGCATCATGCGCTCGTAGGGCTTCGTGCCGATCGCGCTTAGAACGAAGCACGTGGTTCCTCTGCCACGCTGCGAATAGAAAAGCTCCGCGTCTTTGACGCGAACGTTCATCCTGCGCTCGCCCGAGAGTGGCGCTCTACGGTGCGGGGCAGGCACACAGGCTGTGCTGTGGAGCCAGACTCACGGTGCCGGTAGGGGAGGCCAGCGGGCGATGGATGGCGCTTTTGGTAACGTTTGCGGTACAAAGGATCGCCCCTGGGAGGTTCCAAGCGTAACGATAGCACCCGCGAGCGGAGCCTGGGCGGTGAAAGATGACAGAGACCGAGTTCCGGCCGTTTGAAGAGGCTGCCCCTGGCACCTCTTCTGTACGGGGGTATCTTCACGTGCCGACAAATTCCCCTCGCGATGGTCTTGTGCTTACCCACGGTGCTGGTGGAAACTGCCAGTCGCCGCTGCTGGTGGCACTGGCGACCGCATTTTGCAAAGCCGGCGTGACGGTTCTCCGCTGCGATCTCCCGTTTCGCCAGTCCCAACCGCACGGGCCTCCCCGTGGCACTGCCGAACGGGACCAGCAGGGCCTGCGGAGGGCTATCGAAGTGATGCGGAGGCAAGTTCCCGGTCGCGTCTCGCTCGGCGGCCACTCCTACGGCGGGAGGCAGGGATCGATGCTGGCAGCCTCCGAGCCCGGACTCATCGACACGCTGCTCCTGCTCTCCTACCCGCTTCATCCGCCCAAAGACCCCACGCAGCTGAGGACGGCTCACTTTCCCGCGCTTCGCACGCCGGTGCTGTTCGTTCACGGTACACGCGACGGCTTTGGCGGAATCGACGAGATAACGGCGGCACAGAGCCTCATCGCAGCCCGCACGCTATTGCTGCCGATCGAACAAGCCGGGCACGAGCTCATCACATCGCGCAATCGCGCTCAACTGCCAGACACCATTGTCAGCTCCTTCCAGGCTTTCCTCGAAGCTCGGCGATAGGAGAGAGAAAGCGCCGCAAGGGAAGGGGTAGAGGGCGCCGCGGGCCACCCTGGTTGGCGATCTACGCCGCCCGAGTGAGTGCAAACCCCAGCTATTCCCCCCCCGTTCTCTTACTTCTGCGAAGATGTATTATGTTGGAGCATGGCAGGCCCCCTTACCGGTGGAAAGGGCTCTGCCTGTAGAGGCGCGGGTTTTAGGGCCGATTGGCGACGTGAAGGTTGTGGACGCCCGAGAACAGGAATAGGCCCGTCGCCGCTGACTGCGGAAGCCACCACGTACGGCGAAGAAGATTGTTCGAGCTGCGCTGCATCCGGCGCGCCGCATAGTCGAGGATCAGAGGGCCGCCCTGAATTGCGAAGTAGATGGCCGGGGACTGGGCAAACGGCCGCATCATGGGGTCAGCTTCGGTCGCCCCAGCCGAGACGGCCTGCCGCGTGGAGTAGGCGTCGAAGGTGGCAGCGCTGTGCTGCACGATCGTCAGAATCAGCCAGTCACGGCGGGGACGCTGATCTTCGAGCGAGATAACCTTCCTCGGCGTGGCGGGCTCGATCGAGGGGACTCGGATGGTCGAGAGGGCTTGCGAATTCTGGGACGTAGCATCAAGGGAAACGGCAGTGAATCTTGCTAGGTGCAGTCCGCCTGGGGGTGTCGCGGCTGTCTCGGCAGGCTGATCGTCGGAGTCAGACGGGGAGTTGGTCGTTGCCGACGTTGACGATACGATCGCGGGCTCTGTCGTTACATCTGGCCGGGCATCGGAAGCCTCTGGCACCCATGCCAAGTTCAGCAGCAAGGCCACCGTCGCAAGAAACATGATACCGAACTCTCCTTGCTTAGAAACGCTTCTCACGAGCAAGAAAAGCACGGCCGATACCAGGCGAGTCCGTCAGCTAACCCTTTTGTTTTGGCTCTTCGCTTCGTCAAGAGCGGGTTTTCGGGGCAGAAAGCTAGAACGCGGGTACTACCGGAGTGGAAGTCGCTTTCCACTATTCAGCCCGTGATTCTGCCAAGGGCCTTCCCTGCCCTGAAGCTGCGCTTATGAGATCGCTTTCAGGCTTTCGCGCACGGCGGCAAGCGTGCGGCTAATGTCCTCGTCGCTGTGCGCCGCCGAGACAAAGATGGCCTCAAACTGGGAAGGAGGCAGGAGCACCCCATGAGCGAGCATTTCGCGAAAGAAGGCGGCGAAACGGGTTGTCTCAGACCTCTTGGCGCCGGTGTAATCACGCACGGGTTCGGCCGCGAAGAAAAGGGTAAGCAGCGACCCGCTCGCATTGACCTGGCCAGCCAATCCTGATTCCCGCAACGCCTCGCGGATGCCGTTGGCAAGGCGTTCGGCTCTCGCGCTGAGTGGCTTGTAAAACGTGGCATCCTCGAGCAGTGCCAAGGTGGCGAGTCCGGCGCGTATGGCGAGGGGATTGCCGGAGAGGGTGCCTGCTTGGTAGACCGGCCCCTGCGGGGCAATCTGGTCCATCACGTCGCCGCGGCCCCCGTACGCTGCAACCGGCAATCCCCCGCCAATAATCTTGCCGAGAACGGTCAGGTCCGGCTGCACGCCATACAGATTCTGCGCCCCGCCGTAGGCGAGGCGGAAGCCGGTGATGACTTCATCAAAAATCAGCAATGCTCCCTCGCGTTTGGTGATGTGGCGAAGAGATTGCAGAAAGTCGGGCTCGGGCAAAACGACTCCCATATTGGCCGCGATCGGCTCCACGATGACCGCAGCGATTTTTCCGACGTGCTCGGAGAAGACGCGCTCCACAGCGGCTGGGTCATTGTAGGGAACGTTCAGCGTCAGGGCCGCCAGGGCTTGCGGAACACCTGGACTTGAGGAAATGCCGAATGTGGCCAGGCCCGAGCCGGCCTCGACCAGGAAGCTATCGGCGTGACCGTGGTAGCCTCCCTCGAATTTGACGAGGAGGTCGCGTTTTGTGAAGGCGCGTGCAACGCGGATCGCAGACATAGTTGCTTCCGTGCCGGAGCTGACAAAACGGATACGCTCGATCGAAGCGATGGCCCGTGTGATGCGTTCGGCAAGCTCGATTTCAAGCGGCGAAGTCATGCCGTAGCTCGTGCCCCGACGAGCCTGGTCAGCGATGGCATCGACAACATCCGGGTGCGCGTGGCCCAAAATCAGCGCACCCCAGGAGCAGACGTAGTCGAGATACTCGCGGCCATCGGCGTCCCACAGGCGCGAGCCCGAGGCGTGATCAACCAAGAGAGGGGAGCCACCCACGGCCCGGAAGGCGCGGACGGGGCTGTTCACGCCCCCGACGAGGACGCTTCGGGCGCGCTCGAGAAGATCACGCGAGCGGAGAGTCACGGCCGAACCATCTTACCTTCTCTCTTTGGATTTGAACCTGGCGAATTGGAGCTCAGCAGTGGCCGAGCCAGCGGGCCGCGTCCTTGGCATGGTAGGTCAGAATGATGGAGGCGCCAGCACGCTGAATGCTGGTGAGGATTTCCAGCACGATGCGCTGCTCGTCGATCCACCCCTTCTCCGCAGCGGCTTTCACCATCGAAAACTCCGCGCTGACATTGTAGGCAGCAACCGGCACGTCGAAGCGCTCGCGAACGCGCCGGATGATATCGAGATAAGGCAGCGCGGGCTTGACCATGATGATGTCGGCACCCTCCCCGAGATCCAGTTCGACTTCGCGTAAGGCTTCGCGGGAGTTGGCGGGATCCATCTGGTAGCTGCGGCGATCGCCGAACTGTGGTGTCGACTGAGCGGCCTCGCGGAACGGGCCGTAAAACGCGGAGCAGTATTTGGCGGCGTACGACAGGATGGCGACATCTTGGAAACTCTTTTCATCTAACTTGCGGCGGATCGCGGCGACGCGACCATCCATCATGTCAGACGGGGCGACGATATCAGCGCCCGCACGCGCATGCGATAGAGCTGCCTCGGCCAGCAGTTCCAGGCTGGGATCATTGAGAACCTCTCCATCCTTGACGACCCCGCAATGGCCGTGGCTCGTGTATTCACAGAGACAGACATCGGTGACGATGAGCAGGTTGAGTTTGGCTTTGCGGATCGCTTCGATCGAGCGCTGCACGGCGGCCTTCGGCGCTGAGGCTTCCGAGCCGGTCTCATCCTTGTGCTCAGGCAACCCAAACAGAATCACGCCAGGGATACCGAGGTCAGCGACCTCGCGGCACTCCTCGACGATCTGATCGGGCGACTGCTGAAAGATACCGGGCATCGAGCCGACTTCGGTGCGGAGTTTCTTTCCCGGGCACGCAAACATCGGATACAGCAGGCCGTGCGTGGAGAGCTGTGTTTCGCGGACAAGACCGCGCAGCGCTTCCGAGCGGCGCAAGCGCCGCAGGCGGTGTGTGGGGAACGTCATACGCCCCTCGCGGGAGCCGAGCGATGCGCGAAATGCTCCCTGAGTGCCTTCGCGATTCCCGACGCGGAGGATTCTTCGGCTTCGATTCGAACGCTTGCACCCGAGCTGCGGATGGCGGCGGCCGTGGTGGGGCCGATGGCGACGAAGGGGACACGCGCAGACAGAGCCGGAAGATCGCAGTCGCCGATCACGCGAGCGAAGTTGTACACGGCTGAAGGGCTGGCAAAGACAATGGCGTCAACCCCTGCGCGCCGGGTCCGATCCAGAATATCCGGGTCAACCGACGCAGGGTCAACGGTACGATAGGAGATCACCTCGGTCACCCGTGCGCCCATGGCTCGCAAAGTACTCGGGACGCGGTCATCGCCGCGGTCGCTGCGCGGGACTAGAACGCGGCGTCCTCGAAGTGCCGGGCCGATCTCGCGAGCGAGAGCCTCGCCAGTTCCCTTCTCCGTGACGTAAGTCACGCGAACCCCTTTTTCCTCGAGCGCCCGAGCCGTCGCGGGCCCTACGGCGCCAACGACACGATCGCGAGACAGCAGCACCTCACACTGTATGCCCAGTTGGGCGCAACGATCAAAAATATATGCAACCGCGTTCGTGCTGAGGAAAACAACTGCGTCAAACGATCGAAGCTGCCGGAGCTGCTCATCCAATCGCTCTGTGTCGGGCGGAGGAGCGAAAGAAACCATCGGAAGCAAGACCACTCGGGCGCCCAATTCTTCCAAGCTGTGCACCAGTTCGCGAGCCTGTTCGGGAGCACGCGTGATAACGATGCATTTCCCTGTCAAAGGTTTTTCAGTGCTACCCAACGGTTCTTCCTGCCAGCCGCAGGAGCTTCTCCGCGCCCGATTCGATCAAAGCCGCCGCGAGGCGGAGACCGATCGGACGAGCTTGTTCGGCCGGCCCGTTCTCAGAACACCGTATATATTCCGACCCAGCCGCAGAAAAGACGGCCGCCTCTAAATGCAACTCGCCACCGCGCAGAGAGCCTAGGGCCCCGAGGGGAACCTGACAGCCTCCCTGTAGTGCCTCGAGCAGGGCGCGTTCGGCCGTGACGCACGCTCGCGTTTCGTCGTCACCAAGCGCCGAGACGAATTGCAAGGTGAGGGGATCGTCGGCGCGCGTTTCAATGCCGAGCGCGCCCTGGCCGACTGCCGGAAGCATGACGTCCTCATCCAGAACCTGGGTGACCCGGTTCGCCAGGCCCAAGCGGCTGAGCCCAGCCATGGCCAGGACGATCGAGTCGAATTCGCCGCGGTCTAGCTTCTTCAGGCGCGTATCGACATTGCCGCGCAGATCGACTACGTCCGCGTCCGGGCGGTGGTGCCGGAGCTGCGCCTGACGGCGCAGGCTGCTGGTTCCGATGCGAGCACCGTTGGGCAGAGTCTTCAGCGTGCCACCTTGGCGTGAGATCAAACAATCGCGCGGATCTTCGCGGCGCGTAATGGCAGCCAATACGAGGCCCGGCGGAGTCTCCGCGGGTACATCCTTCATGCTGTGGACGGCGAGGTCAACCGTGCCGGCGAGCAGGGCCTCTTCGAGTTCTTTGATAAAAATGCCTTTCCTAACTGCTTCCGAACCGATCTGCTCATTCAGGGCGGCTGGCGAGGCCGACTCGAAGCGGTCGCCGGTCGTACGGATCAGGACAAGCTCGGTTTCCATCCCATGCAGACGCTTCAGGGCGGCTCCGACGTGGTTTGCCTGCCACAGAGCGAGCGCGCTGCCGCGGGTACCGATGCGCAGAGGCTTCACTCCGGGTCCCCGCCCGATTCTTCTTCTTCTGGATCGAGACCGAAAACGGAACGCAGAGCCTGAATCGCACCCAGGCGACCCAGAATGGCGCGGCCGTTGCGGAGACGCGCGCTCGGTTCGGCGAGAACCCGCTCGATCAGTTCCTCGGTAATGTCGGCGATGCGGCGGCGCTCTTCGGGCGACGCGGCCTCGATACCGTCCAGGCGCTCACGCAGGAGCGTTTCGCGCTCTTTGCGAAAATGTCCGCGGAGGTCGTCAATGATCGAGGTAGCTTCGAGCGCGGCGCGCCAGGTCTCAAATTTCTTAACGTGCTCGGAGATGATGGCTTCGGCGCGGGGAATCTCCGCCTCCCGGGCACGCTTATTCTGCTCGACGATTTCGCCGAGGTCGTCAATGTTGTAGAGATAGAGGTTGTAGAGGCTGGCGGCTTCGGGCGCAACGTTGCGCGGCACACCAAGATCCACAACGAAGACGGGGCGACCGTCGCGGGCGGTGAGTGCGCGAACGAGTTTATCGCGCGTAAGGACCGCTCCAGTATCACCGACCGAGGTCACAATGATATCGGGCGCGGAAACGGCGCTCTCCAGTGCCTCCCACCCAACTGCCTCTCCACCCATACGCTCCGCCAGTTTGCGCGCGCGTTCGAAAGAACGATTCACCACGCGCAGGCTGCCGATGCCGCGGTTGCGGAGGTGCTCGACGACCTGTTCGGCGACTTCGCCCGCGCCGAGGATCAGCGCGGAGCGACCCTTGAGGCTGCCAAAAACGCGTTCGGCCAGCTTGACACCCGCCAGCGAGACGGACATGGGTCGGGCACCGACTTCCGTCTCCGCGCGGACACGCTTCCCTACCTCGAGCGCTCCCTGAAAGGCCCGATTGAGAATCGGGCCAGTGGCTCCGTGATCGAGCGCGCGGCCGTAGGCCGTGCGAATCTGGCCGAGGATCTCGGCTTCGCCGAGCAACATCGAATCCAGACCCGCGGCCACGCGAAAAAGGTGCCGGATCGCGTCGGCACCCATCCAGCGGTAGGTACGGCCTTCGATCTCCTCACGGGGAACACCATGGTAGGAGGTGAGGAACTCTTCGAGCAAATCTGTGATCGGCCGACTGCCGTCGCTCGGCACTCCGTACACCTCGCTGCGGTTGCAGGTCGAGACCACGACGGCTTCCTCAAGAATCCCCCGGGTGCGAAGTTGCATAGCGGCATCGAGCGCTTGTTCGGTGGTGAAAGCAACGCGCTCGCGAAGCTCCACCGGCGCCGTGCGATGATTGCAACCGAGGAGCGCGATCCGGATGGCGCCGGTCGGGCGCGGGACCGCGGGATTCCTCGCATTGGACACAGGGCGCATTAGAAGAAACGGTGAAACCTCGTCAAGTAAAGGTTCACAATCGTATAGCTGAAAAGAACGACCGCGAAATTCAGCGCGCAAATACGCGCTGCACGCGCACCACGCCAGTGGGCATTGCGCGAGAGCCACAAGTAGGTGACGTAGGCAGCCACGATCGCGAGCGTGATCACCACCTTCGGATCACTCCAGGCGTAGGCGCCGGTGAGCCTGTGCTCCCAGATCAAACCGCTGATGACGCCAAAGGCCAGAGCCCCCAGGCCGACATAGACGCTGCTGCGGGACATGCGTTCGAGAACATCGAGTGCCGGGAATCGCCAGAAGGCGGTACCGGTTCGACGGGAACGCAGAAGGCGGTCCTGCACGAGATAGACGATGCTGAGGATGAACGACAGGGCGAAAGCGGCATACGCCCAGGTATTCAGTGTGATGTGAAACGTGAAGAGCGGGCCACGCGCAGGCGGCGGTGGCGGCATTTCCCTCGGCGCCAGCAAACCCAACGACGCGATCCAGGCGACGAGCAGCAAAGTGACGAAGGCGCCGACCGAGCGCTGGCCGTGAAAGATCTCCAGGCCCAGGTAGGTAATGCCCAACAACCAAGCGAACAGGGACATCGAGCCAAACAGATCATCGTAGGGGACGGTGTGCATGCCGTAGGAGCGTTCCAGTAGCGCGTAATAGTGGACCACAATGCCGCCCGCCAAAAGCAGGGTCGCCAGACGCCCCAGCCAGAGATGGGCGGCGTAGAGAACCCGCGCGTAGCAGCAAAAACTGGCCGCGTAGAAGGCAAGGGCCAGATAGGCCGTATGGTTCAGCATGACAGACGGGAAAAACCCTTTGGGATTATAACGCCACCGGGGCTTGAGCGGGCTTCTGGTATCATGATGGGGAATCTGCCACATGGTTGAAACCCACGAAAACAAGAGAGAGCTTTTTCTGCGGGCCTGCCGATTCGAGCCCGTGGATCGGGTGCCGGTGTGGCTGATGCGCCAGGCCGGTCGTTATTTGCCCGATTATCAGGCGGTGCGGAGGCAACACTCGTTTCTGGAGATCTGCAAGACGCCCGAGTTGGCGGCGGAGGTCTCGCTGCAGCCGTTTCGAGCCTTGGGCGTGGATGCGATCATCGTGTTCTCCGACATTTTGATCGTCGCCGAAGCAATGGGAATGTCGCTCGAGGTGCCGGACTCGGGTCCGGTGCTGGAGAATCCGGTGCGCGATCTCGAGGCGGTGCGGCAGCTGTGCGATTTTGATCCCGAGGAGGATACACGGTTTGTCGGCGACGCAATTCGGGCCATCTCCGAGGAAATGGGGCCGACCGTGCCGATCATCGGATTTGCGGCTGCGCCGTGGACGCTCGCCTGCTATATGATCGAAGGACAGACACGCGGGGATATTTCGCAGGCCAAGCGGATGCTACGAGAACAGCCGCGGATCGTGCGCGAATTGTTGGAGCGGATCGCACGCGTGACCGCAAACTACCTACAGGCGCAAATTGAGGCTGGCGCGGCAGCCGTGCAACTATTCGACACCTGGGCAGGCGAGCTGACCTCGGAGGAGTACGACAAATTCGAGCGACCCGCGGCGACGGCAGTCTTTGAGGCGCTCGGCGAAAACGGCGTGCCAAAGATTTTATTTGCAAGAGGAGCAGCGCGACACCTGGAAGGCATGGCCGAGACCGGCGCGAATGTCTTAAGTGTTGACTGGCAAACAGATTTGGCGGACGCGCGGCGTCGACTTGGGAGGCGCGTGGCACTGCAGGGCAACGTGGAGCCATCGATGCTGCTGAGAGACGAGACGGAGGCACGACGTGCGGCGCGTGAAGCAATCGAAAAGACCGGCGGTCTTGGGCATATTCTGAACCTGGGGCATGGAATTTTGCCGACGACACCCGTCTTGAACGCCAAGGCGTTTGTGGAAGCAGGACAGACGGCGTTGGTTTCGGCGCGTTCATGAGCGAAACAAACGTGAGATCGGACCGTGCGCTCGAAGCCGGGCGAGTTTCCGAGTCGCTGCTTGAGAAATACAACAAGCCCGGGCCCCGCTACACGAGCTACCCGACCGCGCCCCTTTGGAAGAACGACTTTGGTCCCGACGACTTCGAGGCGTATTGTGCGCGGGCGGAGGCGCGCGGCACGCCCGTTTCTCTCTACATGCACCTTCCCTTCTGCGAAAGCCTTTGCCTGTTTTGCGCGTGCAATGTGTCGATCGAAAAGGACAAGGGCGTGGCGATTCCCTATCTCGCTGCTCTGAAGCGCGAAATCGATCATGTCGCGAAGATGGTTTCGCACAACCGCCAGACCGTTCAGTTTCACTGGGGCGGGGGCACACCGACCTATCTGTCTCCGGCACAGATGGAGGACTTGTTCGAATACACCTGGGAGAGATTTTCGCTGGCCACGGACGCGGAGATCGGGGTGGAAGTGGACCCGCGTGTAACGAGCGGCGAACACCTGGCGACGTTGCGAAAGCTCGGTTTCAACCGGCTGAGCATGGGCGTGCAGGATTTCGAGCCGAAGGTTCAGCAGGTCGTCCGCCGCGTCCAGCCCTATGAAATGACGCGCGACCTCGTCGGGGCGGCGCGCGCGCTCGGCTTTCAGAGCATCAGCGTGGACCTCATCTACGGATTGCCTTATCAAACGGCCTCGACGTTTTCTCGCACCATCGATCAGGTCCTGGCGATTTCACCCGACCGAATCGCTATGTTCAGCTACGCGCACGTGCCCTGGCTCAAGAAGCAGCAGGGCTCGTTTGCCGA
>Ga0187783_10004138_pt1 | contig 10745 bp, 11 predicted proteins | sample 1015_SJ02_MP02_2_FD_132471 | JGI IMG/M metagenome (GOLD analysis project Ga0187783, IMG submission 132471) | Tropical peat soil microbial communities from peatlands in Department of Meta, Colombia - 1015_SJ02_MP02_20_MG | ecosystem: Environmental > Terrestrial > Soil > Wetlands > Peat | place...
CATAAGTTTGATCCAATCCGCACCGTATTTAATGTCGCGCCGCACCACGTCGCTGATTTCCTCCGGCGTATCGGCAATGTTTGGCCCGCGCGGCAAACCTGCGTCCGGCGCCAGCACGTTCCCATCGCCATGCCCTCCGGTGAGCGACACACAGCCGCCGGACGACACCATGCGCGGGCCGCGTATCAGTCCGCTGTTCACGCTATCGCGCAGCGCCAGCTGTCCGTATGCGGCGTCATCTTCGCAGGCGTCGCGCAGTGCCGTGAATCCGTGGTCTAGCCAGACCTGAAGATTTCGCACGCCCCAGATTGCCTTCTGCGGCGAAGACATTCGCAAGTGGGCCGTAGAAGACTGATCCTTGGGATTGCCCAACACATGCGCATGAGAATCGATCAGTCCCGGCACGACCGTATATTTGGAAAGATCAATAACGCTCAACCCGGCCGGCGCGGAGTCCGCAATACGGAGGATGCGGTCTTTTGCGATCAGGATGTACACATTGGCTGAAACCTTGCCGGTGCGAACGTCAATCATCCGTCCTGCCCGCACCGCCGCCGTCGGCGCCGGATTCCCTTGTTCGGCGTCGACACTAGCCGTAACACCGCAAACTACGAATACAAGCAACATCCACTTATGCAGCCTTGGCATGGTCACCCTCCGACAGAACGATAAAGACTAAGGCGGAACGGCTCATCTGACAAGATGCAAACACTCGGATTGTTTAGCATGTCGAAAAGGAGGGAGCCGTTAAGCACCCTAAGACTAGGATGTTTCGATGACGAAACCGAAGGCAGCAGATCGTGGCGGAGGCGGCCCCTCCTCGAAGACGTAAAATTGTGGCTATGTCCTCACGCAAACGCCGGGAGTTAGTCAGCGCCTGCACCGCAAGCCTGAGGTTCAAATTGACGTTCATCGGCCTGCTGCTTCTTGTGTGTCTGCCAAAGTCACAATCCCAAACTGTCGCGATGACGGTCGACGATCTTCCGTATGCCTCCGGCAACCCCAAACCTCCTAGCCTGGAGGACGCGAAAACTGCCGAATCCATAAACAAGAAGCTTCTTCGCGCGTTCTCGCATCATCGGATCCCGGTCACGGGGTTCGTAATTGGACAGCACGCAGAGCAGATTGGAATACGCACAGGCAGAAAGGTACTCAAGCAGTGGACGAGACGAGGATTTGATCTTGGCAACCATACGTACTCGCATCTTGATTTTGACTCTTCTTCTGTCGACGATTTTGAGCGAGACATTTTGCGAGGCGAAGCGGCCGTTCACCCCCTTTTGCGAAGCGTCTCCCACAAGCCAAATTATTTCCGGTTTCCTTATAACCACACAGGCGATACCGGAGAAAAACATGACGCAATCGCCACGTTCCTAGCGGTTCGTGGTTATCGACTCGCTCCCTGTACCATTGACAACTCTGACTATAAATTCAACACTACCTACGTTCTCGCCATTAAGCGCCACGACAATCAGACAGCAGAAAAACTTCGCGCCAACTATGTTGCATATACGGCGGCGGAAATCGACTGGTACAGCAACCTCGACAAGCACATCTTCGGCTACGAAGTTCCTCATGTCATGCTCTTGCACGACAACCAGCTCAATGGCGATACAGTTGAGGCGATCGTTACACTCTTCGAGCAACGCGGATATCGTTTTGTAACACTGACTGAAGCTCTGCAAGACCCCGCGTATAGAACTCCTGAGACTTACATTACGAAGTTTGGTCCCATGTGGGGATACCGCTGGGCAAAAGAACTTAACGTAAATGTGGATGGTAGCGACGAACCGGACCCTCCAGCGTGGATTGACCGGTACGCGAAAGAGAACCGTGCGGGACCGGAGTGACTTGCCATCTGATGCCCCCTGGCCAGTTGGAGGAGGTAATATGGTCCTGGCGGCGTCAATTCTCTGCACCCTGTGCACGATTCCAGTCGCCAGCTGCGACGTTGACCGGCCGGAAGATCGCATCCGGAGTGCAGTGGCATTGCGATGCTAGTCTGCCGACGGCATCTCGACATGATCGATGACAAGAAACTCCTTAAGCATTAGCTGTGGCATCAGTTTCAGCCCAAGCTGCTCTGGCATCGCAGTCAAAATTGCAGGTTCAGAAGAATCGGGAACTGTCGGCCACAGCAATGTGACATCGTAACAGTTGGGAAGTCTGGTCTTGTCCAGAACAGGGCGGCCCAGTTGCTCGGACAATATCCTTGCCAGAGTGGCTATGGGAACTTCGCGGCCCATTATCCGGTCACTCTCAACCTGAATCACGCGAGGGGCAGAATCTGCGTAGGCGGGAGCCGATTCTTGAAGCTTGGGACCGTCCTCGGCGATGACGAGTTCATACACTGGAATCGGTCTGGTTTCACGATGAGCTACCAGCTTAAAGCGGTCAGACAAAAGCGCCTGAAGCATGCGCTCGCCTGCCCACCCGCCTTGCCCTGCCGCAGAGGCGTCCACCTTCGCATCGATGTCGTATCGCTGAGAGTTCAGCCAACTCGGTGCTCCTGTGATCTGGTTTTCATCGACTTTGTATGCCTCTCGGATGAGCTCTTGCGCTGTTTGGTTCGAAGCAGTCAAGCCGTCAGAGCCAATCTTTGTCGTCCTGTCTGCATGAATGCTGGACGTGCTCGGCTTGATAGAGGTTGTCCTATACAAGGGCGCGTTAGCGTTTGCATTTTCGCCTTCCGACTGGGCGTGCGTTTGTGTTGCGTTTATCGAGAACAACAGAACTGAGGCGAAGACTACCACGAATCGCGCAAGACTTTTGCGAAGGGACATGAGTAGACCTCCTATTTTCGGCAGCGGTTACGATCTGGCGGAACTCTGATCTCTATGAATCCGATACACCTGCGAAAGGTTGCTCTATTGTGCTCCGAAGGGTACTCCAATTTCACGGTGGACCAGGAAATTGCGGCGTCCGAAAGGTGGCCACGCAATCAGTGTGTCGGCAGAAGAAATCCCGTGCGTTGGCAGTATTCGTCGAACTGAGCGCCGAACTCGTCTCGCAACCAAGATTCTTCCTTCCTCGCCTTGATCGTCCAAGCGATGACAGCAATCGCGAGTGCCAGCAGTCCACGCCATTCACCTTGCGCCAGCGCTGTGCCTGCTATGGCGATCAGCAGACCAGAATAGATCGGATGGCGTACGCGCGAGTACGGCCCTGTACGAACGAGGGAATGACGGCTGCGGATCGTGATCGTCGCGCTCCAATTTGCACCAAGGTATGAACGGGCCCAGACAGCCAGCCCGATTCCGCAGGATGTCAGGCCGATGCCAATCCAAGTCCCGCTTTGTGAATTCGAAAGATATTTTCGGTCAAGGGAACCGAGGTGCACTTTCTTTTCGAGGAGCAGAATGAAGACGACGATCATGGCTGCTATGTGAGGCAGGCGGGTGAAAAGCGATTGGGTTTGTTTGGTGTCCCTGATCCGAAGAACAGCAAATGCCACGTAGAGGCCGAGTACAACCCAAAGAACCGCAATGTTGTCCCTTTCATAAAGAAGAAACAGGAACGCGATCGCTGCGAGGACGAGGTAGGATAGACGCGTCAAGAGAGATTCATCGTCCTTAGCTCGCTTCTGACGCACAGCAGCGAGAAACCAGTACAGGCCAAAAATGATCCACAGGGCCGGAATCGTGTTTTCCGGAAGCAGGTAGGGCATCCGCGCTCACCTCTCGGACGAGGTCAGTGAAGCAACTCTAACACCGCGTGGATGATACAGATGCGGACAATTGTTCCAAGCGATTTGGCTCAAAAGCCCTGCCCAAGGACGATAAGTGAAATCGCATCCCACTCGCACTCTCGCCGCTCTCTGCCCGTCTCCTATCCCTCAAATCCATCTCAACCCGGCATTCAAATCCCATAGCGCACCGCGTCCGCCGCAAACGCCAGCGGCTTCCTCCTAGTCTAGTCTTATCGAAAACGTCCCGGATCGATACCTTCTTCGACCCGAAGTGTTTCTGCTGCCTCGGCTGGGCTACCAGACCGAGTGCCTCCGCTGTTGATCTCAATGGGGATCTCCTGATCATAGACGAAATGCATTAACGCGCGTAGCGAGCGAAGACGTAGTCACGATCTTTCGCAGGCGCGTGGCAGGGAAAGCAGGTCTCGTGCAGCGCCTCGTCGCCCGGCTTTCCATCCTTAAAGTCAGCGAACCCCCAGCCGCCCGTCGCAGCGTACTTCTTTGAGTCCTTGACCATGAACTGCACATTCACCAGGGACCCGATAACGAACGATTGAGTGCCGGGGAATGGACCATCCAGGACCTTGTTGTTGTCTTCCGATGGGACACGAGTCCAATGAATGGCGGCAATGATGGCGCCGTCTGGGAACGGGAGCGTACCTTGCTTGAAGGCCTTGATCGCGATATCGTTGCCGAGTTGAGCGCGCAACTGTTCGCCCTTGCCTGCAAACAGGAGCTGGTTCACGGCGATCAATTGCCAATTGCGGTACCCCGCGGGGATTTTGATGCCATAGATCGGGGAGGAGTCTACATCGGACGGTCCAGATGCGTGCGCCATGTGGGCGACAAAGCCGGCCAAGGTTACAACTGCGAGCGACAACAAACCGATCCGTTTCATATTGTTCCTCCTCTTAAGATCGCTTTCGAAGCACTGTTCCCACTATCCGGAAGTACGGGAACCAGTTTTCGAGTAGCCGACGAATCGAGACTTGTGGAGCGCCCCCAATGGGGTTCACCTTTTGGGGTATGCCGTGAAGATGTAATCCTTCGACGCCGCCAGCTCGTGGCACGCGGCGCCGCACTTTGCGTCGTGCTTCACCGGAGGCTTGCTGGCTGTTGTGGCTGGCGCGAACGTTCCGGCCGCGGAATCATAGTCGAACATCGCATATCCCCATCCGTGCGTGTCCGAGAATCTCTTGCTGTCCTTCACGATGAACTCGACCTGCACCAGATCGCCAGGCACCGTGTCCGGAGTGCTCGCCGAAAAAGGCAAATCCGTTATCTTTTTTGGTCGCCACTCCAGCTTCACAATCTTCGAGCCGTCGGGAAAAGGCTTGCCATTGCCCGGAACGCCCTCCTCGTAGGCTTTGATCATTAACGGGTTGGCGACGATCACTCGGATGACGTTTGCAGCTTCGGTGAGGCTGGGGCCAACTACCTGCCATTGTTCGTATCCCCTGATCTCGGAGAAGGAGAGCCCGCCCGGTATCTGCAGCGTGTACTTGTCCTGCTTCTCCTGCGCCGAGCTGGAGTTGCCGCCCGCCACGGCGATCACCAGTGCGACGAGCGCTACCCCAACGATCACCGCCACCCCGTATTGAGTTGTCTTCATGAGTTATTCCTCCACAGACTGTTCGGAAGTTTGGAATTCGGGCCGCCGATTCAGGGCATGCGTTACCAGGCCGTGCGTCGAGCCCTGCGGCAAGGTTCACAACGGTGTTGGTGCCTTGACTGACCAAACGAAGCACAATTTCGTCAAGCAATACTGTTCGCACGATAGGCGTCCATGCCAGCGCCCGTCCTCGAAGGTGTTTGCGGGCGATTTGCTCGCCGTCCTTCGCTCAGCCGCACTGCGAAATCCTTAAAAAGTGCGTCCGGACGCTTGGTCTCCATAGCTCGGTGATAGGTGGAAGTCATGGCCACAGGTGTGCGCTATTATACGTTCTCAGCAACGCACTAGGCGCGGGCAATCGGGTGCCATCAGACGGCAGGTTTCCGGCTAGCGACGATCCGAGGGTTAACAGCGACAACGGGGCCTCTCGTGATTAACTTCCGAATCGCCGAGACTCGGTTGCGTGTTTACGATTCCCATGAAAAAATCCCCTGCATGTTCAAGCCGGGGATAATCTCTTCGTTGATTGCAATCCTGCTCAGCTTTCCTGCGAGCGCCCAAACCACACGGCCGGATGCCGAAAGGCAGCTTGCCCACGATATCTATAAGCAGTTTGTTGAAATTCAATCCGGCTATACGACAGGTGCGACGACACCTGTTGCGGAAGCCGCAGCCTCTCGGCTAAGGGATGCAGGATTTTTGGATTCCGAGATTTTCATTGGAGGCGCGATCCCGACAAAAGCGAACCTCGTAGTCCGGTATCGCGGCACGGGAGCCGGTAAACCAATTCTTCTTCTCGCGCATACCGATGTGGTCGAAGCCAAGCGCGAAGATTGGAGTATGGATCCTTTTCAATTCATCGAAAAGGATGGCTTTTACTACGGCCGTGGCACCGCCGACGATAAAGCCCAGGCTGCCGTTTGGATCGCCAATCTGGTTCAATATAAGAAACAGGGATTCAAGCCCGATCGGGATATCATTGTCGCTCTTACGGCTGATGAGGAGGGAGGCGGCCCCTACAACGGAGTTGAGTGGTTGTTGAACAACCATCGCGATTTGATAGAAGCGGAGTACGCTCTAAATGAAGGCGGCTGGGGCGAAGAAAGCCAGGGGAAGAAAGTATCGAATGACCTAGAGGTGAGTGAGAAATACGTTATCAACTTCCGATTGGAAGTGCGCAACAAGGGCGGCCATAGTTCCCTGCCCGTGCCGGACAATGCCATCTATCGTCTTGCCGGCGCACTTGACCGGCTTTCGAAATTCGGATTTCCGCTCAAAACCAATGCGATTACGTCGGCGTATTTTCAGGAGATGTCGAAAATCGACAACGGTCCCTACAAGAGTGACCTCGCCAAAGTCGCCGAGAACTCTCCCGACGCGATGCAGCGCGTGGCAGCGGCATCGCCAGCCTGGAATGCTACCCTGCGCACCACTTGTGTTGCCACTATGCTCGAAGGCGGACACGCTATGAATGCCCTGCCACAACTCGCGGCTGCAACCGTTAATTGCCGTGTCCTGCCGGAAGACACAGTGGAGTACGTCGAGAGCACACTTCGAACCGTCGTAGCGGACGATCAGGTAACCGTGAAAATCCTGCGTGAACCGCATCCCGGTCCAAGTTCACCGCTTCGCTCCGACCTCATGGATGCGGCGCGCCAACTCACCGACAAACTGTGGCCAGGGGTCCCGGTCGTACCGATCATGGTGATGGGCGCAACAGACGGCGCCTATTTGCGAAGCGCTGGCATCCCTTGCTACGGGATACAGGGCTTCTTTATGGACCGCGACGACATCCGCTTTCATGGCCGCGACGAGCGCCTGAGCGTACAGTCCTTTTATGAGGGACAGGCTTTTCTCTATGAACTTGTAAAGCAGCTGTCGTCGGCATCCCGCTCGCGTTAAGGTCGGTTGCGTAACGCAACCTGCAGGGGAGAGTGAGTGCCTGTTGAGGAACAAATAAATAAGCCGTCAGGGAAAGTCCCATCGACGGCTTTAAGGATTTAAGGATTTAAGATTGGAAGCTTCTAGCGAGCAGCTCTTGCCGATTCGATCGCCTCGTGCAGCTCACGCTCGGCGGCCCGAAGATGTTCTTCCGCCTTCGCGCCATGTCCTGCCATATCATAGTGATTTGCAGCACGGGCAGCTTCCATCTCGTGGATGGCTTCCTGCACATGGTTATGAACCGCATCCAGATCGTGCCAGTCATGAACTCTTTCGGCAACCGCCATTCCCCCAACAAACGACAGACAGATAGAAAGAACGCCGACCACAACTGCTTGCTTCATAATTCTCCCCTCGACAAAATTTGGGATTCAGTCCTTATGCGGACGGATCCTCGACATGATCGTTGACGGGAAGTGGCCTGTCAAAATGAAGCTAGTGCATGCACTTTGGTTACTTTCAAGAGAATGAGTGTAATCGCGAATTACTTCAACGGGACATGGACTTTGGTGTGCTCCTATCGGCTGAGGAAAAGACATAATTGTTTTGCCCGATCTCTTTGCTGCACGGAGCCAATCCACCGTGCATCGCCTCGCACTCGCCTTAGGCCTGTTCCTTTTCCAGCGTGCGTACCACGGTAACAAACTACATCGAAGGGTTTCACCGGCGATGCTCAGCGCAGGGAGCAGACGCTGCATCCGCGTTATCTGTAGCCCGGGATCCGTGCAGATATTCCAGGGCGGGTGAAGACCGGGCCAGAGCTGATGGGGGTAACGTCCGCAATCTGCCAAACGGTCGTTCCCTCCGAAGGAGCGTTGTTGGGTTTCACGCGAGCCGGATCTAATCCCTGATCCACCCTTCGCTGATGAAATCACGCACGGCAAGGGTTCTGATCCCAGACCTTATTGTGAAAAGGAGATCGGTTAACGTCACAGACTGGTGCGCTCTCGAATCTGGCGGGCGTGATGGCGTGCGTGAAGCCAGTGCAATTTGCGACACTGATTGACGTTTAAGGGTCCCAGGATAGGATGGTTGATAATCTTGGTTACCGGGCCAAAGCGTCGCTCGCAATCATCCAGGCCCGAGGCCATCTTCTGAATCTCTGCGAAAATGGTGCTCCGTACCAGCTCGGGCGGCACGCCGCGTGGGACTGTAACGTCGGGCGCTTGGACTCCTTCCGGGAAGTAGCCAAGACCGGTGACCAGGAAGACAGTGAGGCGTTGCTTCACAGTCGCGGCCTTCGCCACCGGCTTGCCCGAGTTCAGGCGCCTCGCAATCGCTTGGTTCGTAGCCGTATAACTCAGATAGAGGTGCTCGAGGATTTGGGTGGAGTTCCACTTGCCAGGCGGGGCCTTCTGCAAGGCTTCCTGGCTGGCTCCTCCGATAGCCGCTTCCAGTACTGCGGGCAGATCTTTGAGATAAGATTCCACCGACCGCTCCGGGTAGGGGATGTTCCAAGAATGCCATGGGATTCATTCAATTTCGATTGCTTGCGCTTCGCCAAGATCCTGCACTGGCCCGCGCCAGACCCCAACCATTTAGCGTGACTTTCCGGGGTCTAAGCCGTAGTCTTCTTCATCTCGAGGAATTTGCCCTTGACTGACACTTCGGCCCCATTGAGTTCTGCCCATCAAGGAGTTGACCGTGTACTCGCTCACTTGTCCAAAGAGCGCCGCGTCACAATGCTGGCGCTTACTTGGCTCATTTTCTTCACGACCTGCGGAGGTGCGTACGGACTCGAGCCCCTGATCGGAGCGATCGGTCCGGCGTGGGCCATCGCCTTAATCCTCGTCACACCCCTCGTGTGGAGTTTACCGACGGCGTTGATGGCCGCTGAGCTGACCACTCTGATGCCGGAGGAAGGCGGCTACTACGTTTGGATCCGCGAAACCTTTGGACCATTTTGGGCTGTACAACAGGCCTGTTGGACCATAACGTGTTCCATTGTTTGGATGGCCATCTATCCAGTGCTTTTCGTAACTTATCTCACTTTTTTCATTCCAGGGCTTTCGACGTCTGTCGTCCTTCGCTGGACGCTCGCTGTGCTCGTCATTGTTTTGGGGATGGCTTTGAACTTTCAGGGCGCCCGCGAGGTCGGCCGGTCAGCCCAGCTCAGCGCGTACCTTGTGCTGGGCGTCTTCGTACTCCTGCTTACGATCTGGCTAGCGCACGGTGCCGCACCGGGTTCGATCGTTGAAGTGCTTAGACGGGACCTTTCCTCAAGTCACAAAGGAGTGTTGCTGCTCGGGCTCTCCATCATCGTCTTTGACTGCTCGGGCTGGGAGAATGCGTCAACCTATGCGGGAGAGGTGGATAAACCCCAGCACAACTACCCTCGGGCCCTAGGCCTTGCCTTATTGGTTTTGGTCCTCTGCTATTTGTTTCCTGTGATCGCGGGAGTCACCGTAACCACCTCGCCCGCCATCTGGAGTTCTGATGCCGGCTGGCCCGTGATTGCCCAGTTGATCGGCGGGCGCTGGCTGGGCAGCCTGGTGGCATTTGCTGGACTCGTCTCCATGTGGGGATTGTTCAATGCGCAACTGCTCTATATTTCCCGCCTGCCTTATGTCCTGGCCTGCGACGGCTGGCTTCCCCGTTTTCTCTCGAGAGTGTCCTCCGGCGCGGGGGTTCCCAGAATGGCAATCCTATGTTTCGGAATCATCACCGCAATTTTTGCTGCTCTTTCGTTTGGGAGTCTAGCCATCATTCAGTGCTTGCTCTATGCGGGTGCCCTGACGCTTGAATTTCTGGTGCTACTTGTCTTGCGCATTCGCCGCCCCAATGCACACCGCAGCTTCCGAGTGCCCGGGGGTTGGGTGGGCTTGGTTTACGTATGTGTATCGCCGCTTGCCTTCGCCGCCCTTCTGCTCTTCGCCACACTCCGCGACTGGCGATCCTACCCGGTGCAGCTATTTGTCGTCGGTGCGGTTGCGGCCTTTGGTGTTGCCTTGTATTTCATCAGACGCAGGAAGGTCGCGACCCGCAGGGCCATGTCGTAAAGGTCCCCGGAAACCTCCTTCATCTCATGAGCGCGCGATCTTTGTGGATTTGCTTCACGGCTTGATAAGCAGGAATTCCGGATACGCCCCCTCCACCGTGGGTTGCCGAGCTGGCCTGATAAAGACCGGGGATCGGAGAGCGAAAATCTGCATATCCGGGCGCCGGGCGCATGTGGAAAAGTTGCTCGGCCGACAGTTCACCATGAAAGATATTACCCCCGATCATTCCGAGCTGCTGTTCCATGTCATAGGGGCCTATGATCTGGCGATGGAGTATCGCGGAGCGGAGGTTAGGGGCAAGCTCGTTGTAGCCGTCAATCACCCGATCCGCATAGGTTTCCAGTTCTTCCCGGTGAGGCGCTCGAGCCCATTGGTACGGAACCCACTGGGTGAACATCGACATGATGTGGGCGCCCTTGGGCGCCAAGCTCTTGTCCCAGACGGTCGGGATGGTAGCTTCGCAGAACGGGTGTTGCGAGGCCTGGCCGTTCTTCGCATCCTGAAA
>Ga0187783_10004139_pt1 | contig 10743 bp, 8 predicted proteins | sample 1015_SJ02_MP02_2_FD_132471 | JGI IMG/M metagenome (GOLD analysis project Ga0187783, IMG submission 132471) | Tropical peat soil microbial communities from peatlands in Department of Meta, Colombia - 1015_SJ02_MP02_20_MG | ecosystem: Environmental > Terrestrial > Soil > Wetlands > Peat | place...
AAGACGTTGCCGCCCTCCTGCAGCGTCGGCACCTTGTAGCCCTCGCGCCAGCGACCTGCGGCCTTGTCCCAACGGTTGGGAAAGAGCTCCGGCAGCATGTTCTCCTGGGCGATGAAGCGTTCGACGAAGACGTGGGCCTTCAGCAGCGCGATGGTCGCCCCGCGCTCGCGGTCGCTGCTCGAAAGGTCGAGCCCCACGGCGCTCGCGATACCGCCAAACTTGTCGGCGAAGGAGGACAGCCCGTTTGACGACCCCTGGTCCTCCACCAGCGCGACCAGTGTCTCCACCTTGTATTTCTTGTCGAACAGGTACGACAGACCCCAGCCCGCCGCGGCGCCGCAGAAAGCCACGATCAGCAGCATGAGCCAGCGCCGCCGGACGAAGCGGCCGAAGACCCTCAGGTCGACGACGTCGTCCTTCTGGTAATCCGCGTTGACGAGCACCGCCCGCAGCACCCGCTCGTCCGCGGATGCCGGTCGCTCGGCGGCGCGGTCTCGATTGACAGGATCCAGAGCAACCATACGTTACACCCGGGCCCGCTCAGGAGCCCTTCAGTGAGTTCGCGTCGCGGCGAACCTGATCGATCTCCGCGCGCAGTTCCTCGTATTCCCGCGTCTTGGTACGCAGGAATTCCACGGTGAGCGCCGCCTTCTGCTCGATGCCGCGCGGCGTGAGCAGGTACATGTAGGCGGACTTGTTGTGGCTGTTCTTGAAGTTCGCCGCCTTGATCCAGCCCTTGCGGATCAGGGCGCGAACGCAATAGTTGACCTTACCGAGGCTCACGTCGAGCTCGCGCGCCAGCTCGCGCTGGCTCATGCGGGGGTTGCTGTCGAAGAGACGCAGAACGCGGAAGGGCATCTCATCGAACATCACGGGTTCCTTTTGCAGGGCGGTGTCACGCGTTCATCCGATGAACGCGGGGAGTCTAGGACCGGCACCCTGACGTGTCAACACGCTGGGCGGCCGGCGTTCCTTGTCCACGCGCCCATGCGGTCACGTCGAGAATAGGCATGTGGAGTGGTGTTGCGGCTCTCGTTGGACCAGCGCTCGGAGCGCCGCGCAGCGGCCACGGAGCTCGGCCGTTCCTGGACCAATGGTGATGTGCGACAGTCTTGATCGCGGTTTCGCGCGCTGCTAACCCAACGGCCAACCCGTGTCCCAGAGATTTGGCCGCGCCCGAGAGGGCCGAGCGATGCTCAGTCCGGCCGCCACAGTATAGCATCGCGCACCGAGTCGTTACGCCAATCTACCACATGCCAAAACATCCACCCGACCAAGATCGGGGGGCAGTCGGACCGAATGATGCGTTTGCCGCCGCCGACGCGTGCGGCGTCGCGACGGCCAATGTCTTACGGTACAGTTTCTTACACCTTTCGCTAGCACGTACCGAAAAACCCGTGTGGACGCACCAGAAAACGTCGCTCCGCGGCACGATGTTAGTCATCGATCGCATTACTTTCTGATGCGTGTTCTCCCAAATGTGCGTGCCAGGACGGTGGCTGGGTCGCTCATTCTCGCGGCAGTCTTTTTTGTCTTGGGTATCTATGTTGGCGCAAGACAGAGTCTTTACGAATATAGTCAAGCTTTCACTCACTACAAGGTCAGTAACACGCTCTACAGATGGTACAAACTCAAGCGGATAGCGGCGAAAGAAGTCATACACTCGGCCGACAATCCCCTCACTTGCCCGCTCGAGTACAAAGCGATTGCGCTGTTTGGGCAATCAAACTCGGCCAATCGTATTAACAGACCCCAGGGCCTGAAAAGGATCGATGACGGAAAAACTTTTATGTGGGATTGGTCAACGAGGCGTTGCTACTCCTATAGGGAACCGGTGGTTGGTACAGATGGAGATGGTATGGGAAATATCATCACGGGCGCGATTCTGGATGTAAGGAAACAGGACCAGTATACAAACCTGATAATTGTGGCGTTCGGCTACGGAGGAACCAGTGTCTTCACCTGGTCCCACGGGTACGAGTCGATCCGTCTAGATGAAGTTCTTTCAGGTCTCAAAGCTGCGCGGATAGAACCGTCGCTATTCCTATGGCACCAAGGGGAATCTGACGCCATGGAAGAAATCTACTTTCCCGAAAAGGTGTCCGCTTACGGACTCGAGATTGCGCCTAAAAAGAAATTCTATTCGATGGCATTAGACATGATAGTTAACAAGGTCCACAGTGCTTTTCCTAACGCTCGATTTGGTATTGCCATTGCTTCCATTTGTCAGAACAACGGCAGCGATGAAGTCCGAGCAGCCCAAAGAGCAGTTCAGCAAAGGTATGCCTGGACTGTGCTGTCATCCGATACGGACGCTTTGGGAAGCGAATACCGCTCGGCTGATTGCCACTTTAATGAAAAAGGCGAATCCTCAATTGCCTCCGACTATGCGAAAGTAATACTTCAAAGCATCGGTCCCTAGTCTTTCAACACTGCTCGAGTCTTGAGCGAATTCGCCAATGCCGAACTCCAGCGCACAGCCGTCGCAGCTTTCGGGTGCGCCGAATCATAGAAGTCGTCATCGCTATCCAATGTCTGCATCTCGATGTACGAAACGTGCTGGCTGCTCACCAGTGGCTCGATGTAGGTTTGCTTAAGATTCTGAAAGAGACGTTCGTACGGCGACTGACGCTTGTGCCAAGTGGGAAGCGGCATGTCCACTAATACAAGCTTTCCGCCGGTATTACGTATTAATGCACTCAGTCTATTTAAGTACTCAAACTGCTGGGCATATGCTGAGCAGTCGGCTGCGCCCATGTAGTTGCGCCAAAATTTCATCGACTCCGCCTTGTAATTCGCGTCCACCGCACCGGTATACGGCGCGCGAATCTGCGTTCCGGTCGCATAAATCATCAACCGTTTCGCCGCGATTAGTGGCAGGAACAGGCGCATATAATTCACTTCCATTGAGCGGGGCATTGCGAGTGCCTTCAGTTCGTAGTCGTTCACCTTGAAAAGATGGAATTTGCGGAGTTCCAAATCAAGATCAGTCAAGCCAATCGAACCCCACCGCTTTTGATTTGAGACAAATTGACCGTACCAAATGCCGACCACATACACCGCATTTCTACGACCCACTGGGCTTAAGAAATGATTTACGTATTGAACGCTTTCGTAGACTTGGGCGATGTTCGACGCTCCGATAGCCACGTTGTGCACGGTAAAGCCTGGCAGCCGTCCATTGATGATGTTGGGGCGAAATCCTTCGCGCACGTTGGAAGACCCGACTAGGAAAAGATTTTGTCCATCTGGATCAACCTCTGCAATTCCATGGGCGAGACCCAATGGCTCCGGCGTATAGATGGTGTTCATCCGCTCGGTGTCAATGTACCCGAGCCTCCCCCAAAGCATCCAAACGCAAAGAGAAATTACAACGCTAAGTGTCGCGCAGGTGGTCACGAGGACAGCCAACCGAACGAGCACAGTGCGAAGATTGTGCATTAGAACGCCCTGTATACGAACGTCACTTGATTTTGAAACATCAAGGTCGTCGCCAACACTATCCAGAGCTGCGCTGCTGTGGCCAGCATCCTTAATCTGGGGTTTGCGCGGATCTCATTTAGCAACTTCGAGTTTGTGAACGTCTCTCGTACAACTTCAACTATCGGAAAAGCGATGGAACCAAGGATCCAGACGATCGTCCAGGCGGCGAGCGCCGCCGAAAATCCCCTCCACGTACTTAATATCACGGCTAGGTTGCCGTCCGCCCACAAGCACGTCAGGGCCATCGCGAAATAGGATATGGTGAGGGATCGCGCAAAAAGTCCTACTAAACGGCGCTGACGCCAGCGCTCGTACGCGTGCTTCCCCTGCTTTGCTTGCAGGTAAACCTGAAACAGCTTGTTGGAGCTAACACCTAACCCAAGCAGGAGACCGTAGACCAAGTATATGGGGGTGGTCCCGTGCCACAGCCCCATGACGACGAAGGTTATGAAGAACGCCATGACACCCAAATATGGCAGGACGCGCGGCGCCGGATAACGGCGGGCGAGGTGTTTGAGCAGTGGGTTAAAGAGATAGAAGCGAAACCACTCCGACAACGTAATATGCCAGCGCGACCAAAGATCCAGAAAGTTTGTGGATCTAAATGGTTGGTTGAAATTTTCGGGCAGTTTGAATCCGAACAACGCGGCGAGTCCGATCACTATGTCCATGTACCCTGAAAAGTTCAGATAGAGAAACACGGTGTACACGATGCAGGCAACGGCGTAGCGGATGACCCACGATGCTTCCAGTGGGCTCCCGGCCAGTCGCGTCCAGGCAAGAAATTCGCTGGGAAAGTAATGCGTGCGCATCAGGAGACCGCAAACAACGAGCACTTTCAGGAATCCGAGGATTATCCGGCTCAGCGCGCGTTCGACACTATCGCGCGTCTGCTCATATTGCGTTGAAGCGACTTCCTGGCCCTCAAAGTCCTGGAATCGTTGGATGGGTCCCGAGAGAAGACTGGGAAAGAAGCACATGTAATTCATATAGCCCAACGGACCTGGCAAACAAGTGATCGCTCTCTGCCTTACATCCACGAGAAGGTGAATGAGCCGGAACAGAAGATACGACAAACCTACGACCGAGTATTGAATAGGAAAGGACGGAATGAAGCGGACGATCGTGTAACGCTTCAGAACTACAAAAACCAACACCACAAGTGCAACGGCTATCCCAAGAGAATATCGGTTGCTCGAATGATATTGGACCGTCAACAACACGTAGCCCAACAACAGGAACAGCGCGGTTGGCAAAAGCTCGGTCGGCGTAGCAAGATCTTTAAGGATTAGCAGGTTCGCGGCCAGCAAAATGTAGCGTCGCCATGCCAAATTCGTAACGACGTTCATCAACAGTATGACCGCAAGGGCAACACCAAGGAACGCGAAGGATGTAACCTCCACGAAACTCTAGCCTATCTCCAGGCGTTTAAAGCGCTGCCGACCCACTTCTGAGGCGCGGGTCTTCAGGATGATTTTGGGATCTGGCGCAGCCAGCGTCCGCGCAGATGTAAGGCGGATAGATACCTATCCGCCAATCGAAGCTGCATTCCGAGCTGTCACACCTGCAGGAGCCAAAGCCGCTTTTGCACCGGCCCCGTGAACTCCCAGAACTCTCCCCAGCCGTGCAAGGTGCGCGTCCTTGCCATCAAAACGGCCAGCGACTTCATCGAGCATCATGTCGTTCATGATGCGTTGGCAACTCTTGATCTGATCGAAGCTGAAGCCCTGATCGTAAAGGTATGCCAAATACCACAGGCTTGTGTCGGGATCGATAAAGATGGAGCTTTTGACATTGCGGAACATGTAGGTCTTCATGTCGGCCGCCGTCTGCGAATCCATGGTGTTGTGCGCCCATTTGTTGCCCATGCCAGTCAGGCCGTACTTCTCCCGAGCGGCGTGTACCCTGGTGTGGGGCATATAGTAGAACTCTTTCGTGGAATAAAAATCGACATCACAACCATTCAGGAAAGTGATGTTTTCATCTATGGTTTCCTGAGTTTCGCCTGGAAAACCGATTACGAAGGCGACAAAGGTCGTTATACCAAAGCGCTTGAGATGATCCATTCCGCGAAGAAACTTTTCACGGGTCACTTTTTTGTTCATGTTCTGGAGGACCTTATCGTTCGCGGATTCAACGCCAAGATAGACTCCTCGACATCCGCTCTCGCTCATCAACCGCCCTACTTCCTCATCGACATATTGCACCCTAAGGAAGGAGAACCATTCGAAGTTGAACTTCTTTAGTATCTTGAGAATCTCCTTGAAGCGTCTGATGGGGACGTTAAACGTATCGTCGATGAAGATAATTCGGTCCACAAACCCGAGTGACTGGATGTCGCGAAGTTGTTGCTCGATCAATTGCAACTCCATCGCGAAGTGACCGCCAGCCGTCTCCGGATATGAGCAGAAGGCACAGGCGAACGGGCAGCCGGACGCAGCCCTGAGTTGCACAGTGCGATTGACGAAGGAAAGGTCCACTTCCTTCCACAACATGGGCCTCGAGTTCAGTGTGGGATTTTTCCAGACTTTCGGAGTACTCTGGAATTCCCCGCTATGATTGAAGTAGGCTAAATTCGAGACTTGGGGGAACCCGGCTCGATGTTGGTGCGCGCGCAATAGTGCCGGGAAGTCCTCGTCGGAGTTGAAAGCGTGGAGAACATAGTCCACGCCAAACTTCCGCATGGGGGATTCGAACTCCTCAACCGTGGAATTGATCGTTTGTTCGTTGGCAAACGCGCCGCCAAGAACGATCTTCATGTCCGGGTCGTGTTTGCGAAGCTGCTTTGTCAAGCGCTTGACCTCGGAGTATCCGAGGTAAAAGGTGGTCGAGATGCCTACCAGTGGAGGCACCGACTGACTATCGTAGTAATCGACAAACCGATCAAACTCAGAATCGAAGTTGTTGATGACCTTGACGTTGAAGCCTTCGTGCCTGGCGGCGCTCGCAACCAACAGGCTGCTTAACCCAGGCAGGTTCCAGATGCTCAGGAGTTTTCGCCGCTCCTCATCAGTCCCTTCTGAGAAGACCTTCCCGAAGCGCACAAGATTGATGACGTCCAGATGCGACATGAAGCGTCCATTCAGATGCACCATCCGGAGGTATACGAGGTCCCTGAAAAGATGGATCCGGTCGATTGGGAGTCTGCTGTACTCCTCATAACGCATGATCTCGGATTGGCCGATGATAATGGCGTCGATGCGTTCGGAATTCGGCATATTCTCGCTCGACCGTTGATGCTGCGAACTAGCGTTCGTTCGTGAACGCTAAGGCAACTTTGCCCCTCGCCACAGTCGACTGCCTCTCCAGGCTGAGTACGGTCACCTGCAACGACATTGAGTTGGCTGGCACCGATACCTGCTCCACTGTACCCGTAACGCGAACGTTTTCATTGGTATACGCGGGCGAGGGATACTTCAGATTCATATTGATCAAAAGGCAGTTCATCCCGGGGAGATGAACACCAATCAAGCGGGATACCAGCCCCCCGATCAGCGCACCGTGCACGACCCTCCGCTTAAACCCACGCTGAGCAGCAAAATTGTCGTCCATGTGTAAGGGGCTGATGTCGCCGGTTATGGCGGCAAAACGGTCCACCATCTCTTCCGATACCAAGGTGTCGAAACTGAACGAATCCCCGGCCGAAATATCTCCGATTGCCAACCTAGCGACTTCCATTTTGCGCGTCCCTCCCTCAGAGCACGTTTCTGAGAGCGGGTTCCCTCGCGCCGATGTTAATGAAATCATTGAAAATAATGCGGCCGGCAGCCTATCACGACCCGGTGGAAGACGTCCACGGGTATACACAGATTGTAACCCTGGCGGCGCGGGAAATCAGCCCGAACCGCAGCTTCCGAGGTAAGGCCAACCCAAGGCTGATCCAAGGATATTTATTCGTGAAATCCGGTGCACGCGTCGCCAGATCACTGTAACGGTTCGAGGCGCACAAGGTGCAGCGTGGCTTCTCGCCGTCGACGTCGTGTACGCTGCGCAGTAACTCTATTCACTTGCGCCGAAGGACAGCCCGTCAAGGAAGGCGTTCATTGAGATGTCCGTGTCGCGGGCTCAAGCGTCGCCAAACTCGCGCAATCGCCGGCTGCGCCTCATCTCACAAAGTAATCTCGCCTGATAACCTTTCGATGTTCTCCCATCCGGTCTGCAGAGCGTGCAGGTGACAATGCAAAAGGAACCCAGCATGGTCCAAGATTTGGATAGAGCGCTCAATGCCGCTAAGTCCGCGATATCCCGCCGAGAGTCCAAGGAGGCTCTCCGAATCTTGAAAGGAATCAGTGATCCAAACAGCCACTTCGTCGCCCAATCCCGAATCACCAAAGTCTTTGCTTCTCTTGATTGCGGACAACTCGATCTCAAGCCGATCCGAATTGCATTGCTGGCGTCTGCAACGATAGATCACTTTGCCGATTTGCTGCGGTTCTGGCTGGCCCTGGACGGTTTTGCCGCCAACATCTGGATTGCACCGTATGACACCATCGCGGCGACCATTCTCGACGAGGGGAGCAGCCTATACTCGTTTCGGCCAGACATCACATGGATATTCTCGACCTATCGTGACGTCCGGATACACGCCAATCCTGACGATGCGACATCCATTGGCGGGTCAATCAATGATCTTGTGCTTGAGTATAAGAAGCTCTGGGCCAAAGTGCAGTCGCAAGTGCATTGCGTTGTGATTCATAACAACGCAGACGTTCCTGCGGAAGATGCATTTGGGAATTTCGCCCGACAGGCAGCCTGGACACGGCGCAACGTGTTGCATCGTTACAATCTGACATTGGCAGAGGCAGCGCAGGCTGGAGTTGTGATTTTCGACATTGACCACATTGCATCGACACTGGGTCGCTCACGCTGGACAGACTGGCGCTATTGGTACCACTCGAAACACCCTTTCTCGTTTGAGGCTCATGGGCCCGTTGCCTTTCACGCGGCGCGCCTTATCTCGAGCATTAAGGGCCACGCCAGGAAATGCCTGGTGCTGGACCTGGACAACACGCTGTGGGGCGGCGTGATAGGAGACGATGGTCTCCCGGGAATCGAACTTGGAAACGGCCCCGCCGGCGAGGCATTCGTTGATTTTCAGCGGTATATCCTCGCGCTAAAAGAGCGCGGCATCATTCTGGCAGTGTGCTCTAAAAACGATGAAAGTATTGCGAAAGAGCCTTTCGAAAAACACCCGGACATGCAACTCCGGCTCAGCGACATCGCGGTCTTCCGGGCGAACTGGGAGAGCAAGGCCGAGAACATTCGTGAGATAGCGCGCGTTCTCAACATTGGCCTGGAGGCAATGGTGTTTGTCGATGACAACCCGGCTGAGAGAGATCTCGTGCGCCAATTTCTCCCCACGGTTGCAGTTCCGGACCTGCCCGAGGATCCTTCGGGCTTCGTTCAGGCTGTCGATGGCCATTGCTATTTCGAAACGATTACCTTCTCCACAGAGGACCGGGATAGGGCCAACTACTACAGAGGCAATGCCGCCAGGACCGAGCTGTTGGCGAGCTTTTCCGACATGGCCGACTATCTGCGATCGCTGCAGATGGTTTCTGCCCGGGGGGATATGGATGTTTTTCATTTGCCCAGGATGGCGCAACTCATAAACAAGTCCAATCAGTTCCATCTGACGGGCACACGTTATTCCGAAAGCGAGCTTCGCGACCGCGCCGCCCAGCCAAACGTCGCTGTACGGTTTTTCAAGCTCGAAGACAAGTTCGGGGACAACGGTCTTATTTCCGTGGTGGTGCTTGAAGCACGGAACGGACAACTGATAGTGGACACTTGGGTGATGTCTTGCCGCGTCCTCGGTCGTACGATGGAAGAGTTCATCTGCAACGACATGATCGAAACCGCGCGACGCCTCGATTGCCATTCGATAATTGGGCGCTACGTTCCAAGCGGCAAAAACAAGCTGGTTTGCGAGCTCTATGAACGCCTTGGGTTCTCCCTGGTTGAAGACCATCAGGGAGCGACAACGTGGCGGCTCGGATTGAAACGAGAACTGGATCAATTGAACACTTTTGTCGCACCAACCTCTCACCTTGAGCAAGCGGACCTACAACATGCATGACCGTAGAGTAGTGACCGCAAGACTTACCAAGGTGTTCCGCGAGACTTTTGACGACAACTCGATTGAGCTCCGAGACGAAACTACCGCTAAGGACATAATGGAATGGGATTCTCTTACGCATATCATTCTGGTGCTTGCCGTTGAGCAGGAATTCGGCCTGTCGCTCAATGCCGCCGAAATTGGCAGCCTGGAGAATGTCGGCAAGATGCTGGACTTGTTAGTGGTAAAAGCGACCAGATAGCAAAATCTGGTGTAGTTGGCGGTGCATCAGGCCTTCATCCAGCAGACATCGCTCTGGGGCCGGGGCGCTGACGTGTCAACATGCTGGGCAGGCGCTGCTCGCCCGTACACCCATGCGCCCACGTCGAACGTAAGCTTGTGCCGTGGCGCTGCAGCTCGTTTTGCAGCAGCCCGAGCAGATGACGCGCTTCGAGCGGCTCCGCGCTGACCCGGTTGGCGAGCTCGTGTGGATCGGCTTGCACGTCGTAGAGCTCGTCTGCGAGTTGCGGCATGAGCGGATAACGCAGGGTGCCCATGTAGTGAATGAGCTTCCAGCGACCCTGGAGTGCGGCGACCGCGCCCTTGCCGAGCGCCCCGCAACGGCTGTTCTCCTCGAAGTTCATCGAGAAAGCGACAGCTGCAGCCCGGTCACCAGCAACTGCCGCAGCAGCGTCCGACAGCAGCGAATGACCCTCCCACGAAGCTGGCGCTGTGAGGCCAGCGATCGTGGCAAGCGTCGGCGCAATGTCCACCTGCTCCGCGGTCGCCACCCTGCGCTCGGCCTGCGACTGCCCGGGAAGCTTGAGAATGAGCGGAATGTGAATCAGCTCCTCGTAGAGTCCCGGTCCGGTATGCGCCCCGTAGCCGTGTTCGAAGCTCTCACCGTGATCGGCGGTCACGACCACGGTCGTGTTGCTCCCCAGGGTTGCGAGCGCCGCGCGCAAAAAGTCGCTCGCATCGTGATCGACATAGGCCACGGACTCGTCGTAGCGCGCCGCGAGTGTGTGCACCCGCGCGGGCGGCGCCTGCTTCAACAGATAGACCCAGCGGGTCTCCGAGCTCGCGCTGGTGCGTGCAGCATTGGACGGGTCGAACATGCCGAGCCAGGGCCGCGGCGCGGCGTACGGCGAGTGAGGAGGAAACAGGTGTACCCACAGAAATACCGGTCGGCTCCGGTCGGC
>Ga0187783_10004140_pt1 | contig 10743 bp, 6 predicted proteins | sample 1015_SJ02_MP02_2_FD_132471 | JGI IMG/M metagenome (GOLD analysis project Ga0187783, IMG submission 132471) | Tropical peat soil microbial communities from peatlands in Department of Meta, Colombia - 1015_SJ02_MP02_20_MG | ecosystem: Environmental > Terrestrial > Soil > Wetlands > Peat | place...
AGGGCGATGACCGCGTCGATCTGGTCGATGGCCTTCAGCAGAGCGCGCAGGATGTGCGCCCGCTCTTCGGCCTTTCGCAGCAGGTACCTGGTTCGCCGGACGATGACTTCGATCTGGTGGTTGACCCAGTGCCGGATCACCTGATCGAGCCGCAGCGTCCGTGGCACTCCGTCAACTAGCGCGACCATGTTGACGCCGAAGGTGTCCTGCAGCTGGGTGTGCTTGTACAGGTTGTTCAGAACCACCTTGGCGACAGCGTCGCGCTTCAGCACGATGACCAGACGCTGGCCGGTCCGGCCGCTTGTCTCGTCTCGCACATCGGCGACGCCCGCGACCCGGCCGTCACGGACGAGCTCGGCGATCTTGCTGGCGAGGTTGTCCGGGTTGACCTGGAACGGCAGTTCAGTAGCCACGAGCGTCGTGCGACCTCGCGAGTCCTCCTCGACGTTCACGACCGCGCGCATCGAGATCGAGCCGCGCCCGGTGGTGTAGGCGTCGCGGATACCTCGGCGTCCCACGATCTGCGCCGACGTCGGGAAGTCGGGACCAGGGATTCGGTCCATGAGCGCTGCCAGCAGCTCCTCGTCGCTGGCGTCGAAGTGCTCGAGGAACCACTGCGCGCCCGCTGCGACCTCGCGGAGGTTGTGCGGCGGAATCTTGGTCGCCATGCCGACCGCGATGCCTTCGGACCCGTTGACGAGCAGATTCGGGAACCGGGCCGGCAGCACGACTGGCTCAGCCGCCTGACCGTCGTAGTTCGGCCGGAAGTCGACGGTCTCCTTGTCGATGTCCCTGAGCATCTCCATCGCGAGCGGGGCCAGCCGGCATTCGGTGTAGCGCATCGCCGCCGGCGGGTCATTGCCCGGCGAGCCGAAGTTGCCCTGGCCGTCAACGAGCGGCATCCGCATTGCCCACGGCTGCGCGAGCCGCACGAGCGTGTCGTAGATAGCCGAGTCACCGTGCGGGTGGTAGTTGCCCATGACGTCGCCGACGACCCGGGCACACTTGTTGTAACCGCGATCCGGCCGGTACTGGCCGTCGTACATGGCCCACAGGATGCGGGTATGCACGGGCTTGAGGCCGTCGCGGACATCTGGCAGCGCGCGCCCGACGATGACAGACATCGCATAGTCGAGGAAGCTGCGCTGCATCTCGACCTGGATGTCGATAGGTTCTGTCCGGTCGTGACCGGCGGCACCAGCCTCCGGCGTCGTCACGTCAGGCACTGCATAGTCCTTCCCTCAGGCTTTCCGCCTGGTCAGTCACATCGGCCCACAGCCGTGGCGAACGAGCGCACGGCCGAGCGTCGGGCCGGGCCCGTTCCCCTAGATGTCCAGGAACCGGACGTCCTTGGCGTTGCGCTGAATAAACGCCCGCCGGGCTTCAACGTCCTCACCCATAAGCACGCTGAACAGCTCGTCGGCCTGAGCCGCGTCGTCGAGCGTCACCTGGCGCAGCAGTCGCCGGGCAGGATCCATCGTGGTCTCCCACAGTTCCGTGGCATTCATCTCGCCGAGACCCTTGAACCGCTGCACCCGGCCGGCCGGCCGCGGGTCACGGCGACCCTCCGCGATGCCAGCCTCGATGACCGCGTCCCGCTCCCGGTCGGAGTAGGCATAGCCGGGCTCGACACCGCGACCTTCCCACTTGATCTTGTAGAGCGGAGGCTGAGCAAGGTAGACGTGCCCGGCCTCGATGAGCGGCTTCATGAACCGGAACAGGAGCGTCAGCAGCAGGGTCGTGATGTGCTGGCCGTCGACGTCTGCGTCCGCCATCAGGATGATCTTGTAGTACCGCAGCTTTGCCAGATCGAACTCGTCGTGAATCCCGGTGCCGAGGGCGGTTATCATCGCCTGGACCTCGGTGTTCTTGAGCACCCGGTCGATCCGAGCCTTCTCGACATTGAGGATCTTGCCCCGGATCGGCAGGATGGCCTGGAAGTGCGGGTCGCGGCCGCCCTTGGCCGAGCCGCCAGCGGAGTCACCCTCGACGACGTAAATTTCGCAGCGCTCCGGGTCACCTGACTGGCAGTCCGCGAGCTTGCCGGGCAGACCAGAGCCACCCATGAGGCTCTTCCGGGTCAGGTCCCTTGCCTGCCGGGCGGCGATACGCGCCCGCGCGGCCTGGGTGGCCTTAAGCACGATCGCCTTCGCCTCGCCGGGATTGCGCTCAAGCCAGTCTTTGAGATGGTCGTTACAGACCTTCTGGACGAAGGACTTCGCCTCGGTGTTGCCGAGCTTCTGCTTGGTCTGCCCCTCGAACTGCGGCTCGGAAAGCTTGACGTGAATGATCGCGGTGAGGCCCTCCCGGACGTCCTCGCCGGTCAGGTTGTCATCGCGGTCCCTGATGAGCTTCTGGTCGCGCGCGTAGCGATTGATGATCGAAGTGAGCGCCGACCGGAAGCCCTCCTCGTGGGTGCCCCCCTCTGCCGTGTTGATCGTGTTGGCGAACGTGTACACCGACTCGGAATAGGACCCGGTCCACTGCATCGCGATCTCGGCGGAGATGCCCGGTGCCTCGTCACCAAAGTCGATCACGATGTCGTGAATCGGCTCCTTGGTCCTGTTGAGGTACCGAACAAAGTCAGCGATGCCGCCGTCGTAGTGGTAGCTGGCCACCGTCGGTTCGTCGCCGGCCGCCATGTCATCGGTCGTGTCTGCGGTCGCATGCTGAGGACGCTCGTCGGTGAGCGTGATCGACAGGCCCTTGTTGAGGAAGGCCATCTCCTGCAGGCGGCGGGAGAGCGTCTCGAAGTTCCACTCTGTGGTTTCGAAGATCGAGCCGTCCGGCCAGAAGGTGACAACCGTGCCGGACTGGTCCGTTTGCTCGCCGCGCTGCAGCGGAGCTACCGGCTGGGAGCTCTCATAGGACTGCCGCCAGACATAGCCATCTTTACGGATCTCCACCTCGAGCCGGGAGGAGAGCGCGTTGACGACCGACACGCCGACGCCGTGCAGGCCGCCGGACACCGCGTAGGACTCGCTGTCGAACTTTCCGCCGGCGTGCAGTGTCGTCAGCACAACTTCGACGGCCGGCCGCTTCTCGACCGGATGCTCATCGACGGGAATGCCGCGGCCGTTGTCGGTCACCCGCACCCCGCCGTCGGCGAGCAGAACTACCTCGATCCGATCGGCGAACCCGGCTAGCGCCTCGTCGACGGCGTTGTCGACAACCTCCTGGACGAGGTGGTGCAGGCCACGCTCACCGGTAGAACCGATGTACATCCCTGGACGCTTGCGGACGGCTTCCAGGCCCTCCAAAACCGTAATCGAACGTGCGTCGTAGGACAATGCTGAAGCTCCTCTGGACAGGGCTGACACGCGGGCGGCCGACATATCCCCCACACCCGGCACGCCCAGGTGCCGATGTTCATTTTACCTGGCCAGACGCTGCGCCTCAGCCGTACGTGTCACGCGGTCCGCGGCTGCCGCGGACGCGCCACTGGCCCGGCTTTCGGTCGGGCAGAGCCGGGCCACGGACCTTCACCCGCACCACGGTGCCGTCCCCGAGTTCGGTGTTCAGGCGCAGCACCAGCTGAGCCGCCAGCAGCCGAACCTGAGTCGCCCAGGCGGTCGAGTCGGCCACCACGGTCAGCTCCCCGTCGGCGAGCCGATCCGGTCTCGTATGCCCCGCCATGTCGCCACCGACGATCTCCGCCCAGCGCCCGAACACCGATCCCGTTGCCGCGGCGAGCGCCCAGCCCTCAGCATCCAGCAAGCCACTGATCGCCGACGACAACGGCACCGGGTCGATGCGTCGCGGCTGCGGCGCAAATCCCGGTCGCGCACCCGCCTGGCCAGCAACTGGACCAGACGCGACCCGCCTGCCGGTCGCCGAACCCCACGAAGCCCGGCCCGCAGCGTCTGATTTCATCTGCTTTGATATAACGCTTCCACCGCCTGGCTGATTCCCCTGCCGGCGGTCTGACTCTGCTGTTCCGGTGGGGGCCTCCGGATCGGCGGAGTCTGTCTCGGCAGGGGTATCGCTGGCCGCGGCCGACGTTCCAACTGCGGCGGGGGGTTGCGCCGCTGACTTGCGTCCTTGGGTGGGGCGAGCGCCTCGAGCTCGGGCCGCCGCCCGCGCCGCTGTGAGCGCCTCTGCCGCGCGTTGCAGCTGCTCGTCCGGCCCAAGTTCAGTCATCGGTGATCACCCCGCCCGCCACCTTGAACCAGGCGCCGGCCAGGCCGTCCGGCACGTCGGCACGCACGGCGGCAGTCACCAGAACCTGCTCGGCGCCCGCGACCAGCTCCGCGAGTCGATCCCGGCGCCCTGCGTCCAGTTCGGCAAACACGTCATCCAGCAGCAGCACCGGGTCACCGGGAGGCCCGTCACCCCGCAGCAGTTGGTAGGCGGCCAGCCGCAGCGCCAGGGCGAGCGACCAGCTTTCGCCGTGACTGGCATAACCGCGCGACGGCAGGCCGCCTATGTGCAGTTCCAGTTCGTCCCGGTGCGGTCCCACGAGGCAAACGCCACGCTCTAGCTCGGCCCGACGGCGGGCCACGAGCGCATCACGCAGCGCCAGCGCGATCTTCTCCTGATCGGGCTCGGCTTCTCCGGCCGACAGACGGTCGATCAGGTCGCCTCCCGCGCCGAGGTCCGAACCCGGCCCGGCGTCTGGTGCCGCGGCCATCCGGTACCGCACGTCGGTGTCACGCTGCGCACCGGAGACTGCGCTGTAGCAGTCGGCGAGCAGCGGCCGGATCGCAGCCACCAACCGCAGCCGTCCGGCAGTCAGCACCGTCCCCGCGGATACCAGTTGGTCGTCCCATATGTCGAGCGCGCTGGGCGGTACCGCGCCGCGGGCTTTGGCCGACTTCAGCAGCGCGGTCCGCTGGCGCAGCACGCGCTCGTAGTCGGCCCGCACGCCGGCATAGCGCGGCCGCATCGACACGAGCAGGTCATCCAGGTACCGGCGCCGCTGGTCCGGGTCGCCTTTGACGATCGCGATGTCTTCGGGGGCGAAGAGCACGCATCTCAGGATGCCGAGTGCCTCGCGCGGCCGCGTCGGCGCCTTGTTCACTCGGACGCGGTTCGCCCGGCCCGGATTGATCTCCACCTCGAGCAGGCTGTCCCGGCCGGCCGCTGACACAACGCCGCGCACGACGGCCCGGTCCGCGCCCTGCCGGATGAGCGGGGCGTCGGTAGCGACCCGGTGGCTGCCGAAGGTGGCCAGGTAAGCCGCCGCCTCGACGAAATTGGTCTTACCCTGCCCGTTCGCGCCGATGATCGTAGTAGCGCCCGGTCCCAGCGTTACCTCCGCGGCCGCGTAGTTGCGGTAATCCGTCAGCGACAACCTGGAGAGGTACACAGCGGGACCCTAACTCCATGGTGGCGGCGACTCTTGCACGCCAGCACGTGTGAACGGCGCCGTGACCCATGCCTCCCGGCGCTAGCCGAGCCGGATGGGCATCAGCAGGTACCGGAACTCCTGGCTTCCGTCGGGACCGGGCTTGCCGGTTAGCAGCGCTGGCTTGCCAGGCTCGGTGAATGAGATCCGAACAGTGTCGGAGTCGACCGCACTCAGCCCGTCCAGCAGGTACTGCGGGTTGAACGCGATCGACAGGTCGTCGCCGGTGAAATCCGCCTCGACGACCTCCTCGGCCTGAGCCTCATCCCCGGTGCCGGCTTCGAGGACGAGCTGGCCGGAGCTGAACGCCAGCCGTACGGGGGTGTTGCGCTCCGCCACCAGGGCGACCCGTCGCACAGACTCGGCCAGCACGCTCACCGGCAGTTCGGCCGCGGCGTTCACGGTCTTCGGCAACAGCGACTGATGCCGCGGGAATTCGCCGGACAGCAGCCGGGTCGTCGTCCTCCGGCCGGAGCCCTCGAAACCGATCATGCCGTCTCCGGTGCCGCCCTGGCCGCCGAGCCCGCCCGCCTCGTCGCCTTGGCCCGGCAGGGCCAGCGCGATCGATACCTGGGCGCTGTTGGTCAGCGAGCGTGCGGTCTCCACCAGCGCTCTGGCCGGGACAAGCACGGCTGCGCTCAGATCCGGCCGGGCAGGCGTCCACCTGAGCTCTCGCACGGCCAGCCGATATCGGTCGGTGGACACCATGGTGAGCGTGTCACCCTCGATCTCGATCCGGACGCCGGTCAGCGCGGGCAGCGTGTCGTCCCGCCCCGCGGCGGTCGCCGACTGAGCCACCGCCGTCGCGAACGCGTCGCTGCCGACGGTGCCAGCCGCCGGTGGCATCTCGGGCAGCGCGGGGTACTCATCTTCCGGCATGGTCAGCAGCGTGAATGTCGCGCTGCCGCAGGTCAGCACTGCCCGGCCAGACTCGGCGGTGATGTGTACCGGCTTGGCGGGCAGACTCCGGCTGATCTCGGCGAGGAGCCGTCCTGATACCAGCGAGCTGCCGGGCTCTTCAGTGGTAACGGGCACGGTCGCCTGCGCCGACACGTCGTAGTCAAAGCTGGACAGGACCAGGTCATCGGCCGCCTGCAGCCGGATGCCGGCCAGCACCGGCACCGTCGGACGGGCAGGCAGCGCTCGCGCGGTCCAGGCGACTGCCTCGGCGAGCACGTCGCGCTCCAGGACGATCTTCACCTGTCGCCCTCCTTTTGGGTTTGATATCTCTCTGTAACAAGACTGGTAGTCGTCATAGGGTCGGTGCGTCCCGGGGATAACGTGGGTCCGCGCAGGCAGCGGCCCGGTTGGCGGTGCACAGCAGGTGTGGGCGGCGCTGGGGTGACCATGCGCAGGTTGTGGCTGAGGGGCGAGCACCAGATGGCAACCATGCCGTTACTCTCCGGCCGGCTGAGGTTTTCCTCCGCAACTCCCAAGCTCCTCCACAGGTTTGTCCACAGCCTGTGTGCGTGCAATGTGTGGGGCGCGAAGTTTGCGTATGGGGCGAGGCGCATCGCGTCACCCGGAGAGGGCTTGCTGCTTGATCCGGTTGGTCAGCTCGGTCACCTGATTGAAGATCGCCCGGCGCTCCGCCATCAGCGAGCGGATCTTCCGCTCGGCGTGCATGACGGTGGTGTGATCCCGGCCGCCGAACTGCTGACCGATCTTGGGCAGCGACATGTCGGTGAGCTCGCGGCACAGGTACATCGCGATCTGGCGAGCTGTGACGAGGACCCTGGACCGGGAACTCCCGCACAGGTCGTCAATGGACAACCCGAAGTAGGAAGCGGTCTGGCCCATGATGGTGGCGGCGTTGATGTCCGGGCCGTGCGTCTCGACGATGAGATCCTTGAGCACGAACTCAGCGAGCTGAATATCGACCGACTGCCGGTTGAGGCTGGCGAAGGCGGTCACCCGGATGAGCGCGCCTTCAAGCTCGCGGATGTTGGTGGAGATCCGGGATGCGATGTATTCGAGCGTCTCGGCAGGTGCGTTGAGCCGGTCCTGGTCCGCCTTCTTGCGCAGGATGGCGATCCGAGTCTCGAGTTCGGGCGGCTGAACGTCGGTCTGCAGACCCCATTCGAACCGGCTCCGCAGCCGGTCCTCGAGCGTGACCAGTCGCTTGGGCGCGCGGTCTGAGGAGATCACGATCTGCTTGCTGGCGTTGTGCAGCGTGTTGAAGGTGTGGAAAAACTCCTCCTGGGTGCCTTCTTTGTTCTCGAGGAACTGGATGTCGTCGACGAGCAGCACATCGACGTCCCGATACCGGCGCCGAAACCCGTCCTGCTTGCCGTCCCTGATCATGTTGATGAAGTCGTTGGTGAACTCCTCCGAGCTCACATACCTGACCTTCAGGCCGGAATCCAGAACCTGCGCGTAATGGCCGATCGCGTGCAGCAGGTGCGTCTTGCCGAGTCCGGAGTCACCGTAGATAAACAGCGGGTTGTACGCCTTCGCAGGGGCCTCGGCAACGGCCACCGCGGCCGCGTGCGCGAACCTGTTGCTGGACCCGATGACAAATGTCTCGAAGGTGTACTTCGGATTCAGCCTGGCCTGACCCGGACGGGGTAGCTGGCCGACTGGCGCGCCGGGGCCCCCCGCGCCCGCCAGCCGGGCGACCGGAATTCCGTTGCCGGGTGCTGCCGGGGCGCGGACGGCACCGACCGGCCCTAGCCCACCGAAGGGGCCAGGGTCGTCCGACATGGTGGGCGGGAACGGGCTGTGTGGTGGCTGCGATCCTGCGTTGGCGTGCTGCGGGGCCAGGGCCCCGTCATAAGCCTGCCCGCCAGCAGTGCCGTCGTAGCTGGGCGCGGCGTCCGGCCGGATCACCGGGATCGGGCCGGTGATGTCGTCCTCGGGGCTAATCAGCCGGTCCCGGCGGTGGTCCGGCTGGGTGAGACTGGCTGTCGCGGCGGGGTCGACGGTCACCGCAAGCTGGATGACGCGAGCCAGCTCGCGGGACAGCGCATTGGTAATGAGCGCCCGTAGCCGGGTTTCCAGTTGTTCCTTGACGAACTCATTCGGCGCGGCGATCAGCGCGGTGTTGCCGACGAGCCCGAGTGGCCTGGTGAGCTGTAGCCAGGCGCGCTGATGTGGCTCAATGTGCATGTCGGCGAGGTCGGCCAGCGACCGGCTCCAGACATCGGCGAGATCGTCATCGCTCATCGGCCCCTCACCTGAGCCCCCCACATAGTGATCAACAGCTTTTTCCACAGCGTGTGCACGCTGTGCGGACTCACTCCGATCACAGCGCGCTTCCGGGGCCGCGGTGCGTCAGCGTGCTGGCTGACCGGGACTGGCGGCCAACCCGGTCCGCACTGTCCACAGCCTAGGGCTGCGGTTCGGGGTCCGGTTGCGAAACTGCACAGTCAGCGCGGGCGGCAACTGGCTACTGGCTACTGGCATCTGGCTGTGGTGTCTGCTGGCGCGGGTCACGGCGACTGAGCCGCGGCGGCCTGTTTGACCGGTATCCGAGCCGGCGCGTACCGTAGAGGCATCCGGCTACCCCGGTGCAGCTGAAACATGGCCTGACGCAGGTCGGCCGATCTCTGGATTCTCCGTTGCGGATGAAGTCCTGGGTCGGCTGTTGTTGGTAGTGACGGATGCCGATGGCTGACCAGGCCTACTTGGGCCGGGATCGCGCGGTCGGCGCGGGTTTATGTAGAGATGTGATCCGTTTGACGGCGACCCTGTGCCGACAGACCTGCCGCATGTGGAGTTTCAGTGAGCAAGCGTACTTTTCAGCCGAACAACCGCCGCCGGGCCAGAACTCACGGGTTCCGGCTGCGCATGCGCACCCGGGCCGGCCGTGCGATTCTGGCGGCCCGGCGCCGGAAAGGGCGCGCGCGCCTCAGCGCGTGACGTCGGGCGGCTGGTGTCGTGATGCTTCCGGCGGCCGCTCGGATGCGGCGAAGCGCGGACTTCGCAGCCGTTACCCGTGCTGGTAGCAGGGCGGGACGGCCGTTGGTGTCCGGGCATCTGCTGGTGCACCAGGGCGACCCCAGGCCGCCCAGGGTCGGTTTTGTGGTGAGCAAGGCAGTTGGTTCGGCGGTCGTGCGAAACCGGGTCCGTCGGCGACTTCGGCACCTGGTGCGCGGGTATCTGGAGGCGCTGCCGGGAGGTAGCCTGCTTGTGTTGCGTGCTGCACCTCGTGCGGCTGAAGCGCGCCAGGCAGATCTCGCCGCCGACGTCGGCCTGGTAATCCGAGCTTTGCTGAGGCGGCAATGTGGGGTGACGTGCGGGTGAGCGTCGAAACTGGCCAGGAAGCCCGGCCGTTGTCTGTTGCTGCCCGGGTGCTGGTGGTCCTGCTCACTGGGTACCGGCGGTTCGTCAGCCCGCTACTGGGTCAAAGGTGCAGGTTTTACCCGTCATGCAGCGCATATGCCCTGGAGGCGGTGCAGGTGCACGGTGCGCTGCGGGGCTCGTGGCTGGCAGTGCGCCGGCTGAGCCGTTGTCATCCGTTCCATGCCGGTGGCCTTGATCCGGTTCCACGCCGGGGACAGGAGCAGGCAGCTGCCGTCGACGCGGTGACAGGCGTCCGCGAAGCGGACGTGACCAGCAAAGCGCAAGGGAGTTAACAGGTGTCGAATCCGCTGGATTACCTCTACGAGGCAGTCGGCTGGGTCTTCACGCATATCTACGATGCGATGAAGCCCCTGTTCGGCGCCACGAGCGGGTGGACCTGGTTCTTCTCGATAGCGATCCTGGTCATCCTGATGCGGCTGATTATGGTGCCGCTGTTCATCAAGCAGATGCACACCACGAGGGCGATGTCGGCACTGCAGCCGCAGATGGCGGCGCTGCGCAAGAAGTACAAGAACGACAGGCAGACGCTCAACCAAGAGACGATGAAGCTGTACCAGGAGGCGGGCGTCAACCCGCTGATGGGCTGCCTGCCGTTCGTGCTTCAGTTGCCGCTGTTCTTCGGCCTCTTCAGCGTGCTACGGGCGATCGCGGAGTATACCGGCGGTACGCCGAAGTATGGGTTGCCGAAGTCGATGGTCGTCGCCGGCACGAAGGCCAAGATCCTCGGTGCCTCGATCGCCGACAAGGTCCTGTTCACGGGCACCGCGCACGTGCCGCTGCACGCCAAGCTGGTGATCCTGCTGTTCGTCGCGATCAGCATGGCGACGACGTTCCTCACGATCCGGCAGAGTCAGAAGCGTGGCATGATGCCGGCCGCGACGCCAGACAATCCGATGGCGAACTCGCAGAAGTACATGACGTACATCATGCCGTTCTTCGCGCTGACCGGTTTGTACTGGCCGTTCGGGCTGGTCCTGTACTGGGTGACGACTAACGTGTGGACGATGGGCCAGCAGTACATCCTGGGTCGGCGGTACCCGTACACCCCGCCCGCCCCGGTGGGCGATGGTGCGGCGACGTCAACTCCGGCG
>Ga0187783_10004141_pt1 | contig 10739 bp, 9 predicted proteins | sample 1015_SJ02_MP02_2_FD_132471 | JGI IMG/M metagenome (GOLD analysis project Ga0187783, IMG submission 132471) | Tropical peat soil microbial communities from peatlands in Department of Meta, Colombia - 1015_SJ02_MP02_20_MG | ecosystem: Environmental > Terrestrial > Soil > Wetlands > Peat | place...
CTGCACTGCACGGGCTGGATCCCAGCGCAGGCGGAGCTCGGCTACCAATGGCAGGATCTACCCCAGTACTGGTGGAACTACAGCATCACAAGCACGGGTGGTGCATACTCGTTCAACGTGAACTACTACGGCGAGCCCCCGAATGATGGCAACATCTGCAACGGAGATGGACAGGACTACGTCCTCCAAGTAGCAAACGCGGCTCAGGTCGAATACGGTGGAGTCGGTCCGTCCGGGGTAATTTGGCCCGGTTTCTGGAACGAGACGCTGGTTTCCTGGGCACCACAGACCGAAAACTTCGTGCTTCCGAATAACTACATTTCGGGCTATTTGGCTACCTTCGTCGACTATTCTACAGCACCCAACGGCTACACCTCCCTGAGCGTGACACAAGGAACCGGTTACGCCAATGCCTACACTTATGACTGGTCTGCGGGCGCCCAAGTTGTAGGAATAGGCGGAGGCGCTTCGGGGTCGATCACTAGCTCGGTCAGCACCGACGTGCAGGTCGCTGAGGGAACGACTGATGGAGCTCTGTGCTGGGCTGACCAGTACGTGGTAACGGGGACTATTCAGTTTTCCGGACTGTCTCGCGGCTGGTCGTTCGAGCAAACACTTTTCGACCCTCAGAACGGGGACTTTTGCAACGAGATCTCCGGTTTCCAGGTCCCTCCGGACTGGGTGGCCAACGCCTCGGTGAACGGCGCATATTTCGTCGATGGGCCGTCGAACAGCAAATGGACGAATGGCTTGCAAAACGTGCCGCTGTGGGATAGTGACAACATTCAATATTCCTTTACGATATCGAGCAGCACCGAGGTAGACACCGGAGTCAACTACGGCTTCCAGCTGTCAGCGGGACTGGCTGGCGTGCTGCCTCTCGGCGTCCAAGTATCGGAGGGCTGGACCCAGTCGATCTCGAGCACCTCTTCGACGACTCTTTCCTACGAGATTAGTGGTCCCGGCTCTGGAGTGAGTTGCTATAACGTCTTGGGCGAAGGTGGCAGTCAATCCCAAAACACGGCGGACATGGTCGCCATCTTCTATTGGGCTGGCTTCGTGGTGAACGGAGTGCCCACTTGCACGTAGGCATCGCTGCCATGACGTAGGAGCCCGGCACTCATCGTACCCTGATCCTTGCTGGCGGAACCGATCGACGCCCGGCGCTCGCGACGACTTCCCGCGGTCCTACTGGTCCTCGTCCTAGTCGCCGCAGGTTCACTGGCGGGCTGGTATGTCATCGAAGGAACGTCTCATTCCACGCTCAGTCAGGCGGTGCGAACCGACGGCCCCAACTTCTACCAGGTCCTCGCACGGCTCAACTCTTCAGTCGCTCACCAGACTGGGGGACCTTGGTCGCCTTTCTCGGTGGTAGGGCTAGCCGCTCAAGCCGACTTCAGCCCGAACGTGAAGGGCTACTACAATCTGAATCGCTCCGTAAACAGCTGCCAGAGCGCACTGAGCGGCGTGTCCGTATGGAACGGAACGATTCCGGTTTTCACTGGGACCTTCAACTCGGGTACCGCGCCGTTTTGGCAGATTGCGTATTTCTCAAACTCTACGCTGGAAGTCCTGATCACGACGGACGTCTCCGGCGCCGTTCATGTTTTTCCTCCCTTCCCAGTTACCAGTAACTGCACGCTCGCGTGGTTCGATTTCTGGCAACGGCCGAACTTCTGGGCACAGCAGATCGTCGAGAACTCTACCGTTCCGCCGAACAGCCCGAACGCAGCCATGACCGTTTGGAACAACATTGACACGAGCTGGGTGGTCCACAATGCGCCACTCGTGGAGGTCCTCACCACGGGTCCCGCCCTCTTCGAAGCGACGCAGGACATCTACGCGGGTGACTGGGGAGTGGACTTCATCGGCTGTGGCCTTGCGGGGATCACCGGCGAGCGACCGCTGATCTCGGCCGGCACGGATCGAAATGGCCAGTATGCAGGTGTCTTCAACGCGTCCACAAGCTGTGCGGTGAGCCCCAACGCGACGTTACCGTCTGACCGCCTAATGTACCAACTGGTCGATTCGGCCCCAAGTGTCTCCGGTGGGGGAGACACGACATGGGTTACGACTTCTTTCCAGGTTGCACTGGCCTACACCAATGGCACGCTTGCCGGAGACTACGACGGCTGGGGTCTCGCGAACTGGATGGTTTCGCTGAATCTCACCAACGCGACCGGCGCACGGTTGCCCGACGCGAGCCCGGCGTGCGAGTCCTGGTCCCCCTCAATCTTCGATTGTGTGGCCAATCAATCCGGGTGGTACGTCGTGCTATTATCGGCCGGGGGCGAATGGCTGGCGAGCTACGGCGCCTCCGCCTCAGGCGGGGCCTGGTCGGTGGCAGTCACCGGGATCGTCAGCCACCAGATGTTCGTCATCGTGCTCCCCAGCGGATGGGCCGTAAGCGGGGACAATCTCCGGCCGAACTCAACGACGACCTATTCCGAGGTACGCGGCATCTTCCCCCTCTGAGCGGCCCCCTGACGAGGAGGACACGGGTCGCGGTAATCTCGGCCATGACCATCGGCATCCGGGCGGTAGCCCCCGGGGTGAATGGCTGTCGGCTGCCACTTAAGGCTCCGGTTTCCGTGGTCGTGGGGATGCGGTCCATGACGCGCCGGTGGGTAATCGCCCTCGTGGTGACCGTGCTCGTCGTTCTCGCGGGACTCGGGGGAACCCTCTACTGGCTATCGTTTCGGTCCCCGCATCCCCACCCGAGTCCCTAGATCGACGGGCCCACTCTCTATCAAGCACTGGCCGCTGTGAACGAGACCGTTCGGAACACTTCGGGCGGTCCCTGGACGCTGTTCTCCTACATTGGATTCGCGCCCGAGAGGCCGTTCTCGCCCGAGTCGTTCGGCTACACCAATTCCACAAACCTGACGTTGAAGTACTGTCAGGGCCAGTTCAATGGTCTCACGCTCTGGAACGGCACCGCCTTCCCGATCTTCAACGGCAGTGTCGCCTCGGGTACCGCGACCTTCTGGCAGTTCGCGTTCTTCTCGATCTCGGGCCAGCAGATCATCGTGGCCACCGACATCCTCGGCGTGCCCCGTGTCTACGGCGCTCTCCCCGTGACCAACCCGTGCATGAAGCAGTCGACGATGGCCAAGGACGCCCTCGGTTACATCAGCTGGGTCAACCCCATCCCGGTGGACACATCGGTGCAGGCGGCGAACGCGTACGACGTGGAGGGGCGCGACTTCTCCGGGCAACACTCGCCGCTGGTGGAGATGTTCATCAACGGTTGGGTCGACCTGTCCGACGCCACGAATCACGGCATGGGCGCCGGGGTAGAATACACCCAGTGCGGGCTTGCGGGCGAGGCGGGCCTCGAGCCCAAGGGAGTTGTCGGCGAATACTCGAACGGCGTGGTCCAGAACACCTTCAACGGCTCCTTGAGCTGCACCGCGGTCGCCGCGGTCGGACCCCCGGTGGTCTACGTTCCATACGCGGTCGCACTCTCGGCCGGCGCGAACCCCGGGCCGCTTGGGGGCGGGCTCGCCAGCCTCGCCCTCTCGATGCTGGTGGAGTTCCTCTACCCCAACGGGACGGTCGAATACTAAGACGGGTGGGGATTGACCACCTGGATGACGACCCTCACCATGGCCAATGCGACCGGGGGGAGTCTCCCCCCACTCCACTCTCCTGCCAACAGTGGGTCCCGGAGCTTTCCGACTGCGCGAGCGAGGGCCCGGGCTGGTCCGCCGTGCTCGTGTCGGCGAGCGGAGCGTGGATGGACAGTTTCCCGTCGGCGGGCAGTGCGTCGAACTGGTCGATCCCCAACGTCCCGCTGGTTGGAGGCGAGCAGCTCGTGATTACGTATCCGGCGTCGTGGAACGTGGGAAACTATCAGGCGGGAATCGGGGGAAGCGGCCCTGTCCCCTCGGTAAGCGGAACGGCAACACTCTGACCGCCGGTCACGCCGAAGTCGGGCGAGCGAACCTTCGCGAACCAAACGAAATCTCGCGCGAACGGGCCGGCGGCTGGAGGCCCTCACGATGCGGCGACCACGTCCTCGCGTTCCTAAGGGGATGTTTCGCCATCCCGGGAGCTCTTGCAGATATCCGCGGGCGGGACTCGAGCTACAGGCTCCGAATAGCTCGCCCATCGTCCGTGACCCGCTCCCCGACGTGCGAGCCTCGGATGCCTCGGCCCCGCCGTCCCGCCCACTCGGGCGCGCGGACGAGGAGACCGTGACGGTGCTGTTCGGCCCGGCGATGGGTTGCCCGTCCCACACGGGGGCCCGGGCTCACGGGGGCACGGCGAGGAACGTTTCCCAGCTACCGTCGATGCCCTTGAACTGGCGGGCGCCCCGTTCCTCGAACCGTACTTCGGAACCGACCGAGAGGTCCCGGACGGTGCGAGAGGTAACGACCTCACCACCCCCCGCCGAGCCGCAGATCCGGGACGCGAGGTGGACCGCGATCCCGACGACGTCGTTGTCCTGGACGAGGCACTCGCCGGTGTGAACGCCAGCCCGGAGCTGCAGACCCCGCTGCCGCGCCGCGTCCTGGACGGACTGGGCGAACCGTACCGCCCGCGTCGGTCCATCGAAGGTGGCGAGATAGCCGTCCCCGGTCGTCTTGACCATGCGCCCGCGGAAGCGGCTCGCCTCGGCCCGGGACTCGGCGAGAAACGAATCCAGGAGTTCCCTCCAACCGTGGTCGCCCAGCCGTGCCGCGAGCTGCGTTGACTCTACGATGTCCGCGAAGACCACGGTCTTGAGGACGCGGTCGTCGTCCGGCAAGCTCGAGGGAAGCGTGGAGAGAAACGCCTTCTGGGCGCGCAAGGACGCGGTCCGTGCCTCCGGGTTCGCCCAGAAGAAGTGATCGCTCCCGGGGATCGCAATGAGCTGCGCCCCCGCCACGTGGGACGCGACGTAGTCCGAGTTTTCGCCCCGGGCCGCGCGGTCTCCCGGGCATTTCAGGACGAGCGTAGGGACATGGACCGCCGACAGCGCCGCCCGAACGTCGATCTCCAGGTTCATCCGGGCGAGCGAGGCATCGGCGGAGGGGGAGGAACCGAACCGGATCACTCGGCCGTACCATCGTTTGAAAACCGGATCGCCGAGACGGCTGGGGGCTTGCACGGCGAGCAGTCGGTCGATGTGGGCCGGGCTGCCCCAGTCTTCGTCCGAACGCCGGATCGTCGCTTCGACCTCCTCCGGGGTAGGGGCGGACGGGAAGTCCGGCGCCCACGCGCCGCGGACCATCGGCTCGATCAACATGAGGCCCAGGGTGCGCTCCGGATAGATCGCCGCGAACAGAAGGGCCATCGCCGCGGTGTCGGTGGCGCCGAAGATCACCGCGCGCCGGCTCTTCGCCGCGTCCATGACCGCCCGAACGTCATCCATCCGATCTTCGAGCGTCGCTGTCCCCACGGCCCGGTCGGACAGCCCCACGCCACGTTTGTCCCACAGGATGACCCGGGATACCGTGGCCAGTTCCCGGAAGTATCCGGCGACCGAGGGCTCCTCCCAGACCAGTTCGAGGTGGGAGATCGCCGTCCTTCCGTAGACGAGATCGACGGGGCCCGACCCGAACACCTCGTAGGCGATGCGCAGGTCGCCGCTGCGAGCGTACCGGACCTCGGGAACCTCCATCGACGACCGCTTCGGAGTCGAACGCGCCGCGGGTATATCGACTGTCCGCGGGCGGGCTGTATGACCGGAAGGTCAGGTCACCGCCCAAGGTCCTCGAGGTCGTACGTTCCCCAACGGTACCGGTTCCTAGCGGTATCTCAGCCCAAGATCCGGGAGGGGGTATTCGAAGCCCCGGAGGGTTCGCTCCCAACGGTCACGGCCAGTTCCGCGGGAAAATCCTCGGCCCCACCGGGCGGCGAGTACAAGGGAAGTTGCACCCCGCCAGGGAGAGCTCGATGCAAGCGGGGCTGCACCCACTCCACGGCCGAATGCGATTCGCTAGCCTGGCGACCCTGCTACAGCTCAGCCTCGGAGTGTTGGTGTCGATGGCGATATTATGCGATAGGTGTATGATGTGAAAACGACATGACTACCACATGCGCATGGCACAATTATTCGGAGGCAGAGTCCGGGCGGAGACTCTGCAGACGTTGGCCGCGACCCCCAAGCCCCTGTCAGCGTACCGAGTGGCCAAGTCCATCGGAGCCCAGCCAATTCAGGTATTGACCCTCCTCAAGAATTTGGAGCCGGAGATCGTTCGTCGTTCTGCCGATGGGTGGGTCCTCGCCGACGAGTTGCTTCGCCAATTTCTGAGGCAGCATCTCACGACCCAAGAAGCAGTTCGGCGATCGGAGAAGGATGAGATTCTGATTCGACATGGGCTCCGGCCGAGACCCAAGCATGGATAGGCTCGAGTAGCCTGGTTCGGAGCCCTCTTCTCGAAGGAGACGCGGACAGGAGTCGAGATCGTCGGGGGCTCGGCAATCGGAGTTTATCCTTCGTCGTCCGAGTACGTCTCGGAGGACATCGACGTCGTGGGAAGGAGAGACGCGATCGAGTCGGTCCGGGCGCAATGGGGGTTCAAGCGGGTGACCGGCCGAAGTCAGCGGAGGTACGGGGCGCACAAGTCGGTCGGCCTGGTTGACTTCGTGGGAGCTGCCGATAGATCCGGACTGCGACCGCGCAGGATTTCGACTCCGCTCGGGCCTGTGACCGTCAGCGCACCTGAGCCCCGGTAGTCCGACGCGTCGTTCGGACCCAGCGGGAGGCGTCACCGGAGCTCTTTCGCCAAGCGGTACTGCTCGCACGAAGAGGCGGACTGGACTGGGACTACCTCGAGAGTGAAGCCCGATTTGAAAACGTCGAGGAGCATCTGAATAACTCCGAAGAGAGCTCCGGAGCTGACGTTGTCGAATGGCCGTGGTGGCACGGGGTTTCACGTCCTTTGACTCCACCGCTCGTGCCCCGCGGGCTGGTCGACCCCTCCGTCGGGTGCCTACAGGATACCGAACTTGTCGATCTGCGTCTGGACCCTGCGTATCAGGTCCTGCGTCTCAAAGTCCAGGCCGTAGCGCCGGAAGTATCGTTGCAGCGATCCGAGACCCTTCTCGAGAGCTCGCAGGGCTTCGAGCAGCCGTACCCACGGAGGAGACCCGAGTCGATCCACGCGGATCCCGGCGGCCAGATCGATGAACCAAGGTTCCGACCGGTGCACCAGGATGTTGAACGGGCTGAGGTCGGAGTGCACGATGCCCGCCTCCGCGAGGCCCACGATCCCGGAGAGGGTGGTCTCGAGGAACAGTTCCGGCGCGCCAAGACTCACATGCTGGAGCATCGGCGCGACCGACTCGGCATCGCCCAAGTACTGCATCGAGAACATGTTCTCGACCCTCCGTCCCGGTTCGGGTACGCGCGCGCCACCCTGCCAGGCGTAGGCAAGCAAGTCGAACTCCCGGAGAGCCCGTTGGCCCATGGACTCCAGTTTGATGGGACCTCCGCCTCGGTGAGCGGTCCGATACTGCCGGTAGACCTTCACCACGATCCGTCGCTGATCGTCGCGACAGAGATAGACATCCGCTTCCTTGCCCGAGCCCAGCCGCTGACCCACCTCGGTCGCGAGGCCCGAGTCGAGGATGGCGTGCGCTACCTCGCCGTGCGTCGGCTCCGCAAAGGAGATCTGTCCGCTTCGAATCTTCCAGTGTACGCTCTCGTCGAGATACTCCTCGTTGGGCATCGGCTGTCCCGGCCCAGGCCGTTCGACACACGTGGGAAGGATGCGGAGCCGGAATGCCGGGGCTAACTCGCGTCAGTCGGTCCACGGCACGCTGGCTTCCACATCGACTGCCATCTCACCGTGAACCTCCCGGCTCTCAGGCCGGTCATCGATACGGTCCGCGGTATGTAAACACTCGTACGGCCCGGACGGAGCTCCGCGGTCCGGTCTCACGTGCGAGCGGCGCGGCACCCATCGGTGACCCGGAAGAGGCTCCGTCGCCCGGTCGGCGGCGCGCTCCGCCGGTTACCTGGCGTCCCGTCTCGATGTTCACCCGCGCGCCAGCCGAATCATCGCCGAGACGGCCCGTTCCACGTCCGCATCCGAAGTGGCCGCCGCGGAAACGCTGATCCGCATCGCGGCGGTCCCGTGCCAAACAGTACTCCCGCACCAGCAGGTACCGTCGCGTTGGATGGCCTGAACGACTCGCCGAGTGTCCTCGGACGGGCCGAAGGAAACCAGTACCTGGTTGAGCACCACGTCGTTCAGCACTCGGAATCCCTCCGCCTCGAGTCGTTCCGCGAACCGTCGTGCGTGGCGGCAGGCCGACTCCACGAGTTCGGCGACGCCGGAGCGCCCGAGACTGCGCAGTACGGCCCAGGCGTCCACGCCCCGGGCTCGACGGGACATCTCGGGAGTGTACACCATGGGGTCGAGTTCCGCGCTCGTCGGAAGATACGCGGCCCCGCCGGCACTCATGGCGGCTTGCAGGTCCGCCGGGTCCCGGACCAGCACGATGCCCGAGTCGTAGGGTACGTTCAGCCACTTGTGCCCGTCGACGGCCCAGGAGTCTGCTCGCTCCGCGCCCACCGCCAAGGTTCGATACTTGGGCGAGGCGCGAGCCCAGAGTCCGAACGCCCCGTCGACGTGCACCCATGCACCGGACGCTCGCGCTCGGTCGCAGAGTTCACCGAGGGGATCGAACGCACCCGAGTTGACGTTCCCCGCCTGGGCGCATATGATCGTGGGCCCCCGGAGGGTGGGCAGTTCGTTGGGCTTCATTCGGCCCTGGTCGTCGGTCGCAATTCGGACCGCGCGATCTCGACCCAATCCCAGAATCGACAAGGCGCGCAACAGCGAGACGTGGACCTCTTCCCCGACGATCACGGTGATCGGGGGAGCACCGAAGAGTCCCTGACGGCCGACGTCCCAGCCGACGGCCCGCAACACCGCGTTGCGGCCCGCCGCGAGGCCCGCGACGTTCGCCATCGTGTCCCCGGACGTGAACACGCCTCCCGCACCCGAAGGAAGCTCGAGCAGCTCGCGGATCCATCGGACCGCGATCGACTCGAGACGGGTCGCCACGGGCGACATGACGCTCAGCGCCGCATTCTGATTCCACGCGGTCGCGAGCCAATTCGCGGCGGTCGCCACGGGCAGACCGCTCCCGATGACGAACCCGAAGTACCGTCCACTGGCCGTAGCCACCGTGGCGGGCGACCCGACCTCGTCCAGTTCCGCCAGGATGCTCTGGTCCGAATCCCCGGCGACCGGAAGCGGTCGGTCGAGCCGCTCGAGAGAGGCCACCGCCTCCGGCGACGGTGCGACCCGGCGGGTCGCGAGCTCTGCCGCGTACCGGCCGGCGCGCCGAGCGACCTCGAGATACAGCGTCTCCGGCGTAGTCTGCGCCATGGCGAGCGGGAATGCGGAAACTCCTAGATGAACTGTCTCGACCGACGTCACTCGCGCCGGGCACGCGGTCGAAGCTCCCTCGCGGTCTCTCAGCCGACCCGTGGTCAGGCCCGGCGACCCGACCCGCGGACTCCTGGGGGAAACGGTTGGGGCCGGGCGAACGAGTCGCCCCAGAACTCAGCCCGACCCTCCGTTCCGCTGGAGGGACGAGTCCCGCGCGTCGGAAGCCCGGATCCTGTGGCGTATCTGATGTTCCATGGAGCATCCAACATGTCCATTTTGGATGTGGTCTACCGTAGCAGACGCTCGGGAGCAAGTGACGCCGGCGCCCTCCACCGGGGCGCGACCGCCGTTACACCGACCGACTATCGGCTCAGAAGTCGTCGAATCCGGTGACGGGCGGATCCACTCCCAGCTGCCAGAGGAGCGCGTTCATCTCACCCCGGTGTTGCAACTCCTCCTCCGCCATGTGGAGGAGCATCGTCCGAGCGGGGATCCGGAACGGCCGCCGCCCTCGCCAGGAGACGGCCCGGGTCAGCCCTTTCGGACCTATCTCTCGAAGCACCCTTCGGACGAGCCGGTCCACCGATCCGGTTTCGTGCTCGGCTTCGGCCCTCGAAAAGCGTCGGCCGAGGGGATACTCGTCGAAGGATCCCCCGTTGCCGTAGACCGAGATGAACCACCAACGGTAGGCGTCGAGAACATGCATGTAGATGTCGACCAGAGAGGGAAACGACGCTTCGCGATTCCGGTATCGCTCTCGGGGAGGAAGCTTCCAGATCGCCCGTAGGTATTTTCTCCGCACCGCCGAATTGTAGCGATACAGATCGCGGATCGTCTCGTACTCGGTCCTCAAGGGTCTCGCCTACCTTGCGGCTCTCAGTCGCATGTTCACCCTAGGGAGACGAGCTCTCCGCTGCCTTCTCCGGCTAAGCGCGACTATCATTCAACCCTTTCCGCAGGACAGTTGAGCGATCCGAGTCCCGGACTCTCAACCTGCTCCACGGCTCGTCGTCCCACTTCGCGTCCTCGCAGGAGACGGCGACAGCGTCCGTACGACGACCCATCTACGCATGGCGATCTTCCGTGCCTTCTTGAACCCAGCCCTCTCGAACATTCCGAGCGTCCCGCTACAAAGGAACGAATTCGATGTCCGCTCACCGGTGTAGTCCTCCGGGTAGGCCTCGACCGTTCCGCCTCCCTGTCGTTCGATGTACCGCAGTGCTTCGCGGAGCGCAAAAGTAGCGATACCTTGTCCCCGGCGTTCCTTGTCGATGAAGAAACAGGTGATACGCCAGTCCGGGAGCGACGATAGCCCCTTCTCGTACTCCTTCTTGCTTCGAATGTTCGGAAGCTCGGTGGTCGGTCCGAACTGGCACCAACCTACCGCATCCTCTCCGTCGAAGA
>Ga0187783_10004142_pt1 | contig 10738 bp, 9 predicted proteins | sample 1015_SJ02_MP02_2_FD_132471 | JGI IMG/M metagenome (GOLD analysis project Ga0187783, IMG submission 132471) | Tropical peat soil microbial communities from peatlands in Department of Meta, Colombia - 1015_SJ02_MP02_20_MG | ecosystem: Environmental > Terrestrial > Soil > Wetlands > Peat | place...
GCTGACCGCGCTCTATTCCTACCAAGCCCTGGACCCGGTCGACGGCGACCACGCGTACCTGGCGGTCAGCCACGCGGCATCGGACAACGGCGGCGCGGTGAGCACGACCGCGGTCTTCGGGACGGCCGACGGCGGGCTTACCTGGACCGAGTCGGCGGTTTTCCAGACCAGCGCTCAAGCGGCCCGGTTGAGCTTCGCCGATGCCCGCCACGGCTGGCTGCTGCTCGGCACGGTGTTCAGCGGGCCGGGGCAGCCCGCGACCTGGCTCTACCGGACATCCGACGGCGGCCTGCACTGGTCCCCGGCTGCCACCGTCGCGCCGCCGGGAGACTACGGGAGCAACAGCTTCTGCGAGCCACTGAACCTGACCGTCCTGACCGCGGCCACCGGCTGGGTCACCATCGGCTGCCGGGGCCGCGCCGAGTTCCTGGTCAGCCATGACGGCGGCGGAAGCTGGGCCGCCCAGCCCCTGCCGCGCCCGGCGGATACCCTCGGTACACCGGGCGGACCGGCGTTCTTGACCGGGCCGCAGTTCGCGGGCGGTACCGGGTTCCTTACCGTGGCACCGCCCCCGCCGGGCTCCCCGTCCCTGCTCGACACCCGGGACCAGGGCCAGAGCTGGCAGCTGCTGGCGCTGCCGTCAGGCGCGAGCCAGTACCCGCAGGTCAAGTTCTTCACCCCGGCAGACGGCGTGCTCGTCACGGCCGGGCCGCAGGAGGCGGTCGGCGCGGTCTTCTACCTGACCGCGGACGGTGGCCGGTCCTGGACGCCGGTCCGGCAAGGCACGCACTTCACCCAGTACGGCGAGGCCATCGACTTCGCCAGCCAGCAGGCCGGCTACGCCTGGAACACCGGCGCGGACACCGTCCTGGCCCCGCCCCTGTACGCGACCACCAATTCCGGCCGCACCTGGCACCTTTTCATCCCGCACCTGGTCACTGGCTGACCTGACGCGCCACGCAGTAGCAGTGGTCTTACTTCTCCTGAGTGAGGTTGTCTACCGGACACGCCCTAATACGGGAAGTGGCAGGCTACGGCGTGACCATCGGCCACCGGCTTCAGCGGTGGCTCCTGCTCGGCGCAGATCGCCGCGGCTCGCGGGCAGCGGAGCCGGAACCGGCAGCCGGAGGGGAGGCTCGTGGCCGACTGCGCCTCGCCGCCCAGGTAACCGGGAGCGGGCGCGGCCGGATCGGGCACCGGCGCCGCGGCAAGCAGCGCCCTGGTATAGGGGTGCGCGGGCACGGCGAAGATCCTGTCCGCCGGGGCCTGCTCGACCAGCTTGCCGAGGTACATGACTCCGACGTGGTCGGCGATGTGCCTGACGGCGGCCAGGCTGTGCGAGATGAACAGGTAACTGAGCCCGAGCGATTCGCTCAGGTCCGACAGCAGGTTGATGACCTGCGCCTGAACCGACACGTCGAGGGCGGAGATCGCCTCGTCGCAGACGATGAACTTGGGCTGGACCGCGATCGCGCGGGCGATCGTCACCCGCTGGCGCTGGCCACCGGACAGCTCGCCCGGATACCGCCGGGCCATGTCGGGCGGGAGCCCGACCAGGCCGAGTAGCTCCGCGATCCGGTCGGCCCGCTCGCGCGCGGCCGGGAACAGCCCGTGAGCGCCGAGAGCTTCCCCGATCGCCCGGGCGACCGTCCGCCGCGGGTCGAGTGATCCGAGCGGATCCTGGAAGATCGCCTGCATGTCCTTTCTGGCGGCGCGCAGCCGCTCGCCCCGCTGGCTGAGCCAGTCACGGCCGTCGAAACTGACCTGCCCGGCGGTCGGTTCCTCCAGCCGCAGCAGCAGCCGGCCGAGGGTGGTCTTGCCGCACCCGGACTCCCCCACCAGGCCGAACGTCGTCTGGCGGCCGATGGCCAGGCTCACCCCGTCCACGGCTCGCACCACTGGCGCGGGCCGGCCGCCGGCCTGCCACCGGCCCCTGAGCCGGTAGTGCTTGACCAGGTCGGTGGCGTCAAGGATGGCCCCGGCCGAGGTCTCGGTCGTCATGGCTGGCCCGCCGCGGCCGCGCTGCCCGCCCGGGCCGTTTCCGCCCGAGCGGTGTCCACCCAGGCTGTGCCCGCCCAGATCGGGAGCCTGGCGTCGCCGCGCACTTCGTCCGAGCGGTGGCAGGCGGCCAGCCCGGGCCCGGCGGGCAGGAGAGCCGGTTCGTCGGTCTGGCACACGTCCAGCCGCAGCGGGCAGCGCGGATGGAACGGGCAGCCCGGCGGGCGGTCGCCGGGTTCAGGGACCGTGCCGGGGATGGCCGGCAGCCGCCGGGCGCGGGCGGCGTCGACCCGGGGAACGGCCTGGACCAGGCCCAGGCTGTACGGGTGGCCGGGATGGGCGAAGAATTCCGCGGTCGGCGCGACCTCGACCAGGGAGCCGGCGTACATGACCAGAATCCGGTCGGCCATCTGGGCGGCAACGCCCATGTCGTGGGTGATCAGCAGGACCGACAGCCCCTTCTCGCGGCGCAGCTCGGACAGCAGGTGCAGGACCTGCGCCTGGATCGTGACGTCAAGCGCGGTGGTCGGCTCGTCGGCGATGAGCAGTCCCGGGTCGCCGGCCAGCGCGATGGCGATCAGCACCCGCTGGCACATGCCCCCGGAGATCTCGTGCGGGAACTGCCTGGCCCGAACCTCGGGGTCGTTGATGCCCACCTGCGACATCAGCTCGATCACCCTCCCGCGCTCGGCACGGCGCCGGCCTGAGCCCAGGCGGACGGCCGCCTCGGCCACCTGGTCGCCGACCCGGACCACCGGGTCAAGCGCGGCGGCGGGATCCTGGAAGATCATGCCGATCTCGCGGCCGCGTATCCGGCGAAGCTCGCGCTCCGGCATGGTGGTCAGCTCGCGCCCGCCGAACGCCACCGACCCGCTGACCCGCAGCCGCCCGGAATGCCGCAGCAGGCCCACGACGGCCCGCCCGGTGAGCGTCTTGCCGCTGCCGGATTCGCCCACCAGGCAGACGATCTCACCGGGAGCGACGTCGAAGCTGACGTCGCGGACCAGCAGGACCTCACGCCGGGCGGCCTGGTAGCCGATGGCGAGGTCGCGCACCGACAGCAGTGGCTCCTCGTTACCCACTGGACGGCTCCATTGCGTCCCGCAGCCAGTCGCCGATGATGCTCACCGCGATGACCAGCAGGGCCACGGTCAGGCCGGGGAAGACCGAGATCCACCAGTCCTGGTTGATGTAGTTCTGCCCGCTCGCGATCAGCGCGCCCCAGTCGAGCACGCCCTCGCTCGGGCCAAGGCCGAGGAAGTTGAGCGAGGCCGCGACGACGATGGCCACGCCGATGTTCACGGCGGCCAGCACGACCGCGGGGGCCATGCAGTTCGGCACCACGTGCCGCCACACGATCGCGCGGCGGCGGACCCCGGTGACCGTGGCCGCGTCGATGAACAGGAGGCTGCGCACCTGCAGGGCCTGGCCGCGCAGGACCCGGGCGAAGATGGGAACGGTCGAGATCGAGATGGCCAGGATCTCGTTGGGCACCGTCCGCGGCAGGGCGGCGATGAAGATCAGGGCCAGGAACAGGCCGGGCAGCGCGAGCAGGATGTCGATCAGCCGCATCACCGCCATGTCCGCCCAGCCGCCCAGGTAGCCGCCGATGATCCCGACCGCCGAGCCGGTCAGGCCGCCGATGAGCGTGCAGGCCAGCCCCACTTCCAGGGCCGGCCGGGCCCCGTACACCAGCTCGGTGTAGACGCTCCGACCGTACTGGTCGGTGCCGAGCAGGTAGTGGCCTGACGGTCCCAGTAGCGCGGCGACGGGATTCACCGCGGTCGGGCTGCCGCTGGCGAACAGGCCGGGGACCAGTGCCCATCCGGCCAGCAGCGCCAGGAACGCGATCGCCAGCCACCGCATAAGGCGGCCGCGCGGCAGCCAGCGGCGCCTCCAGACCGGCCGGCCCCCCCACCGGCCGGCCAGCAGCGGCAGGACGCTGGTGGCCGTACCGGCCGGGGCGGTCGTGTTGTCCATGATCGGCTCCGCCGCTACCGGGCCAGCCGGGTGCGCACCCGGGGGTCGAGGTAGGCGTAGCCCACGTCGACGACGATGTTGATCACCACGTAGGCGGTCGCGACGATCAGGACGATCGCCTGCACGATCGGGTAATCCTTGTCCTGGATGCCGGTGACAAGCAGGCTGCCGAGCCCCTGCCGGCCGAACACGGTCTCGGCGACGACGGCGCCCGACAGCAGGCCGCCGAGTTGCACGCCGAGCAGGGTGACCGCAGGGACGAGGGCGTTGCGGAGGATGTGGCGCAGCCATATCCGGGCCTCGCCCGTTCCCTTGGCCCGCAGCGCGGTGACGAACTCCAGGTTCATCACCTCGAGCATGGAGTTGCGCACCAGCCGGATGATCACACCGGTGGTGAACATGGCCAGCGCGATGGCGGGCAGGACCAGCTCGGACGGCGTCCCGCTGCCGTTGGCCGGGAACAGGTGCACGGTGAAGGAGAACAGCAGGATCAGCAGCGGCCCGGTCAAGATGATCGGCATCGAGCTGCCCACCAGGGTCACCGCCCGGATGGTCGCGTCGATCCAGGTGTCGCGGAAGACCGCCGACACCACGCCGAGCCCGACTCCGAGGACGACGGTCAGCGCCATGGCCGCGGCGGTGAGCTCGATCGTGGCCAGCGCCTGGCTGCCGATCTGGCTGATGACCGGCTCCCTGGTTTCGAACGAGATGCCGAAGTTGCCGTGCAGCGCGTCCCACACGAAACTGCCGTACTGCGCGAGGACCGGCTTGTCCAGGCCGAATTCCACGATGATGTCGTGCCGCTCCCCCGGCGTGGTGGGCGCGCCCTGGGTGATGACATCGACGACGTTACCTGGCAGCACGCGCAGCACGAAGAAGATGATCACGGTAACCCCGACGATGACGGGCACGCCCACGGCGACCCGACGCAGCGCGACGCCGAGCATGGCCGTCCCTAGCTCGACAGCCAGACGCCGTAGTACATCGGGTAGTCGCGCCGGTCGAACGCCAGCCCGTGCACCGAGCTGGTCGTGGCCAGGATGAACGGCTCGAGCTCGATCGGTATCGTCACCGCGTTCTGCACCACGTACATCTGCACGTCATCCCAGTAGGTCCTCTCCGTCGCCGGGTCGCTTGACGTCTCGGCGCTGACGAGCCAGCTGTCCACGGTCGGGTTGTCCAGCCGGGCCAGGTTCTCCCCGCCCTTGGAGCCGGACGGGATCAGGGCCGAGTCGAAGAAGTCGTACATGATGCTGGGCGAGGCGGTGATGAACGAGGTGGCGGTTATGCCGAACTTGCCCGACTCGGTGGCCGCGATCGCCGAGGAGCCGCTGAGGTTGGTGATCGTCATGTCGATGCCGACCGCCTTGAGGTAGGACTGGACGTAGACGCTCACCTCCTGCCGCAGCTCGCGGTCGGGAGAGCCGCCGGCGAACGAGATCGTAAGGGTCTGGCCGTCCTTGTGCCGGTAGCCGTCGCTGCCCAGCGTCCAGCCCTGTGCGGACAGGATGCTGTCGGCCAGCTTCGGGTCGTAGGACCACGAGTTCTGGACCGCGGGGTCGTAGTCGGCCGTGTTCGGCATGATCGGTCCCCAGGCCCGCGTGTACTCGCCCTGGTACACGGACTGCAGGATCTGGTTGATGTTGATCGAGTCGCGCAGCGCGATCCGCAGCTGCGTGTCGTTCCACGGGTACTGCTGCGTGTTGATCAGGTACTGGTAGTCGGCGCCCGCGCCGGGCACCACGTACAGGCGCAGGCTGCTGTCGCCGCGGACGGTCTGGTAGTCGGGCGGCAGGATGGTCTCGGCCGCATCGACCTGGCCCTGCTCCAGCTGGCCCACCCGCGTGCTGGCCTCAGGTACCTCGGTGAAGACGATCTTGGCCAGGCAGGCCGGGCCCTGGTGGTTCAGGCCGGCCGGCCCCCAGGCATAGTTCGGATTGCGGACCTCGGTGATGCTCTGGTTCGGCACGTTGGAGGTGATCTCGAACGGCCCGGATCCGACCGGGTGCTGGCCGAAGCCGACGGTGCCCTCCTTCTGCGCGGCGGTCGGGTCGACGATGCCGAGGAAGGCCTGGCTGGCCGCCTCGAGGAATTCGGGGTACGGCGCCGAGAAGTTGACCGTGACGCTGTAGGGGCTGTTGACGACCGAGTCCTTGTAGGGGCCGAGCAGGGCGATCGCGAACAGGGAGCCCTCGGCCGGGCTCTCGATCCGGTCGAAGGTGTACTTGACCGCCTGGGCGTTCAGCGGCGTGCCGTCGGAGAACGTCACGCCCTGGCGGAGGGTGAAGGTGTAGGAGGTGGCGCTGCTGTTCACCGTCCAATTCGTGGCCAGCCACGGGGTGAACTGCCCGTTGCTGCCCTCGTAGACCAGGCTGTCGAAGACGCCCCGGATGACGCGGTAGGCCGCCGCCTGCGGCGTGTAGCTCGGGTCCAGGTCGGGGAGGACCTGCTCGTCCAGGTCGACGGTGAGCGTGCCGCCGTTGTCGGGGCAGCCTGCCACCTCCTGGTCGACCGCGGGGTTGACGCCGCCCGAGGTGGTGGCGCTGGCGGAAGCTAGGGCGCTATTGGATCCGCTCGTGCTTGCGGTGCCGCTGCAGGCGGCGACCGCGACGGCGACGACGACGGCGAGCGGGACGAGGCCGGTCACGCGGCCCCTCCGTCTCCGCTGCGCGACCAGTAGAGCCCTTGGTGCTGCACCGTCAAGCATCATCGCCTCCCTAGGGCGGCTCATCGGTTTTACCATTATATCTATCAAATTTATAGGATTTAGTCACGGTCCAGTTAGTCACGATTCGGGCCGGCTGGCCCGGCCGGATCCTCGCCTGGCCGGCTGGGCGGTTAGGCCTGCCCCCACTCGCGTGCCAGCAGCTCGAACGAGCGGACTCGGTCGGTGTGTTCGTGGGTGATGGTGGTAACCAGGATCTCGTCGGCCTGCGTCACCTCCTGGAGCACCCGCAGTCCCTTCGCCACCGTGGCGGGCGAGCCGACGAACTGCGTGCTCACCCGGTCGGCGACGAGCGCCCTGTCCTCCTCGGTCCATTCGTGCGCGGCCGCCTGCGCCGGAGTGGGGAACCGCATCGCGCCCGCGCCGGAGCGGATGCTGCGCACCCACAGGCCGTATGGCGCCGCCAGCTCCCTCGCGGTGTCGTCGTCGGGCGCGACGACGACATCGGCCGACACCACCAGGTAGGGCCGGTCCAGCACGGCCGAGGGCCGGAACGCGGCGCGGTACGCGTCGGCGGCCTCAAGCACGGTCGCCGGGCTGACGTGGTAATTGGCCGCGAACGGCAGGCCGCGCCCGCCCGCCACCTCGGCGCTCTGGCCTCCGCTGCTGCCCAGGATCCAGACCTCAAGGTCCGCCCCCTCGCCGGGAATGACGTGCGCGTCGAGCCCGTCGGCCGAGACGTAGCTGCCGTCGATGAACGCCAGGATGTCGCCGACCTGCTCCCCGTAGTCAGGGGACTGCGCGCCCGGCTGCTGCAGCAGCGCTGTGTGCAGGGCAAACCGGGGCGAGGCGATCAGGTGGGCGAAGGAGTAGCGGGGCGGGATCAGCAGCCCGCCGACCACGCGGGCCGACTGGGGCTCGGGCGGAGGCCCCGCCGCTAGCTCCTTGGCGGCCTCCCTGCGCCGCTGCCCGGACCGGCCGAGCCCGAGGTCGATCCGGCCCGGGTACAGGCTGGCCAGCGTGCCGAACGCTTCCGCTACCGACAGCGCGGTCTGGTGGCCGAGCTGGACGGCGCCCGACCCCACCCGCATCCGGCTGGTGGCCGCGGCCACGGCACCGATCAGCACGGCCGGGGCCGAGCTGGCCACGCCCGGCACCAGGTGATGTTCGGCCAGCCAGTATCGCAGGTAGCCGAGTTCCTCGGCGTGCCGGGCCAGGTCGAGCGTGTTGCGCAGTGCCGCTGCCGGGCTGCTCCCCGCCGTGACCGGGGCAAGGTCGAGGATCGACAGCGGGATCGGCTGGTCTGGCATGATCGTGTCCTTTCTCAGACCGGGACCGGCGACGCCGGGACTGGCTGGACCGGAGCCTGCGGGAACGGCCGGCTCGGGATCTCGCGGCGCAGCACCGGTGCGATCTGGTCGAAGAAGAGCTCCAGGCTGGTCCGGTGCTGCGCGTCGGTCAGCCCGTCGGCGTCCGCGTGCAGGTGCATCACCTCGTGGCCGAGCCGTTCGTGGTAGCGGTACACCTTGTCGATGATCTGCTGCGGGCTGCCGACCAGGATCGAGCTGCGTTCGATGGCGTCCTCCAGCGAGCCGAAGACGGGCTTGAGGCCCGCCGCCCGAAGCCATGCCTGCCGCGCGTCGTAGATCGGCCGGTACGTCTGGATCGCCTGCTGCGACGTCGGCGCGCCGTAGTAGCCGGCGGTGCCGGCGCCGACCAGGATGTCGGCCGGATCATGACCGTAGAACTCCCACCGTTCCCGGTAGTAGCGGACAAGCTCCGCGTAGGGCTCGACCGGGTTGGTGACGTTCGCGGAGAACAGCGGGTCGCCCCAGCGGGCCGCCAGGTCGACCGAGTCGGTGCTCGTGGCGCTGCCGTGCCAGATCCGGATCGGCCGCTGCAGCGGACGCGGCCAGGTCTCCGCATCCAGCAGGGACGGGCGGAATCGTCCGGCCCAGGTCACCTTGTCCTCGCGCCACAGGCGCCGGAACAGCTCGTAGCCCTCCCGGTTGCGGTCCCACTGGTCCTCGGCGGTGACGTGGAACAGCTTGGCCTGAGCCGCGCCGTTGCCCTTGCCGATGATCAGCTCGAGCCTGCCGCCCGACAGGTGGTCCAGCGTGGAGTAGTCCTCGAAGGCCCGCACCGGGTCCAGCAGGCTGAGCGTGGTCACCGCCGTGAACAGCCGGATCACCGACGTGCGCGCGGCAATGTGGCTCAGCACGACCGGCGGGGAGGAGGAGATGAACGGCCGTTCGTGGCGCTCCCCCACGCCGAATCCGTCGAAGCCGAGCTCCTCGGCCCGCACGGCGCTGTCCACCACCTCGCGCAGCCGGTCGGTGGTCGATTTCACCAGGCCCGTGATCGGGTCAGGCAGGTGCGTGATCAGCGTGATGGCCAGGAACTTCATGCGGTCACCTGCGGCGTCCTCCGAAAATCAATTAATTCGATCGATATACTAGCATCAACGGACAGCGACCTCCCGCGCCGCCATCAGTGGTATGTGTTCAATGTTCGTGCTCAATGTTCCGGGGTGGTCCGCGGATCCGGGATGTAGTCCGTGGCCAGGAAGCGCTTGAGGACGTCCGTCGATCCCGACACCTCCACGCCCGCGCGCGGCGGCGGCCAGCGCTTCCACACGATCAGCGCCAGGTCTTGCACCGGGGCGGATACCACCACGGCCGCGTGGCCGGACTCTCCCGCCGGCCGTCCCGCCAGCATGCGCCCGTCTTGCACGGAGATGTGCCAGCTGACGGGGGTGTCTGTGGCCTGCAGGCGTACGTCGCCGCCGATCGCCGCCACTCCGCTGCCGGCCAGCCTGGGGACGAAGTTCTCGAAGACGCTCTCCACCTCGCGAACCGCGAGATCAGCGGGTATCGGCAGGTGGTCGCCCAGGACGGACTCCACGTCCCAGCGGTGCACGCCCACCTCGACCGCGAGCAGCGGTGCGATCATGGCGGCCGGGCGCTCGCCCGCGCCGTGCGGGAAGGCCACGGGCCGGTCCGGCGGTACCTCGGCCAGGGCGGCCAGCAGCGGCTCCAGGCCGGCCCGGACCCATTCGGTGACGGCCGGGCCGGCGGGAGCCGCGATGACCTGGTCCTCCCGGTAGGAACCTGAGATCAGGGCTGGGAAGATCCGCAGGGCCCGGCCGATATGGGCGGACAAGCTCGCCACGGTGAAGGCGGGGTACGTGGGCACGTGCGCGGCGAGCGGCGACCCGTCGGCGACCTCCACGAACCGGCCGGTCTCCCGCCTGAGGTGCGCCAGCCATCCGTCGGCGGATGGCGAGGCCGTGGTCGGCGTGCCGTTCATGGTGCTCCAACCTGTGCGATGCCCGGCGGTACCGGTCCCGATGTCTAGTAATCCAACAGCATTAGTGGACATATTGTTCCGCTGGCCCCAGATCACCAGGAGGCAGGGGAATACGTGATCGCGGGCGGCTGTTGCCGCGGTCGTGACAGCACAGACGCAGCCGCAGGAAGTCGTGCAATTCTGGTTCGATCCGCTGTGCCCCTGGGCCTGGATCACCTCCCGCTGGATCCTGGAGGTGGAGAAGGTCCGCCCGGTGCGGACCGATTGGCGGATCATGTCCCTGGCCTACCTCAACCTGGTCCAGCATGAGGGCAAGGGACTGTCCGAGGAGTACCTGGAGCGGATGAGCCGGGCCTGGGGACCGGTGCGAGTCTGCGCCGCCGCCGCCAAGCACAGCGGCCCCGGCATCCTCGGTCCGCTGTACACCGCGATCGGCACGCGGTTCCACAACCAGGGTCGGCGCGACGATCCCGAGACGATCCCCGGGGCCCTGGCCGAGGTCGGACTGCCCGCCTGGTTGGCTGATGCCGCCGAGAGCACCGAGTTCGACCAGGTGATCAAGGAGTCCCACCACGAGGCGTTCGACGACGTCGGCCTGGACGTGGGCACCCCGGTGGTCCGCATCCGCGGCAAGTCCCTGTTCGGCCCGGTCATCACGCCCGCGCCGCGCGGCGAGGCGGCAGGCCGACTGTGGGACGGCCTGGCGCTCGTGGCCGAGGCGGACGGCTTCTTCGAGCTCAAGCGCAGCCGGAACCGCAAGCCCTCGTTCGAGTGAGCCGCGGGTTA
>Ga0187783_10004143_pt1 | contig 10737 bp, 9 predicted proteins | sample 1015_SJ02_MP02_2_FD_132471 | JGI IMG/M metagenome (GOLD analysis project Ga0187783, IMG submission 132471) | Tropical peat soil microbial communities from peatlands in Department of Meta, Colombia - 1015_SJ02_MP02_20_MG | ecosystem: Environmental > Terrestrial > Soil > Wetlands > Peat | place...
GGAGAGATAAGGAAGGACCATGGCGGCACCTGCGCAGAAACCGTCTGGCCGCCAGACATAAAGGAAAGAGCGAAGCCCGGAACGTCCAACGACCGCGAATCGAGCGCCGGATAGAAATTCTGATAACTAAGATGGAGACGGTAAAGCTTCCCGCCATCGACGGAGCGCTCTTCGACACGGCTGTCGAGGAGTTCAAGCCACGAGTTGAGCGAACCAGGCTGTGGCAACGAGGCTGGAACCAACTCGACGCCCTGGTCGACGACAACATCCACCTCGCCCTGGAGGACGTCGCCGACGAAATAGCCGAAAAGCCGCGGTGTGAGCAAAGTAACCGACTTGACCTGAGCCTGCGCCGTGGCCGCACCGGCAAAGATCGAAAGTCCGATGACCGCCCACCGCCCAACCGTGCTCATGTTTCTAGAAGATGCCTGGAAAGCTGGTCCGCGTCGAACCGGTCGACAAGCTCGAACGGCGCGCGCCCGTAGCGCACGAACAGCTGGTCAAGCGATTGCCGCTGCGCGGCGGCTTGCGCCAGCCACCGCCGCCGTAACGCCGGCCGCATGAAGACGAGACGGTGTTTCTCGGTTTCGAGATCACGAACGTCGATCAGACCGAATGAAGGCAACGCACTCTCCTCAGCGGAATCGGAAACGAGAATGGGCACGACATCGTGGTGTGCCAGGGACTGCAGGACGGTTTCGAGGAACATCAGCGGAATATGAAAATCCGAAACGAGGAAGATCAGTTTGCGCTTGCCGGCCAGATGGACCGCGGCATCGATCAGGCCGTCGACGCTGCCGCGCGTTGGAACAAATCCTTCGAAGCGGCGCTCGATGTCGAGCTCCAGCCCATTGCGCCTCGTTGCCGGAAAGAAAAAATCTTCGCGAACCTGCGCGTCGCAGCCGATCAACCCGAATGTGTCACCCGACCGGCGCGCAGAGCGGGCGAGGCAGGCGCAAAGCTCGCCGACGAGCGCCAGCTTACGTGCCGTCCCGGTGAATTTCATGGAACGGGAGAGATCCACCACGGCGTAAAGCGCGATTGCAAGCCGTTGCTCGTAGCGCCGCACGTACACAGTCTCGAACGGATCACGTAGCGTCAGACGCAAGTCGATTCGGCGCGGGTTAGGCTGGTGTAGATAAGAGACGTGATCGAGAAAAACTCCTTGGCCACCGATGCGGCGGCTACGATGGGCGCCGACGATGACACCGTCAGCTCCTACACGCGGACGATAGAAAATTTCGGCTGCCGCGTCCGCTGTCATGGCGAAGGAACCGTCGCGAAAATCGCAGCACAGAGGTCGCGTGTGAGGCTTTCCTGACGCATTTCGTAAACCGGATCGAGAAAGATCCGGTGGGCGATGATCTCGACGAACAGCGCGCGAATGTCCTCCGGCACAACGATGTCGCGGCCGTTGAGCCAGGCATGGACCCTTGCGCCACGCACCAGATAGCTCAGGCCACGCGGGCTGCCGCCGCCGCGAATGAGACGCCTCATATCTATTCCCGGCAACGAAATGCCCGCCGAGGCCGGCTTTTGTACCACCGTCCAGAGATCAAGAACATATTTCTGCAGGGTCTCGCTTGCGTGGACGGTGTGCTGGACGATCGACGCGATCGTCCCGAGCTTGCGATGATCGACGACGCCCTCCTTGACGGTAGACACGAGTGCATCGACATCGTGGAAACGCGGATCGAAGACGAGCTGCTGGCGGATCTGCGGATCGCTCGGCGTTTCAATGCCGACTTCGATAAAGAACCGGTCGCGCGCCGCGGCCGGTAGCTCGAATGTCTCCTCCCGCTCGACTCTGTTGCGATCTGCGAACACGTTGACGAAAGGGAGATTGAAATCGCGATTAAACGCATTGACGCTCCGCTCGGCCATCAGGCGCAGCAGCAGCGAATGAACCTGCGGGCGCGCGCGGTTGATTTCATTGAAGAACAGTACCGAGAGATCTTCGCCGTGACGCAGGACGGGACCCGGATCGACCCGCGGTCGGCCATCTTCCCCAAGATAAGTATAATAGATGAGGTCGCTCGGCATCAGATCGACCGTACCCTCGATACGCTCATAGCTCCCGCCGATGGCACGTGCGAGGGCACGCAGAAGTGTCGTCTTACCGACACCGACATCGCCCTCGAGCAACACATGACCGCGCGCGAACACTGCAATGGTTAAAAGCCGTATCACGCGCTGCTGCCCGATGACTGCTTTTGCAATCTCCTTTTCGAAGGCCATCGCGGCCCCGTGCCAGACATTGAGGCTGTCTTCGTCGTCACGCTTCACGGCTATTGCCATCAGCCCTTCATCGGCGAAATGCGCGCGCATAAGCGAACGACGGCTCGGCGCAGCGCTCGTCGTTGCCAAACCGGCGCGCGGGGAAGCTCGAACTTCCCCGCGCCCTCACCGGCGAGCCGCGTACACGCACGGGACGCTCCGGCATCGACCCGCGTGGCAAAACTTGCGCCGTCACTTCGGAAGCTGATCCACTTCGTAGACAAATTTGCCGGTCTTCTTGAAATTATCGACCCGCTTGCGGTTACGTTCCTCCATGGCCCGTTCGGAGTTACCTTGCTTGGCGACTTCCTTGGGGTCTTCCAGGCCTTTGACGTCGTATTTCGAGCCGGAGATTTGCTCCGGATAGCCGGGTTGCGGCTCCCAGCAAACGCCGGGTTCCTTGCAATGTTGACCGTCATAAGCGTGGACGCTCAGGCCCATTCCGAGCGACATAACGGCAGCGACACCGAAGACGGTGGCCAAACGATTCAACGAGCTGGGTCCGTTCATGTGTTTCCTCCATCTTGCCATTTACAAGCCGACGTTCCGCCGGCGCTTCACTTCACCGAAGCCGCACACTGACCGGGAGTATCAACCGTCAAAGCGGCGATCATCTTGCCGTTCGCCTCCGTATAGGGTTTGTAAGCCCTCTTCTGCTCGGGTGTCAGCCAAGGGGCGTGCTCGACTGGATCTTTGTAAAGATGCCGCACCCAGGCCATCACCATCAGCGTTTCATCGAGTGTCAAATCCTCATTGTGCGGTCCCATTTGCCCGCGGGCGCCGCCGAAGACCGTCTCGAAGAAGCCCTGATCTGTCTCGTTCTTCGGGTAGGTCCAATAGTCATCGTTGAGGCCCGGGCCAATCTTCCCCTCGGCATCCAGGCCATGGCAGCCGGAACATGCCGACAGAAACAGTGTTTGTCCTTGCCTGAGACAGCTCGGATCCTCGATATATGGGTCGTGGCCGGTTTGCAGAAATTTCTTGACGCCTGGTGTCTCTCTTCCTTCCGGCAAAGAGTCTTCGAGATTGAGCGGTTCACCGGTGATCGTGTTGCGGAGATCAAGAGAAGTTTGCACAGTAGCCGCCAGCGCCGCATACACCATCCCTGCGGCGAGTCCCGCATGCATCGTAATTTTTTTTCCAAAATTCATTTTCGGAACGCGTAGGTACACCAGATCGTGCCGCCCCTTAGGTCGGTGTGGCGGGCTCGTGGTCTAGGAGCGAGGCTCAAGTAGCGGAATTCCCTCCGCCTTGAGGATATCGTCTATCTGCGGACGCGCCCGGACCAAAGCACTGTCGAGCGTCGCCTGGAGCTCCTTGTCATCCTTTCGGACGCCCATCGACTGATCGAAGGTCTGTGGGATCTTCTGGCCGTCGCTCTTGACGGTGTCATCGTCGACCAGCGTCATTCGCAGCGGCACATTCGACTGATGAACGTAACGTGCGACTTCCGGCGCGAAGCCGACCGCGATATCCGCGTTGCCGTCGGCCACTTCGGCAACCATCCGGCTCGGTTCGACTTGGATATATTGGTTCCGAGCCGAACGAAAATTCACCAGCGACTTCTCGTAGTTGAAATCGTCGTCGTATTTGCCGACCTCTCTCAGCATCGCTTCGCTGGGGGTCCCGAAACCGACCGCAATATGCTCGAACTTTCTGATTCGCGGGTCGTTCCATGAATGAATGTCGAAGTTACTGCTGACGCGAGTAATGAACACGTAACCGGCGCGATAATACGGCCTTGTGGTAAGCACCCTGGGGTCATCGGTGTCGAGGCCGACAACCACATCACAAGCTTTCTTGTTAAGAAAGTCGCGAACGAGATAGATCGCCGGCTTGTCCGCCCAGACGAATTGAAGCTGTTGTCCCATCGCGGCGGACACGGCGGAAGCCACTTTGTTCTCGAAGCCACTGCCGTCTTTTGCCGAGTACGGTAACTGATTTGCCGACGCGCAGACGCGCAACGCATGGTGTTCTGTGGCCGCCGGCGACGATGGCAGCGGATCCGCAAAACCGAATGCGCCGAGCGACAGAAGAAACAGTGTCGCGGCGGGAACGCATACGTTCGATCGTCTAATTGTCGCCCGAAGTGGGGTGGTTCTCATAACACGTCACTTGGCTGATGAGGAGGTTGCTGACCGGGGTGCGATGTGCTGGCCGGCCCGAAGCCGAGCCCAGCCAGCACCGACACGCTGCGTCAGGATTGGGACTGACGGCGCGCCAACCATAAGTCCTCAGTCGCCGCCGTGGATGACTTGAGTGCTGTATTCATCAAGATTCACGTCGTCGTATGGTCCCTTGCCATTGAGTGAATAGACCATCAAGCCGCCGCCCTGCTGCGTCCAATGCTGCAGGTTCTTGAACGCCCCAACCGCACCAAGGCCCGCCGTCGGATCCTGAAGGTCAAACACGAGGCCGACACCGGGCCAGCCGCCAACGCCATAGTAGATCGCGACGTACTGCACGCCCTTGTGCTCAAAGGTCATCGGATAGCCGATGGTGCCGGAGGGCAGCTTGGCCTTCCAGAGCAGCTCGCCGGTGTCGCTGTTGCGCGCCTTGATGTAGCCGTCGAGCGTTCCGTAGAAGACAAGATTGCCTGCCGTGGTGAGTGAACCGCCCCAAGCAGCAAAGCGCTCCATCACCTGCCATTTGAACGACTTGGTGACCGCATCATAGGCCTTCACCTGTCCGAGGCCGAGATAGTTTTGACGATCGCCCTTCGGGCCGGGAAACATATGCAGCGTCGCACCGACGAAGAACTGGCCTGCACGATACGGCAGCATAAAGGGCTCCCAATCCATGCAGATGTGGTTCGCGTTGATGAAGAAGATCTGCTTCACCGGATCGTAGGAATCGTGCGCTTGGTCGTGGTAACCCATCGCCGAAGGACAGACGTCCTTTGCCTCATGGTCCATGTAAGTCGCATATTCCGGATCGCGGATCGGCTGCCCGGTTTTGAAGTCTACGTCCTTGAACTCGTTCATCGTGCCATCGATCTTGCCGACGGTGAACAAATCACCGTTGGTGCGATCGAGCGTGTAAATGAAGCCGTTGCGATCGGGATGCGTCAGCAGCTTGTGCATCTGGCCGTCCGAGCCCTTTTGATCGGACAGCATCATCACGTTGACACCCGCATAGTCCCACTCGTCGTGCGGCGTTTTTTGGTAGCCGAATTTTGCCTCGCCAGTATCGACGTCGCGGCCCCAGATCGTCATCGTCCACTTATTGTCGCCCGGCCGCATCGTGGCGTTCCACGGCGACGGATTGCCACTCCCGTAGTACAGGAGGTTCGTGCCCGGATCATAGGCGTACCAGCCCCAGTTCGTGCCGCCGCCGATCCTCCAGGTGTCTTCCTGCCAAGTCTTCGAAGTACCAAGATTGAAACGGCCGTATTGCGGATTGTGGTTATTGAAGTCCTTGCCGAGCAGCATCTCGTTGTCCGGCCCAGTCGCGTAAGCACGCCATTTCTGCTCTCCCGTGTGCACGTCGTAGGCCGTGACATAGCCGCGGACGCCCAGTTCAGCGCCGGAGGAGCCGACCAGAACCTCATCCTTGATGACGTAGGGAGCGATCGTCAGCGTCGAGCCGACATGAATGTCGGAATTCTCGACTTTCCAGACCAACTCGCCCGTGTCAGCCTTCAGCGCGACGACGTTGCCATCAAGCTGGTCCGAAAAGATGAGCGGCGGTGTCTTGTCATCGCCTGGCCAATAGGCAAGACCCCGGTTGACGAGATCGCAACAGGCGACCGAGCGTGCAGCGGCATCCTGCTTTGGCTTATATTGCCACACAATCTTGCCCGGATTGTCGAGGTCGAGCGCAAATACATTGTTCGGGAACGGAGTGTTGATATACATCCTCCCGTTGACAACGAGCGGAGTACCTTCGTGGCCGTTGAGCACGCCGGTTGAGAATGTCCAGGCCACCTTCAGGTCCTTGACGTTTCCAGCGTTGATCTGATTGTCAGGACTGTAATTGTCGGCATCATAATTGCGTCCGGGCATTACATAGTTATCATTACTTTTGGAAAGCTCGTTGAGCTTCTCATTGGCGTTTGCACGGAGAGCGTAAACTTGCGACAGTGCAACAAGCGCCATGATCGAGGCCGACGCCAAAAGACCACGCGCAGCTGAGATCTTCTTCATAAGCTTCCTCCCTTATTTTTCATAAGTTTGCTCCGTTATAATGCTTGACTCAGCAGCCCTCCTACGCTCGCCGCACCGAATTCACCCCAAAGATAAGGCTGGGAATGACGTATTTGTTGTCATGAAAACATCAGTTGTTGTGACTGACAAGAACAATAAGTCCGCGGCTTATTGGATTATTTCTTATACATTGGCACTTTATCTGGCAAACTGGGATGCAGTCTCGATGAGGTGAGAACTTTTCCCATTTTTCGATGACTTATCACTTATAAGAAGGCCCTTTGGAACATCTTCTGTCAATCCGAACAGTTGCCCCTGAAGCACTTTGCCCACTGTTTAGCTTGTTTGATTCACGGCCCGCGGCATGCGGGTTTGTTCGGCTTTTAGGTATCGGCCGGCTGCCGTTGGTAAGAGAGCTCGGCACTGTCATGGCGCGCGTCCCGTCGGTCAAGCCGCGGCTGCTCAGTCGCTTGAACCGCTTAGCATGGGCGGCAGCCCCGTCAGGCGTTCAGGACCCGCTTTCCGACGCCCGTCAATCGATCCTTGCGCCGGCTGCGGATGCTGCTCGACGCATCATTGGCGACAGCCCCGCGAGGCCGCTTGCCACGACCTCGCTTGAATAGGCGATAGCCAGCGAAAATTGCAGCTGTTTTGACTGGATCGGATTCTGAGAAGGGATACCGTACATCCTCAACGGCCGTTAAGACGTCAGGAGCGTTGGATCAAGCTCAAATGCGTCGAGAGCGAAACCTCCCCGATCATCGCGATGGGCAGCAGCCTGTAGGATGAAGGTTCAATAGTCGAGCTATGCGCGGATGATTTCCGGACTGAGCTCGGGCTGTCAACGTGCAGGTACATCATACTTGCGGAAACCAATTGTCACGCGATTGAGCTCCTGCTCGATGCAGCTGTGGTTTGTCGAGAAGCCCGGCGCGACGCCGCGCAAGATTGACTCGCTCTATCTCGGCAAGCACGAGAATGAAAAGCTTCTAAATGCCCTCACGTCTGTGTGACCGCTGTTGGTAGGCGTGTAAGGAGATGCACGCGGTTGGGCCGCATCCCACGAGCAGTCTGCGGCCCAGGCGACAGGTCCGACGTGCCGGCCTCCCGATCGACGTCACGAGGGTGGAGCTTCTGTTTGAGCTGGAGAATTTTCTGACTAATAATGCTCAGTCGAACAGATCCACATGAGCACGCCGATTGGGCACTGACCAAAACCGAAATTCATTTACTTGACAAATGCGTGATTGACCAAAGCGAAAACGGTCGGCGATCAAGCTGATCTCCTATTATGTTACCTGATCGAGCTCGCCATCTTGGCGGCTATCTCGCCAGAGGCAGCGGTGGACTGCCAGGTAATAAAGTTGTTTGGAGAGGCATGTCTCGTTCAATTAGCTTTGAATTTGCTGTTGTCGACGGATGAGGAATTGCGAGTAATCAAAATCTGGCTGGACGCTTGCCTTTGAACCGTGATGAGAAACACTCGAAGATTGTTCGACACGCTGCGCGTCGATACCGGGCTGAACGGTCTGGTGCGCGTCGGTTGTAGTTATGGCGCCTGGGGAACGGATCGTCTCCGGCCATGAGTTGCAAATGTCGCTTGCACAGCGACAGCGGAAACTCAAGCGTAAGGACGCGTCACCTCACAGCGCTGTAACCGCCCTCATTTTGCTCGTAATGACTACTTCGCGGTTATAATCGCCACGCCGTACGATCAACTTGATCAGGTAATCCGCAGCTCGTCCACCGACCGTCCCGGTTGCTCGATGCGTGGCGTCTGGCCGCCGCGAAGAACCGAATTGCCCTCGTAAAGCGTGCGCTGATCGATCGGCGCTGGCGCGAGCCAATGTTCTTCGCGCATTTCGCCATTAAGACCGTAGACCGCAAGCGCGTTGCCGTAAATCACTTTGCGGATCGCATCGGCGTCAACACCGCGTTGCGCCATCAGCCGCGCAGTCTTGGCGACCGCCAGCGGATCGGAAACGCCCCAGTCGCAGGCCGAATTGACGATGAGCCGCTCAGGGCCGTAGCTCTCAACCAACACGGCCATCCGCTCGCTGCCCATCTTGGTCTGCGGATAGATCGAGAAGCCGCACCAATAGCCGCGATCACGTACATCGCGGATCGTCTCCTCGTTGTTGTGATCGATGACGCAGTGCGCCGGATCGAAATTGTGCTCTTTGAGCACGTCCATGGTGCGCAGCGTGCCTGCAAGCTTGTCGCGATGCGGAGTGTGGATCATGATCGGCAGGTCGAACTCCTTGGCAAGTTCGATCTGCGCACGCAATGCCCTGTCTTCCGCGGGCGTCTGCTCGTCATAACCGAGCTCGCCCATGGCGACGACGCCCTCCTTGGTGAGGAAACGCGGCAACACGTCAAGAACGGCTTCTGACAGCGGTTCATTGTTCGCCTCCTTCGGATTGAGGCCGATCGTACAGTAGTGGCGGATGCCAAACTGGCCGGCGCGGAAGCGCTCAAAGCCGGAAATATGCGAGAAATAGTCGACGAAGCTGCCGACATTGGTGCGCGGCTGACCAAGCCAGAACGCCGGCTCGATAACCGCAACGATGCCGGCCTTGGCCATCGCCTCGTAGTCGTCGGTCGTGCGCGAGATCATGTGCGCGTGCGGGTCGATGATGATGCCGGGCGGCCCTTGCGCAGCGCCATTCTTGCCACTTTGCGCCTTCGCCTGCGCGAGGCGCTGCACGTCGTCGACCAGACGCGCGAACTTGTCCGCCGTGAGCGCGCCGCCGCAGCATGGGCAGCTGAGCGAGGTATTGCCGAGCAGTTCCTTGAGCAAGCCCACATCGCAGGAGAAATCTGACGGAGGTATCGTGCTCATTTGTCGAGTGTCCTCACATAGGCGATGATTTTGAGCATATCGTCCTGGGCCATCCCGCGATTGGCGAACGACTGCATCGCGCCGCTCGCCCCGCCATAGATGATCGAGAACATGCCCGCATCGCTCTTCGCCTGCTTGTAGATCAGGTCGTTGCCGACCAGCGTCGGTCCCATCTTTCCCTTGCCGTCTGCGCCGTGACAAACGATGCAGTTATCCTCGTAGAGCGCCTTGCCGGCTTTGATCGCCTCCGCATCGCCACGATAATCGTTGACCTCCGTCGCCTTAAACTTCTTCACTGCAGGTGTTTCGACCTCACCCGGCTGGAGGGGGAACGTCATCGGAGAGCCGTCAAGCGGGCTCTTGAAGTCCCCCGCCTTTACCCTTACGCCGAGCGGCAACATGAACGCTGCGACGATGATGACACGCGAAACAACTCCCAAAGTCATCGAAGCAAACCTGCGACCTCATTCGTACCAAAAGCAGCGGACCGTCGCCTGCGAGGATGGCGGGCGACGGTCGCACTTTGTGATAAGGGCCTGAGCTCCTACTCGGTCTTCGCCTTGGCAAGTTCAGCCCCTGCCGGAACCTTGTCGGCGGGCATCACGCGCCAAAGTGCGCCGACGGGGTTTGCGTTTGGTCCCTTGTCCGCCGTGTAGAAGCAGTAGCAGTTGACGGCAAGCACGAAGCCGTCGGCGTCCACGTTACCGGCGGTGAACTGAAGCTGCGTCTGCAAGAACTCCTGTAGCTGCCACTTCTTCGCATCGCCGTCCCAGGCGACGCCGAACAGGCGCCCCGAGCACCAGTCGCCGACCAGATAGGTCTTAGTCAGGCCGCCGTAGTTTGCAACACCGAGGCCTTGCGCCGAGCAGCCGCCATTGTTGGCCTTGGTGCCGTCTTCAAAGGCCTCGGGGTGGGGATATTCTGCAACCGGGAGCACGCCGACGATCGGGCACTTCTGGTCTGCAGACATGGCAGGATGGCAGTAGGAACCTTGGTTGAACTTCCATCCGTAGTTCTCGCCACCCTTCGAGGAGGCCGGCTGATAATCGATCTCCTCCCAGTGATTCTGGCCGACGTCGGCGATAAAGAGATCGCCGGACTTCTGATCGAAGTGGAACATGTATGGATTGCGCAGGCCGTAGGCCCAGATTTCCGGGCGCGACCCGATCTTGTTCTTCGCGAAGCCCTGCTCGTTGATCCCGAACAACGACATCAACTGCGGTTGGTCGGCCTTTGCGAACGGATTATCGCTTGGAATGGCGTAGGGCTTATCGTCGGGCGTATCGACGTCGATGCGCAGCAGCTTGCCCCACAGCACGTTCAGGCTCTGGCCAGCGTCGAGCGGATCTCCCTCCCAGCCGCCATCGCCCTTGCCGATGTACAATTTGCCGTCCGGCCCGAAGGCGATCATCCCACCGTAGTGGTTGTAGTACGGCTGTGGGATGTTCATCAGCACCTTCACGCTCTTGAGCA
>Ga0187783_10004144_pt1 | contig 10737 bp, 8 predicted proteins | sample 1015_SJ02_MP02_2_FD_132471 | JGI IMG/M metagenome (GOLD analysis project Ga0187783, IMG submission 132471) | Tropical peat soil microbial communities from peatlands in Department of Meta, Colombia - 1015_SJ02_MP02_20_MG | ecosystem: Environmental > Terrestrial > Soil > Wetlands > Peat | place...
GCGCTGCGGGTTCTGCTCGAGTTCGGGGTGTAGCTCAGCCTGGTAGAGCACTACGTTCGGGACGTAGGAGTCGCTGGTTCAAATCCAGTCACCCCGACCAGACCAACACTCGGGAGGACGACGCACATGACGAGGTTCGCAAGCGCGACAATCGTACTCTTGTTGGCGGCAATCCCGCTTGCTGAGGCGCAAACAAAGCTGGATGAAGAGGCGGTTCACAACCTGCCACAAGCGTTCGCCGCGGCCTTCAACAAGCATGACGGCCACCAGCTGGCACAGGTCATGTCCGACGACATCGATTTCGTCACAGTCGGCGCCTGGTGGCTGCATGGGAAGTCAGACTTTGAGAAATACCATACGCGCCTGCTCAATGGGCGCTTCCACGACACACAGACTGATGTGCTGCAGGTAGCCGTGCGCTTTCTGCGACCGGACATCGCGATCGTTCACTGGAGCTGGACGATTGCTGGTGACAAGAACCCGGATGGCACAGCGCGCAAGCGACGCTACGGAATGATGACCATGGTCGCCGAAAAGCAGTCGGGCAGGTGGCTCGTGGTCGCCTCACAGAACGACAACTCCTTCACTGGTTCGGCGCCGGAATCCGCAGGTATCAACTCGCCGATGCCGATGCCTGACCAGGTCGGGCCTCAGCCCTCCAATCCCTGAGTGCCGCTCGCGATCGCCAGTGCGTTTGGCAAGCCCGTGATCAGACAGTACAGTACCGCAAGACTCCAAGCCGTCCCTGCATGTGACGCTCCCCGTAAACCTGGGAAAGTGTGAACATGACTGCCCACCGCAAGACGTACTGGCTACGCAAGAAAGCGCCGATGAAGTACGTCAAACGGCCGATTCCGATCGAGGCCGTACAGTGGCAGGGGAAGTTCGGCGATCCGCCGCAGGTGAAAGCACCGGGTCCGGGACACGAGCATCTGGTGCGCCCGGCGGAGCGCGATGTAGGAGTCATCACAACCGATCACGGCGACCTGGCGATCCGCAAGGGGGATTGGGTGCTCGGCCCCGGTGCGGCCGGCGAGTACTGGCCGGTTGCGCATGAAGTGTTCATGCAGACCTACGTGCCCGCAGAGGAAGCAGCCGCAGAGGATAAATGAGCGAAGCCGGGGGTGCTGGTTGACGATAGCGGCTGCCGATGCACTCGCGCGCCTGCGCGACGGCAACCGACGCTTCGTCGCCAGCGTCAATCGCGGTGCGCAGTCGCTGCCGACCGCGCTGCCTGGGGTTTTGACGAGCGAGCAGCAGCAGCCGTTTGCGATCATCCTCGGCTGCTCCGATTCACGCGTACCCGCCGAGATCGTTTTCAACCAGGGCCTGGGCGAGCTGTTCGTGATTCGCGTCGCCGGGAACATCGTGGCGCCCTCGCAGGTTGGCAGCGTCGAATTCGCCGCCTCACGCTACGGCACGCGCCTGGTGGTGGTGCTCGGGCACTCACATTGCGGCGCTATCCTGGCGACGATCGAATCCCTGCGGCAGCCCGGCGCCGTCGAGTCACGCAACGTGGGCTCGATCGTCGATCGCATCCGCCCGTCGGTCGAGGCACTCATGCGCACCGAGCTGCGAGATGACACCGAAGCACTCACGCGTGCTGCGGTGCGCTCCAACGTCCGTATCTCGGTCGATCACCTGCGGCACGGCTCAGCGGTACTGGAGCGCTTGAGCTGCGCGGGCGGCCTGATGATCGTGGGCGCGGAGTACTCTCTGCAGACCGGCGTAGTCGAGTTCTTCGATTCCGACGCCTGAGCAGGCATGAGCTTGCCGACTCCTGTCGAGGCAGCCGTCGGCAGCTCTACAACCGACACGCACACCCGCACCCTCTTCGGTCAGCCGCGCGGACTCGCGACACTGTTTCTCACCGAGATGTGGGAGCGGTTCACGCATTACGGGATGCGCGCCATCCTCGTCCTCTTCATGGTCAGCGCCACTGCCGACGGCGGCTTCGGGATCTCCGACCAGGCGGCGAGCTCGATCTTCGGCGTGTTCGTCGCATCCTGCTATCTGCTCTCGCTCCTCGGCGGGTGGGTCGCCGACCGCTTGGTCGGCGCGCAACGCGCCGTGGTCGGCGGTGGCACTCTGATCGTGCTCGGCAATGCCATGCTCGCTTCGGGGACTCCGACGGTGTTCTTTCTCGGGCTCGCGGTCATCGCATTCGGCGTCGGACTGCTGAAACCGAACGTCAGCGTTCTGGTCGGTCAGCTCTACCCGGAAGGCGGATCGCGCCGCGACGCGGGTTTCTCCTTCTTCTACATGGGCATCAACGTGGGCGCCTTGCTCGGCGCATTCCTGGTGCCCGTGTGTGCCGCCCGCTTCGGCTGGCACTGGGGCTTCGTGCTGCCGACGCTCGGTATGTCATTCGGGCTGGCGCAGTTCCTGCTCACCCGGCGCCATCTGGCCGTCGCGGCCGCGAGCACGGCGGCGAGCGCCACGCTGCACTCCTGGTTGCCGCTCGTCGGTGTCGTCCTCGCTGTCGCGGTCGTGGCTCTCCTGGCGGCCTCCGGCAGGCTCGTCATCGATGCGCAGTGGCTCGCCGTCGCGAGCTCCTGGCTGATCGGGATGCTGGCGGTGGCGTACTTCGTCTATCTGTTGTTCTTTGCCGGGTTGACCGCCGCGGAACGCAGACGCGTGGGCGTGATCGTCGCGCTCTTCGTCGCCGCGACCATTTATTACTCCGGCCAGGAGCAGACCGCCACGTCGCTGACCCTTTTCGCCGAGCGATATACCCACCGTAATTTGCTCGGCTGGCAGATCCCGGCGGGCGTCTTCCAGAGCATCAGCTCGGTCTACATCCTGCTGCTCGCGCCGCTTTTCAGCGCACTGTGGATCAGTCTCGACCGGCGCGGCAGGGACCCCTCCACGCCGGTGAAGTTCGCCTTCGGTCTCGTATTGATGGGGCTCGGGTTCCTGGTGATGTACGTCGCCGCCTCCTACGTTCTTTCCGGGCAGAAAGTGCTGCCGACCTGGCTGGTGCTCTGCTACGGGGTGCAGATGTGCGGCGACTTGTGCCTCGCGCCGGTCGGACTGTCCTCCATGACCAAGCTCGCGGCTCCGCGATTTGCCGGCCAGGTGATGGGTATGTGGTTTCTCGCGGTCGCGCTCGGCAACGATCTCGCGGGCCAGTTTGCAGCGACCTACGACGCGAGCAACGTCGCTACGCTCCCGGCGCTTTTCCTGAGGATGTTCGGCTGGGGCGCACTCGGCGGTGCGGCGCTGCTGCTCGCCGCGCCGTGGCTCAAGCGGCTGATGACGGGAGTCAGGTAGGGCCGACGCGTGCCCCGCCGGCGCGCTCGATGAGCCGCGCCGCCGCCCAGCGGTGAAAATGGTGCGTCGGCTGGTCCATCACCGGTGAGAAGACGCCGCCGTCATAGGCGGGCGAGGCGCGGCCCTGCTGCATACCTTCCACGGCGAACACGTCCTCACGGAAAACGCCGCGCCACGCACCATGAGTTGCAGCGCGGCAGCCACCGTAGCCGGGGGCGGTCGCGCCGTCGCCCACGTACAGGATGCGCAGCTCTTCGCGCGTCCAATCGGGCGCAAGCGGTGTAAGAATGACGGCGAAGGCATGGTCGGCATGAAAGCCCAACAGCACGTTGGGATACAAGGCCGGATATTCAGCGATGTGCACACGGTCCGCCGGCCACTCCTCGAAGCGCGGCAGACTCGTGCCCGCCACCTCGCCCAAGCGGTAGTCGAGCGAGGACTGACCGGAGAAATTCTCGGCGTCGATGAAGCTGTGATGGTCCTCGAGCCTCGAGTAGCTGTTGAGCGAGGGATGAACCCATGGCAGGTGGTAGGACTCACAATAGTTCTCGACCAGCAGCTTCCAGTTGGCGTGCACCTCCAGGGAAAGTTGCGAGTGATGGGCCGCGGGCCGCAGTTGCGACCAGCCGCGCGCGCCGAGGAGCGCACCTGCACGGTCGCGCAGCGCCCCCACGTGCTGCCCGAATTCGGGTGCATCGCCGCTCAGGTTGACGAACAAAACACCCATGAACTCGGCGCTGCGGACCGGCCGCAGCCCGTGCGCCGCGTTGTCGAACCCGGCGCAGGAGTGCTGATTCGTGCCGCCGATGTGCGGGGTACGCTTGAGCTCGCCGTGGACCGTGTAGGACCAGCAGTGGTAGCGGCAGCTGATGAGCCCCGGCAGCTCAGTCGGCTCGGCGACCAGCTTCATGCCGCGGTGGCTGCAGACGTTGTGAAAAGCGTTGAGCTCGCCGTGCCGGTCGCGGGTGATGAGCAGCGGCAGCCCCATGAACTCCAGCGGCTGCGCGAAGGGTTTGTCGGGGATCGAGTCGATGAAGGCGCAACCTGCCCAGGTGCGGCCGATGAGCTGCTCGCGCTCGTAGTGGAAATGCTCGCGACTGGTGTACGCGGCATTGGGCAGGCCGCGCGCACTGCCGATCGGCAGCAGCACCTGCTGCAGCCGCTCGCGGCTGACGGCCGGCGCGCCGTCAGGCATCGACTGCGCGGCCCGATGCGTCACTTGCCTCCAAACGCATAGCCGATGCGCAGCCCGATCTCGCGCGGACGATTGACCACGACGTCGTTGGTCAGGTTGTTGAGCTCATCGGGCTGCGCCGGCGGCACCAGGATCTCCTCCTTGTCGAACATATTCTTCACATAGGCGATCAGGCGCCACGGCTGGTGGCTGAGCGTCGCCGCGAAATTCACGGTTTGATAGGAGGTGCTCTGGCTCACCGTCGACGAGCCGAGCGTCGGTGCCAGGGCAAATTTCACCGGCGTGCGGTAGTTGGCATTGAGGGCGAACACCACGTCGTAGCTCGGCGCGGCGATGAGTGCGTACGTGAGGGTTGCATCCCAGCTGGTGCGGGGGCTCCCCGGCAGCTGTTCCCCCGCCGTGCCGGTGAGCTCGCCGGGGGTGATCACGCCGAGGCCGTTGTTGGCCGGCAGCGAGAAGTCGCTGGTGAGCTTCGCATCCGCGTAGGAGAAGCCGGCCGTGTAACCGAGGCCACTGAGGAAGAGCGGTCCGCTCGACTGCACCTCGAAGCCCTTCGACTCGGCGGTGTTGGCGTTGTAGACCGCCAGGTTGCCGGAGGGCAGGCTGGCGAAGATCTGCGGCTTGTCCCAGTGAATGTCGAAGACGGCGAGCGTGTAGCTCAGGCCGTTGTCGAAGCGTCCCTTGAGCCCAATCTCGTAATTGTTGGTCTCGTCCGGCGCGTAGGTCCGCAGCAGCGGACTCTCCTGGAACACCCCGGTCTCCGGCACCGCATTGGCGCCGCCGCGGCGAAAGCCCTGCGCCCACATCGCGTAGACGTACTGATTGCGGGAGTACTCGTAGGAGGGATTCACCTTGCCCACGGTCTTCGATGCCGGCTCGCTGCGCGGTATCGCCGGGATGTTGGTATCGAAGGTGTAGTCGAGATAGGACTGGGCATCGGTGAACTGCTGGGAGAAATGCCGGGCCCCGACGGTGATCTGTCCCTGCGGCATGAAGTGCCAGGTCAGCTCGCCGAACACCGAGCGGTCCTGGAAGGTCTGCCGGTCGATCTGCACGAAGGTCAGGTCGTTCGGCCCCACGATCAGCTGGCACTCCGGGAAGGGAGCGCCGAAGTAGACCGGCGTGGTGCAGCCCTGCGCCACGGCGCGCTGTGCCGAGCCGGGAGTCGCGATGTGCCAGGCGCCGGTGCGCTCCTGGTTCTCGTAGAACACACCGAGCACGTAATCGAACATGTTGGCGGGGTCGGTCTTCGACACCAGCCGGATTTCCTGCGTGAAGGTATGAGCCGAGTCGGCGAACTGCTGCGCGAACACGAAGCGCGGGTTGCTGGGAATGCCGGCGTAATAGGGCAGGTATGCGCCACCGTCGACTCCGGCAAGGTTGTAGGTCTGGTCCTCGACCGTCGTACCTGAGGTGGTGTAGTAGGAGCTGGTCGCCGACACGGTGGCGAATCCGGCGTCATAGCTCAAGTCGAGGCTCGAGAGGTCTGTATAGCGCGAGAAGGGCTGGTCGATCTGCGTGAACTCGCGATAAGGGCCGCCGCTCGGCAGCGTCGTCGCCGGATCGAGCGGCGAGACGCCCCCGGGGAAGGTCATGTTGACCTGCGGGCCGCCGTCGCCCTGCACGCTCGAATTGATGATCGCCAGCTCCGCGCTGAACGCCGTCGCCGGCTGCCACAGGAGCGCCGCGCGGCCGGTGAAGGTCTTCTGCCAGTTCCAGTCCGGCCGATCGGAGTAGATCGCGGGGCTGCTCACCGGATCCGCCGGGTTGGCGGGCAGCGGTGTGCCGAGGTAACCAGGGCTCGACACCTTGAACAGTCCGTAGGCATTGACGAAACCTGGCGCATACAGGTACTTCGCCGAGGCACGAAAGGCGAGGGTCTCGCCGACCGGGATGTTGAAGAAGCCATCCACCTGGTAGCCGTTGCCTGCGGAATGCTCGGTCCTCGCCCCACCCGCCTCCACCTGCCCCGACCAGGTGTTGAGTTGGGGCGAGTTGGGAATGAGCCGCAGCGCTCCGCCCAATGCGCCGGCGCCGTAGAGCGTGCCTTGCGGCCCGCGCAGCACTTCGACCCGATTGAGATCCTCGAGATCGAAGTAACCGTCGATCGGTGAGTTGCCGATATACGTGCCGACCGGGGCCTGCTCGAAGGTGCGAAATCCCCGCGGCTCGCTGTCGGCGTTGATGCCGCGGATGATCGGCACCGTCGCCCCTACCAGCCGCGCGCCGTAGTCGTACATGCTCAATCCCGGCACCTGGGCGGCGAGCGAGGCGAGATCGGTCACCCCGGTCTGCTCGAGCTGTTCGGCACTGACCGCCGAGATGCTGTAAGGAACCGCCTCCAGGGATTCCTTGCGGCGGGTCGCCGTCACGGTGACTTCGGCGAGCTGCGGCTCCGCAGGCGCTGCCGCCTCCTGAGCGCGAGCGCCGTGAGGTGCACCGTAGAGGGCGAAGAACACGGCCGCGCCTATCGGGGTTATCGGCAGGCGGTAAAGCGGCCGGCCAACGATCGCGCCGAACGGGTGCGAGACCCGCGAGTGGTGACTCCTCATCTCCGGCCCCCCTGATGTTTTATTCGGACACGACCGACGGTCGCCGCGCCGACGCCGAAAAAGACCACATCGGGCTCCCCGACTCAACAGGCGTTTTTGTCACCCCTCGAGTTACTGCGGCTCAAGCGACGTTGTGGGCTCCCGCATCGACGCGCGCGCGATCAGCCAGTCCCGCACCACCGCCGCCTCGGCTTTCAGCGCGCCGCTCGAGGCCCAGGTGACGTAGAACGCGCTCGGTGCGACGAGCTCGGCATCCGTGACGCGCTGCAGCGCGCGCTGCTCGATGTGCGCTCTCACGAGCGATTCCCAACCGAGCGCCACGCCCTGACTGTCGACCGCTGCCTGGATGACAACGATGTAGTTATTGAAAGACCGCCCGGATAGCGGCCCATTGAGCGGCATGCCGAGGTTGCACAGAAACTGCTCCCACGTCGTCCAGTCCGGGTCGACACCTTCCAGCTTAAGCAGCCGGGCCCGAAGCAGATCGGTGGTGACGTGCAGGCCGCTCTTGGCTGCAAAGCCCGGACTGCAGACCGGAAAGATGCGGTCGCCGAACAGCCGGACCGCGCTCTCACCCGGCCAGACGCCGGCGCCGTAGCGGATTCTCAGGTCGATATCCGCGCGTCTCAGGTCGGCGGGCCTCTCGGAGATGAAATGGTTGATGGCGATCTGCGGATGATCACGCCAGAACTGCCCCAGGCGCGGCATGAGCCACATGGCCGCGAAAGCGATGGTCGTGGCGAGCGTCACGTTGCACGGTCCGCGAGTGGCGCGGACGTTACGGAAGACGTTGCCGATATCTGCGAGAGAGCGGCTCAGTACGCCGTAGCATTCGACCCCGGCCGCCGTCAGCACTACACCGCGATGTACGCGCGCAAACAGCGCGGTACCGAGCTCGGCCTCCAGCGCCCTGATCTGCCGGCTCACCGCACCCGGCGTGACATCGAGCTCGCCGGCCGCGTGCTTGACGCTCATGTGGCGCGCAACCGCCTCAAACACGACCAGCGTGCTGAGCGCGGGAATTTCATTGGGGCGCTTGCGCATGCCTGACGCCTGTAGGGAAGGCTGCGGAAATCGTGCCGCCCCGGCGCGCATCATGCAATGTCGCCGCGGCAGCTCGCGCTATGACATTATGATCGCAGCGCGCCGCGCCTGCTGCGCGCACCCGGAAGCCTCCGATGCCCAACGAATCCGCCCCGGCGAGCGCCGTGCACGAGATCGAGAACGTCTGGATCACATTGTCCGACGGCTGCCGCCTGGCGGCGCGCATCTGGATGCCCGTCGAGGCTGCAGCGGGTCGCACGAGGATGCCGGCCATCCTCGAATACATCCCCTACCGCAAGCGCGATTTCACACGGCGGCGGGACGAGAGCATGCATCGCTGGTTCGCCGGCGCGGGCTACGTCGCCGTGCGCGTCGACATGCGTGGCTCGGGCGACTCCGACGGGGTGCTGCACGATGAATACCTCGCGCGCGAGCAGGACGATGCCCTCGAGGTCATCGACTGGCTCGCCCGAGCGCCCTGGTGCTCGGGCGAGGTAGGCATGATGGGAAAGTCGTGGGGGGCGTTCAATTCGCTGCAGGTCGCGGCCCGGCGGCCGCCTGCGCTCAAAGCGATCATCGCCGTCATGGGGACGGATGATCGATTTGCCGAGGACGTGCACTACTCGGGCGGCTGCCTGCTCAATGACAACTTCTGGTGGGGCTGCATCATGCAGCTGTTCAACGCGCGCCCCCCGGATCCGCAGATCGTCGGTGAGCGCTGGCGCGCGATGTGGCTGGAGCGGCTCGAGGCCGAGCGGTTCTGGCCGGCACTGTGGCTCGAGCATCAGACTCTGGATGAGTACTGGCGGCACGGCTCGGTGTGCTTCGACTACGAGGCGATCGCCTGCCCGGTCTGGATCTGGGGCGGCTGGGCGGATCTCTACCGCGATACACCCCTGCGCCTCGCGGCAAAGCTGCGCGTGCCGCACAAGGTGACCATGGGCCCGTGGGCTCACCTCTATCCCCACGAGGCGACGCCGCAGCCGGCCGTCGGCTTCCTGCAGGAGGCGGTGCGCTGGTGGGACCACTGGCTCAAGGGTGAGGACGGTGGCCTCATGCAGGAGCCGGCGTTGCGCTTTTTCATGATGGACGGCGTCGCGCCGCAGCCCTCGTATGCCGAGCGCCCCGGGCGTTGGATTGCGGAGCGTGAGTGGCCGAGCCGGCACGTGCACAGCCGCTCGCTCGTCATCAACGGCGATGGTCTCGACGAGCGCGCCGCCGCGGAGCGAGCGCTGTCTCTCGACTCGCTGCAGTCGACCGGACTAGCCGGGGGCGATTGCTCGAGCTTCGGTGTCGCCGGTGACCTCCCCGGTGATCAACGGCTCGACTCGTTCGGCTCGCTGGAGTTCGACGGGCCAACGCTGGCAGAGCCGCTGGAGATACTCGGTAACACACACGCGCTCCTCGAGCTCGCCTCCGATCGGCCGGCGGCGCTCGTCGCGGTGCGGCTGATCGATGTCGCCGCCGATGGCAGCGCCACTCTGGTAGCGCGGGGCTTTCTCAACCTGACTCACCGTGAAAGCCGCGAGGCCCCCACGCCACTGCTGCCGAACCGCCGCTACCGTGTCGACGTGCAGCTGAACGCCACGGCTTATGCTTTCGCCGCCGGGCATCGCATGCGCCTGGCCCTCTCCACGGCCTATTGGCCGATCATCTGGCCTTCGCCCGAGCCGGTGAGGCTCACGCTGTTCACCGGCAACTCGAGGCTACTGCTGCCGGTGAGAGCGGCGCAGCCGGGCGATGCAGCGCTGCGTCCTTACCCGCCGGCAATATCCGCCGCCATATCGCCGGTGACTGTGCTGCGCAAGGGACGCCTCGAGCGCTCGCTCGCGCTCGATCAAATCAGCGGAGAGGTGACCCACCGGCTCTACATCGACGGCGGAGTGTTCGGCGACTGCGGCAAGCTGCGCCTCGAGGCGGTCGACCTGGAAGTGAGCCACGTGCTCGAGAGGGTGTATCGCATCAAGCCGCATGATCCCAACTCCGCCTGCGCAACCATGGATCAGAGCTACGAGATGGCCCGCGGGGACTGGCAGGTGAAGGTCGATGCCGGCGCGCAGATGACCGCCAGCGCCGCGGCGTTCGAGGTGAGCGCCTGGATCGAAGCCTGGGACGGAGCGCAGTCGATCTTTCGCCGGGAGTGGCGCGCGAGCATCCCACGCAACAATCTCTGAGGCAGCCTCGATCCGCGCGCCTCATGCTGCCGCACGCGGCTGTCCGCCGCCCGCCGCGGCTATTGCCGGGCAATGCCGGCGCGGCCGCCCCGCAGGATGTACTTCTGTATCTTTCCGGTCGCCGTCTTCGGCAGCGCGCTGATGAACTCGAACGCGCTCGGAACCTTGAAATGGGCGAGCCGGCCGCGGGCGAATTCGCGCAGCTCATCTGCGCTCACCGACTTCCCGGGGCGCAGCACCACGAACGCCTTGGGCGACTCGCCCCACTTCTCGTGGGGCACGCCGACCACGGCCGCCTCCAGCACCGCCGGATGCCGCAGCAGCGCACTCTCCACCTCGATCGAAGAGATGTTCTCGCCGCCACTGATTATGACGTCCTTGAAGCGGTCACGGATCTCCACGTAGCCGTCGGGATGCACGACCGCGGCATCACCGGAGTGAAACCAGCCGCCGTGGAAGGCCGACTCAGTCGCCCCGGGATCGTTGAAATAGCCGTGCA
>Ga0187783_10004145_pt1 | contig 10737 bp, 10 predicted proteins | sample 1015_SJ02_MP02_2_FD_132471 | JGI IMG/M metagenome (GOLD analysis project Ga0187783, IMG submission 132471) | Tropical peat soil microbial communities from peatlands in Department of Meta, Colombia - 1015_SJ02_MP02_20_MG | ecosystem: Environmental > Terrestrial > Soil > Wetlands > Peat | place...
CTCCTCGCCGGGTCAAGCAGCCGCCAGCAGGCGGTCTTTGCTGATCGCCTCGTCGGCAAATTCGCGGGCAATTTCGCCCTTGCGCATCACCAGAACGCGATCGGCGAGCGCCAGAACGGTTTCAGGTTCCGTCGAGAACACAATTACCGCGATGCCCTGATCGCGCAACGCGCGCACGATCTTGACGACATCCTCCTTGGCGCCGACATCCATGCCGCGGGTCGGCTCGGCAAGGAGCAGGATGCGGGGGGAGTGGGTGAGCCATTTGCCGATGGCGACCTTCTGCTGATTGCCGCCGGAAAGCGCGCGCAGCCTGGCTTCGACGTTCGGCGGCCGGATATTGAGCGCCTCGACCTGCTCGGTGGCGAGCCGCCGCTCGCGATCGGGCTTGAGGAGAAAGCGCGACAGACGCCGCAGCACTGCGATCGATATGTTTTTGTAGATCGGCTCTTCGCCGAACAGCATGGCGCGGCGGCTCTCGGCGACATAGGCGACGCCGGCGGCGCGCGCCGCACTGGTATTGGCGAGATTGGCCGGCTCGCCGCCGATCGCGAGCGAGCCGCGATCCGGTTGCGTGCGTCCGAACAGCGTGCGCGCCAGCTCCAATTGGCCGCAGCCCATGAACCCGTAGACGCCGAGCACCTCGCCGCCGCGCGCGGCAAAGCTGACATCGCGGTAGGCCGGCGCCAGGGTCAGCCCCTTGACTTCAAGCACGACCGGCGCCGCCGGCTTGCTCGCCAGCGTGATCTTGCCGAGATAGCTTTCCTCCAGTTCCTCGCGACCGGCGCCGATCATCCGCTCGATGATCCAGCCCTTGTCGATCGCCGCACCGACCGGCGCGGTCACGATCTTGCGGCCGTTGCGGAAGATCGTGATCTCGTCCGAGATTTTCAGAATGTCGTCGAGAAAGTGCGAGATGAAGATGAGGCCGCGGCCGCTGCGCTTGAGCTTGATCAAGACCTCGAACAGCCGCTCGACTTCCGGCGGCGACAGCGCCGAGGTCGGCTCGTCGAGGATGATGATCCGCGCGCCGGAAAACAGCACGCGGGAAAGCTCGACCAGCTGCTGCACGCCGATCGGAAAATCGCCGAGCCGTGCGCGCGGGTCGATGTCGAGCCCGAGGTTCTTGAGTTGCGCGCTGGCCTGACGCGCCATGCGGCGCCAGGCGACGATCCCGAGCCGGTTGACCGGCTGCATGCCGAGGAAGACGTTTTCGGCAACGCTGAGGTCGGGCGCGACCGAAAGCTCCTGATGCACCATGCCGATGCCGGCGGCCAGGGCGTCCCGCGAGGAGCGGAAATGTACTTCCCGGCCATCGACGCGCATCTCGCCCTCATAGCCGGCGTGCACGCCGGCGATGATCTTCATCAGCGTCGACTTGCCGGCGCCGTTTTCGCCGACGAGACCGTGGATCTCGCCGGCGCTCAGCGCAAAATCGACGGCGCGCAGAGCCTGCACGCCGCCGAACGACTTCGAGATGCCGGAAAGTTCAAGCAGCACCGGCCCCATCGACGGGACTCTCGCGCGCTTCGATCAAATGAGGAACTGATCCTCCATCCACAACATGCCGTCGGCGTTGGCCTTGGTGACGACCGGGCCGTCGGTGACGATGTTCTTCGGAATGTCGGTTCCGGTCTTGGCGCCGTTGATGACCGCCGAGACGCCGGCGATGATCGCCCCGCCATGGATGCGGCAGGAGGGGTTGCGCACTGTGGCGTACATCTGGCCCTCTTGAACCGCCTTGATCGCCGGCGGCATGGCGTCGACGCCGCCGATCTTGGTCTCGGTGCGTCCCTTGGCCTGCATCACCTTGGCGGCAGCCAGCGCCATGTCGTCGTTGTGGAAGAAGGCCGCATCGATCTTCGGGTATTTGGTCAGCAGCGTTTCCCAGATGCGGGCCACCTTGGTCACGTCCCAGTCGGCAGGTTGCTCGTCGAGCACCTGCACCTTGGGGAACTTCGACACCACCGACTTGAATCCGCGCGCGCGGCCTTGTGCGCCGGTATGGCCGAGCGCGCCCTGGGTCATGACGATCGTGCCTTCGCCGTTGATGGCGTTGACCAGCGCCTGGGTGACCGAAGCGCCCATGAATTCATTGTCGGGGGCGAGGAAGGTGAGGACTTTGATGCTGTCGAGCGGCGCGATCAGCGTGTCCATGTCGATGACGGGTATGCCGGCATCGATCATCTTGTTGACCGGAGCGGTGAGCGTGCCGATGCCGAAGGCCTGGATGGCAACGAAATCCCATTTCTGCGAGGCCATGTTGTCGATCGCCGAGCGCTGCTTGACGGCGTCCAGCTGGCCGTCGAACCAGGTGACCTCGACATTGAACAGGCTGCCCCAATATTCGGCCGCCTGCTTGCCCTGCGCGCACCACGTCGCCTGCAGGCCGGCGTTGGAGAATGCGGCCTTCAACGGCCGGGTTGCCTTGCCCGCCTCCTTGGCCATCGCCGCGGTGATGAGAGGATTAAAGCCGGAGCCGAACAGTGCAGCCGCACCGCCGCCGGCCGCCGCGCGGCGGATGAGATCGCGCCTCGTTTGGGTCATGGGTTCCTCCCTGACATGGCTGTTGTCGCCATTGATTGAAAACCGAGCGCGCGAGCATGACACGGCGGGCGCGGTGACTTCAAGCATCCGCCCAGTGGCGCGGCGACGCGGCACTTCCACCAAAGTCTAGCTGCGTTTCGATGCGAGCCTTGCCGCGACTTCGCTCTGCGTCGGCATTGACGGTCCGGCTCCCATCCGCTCAACGCAAATCGAGGCGGCGACATTGGCGTACGCCAATGCCCGTTCGATCGGTGTGCCGAGCGCAGTCTGCGCGGCGACGGCTCCGACAAAGCAATCGCCGGCTCCGGTCGCGTCCTTCGCTTCGACGACTTTGCCGCTTATCGCCACGGCCTTCTCGCGCGCCCATGCCAGCGCGCCGCGGCGACCCAATGTCACGGCGATGGTCTGGCCGTGCCTCGTCTGCAGCGTGCGCGCGATCTCGATGATCCGCCCGTCCGAATCGCCCTCGCGCGGCTCTCGGCCGGCGATGGCGCCAAGTTCGGTCTCGTTGAGAATGAGAATGTCCACCAGGTCCAGCAGCTTGCGGTCGAAATCGATCGCCGGCGCCGGGTTGAGGATCGTGGTAGCGCCGGCCGAGCGGGCCCGCGAAAAGAACGCCTCGATGGTCGGCACCGGAATTTCGAATTGACTGACCAGGATGTCGCCTTTGGCGATGTCGGGCTCGATCACGTCGGGTTCCGACACCAAGGCGTTGGCGCCGGGAACGACGATGATCGCGTTGTCGCCCGCCGCCACCGTAATCACCGCCGTGCCGGTGGCGGCGTCGGACGTGTCGCGAAGAAATTTCAGATCGACGTTTTGCCCGACAAGAAAATTTCTCAAGTCTCGGCCGAAAGCGTCGGCGCCGACCTTGCCGATCAGCGCCGTCGGGGCTCCAAGCTTGGCGGCGGCGACGGCCTGATTGGCGCCCTTGCCGCCCGGGAAGAAGAAGATCTCCGTTCCCGGAACGGTTTCGCCGATTTTCGGGTGCCGCGCCGCCGTCGCCACGATGTCCATATTGAGACTGCCGGCGACCCAGACGCGGGGCATGTTGGTCTCCCGCGGGATGTTGTAAGACTTCCGCCCGCCGCAAGCCAAGCTTCGAGGTTCTCAGCGCGATGTCAAACGCCATATACCCTTCGCTGAAAGACAAGCCGGTCGTGATTTCCGGAGGCGCCTCGGGAATTGGCGAGGCCATTGTGCGCAGTTTCGGCTCGCAAGGCGCCCGCGTCGGCTTCGTGGACCTCCTGGAGAACGAAGGCGCCGCGCTCGCCGGCGAGCTGCAGGGGGCGGGTCAAACGGTCGCGTTTCACCGCTGTGATATCACCGACACCGGCCAATATCAGCGCGCGATCAAACGATTTGAGGAGAAGCACGGGCCCTGCCTGGTGCTCGTCAACAACGCAGCGAACGACACCAGGATGGACTGGCTTGAGGTCACGCCGGAGGAGTTCGACCGCCGCATCGCCGTCAACCTCAAGCATGCCTACTTCGCTATCCAGGCGGTCGCGCCGGGCATGATCGCCGCACGTCAGGGTTCGATCATTAATTTCGGCTCGATCAGCTGGATGGCGGCGCAGGCCGGCATCCCGGTCTATACCGCGGCGAAGGCCGCCACCCACGGCATGACGCGCTCGTTCGCGCGTGAATTGGGCAAGCATCATATCCGGGTCAACACGGTGGTTCCCGGATGGGTGATGACCAAGCGCCAGCTCGATCTGTGGGTCGACGACGCGGCCAACGCATTGATCGACCGCAGCCAGTGCCTTGCCGGACGCGTTCGGCCCGACGACATCGCGGCGATGGTGACTTTTCTCGCCTCCGACGATGCGCGAATGTGCTCGGCGCAGAACTTCATCGTCGATGGCGGCTGGGTCTGAACCGGCGCCGCCGTCGCAAACACGCTGGTCATGTCAGGGAGGACCATCATGAAGAGGCTTGCAGCCGCCGTGCTGGCGGGCGCCGCGTTGTCGCTTGGCTTCGTCGCCGTCGCCGAGGCCAAGGGCAAGATCATCGGCGTCTCCTGGTCGAACTTCCAGGAGGAACGCTGGAAGACCGACGAAGCCGCGATGAAGGCCGCGATCGCAGCAGCCGGCGACAAATACATCTCCGCCGACGCGCAATCCTCGGCGCAGAAGCAATTGACCGACGTCGAGAGCCTGATCGCGCAGGGCGCCAACGCGCTGATCGTTCTGGCGCAGGATTCCTCGGCGATCGCTCCGGCGGTGCAGAAGGCGGTCGACGAGGGCATTCCGGTCGTCGGCTATGACCGGCTGATCGAGAATCCGAGCGCGTTTTATCTGACCTTCGACAACAAGGAAGTCGGGCGGATGCAGGCGCGCGGCGTGCTCGCGGTCAAGCCGCAGGGCAATTACGCCTTCATCAAGGGGTCATCGACCGATCCGAACGCCGATTTCCTGTTCGCCGGCCAGATGGAGGTGCTCAAGGACGCCATCGGCGGCGGCAAGATCAAGAATGTCGGCGAGGCCTATACCGACGGCTGGCTGCCGGCCAACGCGCAGAAGAACATGGAGCAGATCCTCACCAAGAACAACAACAAGGTCGACGCCGTGGTGGCCTCGAACGACGGCACCGCCGGCGGCGCCATCGCCGCGCTTGCGGCGCAAGGCATGGCCGGCAGCGTGCCGGTTTCGGGTCAGGACGGCGACCACGCCGCGCTCAACCGCATCGCGCTCGGCACCCAGACCGTCTCGGTGTGGAAGGACGCCCGCGAGCTCGGCAAGAAGGCGGCCGAGATCGCCGGACTGCTCGCCGACGGCAGGAAGATGGGCGAAGTGCCGGGCGTGGTGAAGTTCAGCGGCGGCCCGAAGCATGTCGAGATGAACGCCGTGCTGCTGCGGCCGGTCCCGATCACCAAGGACAACCTCAACGTCGTCATCGACGCCGGCTGGATCAAAAAGGACGAGGTCTGCCAGGGCGTCAAGCCCGGCACGGTCAAGGTCTGCGGTTGAGCGCGGAGTGCCTGAGGCGGGGAGCGGGCCGATGACGCCGGCGACGATGCCGGCTCGGCATGTTCGGCCGGGCCGCTCCTCGCCGCTCGCCGGCTTTCTCAAAGCGACCGAACTCGACACCCGCATGCTCGGCATGGTCGGCGCGCTGCTCCTGATCTGGATTGCCTTCCATCTCCTCTCCGGCGGCCTGTTTCTCACCCCGCGCAATCTGTGGAATCTCTCGGTGCAGTCGGCCCCCGTCGCCATCATGGCAACGGGCATGGTGCTCGTCATCGTCACCCGCAATATCGACCTGTCGATCGGGTCGATGCTCGGCTTCCTTGGGATGGTGATGGGCGTGACCCAGGCCGAGCTGCTCCCGAGGCTCATCGGCTTCGATCATCCGGCGACCTGGGTGCTGACGCTCGCGATCGGCCTCGCCCTCGGTCTCCTCCTTGGCGCGCTGCAGGGCTTCGTCATCGCCTATCTCGGCATCCCCTCCTTCATCGTCACGCTGGGCGGATTGCTCGTTTGGCGCGGCGCCGCCTGGTGGGTCACGAGCGGCCGGACGGTCGCGCCATTGGACGGCACGTTCCGGCTGATGGGCGGCGGACCGGAAGGCGCGATCGGCGCGGCCTGGAGCTGGGTGGTCGGCCTCATCGCCTGCGCCGCAGTCGTCCTCTCGCTCATGAATAGCCGCGCCCAGCGCAAGAAATTTCATTTTCCGCTGCGGCCGATGGTGGCCGAGATCTTTCTCGGCGGCGTCGGTTGCGCGCTCATTCTCGCCGCGGTCGCCATCGCCAACGCTTACCCGTGGCCGGCCGGCAGCGTGCGCCGCTACGCCGAGGCAAACCACATCGCGCTGCCCGCGGACGGCCTCTTCATCGCCCACGGGATCGCGATACCGGTGCTGATCGCGATCGGCGTCGGCGTGGCGATGACGTTCCTCGCCACGCGAACGCGCTTCGGCCGCTACGTCTATGCGATCGGCGGCAATCCGGAGGCGGCCGAGCTTGCCGGCGTCAACACCCGTTGGGTGATCATGAAGGTGTTCATGCTGATGGGGCTTCTCGCCGCCGTCGCCGGCGCGATCTCGATCGCGCGGCTGAACGCCGCGACCAACGCCGAAGGCACGCTCGCGGAACTCCTCGTCATCGCCGCCGCCGTCATCGGCGGCACCTCGCCTCTCGGCGGCATCGGCACCGTCGCCGGCGCAATGCTCGGCGCCGTGCTGATGCAGTCGCTGCAGTCGGGCATGGTACTCCTCGGCGTCGATACGCCGCTGCAAAGCATCGTCGTCGGCGCCGTGCTGGTGGTCGCGGTGTGGCTCGACACCGTTTACCGGCGCAGAGTTTGAGCATGATCTCGAAGAGTGGAAGCCGGTTTTCGGATAAGATCATGCGTCAACTAACGATCTAGATCCCTATGGACGCCACCCGCATCCCGCTCGTTGCCATGCGCGACGTCTCGCTCGCGTTCGGCGGCGTGCACGCCGTCGACCGGGCCTCGATCGATCTCTACGACGGCGAGGTGATGGCGCTCGTCGGCCACAACGGCGCCGGCAAATCGACGCTGGTCAAGATTCTCTCCGGCGCCTACCAGCGCGACGACGGCGCGATCGCCATCCGCGGCGAGGCGGCGACCATCGCCAATCCGCGCGACGCCAAGAAATACGGCATCGAGACCATCTACCAGACGCTCGCGCTCGCCGACAATGTCGACACTGCCGCCAATCTGTTTCTCGGCCGTGAGCTGCGCACCCGCTGGGGCACGCTCGACGACGTCGCCATGGAGGCGCAGGCGCGGCGGGTCATGGGCCGTCTCAACCCGCACTTCGAGCGCTTCAAGGACCCGGTGCGGGCGCTCTCCGGCGGCCAGCGCCAGTCGGTGGCGATCGCGCGCGCAATCCTGTTCAACGCGCAGATTTTGATCATGGACGAGCCGACCGCGGCGCTCGGGCCGCAAGAGACCGCGCAGGTCGGCGAGCTCATTCGCAAGCTCAAGGCCGACGGCCTCGGCATCTTCCTGATCAGCCACGACATCCACGACGTGTTCGATCTCGCCGACCGCATCTGCGTGATGAAGAACGGCCGCGTCGTCGGCACCGCGTCGACCGCCGACGTCACCAAGGACGACGTCCTCGGCATGATCATCCTCGGCAAGTGCCCGCCGGCGGCGGTTCCAGGGCCCGGCGCGATGGCGGTTGCGTAACGCGTCTCCCAGCTACACATGCACGGATGCTACAATTGCCCGCTCGCAGAGGAGTAAGTGGCATGCGTCGTCTCATCGCGTGCGCGTCTCGGCTCCCCGGTCGCCTGTTGCGGCATGGCGCCCTCGTGGCCGGGCTTGGCTTCTGCATGGTGTGCGCGGTGTTCGCCGATGACATTGTCGTGACCGATCAGACCTTCAGCTGCCTCCTCGACTGGCCGAAGGTCAGAGGCACTTACCTCAGGAACGACGACCCGCAGCGGCTGCAGGAGGCGATACGCATCTTCCGGGACCAGGTGCAGGACACCGAGTATCCGGTCGGCACCATCTTTCAGGTCATTCCGTTCGAGGCGATGGTCAAACATGAACGCGGGGCGATTCCGAAAACCCGCGACTGGGAGTTTTTCACGCTGGATGCGAACGCGACCGGAACCAAGATCACCGATCGCGGCGAAAACGTCCTCGAGATCTTCGACATGGTTTCTGCCGCGGCCGGCGCGGCAATGAGCGATCACCCGCGCGGGGTGACCTGCCTGAGCTGTCACCAGGGTGCCGCGACGCACGACTTCATCTGCGAAAAGGGGCACGGCTGCGCGCCGATCCCCTTGAACGACGCGCAGCTCGCCAAGCTGCAGGCATCGGACCCCCGCTGCGCCAAGAAATAGCGGACCGCGCGCGGCCCGGCGCTGCCGCCAGCGCCAGAAAAAAGCAGCGGCGAATCACCCCGACACCGCTATAGGATGCCGCCGGATCGAGCATGATCCGGAAAAGTGGAAACCGGTTTTCCGAAAAGATCATGCTCCACTAAAGATTCGGAGCGCATCATGAATGTGCTCGTCTTCGCGTCGCGCAAGGGCGGCTCGGGCAAGAGCACGTTGGCGGCCCACCTCGCCGCGCACGTGCACCGCGCGTCGCGGCCGTGCCTGCTGATCGATGACGATCCGCAGGGCTCGCTGACGCTGTGGAACGATCTGCGCGAGCGCGCCCTGCCGCTCAAGCTCGTCAAGCGCGGCATTGCCGACACGCTCAAGAAGGCGAAGCGCGACGGCGCCGAGTGGGTCTTCGTCGACACCCCGCCGAACATGTCGGCGAGCGTGATCGACGCCATCGAATGCGCGACGCTGGTCGTGATTCCGTGCCGGCCCGGCGTGTTCGACATCAACGCCGTCCTCGAGACCATCAGCTTCGCGCGCCAGGTGCGTACGCCCTATGCCGTCGTCATCAACGGCGCGCCGCCGAAGCGCGAGGACTGCGAGGCCGCCGCGGTTGCCTCCGCCCGCGAAAGCCTGGCCGAGCTGCGGATCCCGGTCTGGCGCGGCCAGATCACCCACCGCGCCAACTTCTCGCTCGCGCTCGCCAAGGGCGAAGGCGTCAAGGAATACGAGGCCCAATCCGGCTCGGCCACGGAGATCGCGCGCCTGTGGCTCGCGATCGAACGCTCCGTTGCGGCGATCAACGGCGCCGGCCACAAGAGCGCGATGCATCGGGTGGCGGCGTAGGCGCAAAAGTCGAATTGCGGTCCACATCTAAAAAACGATGAGAAAAGGGGTTGTCGACGTACTTTTTCGCCAAAACGACCGCCCAAGCGGTGGATTACCGTGATATTTTTGCAACAAAATATCAATTTTTTTTGCCGTCGTAGCAAACAACAAAATTAAAACCGAATCAGCTTTAGACTCTTGGGTGTCGGGAAAACGTCAGCCGAGTTTTCGGTCCATTTCGTAAGCTTGGCGACGGTTTGCGGGGTGTGTCATGAACAACGGCATCGCGACTTAAACATCTGCCTGATGAGTACTTCGTCCTTCAAATCGATGGGCGGACCAAATCAGGACACCGACGCTTCATCGATGCTTTGAGAGCAGCGTTGCGGCTCAAGCGGGAATTTCCGGATCACGACATCAAAGTTCACGCGACTCATGCGGGTGCACGATCTGCACACACTGTGCATTGAGCGGCTGGCTAACAACGCTCGAACCTTTTTTGCTGACCCATTCTTTTTATCGCGGCGCGAGCTTCGCCGCCTTTAAACAGGTGTCCCAATACGTCGGTGATTGCCCTCTCGGCGCCACGCCGATTTCACCGAACCGAGCTTTTGTTGGAACCTCGAAAAGAGAGTGATGATGCGGCACGACGCACAAGTACTCGTTGCCCTCACAGTCTCTTGTGCGTTGTGCCCTGGAGCGTAATTTTTTTTGCACGTCGTCGGTTGGCGCGATTGTCGCGCGAACGCTAGCTTCGGGCCTTCGGCCGGCCACGCAGTATCTGTCGACCTCTACTATTGGCAGCGACGCCGAAGCTCCGCAGCAAAATCATGGTATTGCCGCTCCAACTTTCCAATTTTCTGAGCGTTGGACCGCATTAGCGTGCTCCGGATTTCCGGATCGTCCCACTCGCCAACACCCGCCTCCAATTCGACCTGATCATGGACCAGCGCCGACATTCCGTCTGTATTTTCAGCTAAGGCTCGCAACAGTTCGTCGTCGCTCAACAGGATACGCTGCACAGGGAACCCCCTAACACTACTCACAAGCCACGCCGATATCGCTCCCGACATGGTTCAGAAATATACTGAGATACCAAGGCTAAGATCAGCTTAATGAGTCAGCGCACGAAATTGGCGAACGAAGGCGGACCTGTCGAGAACCATTTGAGCATCTGCATTAAAGGCGGCACGATCCTAACGATTTGGACATGATTTTGTGTTGGAACGATCATGCTTTCTTGGCTGCGTTGCACCGGCGGAATCTTGCGGGCGTCTTCCATGCACAAAACCTTCACCGCACTTGTCGCAATAGCAATCTCAGGGACGACGCTGACAACCGCTGGCGGCGCTGCGGCGGAGCAGTTTGGACACTATCACCACCGGATTGATCCTTGGCGGAATCCCAATTTTTGGGGTTATGGTGGTTGGGTCCGTGGCGGCTGGGGCCTTGGCGGCCCGGCTGATAGGTTCGTAGGCGGCGAATTCATTCCCGTTACCCCTTACGGTCCTTACCCATACGGTCCGTTCCTCCACGGTGGTTACCCTTAA
>Ga0187783_10004146_pt1 | contig 10735 bp, 15 predicted proteins | sample 1015_SJ02_MP02_2_FD_132471 | JGI IMG/M metagenome (GOLD analysis project Ga0187783, IMG submission 132471) | Tropical peat soil microbial communities from peatlands in Department of Meta, Colombia - 1015_SJ02_MP02_20_MG | ecosystem: Environmental > Terrestrial > Soil > Wetlands > Peat | place...
GACAGCGAGACCATAGTCGAGATCACGAGACGTGTGGTCGAGCATGCCGCCGAGAAAGGGAACTGTGTCATCGTGGGCAGGGGTTCACAACAGTTTCTCAAAACCCGCCCGGACACTTTGCGCGTGTTTCTCTACGCACCCAGAGCAGACAAAGTGCGTCGTCTCTTGGCTCGGGGGAAAAGTGACGAGGAAGCTGAAGAGCTTGTGGATGTCGTGGATCGCGAACGCGCCGATTTCATTCAGAAGTATTTCAACGTCGAGTGGCCCGATCGCGTGGTCTATCACACCATGATGAACACGGCCATCGGTGATGGGTGCGTCGCGAATTTGATTCTAAGTCTCGTGCAAACCTACGAGGCAAGGTGTACAGCATGACCACTCTTCAGGAATTCCGATGTGAAATCTGCGGCCGAATCACCAACCACCCGGCTCACTGGTTCGTGATTCAATGCAGCGATGCGGAGCTTAGTGTGCACAAATGGAGCGCAAATGCAGTCCATGCGGCCGGAGCTCGTCATTTCTGCGGCGAAGCACACGCTCAGGTATACATTAGTCGATGGTTTGAGTCGATATGCTCGCCGCCGAAGCCGGACTTCATAAGATCAACATGAGATAGAAGTGGCGCCGTCCTAGAGTGATCGACCCAAACCGCGATTACAACGTTGCCTCGCGCAGCGAAGGCCAATCTCGAGAATCCGTTAACCTTCTGAATTGGAATGTCTCCATACGGCCACCGGGGTCCGGGAGCTAAGAGGAATCGGACAGAAGTCGCCGAGCATCCAAATTCAGTGTGCGAGGAGGGCGAAATGGAAAAAACAATCTCTACCAAAGACCTGAAATCCAAACTCGACAGGAAACAGATCACCGTCGTTGAGACGCTTGCCCCCGAACGCTACCGCGAAGCTCATATTCCGGGAGCTTTGAACATTCCGCCGGAACGGATCAAGGAACTCGCCCCCAAGTTGTTGCTCAATAAGAACTCCGAGATCGTCACCTACTGCGCGAACACGGCTTGTCACGCCAGTTCCTACGCCGCCCGTGAATTGGCGGCGATGGGTTATACGAACGTAGCCCATTATCCTGAAGGCAAACAAGGCTGGATGGAAGCGGGGCTCCCGGTGGAAAAGGCTGCTTAATGCAAGCCTAAGCGGGCCGTAGTCGGTTTAGCTAAGCGCTGCCGAGAAGGTCACTGTCCGTGGAGCCACGCCCTTTGAGCCAACTTGGCGACCGGTGCCATTGCCGCACCCCTAGCCGAGCAATTTTCCCTACGGGACCATCCCACATTCAAACATCTTGTTGGCAATGGGACCAGCAACTTTGTCCAAGAAGTGCTGGCGCATGTCCGGATTGTTCCTGAGCTCTTCGACGGCTTTCTGTTCCATGGGTGACGGCGCAGAAGGCGGTTGTTGCTTCTTCGCCCTCAGATCATCGCAACTTGTATTTTGATATTTTTGGATTACCTTGTCAGCAATCTTGTCAACAATGGGGTATTGACTGGGAGCCTGTGCCTGTCCGCCGAACAGCTGGGATACCAACACGAGCAGGCAGCTGATGAGCCATAGCGTGAAATGCGTTTCTCTCATGATACTTCCTCCAAAGGAGAGCCTCGTCCCTGATTCGACGAAGCCATTGCGAATCATTCAGTGTTCGACATGTATCAAGAGGACGCGTTCGCGCAAACTGTCATCAATGACAGTTCGCAGGACCAGCAATGACGGTTAACATTCTTTAATCCGCTAGAAAACACCATTCTGCCAAGCAGGAGTTTCCCATGAAGTCGAAATTTCTCGGTTTGTTGTTAATCACGCTGCTTTCGCTTCCAAACCTGACATTTGCCCAACAGGACGCTGAGAAGGCCGCCCAGGACACAGCCAAGGCCACTAGCCAGGAGACAAAGAAGGCTGCTAAGAAAAGCAAGGATGCCGGTCAAAAGTCGGTCGACGCAACCGCGAAAGCTGGACAGACGACCGGGCATGCGGTGAAGAATGGCACGAAGGATGCCGCAAAAGCGACAGAGAAGGGTGCGCAGAAGGTTGAAGAAGCGCCACCAAAGTAGTTCTGCCGTATGCTCGGCGACAAGGCCGATGCCGGCACCTGGACAGGATCTTTTCTGCAAGAAACGAGTTGAAACGGTCTGAAGGGAGGTTCGTCGGTTGGGCCTCCCTCTTGCAATCAACGTTTGGTTCGCGGAGCGATGATGTTCTCGTCGCCGGCTGCGGAAAGCTTTCTCATGCTGTCGTCAGAGCGAAGGAAATCACTGTCCCCGCCCCTGTCTCCACTGACAGTTATCAGGGCGGGCGCCTTCTGGTGAAGTAGCGATTCGTCATCAGTCGCAGCTTAACAGACGGGAAAGGAGAATAGAGATGTCGACGCCGTGGAAGTCGCGAATGGGGCTTTTAGGCACAATGGCTGTAATTGTCGTAATTGGCGCGTGGCAAGGAGCTTCGGGCCAAGACGTGGTGCACTTGCTTAAGGGCGTGGTTAAGTCCGTGGATAAGGACTCCAAAACTATGGTGGTGAAGACGGCTGACGGCACCGAACACACGATCAAGTGGACGGACCAGACCACCATGGAAGGTGTCAAAGACACGGGCAAGGGCCTTGAAGAGGGCAGCAAGGTCTCGGTGAAATACACCGAGAAAGGCGGAGAGAAGACTGCTGTGGGCGTGAAAGCCGCCGGCAAGGCCAGCGCCAAGGCGGTTGAATGAACGCTGGAACAACACGCATTTGAGCTTGGAGGGTAGGCGAGCGAGGATCCCAGAAGGCTCTCGGTTTCCCACACTCTTCTGTTTCGGCTCGCCTCGACAATGGCGTCCGCCGAACCATTGAAGAGTTGTTCACGACGGGCAAACACCCCAGGGAGCGGACTTGTGTGAAGGAGATGTTCATGGTTAGGAGGCGAGCAAGAGTCCTCATCGCGGAGGATCATGCGCTGGTGGCCGATGGTTACGTAAAGATTCTGGAACCAGAGTACGAAGTCGTGGGCACGGTTACGGATGGACACGCTTTGCTTCAGGAAATCGGAAACCGGCACCCGAACGTGGTCATCACCGACATCGCTATGCCTTTACTCAATGGTTTGGACGCCGCCCAGCAAATCAAACGCAAGATGCCTGAAGTGAAAGTCGTTTTTGTGACAATGAATAATGATGCAGACTTGGTCGCCGAAGCTTTTCGGCGGGGAGCCTCCGCTTATCTTCCTAAGACATCCGCAGTGGAGGAGTTGCTGCAGGCGATCCGCGAGGTGTTGAATGGTCGGTCCTACATATCTCCCGCATCCACGGAAGGCACCATACGCTCTCTTTTAGCGCACGACAGGGAGAAGGAACCCGAACCTCTCACAGACCGCCAGCGAGAGGTGCTCCAATTGTTAGCCGAAGGCCAGTCGATGAAGGAGGCTGCCAGTCTACTGAACACGACCGATCGCACCGTGGCTTTTCACAAATATCGCATTATGAAGAAGCTGCGCCTTCATAGCAACGCCGAGCTCGTACGCTACGCGATGCGCAAGCGTATCATTCCGGGCTAGCGATGGGGCCATTTACACGTCAAGGGCATGCTGCGGTTTGCGAAATTATCGTGTGCAGCCAAACGCTGTAAGTTTGATTGGATACCCCAACGTCCTTAAAGGGGGAACACTCCAGAATTTGCCGTGGCCCAGGTCAACTCAATTGCGGTGGTTGGGGAGATCAGACCGGCCTTACTGGCGGGACTGGCAGACGAGGAGCTGAGGGAGGTCCTAGCTGGTGCTGTCGTGCGAAGGTTCCGTGCTCGAGATGTAATGATTCACCAAGGGACCCCCGCGAAGTATTTGTACCTCCTGATGAGCGGACGCGCACGTTATTTCTTTGTTACCCGGCAAGGCCGGAAGCTGCTCCTTCGCTGGTTAATTGCCGGGGACATTACTGGAACAGCAGCCCTCCTGCAGGGTGCTGGTTCTCACCTCATCGGGACCGAGATGGTGAGGGATGGTCTCGCTCTGAGCTGGGATCGAACGACGATGGGGCAGCTCACCACTCGTTATCCGAGTCTGCTGCGCAATACCCTCTCCATCATAATTGGATATCTCGAGTGGTATTTGATTGACCATGTGGCCCTCACGTATGAGTCGGCTGGCCAGCGAGTGGCGGCAATCCTAGACCGGCTCGCGACGACGATTGGCAGCAGTTGTACCGAAGGCATTGGCGTTGACGTCACCAATGAAGAATTGGCCGATGCAGCCAATGTGACACCGTTCACGGTGAGCCGTCTGTTGAACAAATGGCAGTCTTCCGGACTCCTGGTTAAGCGCCGGGGCACAATCGTCGTAACCTCCATTAAGCGTTTTTCACAAGTAGCCTGACTACTTCCGTTTGTAACTCATTTTTTCGGTCGATGGTTGATCTCAGGCAACGACGACCGTAGCCGCCCGTGGCACTGTGGATGTAACCGATTCAGCGCGTAAGCGCGGTCGAGTGAGTGTTGGGCTCTCCTCCTAAGAATGTCTATCGCGCGTGTTCTGGTAGTGGACGGCTTTAAGCCTTGGCGAGAAGTAATATGCAGGCTGTTAGAGAACGAGCTCCATCTCTCGGTGGTGCACAACTGTTCCGATGGAACGGACGCTGTCCGCCAAGCGGCTTACTACCAGCCCGACTTGGTCATCCTAGACGTAGACTTGCCCGGCCTCACTGGAATTGAGGTCGCCCGCCAGCTTTCGCAGCTCTCCCCAAAGCCAAAACTATTGTTCCTGAGCATGAATATCGATCCCGACATTGTGCGGGCTGCCTTCGAAGCTGGTGCCCACGCATACCTGTTGAAAACGGACGCAGCGAAAGACCTGCTGGTGGCAGTCCCACAAGTGTTCGCAGGACAGCAATTCGTCAGCGCTGCCGTTGCCAGCGCTCTGGACCCTCTCACCGATGAATAATACTTTTGATCAGGATTCCAGAACTCCTTTTTCTGAGTGAGAGCATGTTCTCGACACGAGGCCCGCGGTTCTTGTTCTGAGGCCTTGGTTGCCACCTCCTGCGACTTGTCCACCGCGAAGTGGTGCCAATTTGTCAACGCCACAGCATGCAGGTATGAATTCGATCGATCTCGGTTGACCGCTCTTGAATCAAGTGAAATTAGCGCAACGCCTCGAGCAAACCTTTCAAAACCACAACCAGGGGGAAGGCCGCAAGAACAGCGGGTAACATCGGGACCACTAGGGAAACCGCCAAAGCAATCAAAGCGCCCCTGTCTGCAGGAAAAGGCTTCAGAGCTGCCAGTTTTTGGTAACTCTGGCCGTAGTCGCTGAGACAGCTACTCTCAGGTGCGGTAAGAAATTCACCTTCGTGACCTTTCCGTTGATGAATCCATTTTTCATGAAAGTCCGTGCTGTGAATTTGGCCAAGAGTTCCATATTCGAGAATTCCTTGGCGGCGGAGGGCTGCCAGCCGTGGAACAAAGAATGCCAGAGGTCCGAACGCAACCAAAGCGACGATAACCACGAATACGATGGCGGGTAATTTAAACGCCATTAAGTTCACTCCGTGCAGCAAGAGCTCACGACGCCAAGTTGCTCCAATGACGGTTGCAGCCGCGAAAGAGACGGGGGTAAAGGCCACGGGCGTCAGGCCGAGGAAACCAAGGCCGCCATGCCCATCCGGATGAGTCGGAACCAATTGCAAATTCAGACGCGACAACTGGAAAGCGAAGACCGCCCATAGCAGCCATTGCCAGAGTCCGAGACCCAACAGAAATTGGAAGATGCTCGTGCTCACCAGAACCGCGTACCAACCTGCCGGCGTCAGGTGCAGGTTGGGCGCTGTTCCGTAGGTGAGCCAAGGGGTGACATCCAGTTGGCTCTTGAACGACGTCAGCGTGTGCACCATAAGCAATACTAGGACGGCGACCTCGGGAAATATGGAATCCCGGAGGCGTTTTAGCAGGCTTATCATGCCATCCATGCGATTCCGGTCCTCGCTCCCGAGCAGGCCAGCCTCATCGATGTGTCGCACGATCATTCGGAAGCGCGACTCCATGAGCCACTGGCCACCTAACAGCACGGGCACGGCAATAACCATCCGCGAATACACACGATAGTCCACAAGCAGCGAAACGAGGGCCTTGGGGTTGAACAGTGACGTGATCAGAATCAGCGGTAGCCAACCGAGGGCAATGGCAAGCGTTATGCGCCTTACATGATTCCATTCATCGGGTCGGATCAAGCCACCGGCTTGCTGGGCACGATAAAACAGGCCTCCACGAACGAGCGAGAGTTCGTGCTGCTGCGGATCCGCAGGCGGAAGGCCAGCCTTCGTCTTGATATGCCTCACCTCCCCACGGACAGTCAGTTTCCACCTCGATCACGATGAGCGCTCATAAACATAGCCGGGGGAAGTTACGCCTCCCGGTTACTGCAAAGTCATCAATTCAGGCTCGCACTGTGGAGCGTTGTCCCTAGGGCGATATCGACCGCGAAGTAAAACTGCGCCCTTCGAGGGCTTCATGAATGGCGGGAACAAGGTCGGTCGTCAAATCGGCCTTGGTTACGTAGCCGGAGGCGCCAGCCGAAAATGCTTCGGTCACGAACTCTTCGTCTTCGTGAACGGTGAGAAAGACAACTTTGGTTCGATGATTGATGTACCGAAGCTGAGAGACTGCTTGCAGCCCATCCAGAACGGGCATCGATATATCGATCACGAGCACGTCGGGATCGAGGCGTCGGACTTCGTCTACCGCGTCTCGTCCGTTGGCGACAGCGCCAACAACATCGAAGTCCTCGCCCAGTGTTAGACGTACCTGGGCTAGAATGCTCTGGTGGTCATCGGCGAGTAATACTCGAATTTTTTCCATAAGCATCCGCCCAGGCAGGGCGGAAGAGTCTACAAAACATCTTTGTAACGAGGGGAGCGGAGTGGCTACTGTCAAAAGTGACAGTAGGCCTGCGATGGCAGTCGCTTTCGCCGCCGGCGACGACGTGCCTACTGAGGAAAGATGATGGAGTGCTTAATGGCGTACTGCACAAGTTCGGCAATGCTCCCGACTTGCAGTTCTTCCATAATCCGGTATTTATGGAAGCGTACGGTTCTAAAGGAAATCTGCAGGATGTAGGCAATTTCCTTCATCGAACGGCCTTCGGCCAACATTTGCAGAACCTCCAGTTGCCGATCCGTAAGGTGTTTGGGACGACCAAGCGATTTTGGATCGCGGATGAAGCTCTGTTCCATCGCCTGGCCAATCTGCGGTGTAACGTACGAAACCCCCTTAATTGCGTTGCGGATGGCTTGTACGAGCTCGTCCTCCTGAGAAGTTTTCAACAAATATCCTGATGCACCAATCCGGAGTGCTTCGCTGGCGACGTCGGGATCGGGATTCATCGTGAGAAAAATGATCTTGACGCCGGGCATGGATTTCTTGAGCTCGCGCCCCGCATCCAGTCCATTCAACAACGGCATTCCTATGTCGACCAGTACCACATCCGGCTTCAAATCCCCAGCCACCTTTAAGAGCCCCCGGCCGTCTGGAACACTACCTACCACCTCATATTCAGGCTCCAGCAGTTTTCGGAGGGCGGCACAAATCATAGTGTGATCGTCGGCCAGCAGAATACGCGTTTTTCTCATACGATCTCCATTACACTGGCGCGGTCTTGGCTTCTGTCTTTGGCGCGGCCCCGCTGTCGGCAACTGCGAGCGGAATGGTGCCATCATCCAGGTGCCAGGACAGTGGACAATAATGGCTTGCGAGTTCCATTGAACACTCTTGCACAGCTCTTTTGGAAACTGATCTTGTGAAATAGGCATGAACACCGGGTTGAGTGACCACGAAGCAGAAAGGAGCGCATGTCATCACAACCAGCATGAAAGATTCAAGAGATTGCAGGTCCACCCAGCTGGTACTTCTGCCAGTATTCACAGGGTTTGTCTCGTGCAACCCTGTGCCTCGCGACGATCTCGGAGAAGCCCAACACGGAACGGGTTGCAATTCAGGTAGCGATTCCCGCCTTATTGCCTGTATGGGCGGCGGCAGTTATCGTCTTCAAACTAACCGAAAGAGAACATCGAGCACACTAGCCGTGCTCGTAGGCTCACGCAAACCGCAAATTTATCAGCCCCGGCAAAGACGACAACTGTCAATAATGACAGCTGTTAGAACCTGGGGATGGTCGATGTCAGGATGGGTCGGGAAGACAGGACTCTATCGGCGTGCTTCAAGGTCACTACCAATAGCGGCTTTTTGTTGCCCCCGAGGGCTATTGGCGTGGGCTCGACCGCGAGCGCTTCTCCCTGCCTTGGGCGGCCTGCGCATTCGGCACTTGGATAACAGTCTCAACCTTCTTTCCACTACCGTCGTCAACGTTGCGGTACGCCAGAAACAAGGCTGGCCGGATCCGGATATCCGGTGACGGATGCTTTTTTAAATGGATATCGGGACCAGGCGGCGACGAGCCTTCGATTGGCGTCCGTGGCTGTTTCCGCCGACGCGGATCGAAACGCCTTTCAATTGCTGAGCAACGAATTCGACAAAATGCAGAAATTGAGCGACAAGATTCTGGCTGCGAGGCAGAACATGAACTACATCTCGCCCGATACTCTCAAGAACGATCCCCTGGACCAACAAATCTTGAGCTGCGCCCGGTTGCTCGCGGCGATGGCCGCCGCACGCCAGTTCCAGGACGACGGATCGTGCGACTAAGGTCCGCAACAGTCTTCCGCAAAGGGCGAGATTAGCGCTATCCCTTGAGCCGTGCTGTCACTACTGACAGTTCACTGTCCCCGAGTCGCGACCTATTTTCTTTCGGGAGAGATCCGGTCTTTGCTCGTGCGTCTCAGTTGGGTCATCCAGAACTTGGCGAGCGTCCGTGAGCGGCCACTGGAAGCAGTGACGGAACCATCTGGAGAAGGCGAGGGATAAGGTAAGTCGACCGAGATGGCGGGGACGGGAGATGCCAAAGCCGGGATCGATCCCAACCAAGTTGAGAAATCCTCGAGATTGCGGAGAAGGCGGTTGCGAAGATGTGCAAGGAATATCCCGAGCTGATGTTGGTCCGGTTGGGCCATTTTCGAAATCGTTGATTTGCCAGCAGCCTTTCCAGGCTACCGGCCAAGGAGCATCAGATGCGAAAGATGGCAAAGCTAGCGAGCATCGCTACCAGCGCACTAATGGTGGTAGGCATATTGATGGGCGGAAGCATTGCGAGTTTCTCCAAAGAGAAGTACGAAACGATCGACGCCACGGCCTTTGGCACAGGCGATCAATTGGGGCAGACCGTAGGCGTCACATTGAATATCTACGAGTTTTCCACGCCGGCGGACAAGCAAATTCTAATCCAGGCGTATGCGAAGGGTCAGAATCAAGGGCTGGTCAATGCACTGCAAAAAATGAAGGCAGTCGGCCACGTAGAGATCACGGGAACTCTTGGCACAGACTGCTCCTACATCAAAATGATCCCGACCTCCACTGGTCGGAAGATATTCTTTGTTACGAATCGCTGGATCCGATTTGGCGAAGCCTGGTATGACACGCAATCTCAGTCTTTCAATTTAACGGCAGGGATCGTTGAGCTCAATGATCAGGATAAAAGTAAGAGCACCGGCGTTCTGTATCCCGCGGCGCAACTGGTCCTCGATCAACAGGGAGAACTGCAGTGGGATCTCAGACAAAATGCGTGGAGGCTAAACGACGTGATCGATTGGAAGGGAACGCCGGGAGTTAACTAAGACCCGTCGTCTTCGGGAAGAATGCGACATATGCCAATACCGTCGGGACGACAACGGGTAATCGTCTGATCGTTGCGGTTCTGGCAAAGATCTTTCGAACGAGGTGGAGTTATGGATTCTGAGCATGGTTGGGCGCGTGACGGCATCCGCATCTTGGTGTCGGTAGTCCTGCTAACCGCTGCGGGAAGTGCTCAAGAAAAAGCGCACAGCAGGAAGAGCGTGTGTTCTACACCACACCCGGAAAACATTTGCAGTACCAACAATACCTGTGGGTCCGCATCGACGCCTTGCACCATAGACATCAAGCGGACGGCGTCGTCGGCGGCTTCGATTGCCAGCGTTGCCGACGCTAGAGCGAATACTCCATTCTGCATAAAAAGTGGAACGAAAGTGACTTGGCAAAGTCTGTCGAAAAATACTGGCTTTGTGATCGATTTCGGCTCCTCGTCGCCCTTCGAGCCTCCGGGCACAATCCTAGGCGGTTCCGACCGTTCCACAACGGTCGTAGCCAAAAACCCGGGTTGCTTCAAGTACTCGACGGGAGCATGCGTATCCGGTGCAACCTACGGGATGTGCGATTCGGTGGAGAGCGATTTGATAGTTGTGAGCGGTATTGACTGAGCAATCCACCGCTCCGCGTAGAGTGCGACTGCCAGTTTCGATCAGGAAATCCGGCGATGAAGCGACGTCACTGCATGTTACTGTTGAGAGGGTGGCCAACTGAAACCAGGCATATTCGTATGAACCCCTCAGCAATCTCATCCGCACTGGGTATGAACTGAGGCCGGAGATGACTTATGGAGCAGCTGCTTTGGCGTTCCTGGCGTGACGTCGCGAGAGAGCTTGCGGTAGAAGGCGATCCGCACAGAATTCTCGAACTATGCAATGAATTGACCGCCACCGTCGCTGTGCAAGACTCTGCTCCCGAGGAATGGCAAGAAAAACGCCAGCTGTTTGACTTACTCCAGTCTTGACGCAATCAAGGGAAGGAGGAGGCGTGCTAGGGCCTCCGAATGGCAGCTGGGCTTCTAACCCAGACCTACGTACAA
>Ga0187783_10004147_pt1 | contig 10734 bp, 11 predicted proteins | sample 1015_SJ02_MP02_2_FD_132471 | JGI IMG/M metagenome (GOLD analysis project Ga0187783, IMG submission 132471) | Tropical peat soil microbial communities from peatlands in Department of Meta, Colombia - 1015_SJ02_MP02_20_MG | ecosystem: Environmental > Terrestrial > Soil > Wetlands > Peat | place...
ACGCCGAATCGAAATACGACTCCAGACGTAATACGCACCAATGCGCATGGGAACGCATCCCATGCCTCCGGTCTCCCCGGGAATCTCGCGAAAGGGGTCGCCCGAACGCGAGGCATTTTTCGGCCGGTCACGGCTAGGAGTGCCAGTTTTCCAGCGTTCTTCGCCACTGGTCTAGGACGCTTCGCTCGCTGGACGGCCGACCCCGTCGTGACGCTCCCTCTTGTGTCCGTTACTTCGTACGCTACCGCTCCGAGTCGAGCGCTCCCCATCCCGTCGACCTCAGCCCGTCGTCTTAAGCGGTTGGACCGTCTGGCGATGCCCCCGGGCGGAACGATCCGTGCGCGCGATGGTGCTCGATTCCCCCCGGACCGCGCTGACCGCGCGCGACGTCCGGGCTCCGGATCCCGGAGCGAAACAGGTTCTGATCCGAGTGGACGCGTGCGGGGTCTGTCGGACCGACCTCCATCTGGTCGACGGGGAGCTCCCCGACCCGAAACTTCCTCTCATCCCCGGCCACGAGGTCGTGGGTCGCGTCGCCTCGGTCGGCACCGGTGTCACGCGCTGGAAAGTGGGGGACCGGGTCGCAGTGCCGTGGTTGGCATGGACCTGCGGGGAGTGCCCGTACTGCCGGAGCGACCGGGAGAATCTCTGCGACCGGGCCCAATTCACCGGATACACCCGCGACGGCGGCTATGCCGAGGCCCTGGTCGCGGACGAGCGCTACGTCTTCGCGCTGCCCGAGGGATACGCGGACGTTGCTGCCGCCCCGCTCGTCTGTGCGGGGCTCATCGGCTTTCGTGCGCTCCGGTTTGCTCGCGGCGCGAAGCGCCTGGGGTTCTACGGCTTCGGGGCGTCCGCCCACATCGGCGTGCAGGTCGCTCGTCACTTGCACCAGGACGTCTACGCGTTCACCCGGCCCGGCGATCAACGAGGCCAGGAATTCGCCCGCGGTCTCGGAGCCGTTTGGGCCGGGGGCTCGGACGAATCGCCGCCCGAGCCGCTCGACGCGGCGCTCATCTTCGCGCCCGTCGGCCCCCTCGTCCCCGCGGCGCTGCGCGCGACCGCCAAGGGCGGGTCCGTGATCTGCGCCGGGATCCACATGAGCGATATCCCGAGCTTTCCGTACGAGCTGCTCTGGGAGGAGCGCGTCGTGCGCTCGGTGGCGAACCTGACCCGGCAGGATGGGGAGGAGTTCTTCACCCTGGCCCGAGCCCTACCGCTCCGAACAGTGACGACCGAATTTCCACTCGAGCAGGCCAACGAGGCGCTCGACCGTCTGCGCGCCGGCGCGCTCGAGGGAGCGGCGGTCCTCGTCCCCTGACCGAAAGGCCCGCTGCGGAGCTACCATCCGATAAGCCGGTGTGACCCGGCCTCAGATTCCTCCGGCCGAAACGTGGGCGGGGTCGGGTGACCCTGACGACGAATCTGGGATCAGCCTCACGAATCTCACCATCGGCTTGGCGTGCAAGCCGGCGAGGGAGGTCTACTCGTTGACGACTCGGGGAGCATTCCTCCCCGGCATTAGCCCGCTGTTCCTCTTTCCCGCGATCCTCACCCTCCGCGGGCTCCTCTTGATCCTCGTCGGCGCGACGCGCGCGGGGTCGGGTGTTATACTGATGCGGTCGCTGGCGAACCCGCTGTTCGACACGCTCACGAATCTGTTCGACACGTCAGAAAAATGGACCCGCGTTGCGCCCCGCATACTTCTCTCAGAGCCACGAGCGTTTGTTTAAGTATCAGGAATTAACATGCCTGTGCGTGGCCGTGTTCGACAAACGTTCGTCGCGAAAATCGGACTCCGCGGAGGAGCCGGCCGAGCGACGGACCGGGATCGAGGACGCGCGCATCGCCCTACGGTGCAACCGCAAGGAGCTCCGGCTGGTCGACTCGTTCGTGGTGAACGGCGAGTTCCCGACCCGGTCGGAGCTCATGCGGGCGGCGCTGCACGCGTTCCTGCGCTCCCGCACGATGTCGACCGCGCCGACGCCCCCCGTAGACGCCGAGGGCTTCGTCGAAGTCCCCGTGCGCCTCCGGCCCGACGAGTACGCCGATTTCGAGGCCTACGCCCGCCACGTCGCGAACGGACAATCGGTGAGGGACCTCCTCGCCCAGATCGTCCGCCACGGTGAGGTCGAGCTGAAGGTCCACGAACTCGTCGCTCGCGCCCGCGTCACGGTGCGTGACGCGGTCGAGTCGCGGGCCCAAGCGGGGGCTCTCCAGGAGAGCGGCAAGGACCTGGAGCGCAAGGGGGTCGTGGGCCGGTAGGCGACAGGGTTCGAACGCGGACGAAGGGGGGTTGCGGGAATGTACGAGGCCGACAGAACGACCAGTGACCGAAACACCGCGCCGGGGTACGGCGAGTCGATCGAGGACGGGGGGTTCGACCACCTGCGCCTCGGCCAGGACGTGCGATTCGTCCTGGTCGCCGTCGGCGGCGGAGCGATCCGGATCGGACGGGAGATCGCCCGTCGACACATCCGCCACCTCGAGACCGTCGCGATCAATTGCGACCCCAAGGTTCAGGGCTTCGACGACTACGACCGGCGCGTCTACCTGGGGCCGGACTCCGGTGCCGAGGTCGACACGGGCGGGTCGGCCGTCGTGGGCGGCGTTCTCGCGCGCGCGGCGGAGCCCGCGCTCGAGCGGATCTTCCACGGTGCGACGTTCGTGATCCTCGTCGGAAGCCTGGGCGGAGGCGCCGGCAGCGGGGCCTTCCCGTACCTGCTCGACGTCGCGTGCCGCAATGCCGAGGTCGTGAGCGCGTTCGTCGTGAAGCCGTTCCGATGCGAGGGCGAGCGGCGCGCCGTCGCCGACCGCACGATCGCCCGCCTCCAGTTCATCGACTCGTTCGTCGAGCGCCAGGAGACCGGCCACGCGTCGCTCCAGACGCTCGACAACGAGAACCTGGTGCGCGCCCAGGGAGCGCTCCCGTTCGCCCACGTCACCCGCCATTGGGCGGTCGTGCGCGAGCGCCACATCGACTCGTCGTTCGTCGCGCCGGTCGAAGCGATGATCGAAGCGATCCAATTGACACGCACCGCGACCGAACCGCCGATCAACCGGATACCCGAGGCCGAGGTCCCGGCGCTGGGCGTCATTCCCCCGGCGCCCTCGCCGGGGCCTGATTATCCGCCGGTCCTGCCGGCGGCGTCGGCCCGCTCGGCCGAGGTGGAGCTCACCTTCGAGGTCGAAGCGGACGCGCGACCGGCGAATCCGCCGTGACCCGCGGGGGTGCGGGTGCCGCGCCGCCCTCCCTCCATCGTTAAGAGACGCGCCGGCTCACGCCCCGGGCGATGAACGGCCGCTGGCTCACGGTGCTCCTTTTCTGGGTCGTCCCGACGGTCGGCATCGCCGCGACGGTCGTGTGGTTCAGCGCGAATCCGGTGGCGATCATGGTGTGTCTCTCCGCGATCATCCTGGGTGCCCTCTATCTGCTCACCTACACCGAGCGATTCTGAGCTCGCGGCCGCGGCGCCGCGCTGCGCGCTAACGGTACATTTCGGGGGAGGCCGGTTCCTCCGAGGGAGACGACGGGGAGCCGGACGAGCTCGAGTGGGACTTCATGACCGCCCGCAGGGCTTTCTCGATCTGCTCCGCCTGGGCGCGCAGGGGGCCGGTGTCGATCTTGAGCTCGGGCAGGAGACGGTCGAGCGCCTCGATGAGCGCGGCTCCCGCTCGGTGGTCCGGCATCCCCTCGGCCACGCGCGCGCTCACCAGGAGGACGGCCACCGGCATCACGTGGCCGGCGCCCTGGACCAGCATCGCTCCCGAGACGCCGCCGATCACGCCTTCCTCGAGCGTGCGCGCCCCCGCGGCCGTGAACGACCGGGCGAACTCGGGATCCTTCCGGGCGTAGGCGACCCACACCTGCTCATCGGGCGGCTCTTCGGCGCCGGGCGACCCGTCGGGCGTCTCTTCCGGATGCGGGACCACGCCCTCCAGGCAGAGGACCGCGCGGGCCTTCCGCTCCTCGGCGGTGCGTAGGATCGTGGTCGCGATCGCGTTCGCCTGACCCGGGGTCGGCGGGAACTCGGAGAGAACGAGGGCGAGGTCGGCCCGCCCGTACGCGCGGACCGTCGGATTCACGACGCCGCCCTGGACGACCGCGATTGGGGCCAGGTCCGGTGACTCGAACCGCGCGACGCGGGGGAGATTCAGCACCCGTACGATGTAGTGCGCCGCAACGATCGTCGCGAGGCCGGCGCTCGGGAATGCCGAGATCACCACCCCGCCGGCCGCAAGCGCCTCGCCCGGAGCCGCCTCGTCGCGCCAGGTAAATTCCATCGCCCTCGCGCGATGCGTTGGTGGCTCATTAGCCCGCCCGCACCTCTCGATGGGCTCCTCTCCTTCCCTCGCGGCCGGTAATCCCAAGTACTCCACCCCTCTCGGACGCCGACGTGGGGCTCCCCCTCAAGGACCTCGTCGTCGCCCAGGAGCTCTCCTGGGAGGCCCTCGCCGGGCGGACGCTCGCCGTCGACGGCTACAACGCGGCCTACCAGTTCCTCGCGACCATCCGCCAGCGGGACGGCCAGCTCTTCTCGGATTCGAACGGCCACGTGACGAGCCACCTGATGGGGACGTTCTACCGGACCACGTCGCTACTTCAACAGGGCGTCCTCCCGGTCTGGGTGTTTGACGGCAAGCCGCCCGAGCGAAAGGCCGGGACGATCCGTCAGCGGATCGCGGCGAAGGAGAAGGCGGAAGGGGAGTACCAGGAGGCGCTGGCGGCGGGCGACCTGGAGACGGCACGGCGCAAGGCGGCGCAGACATCCCGACTCACCCGCCCGATGGTCGAGGAGCTCACCGGTCTCCTCACCGCGCTCGGCGTCCCCACGCTCCAGGCCCCCGGCGAGGGCGAGGCCCAGTCGGCCGTGATGGCGGCGAACGGGACCGTCTGGGCGAGCGCGTCCGAGGATTACGACACGCTGCTCTTCGGCGCCCCGCGGCTCGTCCGCGGTCTGGCCGCCCGGGGCCGGGGAGGAGCGACCCCGGGCGCGCAGTTCGTCGACCGGACCGAGCTGCTCCAGAACCTCGGGATCGACGGCGAGGAGCTCATCACTCTCGGGATCATCGTCGGGACCGATTTCAACGACGGCGTGCGCGGGTACGGTCCGAAGAAGGCGCTCAAAGCGGTGAAGGAGCACCTGGGTTTCCGGACCACGGTCAAAAAGTTGGGCCTCGACCTCGACGAGGCGGAGGCGGTCGCCGAGATCTTCCGACACCCGAACGCCATCGACGCTCCGAAACCGGTCTTCGGGCCGGTGGATGAGGCGGCCGTGCTCCGGATCCTGGTGGACGGCCACGGTTTCTCGGAAGGGCGGGTCCGCGGGGCGGTCGCCCGGGCCCGTCAGCGACCTCGGGCGACCGCCACACCGACGGAGGCGCGCAGCCACCAGACCCTCCTCGAAACGTTCGGAGGAAGCCCGGAATGAGCCGGTTCGAGTGCGTCCCGAACTTCTCCGAGGGGCGGGACGCCGCGAAGGTCGATCGGATCGCCGCGGCGGGACGTGAGATCGCGGGGGTGACGGTGCTCGACGTCGAGAGCGACGCGGCGCACCACCGCTCCGTGATCAGCCTGGTCGGAGAGGGGGACGCGCTCCTCGAAGCCGTCTTCCGGATGATGAAGGTCGCCACGGCGACCATCGACCTGACCCAGCACCACGGCGAGCACCCCCGGATGGGGGCCACGGATGTCGTTCCGTTCGTTCCGCTGGGAGACGCGACGATGGCCGAGGCGGTCGAGCTCGCGCGTCGGCTCGCGGAACGCGTGGCGCGCGAACTCCAGATCCCGGTCTACCTCTACGCCGCCGCGGCCCAGCGGCCGGAGCGAGCGGATCTCGCGAAGGTGCGAGAGGGCCAGTTTGAGGGAATCCGGGACGCGATCGGCCGCGACCCGGCGCGCGCACCCGACTTCGGGCCGTCGCAGGTCCACCCGACGGCGGGCGCGGTCGCCATCGGCGCCCGCCCGGTGCTGATCGCGTACAACGCCTACCTCACGACGCCGGATGTAGCCGTCGCGAAGAAAGTAGCGAAAGCGGTGCGCGCGCGCGACGGCGGACTGCCGGACGTGAAGGCGCTCGGCTTCGAGATCCCCGAGCGGAAACGGGCGCAAGTATCGATGAACCTCACCGACTACCGGACGACCCCGATCCATCGCGCTCTCGAGGCGGTCCGTCGCGAGGCGCAGCGCTACGGCGCCGGCGTCGAGGAGTCGGAGATCGTCGGGCTCGTCCCCGAGGATGCCCTCTTCGACGCGGCCGAGTACTATCTCCAGCTCCACTCGTTCCACCGGGAGGCGATCCTCGAACGGAAGGTCCGGGCCGTGGACGCCACGCCCCGGTCGGAGGAGAGCCTCGCGTCCTTCGCGACGCGGCTCGCCGCGCGGACCCCGACCCCGGGAGGGGGGAGCGCGTCCGCCGCCGCGGGCGTGCTCGCCGCAGCTCTCGGCGAGATGGTCCTTGCCTACTCGATCGACCCGAAGGCGCCCGCCGACGAGTTGAGCGCGGTGAAGGCACGTCTCGCCGACGGACGCCGCCGCTTCCTCGCGCTCGTCCCGGAGGACGCTGCCTCCTACGAGGCGGTCCGTGGTGCCCGGCGGGCCCGCAAGGAGAAGCCCGGGGACGCGGCGGTCGACGCCGCCTACACGACCGCCCTCCGCGAGGCGGCTCGGGTGCCGCTCGAGACGGCGCGGCTGTCGGCGGACCTCGCGACCGCGCTCGGCGGGGTCCGGGAGCGGACTAAGTCGGCGCTGGCGAGCGACCTCGTCACCGCCCTCGCCCTCTTCCGCGCGGCGAAGGAGGGAGCGCTCGCCAACGTCGCCATCAACCTGACGGACCTTCGGTCGGCGAACGTTTCGACCTCTGAGCTGGACGCCGAAGTCGCTGCGCTCACCGCGCCAGGATGACCACATGCCCGCGATGCCTCCGGGTGACCACGTGCAACGGCCCGCTGTATGGGTGAACTGCGCCGTATCGTTGGACGGACGCCTCGCCTTCGCCCACGGCGTTCGCGCCCGCCTCTCCTCTCCCGAGGACCTGCGCCGGGTCCAGCAGCTCCGGGCCAACGCCGACGCGATCCTCGTCGGCATCGGGACGGTGCTCCAGGACGACCCCTCGCTCCGCGTCCACTGGGACCTCCTCGGGCAGCCGGCCGGCACCTCCCCGACGCGGATCGTCGTCGACTCGACGGGACGCACCCCCGACGGAGCGAAAGTGCTTGACGGAACGGCCGCGACGATCGTGGCCACCACGACCCGATGCTCCCGGAAGTTCCCCGACCACGTGCGCACGATCGTCGCCGGGACGGCGACCGTCGACTTGGTCGCGCTGTTCGTTCGTCTCCACGAGATTGGGATCCGGCGATTGATGGTCGAAGGAGGCGCCGACGTGCTCGCGAGCGTGCTCCGCTTGGGACTCTACGACCGCCTGACGGTGTACGTCGCCCCCGCGGTGATCGGCGGTGTGACGTCGCCGCCGATGGTCCGCGGCGGGGAGAGCCGGGGGCCCGACGAGATGCTCCGGATGCGGCTCACGGCGCTCGACCGGCTGGGCGAGGGATATGTCGCGACCTACGTCCCCATCGCCCGCGACGCATCCGTTAAGCCCGAGGGGGGCTCCCCTCCGCCCGAGGCGCCGCCGTGAAACTCGTCCACTTCACCCTCGCCGACCAGTTCCACTTCGGGATGATGACCGACGCGAACGAGTTCATCGACCTCGACACCGCGTGCCGCGACTACTTCGGCGTCAACCCGGTGAAGGGCGCGGACCCGAGCCGGTTCCGCGACATGCAGCAGTTCTTCCAGGGCGGCGCGGAGTCTGTCCAGATCACGAAGAAGATCCTGGAATACATCGACCGCCGGCGCCAGATGGGATGGACGCCGCGCGCCGCCACCGGCGCCCGCTTTCTCTTCAAGGCGGAGGAGGGGGTACGCCTCCTGGCGCCGGTCGTCGGCACCGCCAAGATCTACTGTCTCGCGGGCAACTCGAAGAGCCACCTGGCGGAGCAGAAGCGCGAGCTTCCGAAGCAGCCGTACTTCTTCACACGCTTCTCGAACAGCCTGGTCGGACCGAGCGGGTCGATCTTCCTGAACCCCGCGGGGACGTTCCCGGACGTCGAGCTCGAGCTCGCCGCGGTGGTCGGCAAGAAGGGCAAGCATATCCCGGTCGCGAGCGCGATGGAACACATCGCCGGCTACACGGTCGCGCTCGACACCGGGTACCGGGACCTCCAGTACCCCGCGGGCGGCGCGATCGACTGGGTCATGGGCAAGGGGTTCGACTCGACGATGGCGGTCGGCCCGTGGGTGGTGCCGAAGGAGGAGGTCGGGGACGTCTACCCGCTCCGGATGGAGCTCAAGGTGAACGGCACGGTCCGCCAGGCGGGGGACACCAACGACTACCTCTTCCGGCTCCCCGAGATCCTCGCGCACCTCTCGAGCGGGATCACGGTCGAGCCGGGCGACCTCCTCTCGCTGGGGAGCCTGGGCGGCGTGCCGGGGTTCGAGTTCGGCAACGAGAGCCGGAAGCTGAAAGCGGGCGACTCGATCGAGGGGTCGATCGAGAAGGTCGGACGGATCCTCATCCCGGTGCGGGCGGAAGTACCGCTTGCCCCCGCAGCACCAGAAAAAGCGCCCGCGGCGTAGGCACCGAATCGGTCGCGCCGGCATGCCCCCGGAGGGGCTCGGGGGCGAACGGCAGGTCGACCTCCTCCGTGAACGTGACGTCGGTCCGTTCGTCGGGGCCCGCGGGGATCGGGGCGTCGCGGAACGGGTCGAAGGCGTCGAGCGCGTCGCGCGTCAGTGGGACCACGCGGAGGCCGCTCCCGCCGTGCAGCGATCCGGGGAGCCGGATCAAGCGGTGGATGTCGGTCGTCACCGGAGCGTCCGTCTCGCCCTGTACCTCGATCGCGGCGCGGGGCACGACCGCCTCCAGGAATTCCGCCGGGACGCCTTTCGGGAACACCTCGAGCGTCAGCTGGCGGCGCACCTTCTCCGCACCCCCGTCGTCGACGAGCGCTTTCGCCCACTGGCGCGCGCGGGCGGGCGGGATCCCGTAGCGAACCAGGTCGTCGACCGCCGCTGCCTTCCCGGCCGCCTCCCAGCGGCCGAGCAGGTCGAGCACCGCTCGCGTCGTCCGACCGGGCCATCCCGGCGTGTCGGGGTCGACCAGGTAGCGGGGCTTCGGCGCGCGCGAACTTCTCCGGCCGTTCTCGGGCGTGTCTCCCGCGGCGACCGTGCCGACCGGGGTGTCGGCGACCTCCTCCTGCGTGCGGATCGCGCGCATCGCCTCGACCCCGGTGCCGAGCACGTAATCGACGAGCTCGCGCCGCTCCGGGCTCGTCAGCGAGCGGAACCCCTCCTCGCGGACGTGGACGTGGTAGCCCCGGCCGCCGGAAAAGACGAGCGCCGTCGCGGCCGGATCGATCCCGAAATCGCCGAAGAGGAAGTCGTCGACGAGCGCGACCAGGCGGCGCTTCACCAGCGCAAGTTGCTCGGGGTAGCTCAACGCCTCGGCGCCGCGGAGGTGGTCGGAGTCCAGGTCGAAGATCAGGTCCGCGCCGAGCCACTCCTTCGCCGACATGGTGGGCTCGGCGGGCCGGCGGTAATACGCGGACGAGTAGTAGACGTGCCGCGGTACCTCGGACGCGAGGAAGCGGCGGAACTCCTCGACGGTCCGCAAGGTCGCGTGCCGTCGCATGAACGTCTCGGTCGCGAACGGGAACGCCGCGAACTCGCGGCGGTTGAGCCGTTCGGGCGCGTCCAGGCGGACGCCGCCGTAGTATCGCGCGAAGACGCTCTTCGCCCACGCGAGGGTGGGGGGGTCGAGCGGGACGGTCTTCGCCATGGGGACTACTCCGCGTCCGGCTCCGGTGGCTCGGACGGGGGCCCCCGTCCGACGAGCTCCTCGACCGCGGCGTCGCGTCGCGCCCGGGCGAGGAAGTGGAAGACGGTCGAGTGCTCGCTGCCGTGGAGCAGGAGCTCGACCGCCCGCGTCGCGCGGTCGAGCTGCTCCTCGTCGCCGATGAGGGCGATGGTCGAGCCGTAGACGCTCATGTAGCACCCGGAAAGCTCCTCGATCCGGGAGCGCGCCCGGCCGTGGGCTCCGATCGCGCGGGCCCGGATGCGACGGAGGGCGTCCTTCTCCCGCTTCCCCGTCGTGAATTTGATATCGAGGACTCCCAGGTAGGCGTTGTCCTTGAGCAGGCGCATCGCCCGCTCCGGCGAGAATCCCCGTCCGATCGCGACCACGATGTCCCGCGCTTTCATCGCCGGGACCGGGTCCGAGTCCGGGCTCGCGATGCGCACCTCCCCGTCCTCGGCGTCGATGTCGATCTGGGTCGACGTACGGTCGCGGATCTCCCGCTTGGTGCGCCCGCCCGGACCGATGAGCACCCCGATCCGGTCCTCGGGGATCCGCGCGTACAGGATCGGCATCGTCAGGACCCCGGGGGGAGCGCGGAGAGCTCGTCCCCGCCGACCGCGTGCAGGAACTCGGCGGCGGTTACCTCGAGCCCGAGCCGTTCGAGGAACCGGGCGTAGTGCCCGATATCCCGCTCGAGCAGCTTCCGCGCCTCCGGGTGGTCGGACGGGATCGCCTGCGCCACGTCGATCAGGACCACCTTGCCGTTCGCGAAGAGCGTGTTGTACGGCGACAGGTCGCCGTGGACGAGGTGGGCGGAGCGCACCATCCGACCGATCTGCGCGACGAGGTCCTCGTAGACCGACCCGGGGTCGTC
>Ga0187783_10004148_pt1 | contig 10732 bp, 7 predicted proteins | sample 1015_SJ02_MP02_2_FD_132471 | JGI IMG/M metagenome (GOLD analysis project Ga0187783, IMG submission 132471) | Tropical peat soil microbial communities from peatlands in Department of Meta, Colombia - 1015_SJ02_MP02_20_MG | ecosystem: Environmental > Terrestrial > Soil > Wetlands > Peat | place...
AAGCGCCTGGTCGAGGGGATGTGCGGGACCGGGCAGTCGGTCATCGACGGCATCTTGCGCGCGACCAACACGCTGCTGGCGGGCAAGACGGTCGTCGTGGCCGGGTTCGGGGCCAGCGGCCGTGGCGTGGCCGAGCGCGCCCGCGGGGCCGGCGCCCAGGTCATCGTGACCGAGATCGACCCGGTCCGGGCCCTGGACGCGTCCCTGAACGGGTTCCGCGTGCTGCCCATGGCGAAGGCGGCGCCGCTCGGCGAGGTGTTCATCACGGCGACCGGATCGTGCGACGTGATCGGCGCGGAGCACCTCGACGCGATGCGCGACGGCGCCATCCTGGCCAACGCGGGCCACTTCGACGTCGAGATCGACGTGCGGGCGCTGGCCGGCCTCGCGGCCGAGGTCCACCGCGACGTCCGGCCGCACGTGGACGCCTACGACCTGCCCGGCGGCCGGACCGTCCTGCTGCTCGCCGAGGGACGCGTGGTCAACCTCGTCGCGGCCGAAGGGCATCCGCCCGAGGTGATGGACCTGGCGTTCGGCCTTGAGGCGCTCGCGCTGGCCTGGCTGGCGGGCGCCGTGTCGCCCGCCAACCCGGGGGGCAAGCTCCCGGCCGGCGTGCACGAGGTCCCCGCGGACCTCGACGCCGAGGCGGCCCGGCTCGTGCTGGCCACCATGGGCGTGTCCGTCGACACGCTCACCGCCGCCCAGCAGGCGTACCGGGAATCCTGGCGCATCGGCTCCTGAGCAGCCAGAACAGCAGCCAGAACCGCGCTAGCGCGCGGTAGCCGTCAGGCTCTGATCCTCCGCGGCCTGGACCGGGATCTCGAGGCTCGCGCCCGCCGGGGCCGTGGCCGGCGGGCGGGTCAGGATCAGCCACGAGATCAGCCCGATCGGGTACACGAAGTAGCCCCACCGGGTGGCGGGGGCCAGTGTGAAGATGACCGCGAGCGCGATGGCCAGGCGCCACGCGGCGGCGCGCACGTCGGCGGGCGGGCGGACGACGAGCGAGAGCGCGAAGCCCAGCCCGGCCGCCACGACCAGGCCGACCGCGATCCAGTGACCGGTCATCCCCGTCCCGGTCATGGCGAGCAGGTGCCCGGGCAACGGGCTGGCCGCCGGCGTCTTGTACTTGGACAGGCCGAGCGGGAACAGCACGGTGTTCTGCACGAACGACGTGGGGTTGGCCAGCGCCGCCGGGGCGAGCGCGGCCGACAGGACCCCGGCCGTGAGGATCGTGACCCCGATGAAGCGCCACGCGCTGCGCGCCGCGTCCCGCGCGGACAGCATCACGCCCAGGACGGGGACCGCCGGCCAGGCGGTCGCCTTCATCGCGCACGCGACCCCGAGGGCGACGGCGGCCCGGACCACGCCCGACGGCCGGGCGATCAGCGCCAGGGTCAGGAACATCAGCGCGATCACCGGCGGGTCGGTGATCCCGACCGCGAGGGGGAGCGCGATCATCGGGCAGGCCGCGATGAACACGGTGGACAGCAGGACGTCGTGCCGGCACGCCTCGCAGTGCCGGTGCGGCGCGGCGACGGCGAACGCCGCCCAGATCAGGGCGATGGACACGACGGTCAGCCAGACCCGGGGATCGGCGATCAGCCCGGTCGCGCCGAGCGCCTTCGGCAGCCCGAACACCGCCATCACCGGCAGGTACGGGTTGTACGACAGGTAGCTGGTGAACTGCGCCTGCGCCAGGTAGGGGGTGCCGTGCTGGAGCAGCAGCACGGCCGAGCGCGAGATCACCTGGACCTCAGCGGTGGGGTACGCCCGGGTGGCCAGCCAGACCACGGGCGCGGCCACGGCCCCGGCCGCGGCCACGAGCTGCGGCACGACCACCGGCAGGTTGGTGCGCCGGGTCAGCCAGAAGATGAGCGTGGTCGCCCCGTAGCCGGCGGCCGCCCAGATCGCCCAGGTCCGGTCGGCGTGCCCGGTGGTCACGGCCAGGACGATCGCGTACATCGTGAAGGCGCCGTTGGCGACCAGGAGCCTGCCCCGGCTCAGCCAGTGCCGGTGGACTGGCGCTGGGTGATGGTCCTCTACGTCCGTTCGTTCCACTGTGCCGGTTCCCGCCCGTCCACGCGATGTCCCCTGTGTCTCTTCAGCTTTCCGAGCCCTTTTCGCAAAACCAGAACGGTCCAACTGCCCCCGAAACAGGTTAATCAGCCTATCACCAGGAGTTACCGAGCCAGCTTGCGGGCACGCGCCAGGCGGCCTGATCAGGGCAGTTTCCAGTCGACGGCGGCGCCTCCGGCCTCCTCCAGGAGCCGGTTGGCCCGGCTGAACGGGCGGGAGCCGAAGAACCCGCTGGCGGCCGAGTACGGGCTCGGGTGAGCCGACTCGATGAGCCCGGTGCCGCCGAGCAGCGGGGCGAGCGTCCGCGCGTCCCGCCCCCACAAGATCGCGACCAGCGGCTCGGTGTTCCGCCCGGCCAGGGCCCTGATGGCCTGCTCGGTCACCTCCTCCCAGCCCCGGCCCCGGTGCGATCCTGGCTGCCCGGGCGCCACGGTCAGGACCCGGTTCAGCAGGAGCACGCCGCGCTCGCTCCAGGGGGTCAGGTCCCCGCTGGTCGGCGTCGGATACCCGAGGTCATCCGAGTACTCGCGGAAGATGTTCACCAGGCTCGTCGGCAGCCGACGCACGTCAGGCGCGACCGAGAAGCTGAGGCCGACGGCGTGCCCGGGGGTGGGGTAGGGATCCTGGCCGACGATCAGCACCCGCACGTCGGCGAACGGCTGCCTGAACGCCCGCAGGACGTTCTCGCCCGCGGGCAGGTACCGGCGCCCCGCGGCGATCTCGGCGCGCAGGAAGTCGCCCATCGCGGCAATCCGGCCCGCGACCGGCTCAAGCGCCTGCGCCCAGCCCGGGTCGACGCTGGCCCGCCACCCCTCCGCCATGGGCAGCTACTCTAGCCCGAGATCAAACCCTGATGCCGAACGACCGCTGGTTCCCGCCCCCTCACCCCGCGGGACCCGGCACCCGGCCACGCCCGATCGGTTTGATCGGCCCGGCTATCGGAAAAGCTATCCCTGAACGGGTGTCGCGTAGCAGGAAAATGAGGGTAGCCTGCGTCCACGGCATTCAATCACATGGAACGATGGGGCCCATGAAAGGACGTGTGCTGGTCGTCGATGACGACGCCGCCCTCGCAGAGATGCTGGGTATCGTGCTTCGCGGCGAGGGATTCGAACCGACCTTCGTGGCCGACGGCGACAAGGCCGTCGAGGTATTCAGGGATTCAAGGCCCGATTTGGTGCTCCTGGATCTGATGCTGCCGGGCTCCGACGGAATTGACGTGTGCCGTCAGATCCGCGCCGAATCCGGGGTGCCGATCGTCATGCTGACGGCGAAGACGGACACCGTGGATGTCGTCCTGGGCCTGGAGTCCGGCGCCGACGACTACATTGTCAAGCCGTTCAAGTCCAAGGAACTCGTCGCTCGGGTCCGGGCGAGGCTGCGCCGGACCGACGAGCCCGCGCCCGAGATGCTCCAGATCGGCGACATCGTCATCGACGTGGCCGGGCACTCGGTGAAGCGGGACGGCGAGACCCTCAACCTCACCCCCCTGGAGTTCGACCTGCTCGTCGCGCTGGCCCGCAAGCCGCGGCAGGTCTTTACCAGGGAGGTGCTGCTCGAGCAGGTCTGGGGCTACCGGCACGCCGCGGACACCAGGCTGGTCAACGTGCACGTGCAGCGGTTGCGGGCGAAGATCGAGAAGGACCCTGAGCACCCCGAGATCGTCGTGACGGTCCGCGGTGTCGGCTATAAGGCGGGTCCTGGCTGAGTGTAGGTCCAGGTCCAACAGGTGGCAGCGTCACGTGCGAGTCGGCAGCGTAGCCGGATAACCACGCATCCCTGGTCGCAGCTCAAGCGGGCGATCGTCCGGCGGCTGCCGAGACGGGTGAGCCGCGCTCTGCTGGCGGGGCGCCGGTGGCAGCGCCAGGCCGCCGCGCAGATGAACAGCCGCTGGCACCGCTCGCTGCAGCTGCGGGTCGTGGTGACGACCTTGGCCCTGTCCGCCCTCGTGATCGCGGTACTCGGGTTCTACCTGGTCCAGCTGATCGCCAACGGGCTGCTCACCAGCGCGGTGACCGCCGATTCCGACGTGGTGCTGAACGGGCGCACGAACGCGGAGGCCCAGTCCAGCGTCAACGTGCTGGCGCCGACCGCGAAGACGGGCGGCGTGAACGGCGTGGCGGAGACCACCGCGAAGACGCTGCAGGCCGCGCAGGGGACCAGCGGCAACAACCCTCCCCTGGTCTTCATCCGGCTGGCCAACCCGGTGCCCGGCGAGGTGACCTGGGTGGGTGACCTGCTCGTCAACGTGTCCGCCACCATCCCGCAGTCCCTGTACAACGCGGTGTCGGCCGAACAGCGCAACGACATCTTCAACAACGAGATCACCGCTTCCGCGCAGTACGCGCCGACCACGCTGATCTACGGCAGCGGGCAGGGCACCGACGGCCCCGCCCTGGCGGTCGGCATCCCGCTCGGGACGTACTACCAGCTGTACTACGTGTTCCCGTTCACCCACGAGCAGAACGTCCTGGGTCTCGTCCAGCGGACCCTGGCCGGCGTGGGCCTGGCGCTCGTCGTGCTACTCGCCGCGATCGCGTCGCTGGTCACCAGGTGGGTGGTGCTGCCCGTCAGGAACGCCGCCCAGGCGGCCCGCAAGCTGACGGCGGGGCACCTCGGCGAGCGCATGCGGGTCCTCGGCCGGGACGACCTCGCGGCCCTGGCCACCGCGTTCAACGAGATGGCGGCCAGCCTCCAGGACAAGCTGCGCGAGCTGGAGGATCTGTCCCAGGTCCAGCGGCAGTTCGTCTCCGACGTGTCGCACGAGCTGCGCACCCCGCTGGCCACCATCAAGATGGCCGCCGACCTGCTCTACGAGAGCCGGGGCGACTTCGACCCGGCCGGGCGCAGGTCCGTCGAGCTGCTCCAGAGCCAGCTGGAACGGTTCGAGAGCCTGCTGGTCGACCTGCTCGAGATCAGCAGGTTCGACGCCGGCGCCGCCACCCTGGAGGCCGAGCTCGTCGACGTGTGCGACCTGGTCCGGGGTTCGGCCGAGGACGCGCAGCAGCTGGCCGAGCGCCGGGGCAGCAGGATCGAGTTCAGGCTGCCGGCCGCCGGGTGCTTCGCCGAGGTGGACCGGCGGCGGGTGGAGCGCATCCTGCGGAACATCCTGGTCAACGCCGTCGAGCACGGCGAGGGAAAGGATGTGGTCGTCACCACGGCCATGGACAGCGACGCGGTGGCGGTCTCGGTCAGGGACTACGGCGTGGGCCTGGGGCCGGGCGAGGAGCAGCGCGTCTTCGAGCGGTTCTGGCGGGCCGACCCGGCCCGGGCGCGCAACACCGGCGGCTCGGGGCTCGGCCTGGCGATCTCGCTGGAGGACGCCCACTTGCACGGCGGCTGGCTGCAAGCCTGGGGCGAGCGCGGCAAGGGCTCGGTCTTCCGGCTGACGCTGCCGCGCGTCGTCGGGCAGAAGTTCGCGGGCTCTCCGCTGCCGCTGGAGCCCGACGACGCCGAAATGGTCACCAGCCTGGTCGGCCCGAACCCGTACCCGGGGATCACCCGTGGCTAGCGGCGGCCGGCCCCGCCTGGCCCGCGTGCAGGGCGCCTGCCTGCTGGCCGCCGCGGCCGTCGCCCTGGCGGGTTGCGCGGGCATGCCGGGCAGCGGCCAGGTCCGCGCGTTCACTAGCAAGCAGGCGGACACCGAGCAGAACCCCGAATCCCAGATCGGCCTGTTCCCCTCGGGGCCCCAGCCGAACTCATCACCGGAGGGGATCGTGCAGGGGTTCCTGACCGCCAGCGCCAGCTACCCCACCGACGCCCCCATCGTGCAGGAGTACGTGGCCGCCCCGGCCAAGGACTGGAACCCGGGCTGGTCGGTCACGGTGCTCAAGAGCATAAACACCCAACCCCTCGGGGTGGCGCGGTCCGGACCCCACGGCAGCGAACGGGCCCTGGTGGAAGTCTCCGGGTCCGTCGAGGCCACGCTCAACGGCACCGGCCAGTACGTCCTGGCCTCGGCCGAGGCCGAGAACACGACGCAGGACTACCAGTTCAGCCTGGTCAAGGTGGGCGGGCAGTGGCGGATCTCGAATCCGCCGCGCACGTACCGGCTGGTGACCGAGGCTGAGTTCCCGCAGGCCTACCAGAACCAGGATCTGTACTTTTTCGCTTCCACCGGCACCCAGAGCACGATGCTCGTCCCCGACCCGGTGTTCGTCCCGACGGGAACCTCGCCCGGCCCGCTGGTCTCGCAGCTGGTGACGGCGCTCGGCCAAGGGCCGAGCACGACGTGGTTGCAGGGCGCCGCGGATACCGCGTTCCCCCTGGGGACCAGGATCGGGAGCGTCCAGCTTTCCGGCGCCGCCGTCACGGTGGATCTCGGCGGGACGGCGGTGTCGGCCGGAACGCCCACCCTCGAGCGCATCTCCGCCGAGCTGCTCTGGACGCTGGCGGGCCCGACGGCCAGCGTCTCCACCATCCAGTCGGTCGAGCTCGAACTCAACGGCCGCGCCTGGGCGCCGCCGTCGAGGCCCTGCGGGACTGGCCAGGCGCCGACCGCCTTCCAGAAGCTGGCCAGCTACGAATGCTACGACCCCTACCCGTCGGTCCCCGCGAGCTTCTCCTACATCGGGGCGGGCCAGCCCTGGTCGCGGTGCGGCTCAGAATCGCAAGCCCAGGACGGGGCCATCGGCTCGGTCGTGTCGGTTTTCGGCCACGCGGGTTCGGACAGCAGCAGTCAGTGCGGCGGCTACGTCGATCCGCAGTCCTCCGTGCCGCCCCCGCGCGCCCTGCTCACGCCCGCCCTGTCCATGGCGGCGGTCTCGCCCGACGGGCGGTTCGTGGCCGGCGTGTCGCCCTCACCCGGCCAGGGCACCCTGTACCTCGGGCCGGTGGTCGGCGCCTACGCGGTCTCGTCGTTCTCCGCTTCTGAGCGGCTGAAGAACGCCCCGGGCATCACCGCGATCAGCTGGGACCGCGAGGACGACCTCTGGGTCGCGCAGGGCGACACCATCTGGGTCGTGCCCGGCAACGGCACCACCCGGTATCAGGCCGTCAACCCGTTCGGCGGGGGGGAGATCACCGGCCTGGCCGTCGCGCCGGACGGGGTCAGGATCGCCGCCATCGTGCAGGACGGCGATGGCGCCGAGCTCGAGCTCGCGGCCATCGAACGCACCGGCGGCCAGCTGGAAGTGGGCGTCCAGCGGGGATCCCTCGTGCCGCGGTTCACCATCGAGGCCCCCGTCCAGCTCGGGCCGGGCCTCGTCGATCCGATCTCGCTGACCTGGTACAACGCCGACACGCTGCTGGTGGTCGACGCCGAAAGCACAGGGAACACGCTGATGTCGGTTCCGGTGGACGGCGAGCAGGCCACCCCGCTCCCGGTTACCCCGGCCGGGGTGATCTCGATCACCGCCGATACCGGCGCCAACATCCTGGTCGCGGGGCTGTCCGACAACCGGCTGGCGTTCTCGGACAGCATCGCGGGCCCGTGGGAGAACCTCGGCGACGGCGGGTGGAGCCCGGCCTACCCCTGAGGCGGCGCCGGATTACTCCCGCCCGCCCACCCCATCCCTCCGTTCAATCTCCCGTCCGCCCACGTAATGCATCCGTTATATGACAATTTGTGATTGATCGCCTACATGTCCCTCCTGACATTTGCGCTCCGGCGAGTTAGCGTTCTTGACATGGCACTCGCCCGGGCCCGTGGTTGCGCCGGGCGTGGTTCTCCTGGAGGGAATCACGCCAGGCAAGCCGATGCCAGCCGCAGGCGAAACGGCCCACGTAAGGCGACTTCTCGTCGACCGATCACGGTGCGGCTTAGGAGTAAGTCCTGCCCCGCCGGGAGATACGGAGTCTCCCGGGCCGGGAGAAGGGCGCCAGTGGCCACAGATAGGCCGCAAAACCCTCAGCAGGCGAATGTGGGGTCGAAGACCAGGTCGGCCGGGCGAGTGCCGCTCTCCTCAAATATGCCGGGCCCAATCAGGCTGGAAGGGGATCGCGATGGAAATCATCGTCAGGGGACGCCACATTACTGTCCCGCCGCGTTTCCGGCAGCACGCCGCCGCCAAGCTCGCCAAGCTGGAAAAGCTGGACCAGAAGGCGATCAGGATCGACGTGGAGGTCTCCGAGGAACGTAACCCGAGGCAGTCTGACCGGCGTGAGCGCGTCGAGCTGACGATACGGTCCCGCGGCCCCGCGATAAGGGCGGAGGCGGCGGCGGACGACAGGTACACGGCGCTCGATCTGGCCCTGGCGAAACTCGAGAACAGGCTCCGCCGGGCCTCTGACCGGCGCAAGGCCAGGCACGCGGACCTTGGCCCGGTTCGCGCTCCGGCCCTGCTTGGCACCCTGACCGAGGCCGCTTCGGCCCGGCCCGCCCCCCAGGCCCCCACCCCCGGCATCGCGACCGACGCTGAAGCCGCTCCGGCGCCCGCTCACGTGAACGGCAATGGCCCGGTCCGCCCGCGCACCGGCGGGCACGACGAGGAAAGCCGCCTGGTGCCCATCCAGATGGAGGGCGAAGGCCCGCTGATCGTGCGGGAGAAGGTGCACGCGGCGACGCCGATGACGATCGATCAGGCGCTGCTGGAGATGGAACTCGTGGGACACGATTTCTACCTGTTTCACGACAGCGAGTGCGACCGATTTAGCGTGGTTTACCGTCGTCGCGGCTACGACTACGGGGTCATCAGGCTGGTCGAGGAGTAGCCGTTCTCGGCCGGTTCGGGCCGGAATTCCCTGACGCAAATCCGTGATGCAATTTGGCACTGTGGGGCCCGGCCTTGCATCATGGCTCGTGGTCGGCCAGAGTTCTGATGACATGACGTTCGTGCCGATCAAGGTCAGTCCGGCCGCCCGGCGGGCGGAGGCGGGCGACGGTCCCGAGGGAGGCGATGATTGAGCGCCATGGGCGACAAGGCGGTGGCTGCTGCTCGGCCGCGGGATGGCTCAGGGCGCCCGGAGCCGATCCGCGTGCTGATCGCCGACGATCATGCGCTGTTCCGGCGCGGGCTGGAGATGGTCCTCGACTCCGAGGACGACATCGACCTGGTCGGGCAGGCCAGCGACGGGGCCGAGGCCGTCGCCGTCGCTGAGCAGTCGCTGCCCGATGTCGTGCTCATGGACATCCGGATGCCGAAGACCACCGGGATCGAGGCCTGCCGGGCGACCAAAGAGGTCGCTCCCAGCGCGAAGATCGTGATGCTGACGATCAGCGACGAGGAAGAGGACCTGTTCGAGGCGATCAGGGCCGGGGCCAGCGGCTACCTGCTGAAGGACATACCGCTCGATGAGGTCGCCGAGGCGGTGCGCGCCGTGCACGGCGGGCAGTCCCTGATCAACCCGTCGATGGCGGGCAAGCTGCTGAGCGAGTTCGCCACGCTAGCCAAACGCGAGGCCTCGGAAGACCGGGCCGTTCCCGTCGCGGCCCCCAAGCTCACGGACCGGGAGATGGAGGTCCTCAAGCTCGTTGCGCGCGGCATGAACAACCGCGACATCGCCAAGGAACTGTTCATCTCGGAAAACACCGTGAAGAACCACGTCAGGAACATCCTGGAGAAGCTCCAGATCCACTCGCGCATGGAGGCGGTGATGATCGCCGTCCGCCAGAAGCTGATCGAGTTCAGCTGACCGGCCTGTCGGACCCGCCCGAGCTCGACCGCTGACCGGCCCGGGCCAGTCAGGCCAGGACCCGCGCGAGCGCGGTGGCCAGCCGCGGGGCGTGCTGCGCCGGCTCGACCTGTTCCAGGCGCACGTCATCGCACCCGACCCAGCGCGCCGCCTCGAGCAGGGCCTTGGCCATCGGCTCGGCGGCGGACGCCCGCTCCAGCGAGACCTTCCTGGCGACGAGTGTCGTGCCCTCCCGCGCGGGATCGACCCGGCCCGACAGGCGCCCGCCCGCGAGCAGCGGCATCGTGAAGTACCCGTGGACCCGCTTGTGCTTGGGCACGTAGGCCTCGAGGCTGTGCTCGAAGCCGAACATCCGCAGCGTCCGCTTGCGATCCCAGATCAGCGAATCGAACGGCGACAGGAGTGTCACCCGGTGCCGCCCGCGGCCTGCGGCCCCACCCTCGACCAGCCCAGCCTCGACCAGCCCAGCCTCGGCCAGCGCGGCCGGATCGGCCCAGGCGGCGACCGGCCGCCCCGCTGGGGCCCCGCCCGGGCCGGACCCGGCGATCGTGACCGGGGTCAGCCCCGCGGCCAGCGCCGCGTCGGCCACCAGCCGCGTCTGCTGGCCCTTTTCGCTGGTGAAGTACTTAACGCTGAGCCTGTGGTAGTCGAGCAGGTCGGCGTAGCTGACCACGCCGAGCGCGCGCGCCGTGACCCCCGCCAGGTACGTCAGGCACTCCAGGTCGGAGCGCTCCGCGTCGAGCAGTTCGTCGGGCAGGACTCGTTCGGGCAGGTCGTAGACGCGCCGCCAGCCCGCCCGCCGTACGCAGATGGCCTCGCCCGTATCGAGCAGCCACTCCACCGCGATCTTGACGTCGGACCAGTCCCACCACGGACCGCCGCCCTTGGCCCCGCCCAGCTGGGTCGCGGTCAGTGGGCCCTCGGCCCGGAGCCTGGCCAGCACCTTGTCGCAGGTCTCCCGGTGAATCTGGTGCCACCGCACCCCCCTGGCCTGGAATGCGCGCCGCCGGAAGGCGAAGTACGGCCACTGCTCGATCGGCAACACGCACGCCGCGTGCGCCCAGTACTCGAACGCGGCCGGCTG
>Ga0187783_10004149_pt1 | contig 10732 bp, 9 predicted proteins | sample 1015_SJ02_MP02_2_FD_132471 | JGI IMG/M metagenome (GOLD analysis project Ga0187783, IMG submission 132471) | Tropical peat soil microbial communities from peatlands in Department of Meta, Colombia - 1015_SJ02_MP02_20_MG | ecosystem: Environmental > Terrestrial > Soil > Wetlands > Peat | place...
TCCGGTGAGCGCCATGTCGTTCACTTGCGGCCACGTTTGTCCGATGTTCAAAAGCGCGAGACGGAGCGCGCGGCCGGTGGTGCTGTTGGCACGGAATCCGTGGCCGAGCATTCCGATGCCGGAGTTGTAGCCGAGCTGCTTCCCAAGGGGGCCGCTGACGATGACCAGCGGGGTGAACGAACCGGTCGAGGCTTGCACGTGGGTGAGATCGTAGTGCTTGTCGGTAAAACCCTGCATGGCGGCGAGGATGATCGGGAAATATTTCGGGTCCGCACCGGCCATTACCGCATTCACGGCGATTTTCTCAACGGTGGCGGTTCCATTTTTCGGCGCAGTCTGCCCGATCACGGTATCCGGAGACAGCGACGTCGTCGCGAGCATGGCCTTCACGAGTGATGGTGTCGGCGGGACAAGGGGCAAGCCATCGCCCCAGTGATTATCGAGGAAGAGGTCATTGAACTTCTGATACGCGTCCTGATAATCCTTGCCGGTGATTTTGATGTTGGCGCTTTCAGACTGCTTTTGCGCCTGAGAAGGATTGGCTTCTTCGGCGGTGAGCGGGCGAAGCAGGTCGTCGATCATGGCTGGGAAAGCAGCGGCAGCGATGGGCTGCAATTCTTGCTCGCTGGCGCGCGCGCGATAGTAAGTGTCCGCAGGCAGCGCGACCATGCGAAGCCCGGGCATACCGCGATCCTTGGCCGCGGATTTCGCGTCGTCGATGAATTCAGTTGTCGTGAAATAAACGCCGGGGAAACCTGACTTCTCAATTTCGATTGAGTCGTGGGAACCCCACCACGTGCAGCTCCCTCAATCACCGACACCGAAGATGAAAAGATCGCCTTGCTGCTTCACGGTTGGGTACCACTTGGGCATGTCCGTGATCGTCTGCGCGGCAGGTTTCGGATACATGACGATCGTGGCGGTCGGATATTTCTCCTTCAGCATTTTGGCGAGGACGTTCAGGAAGTTGTCGGCCCCGAACTTGCCGTTGTCGACGAGCACGATTTTCTTGCCGTCGAGGCTTCTCACCCGCGGAGTGATGCCGATCGTCGGCGGCGGGGGAATCTCACCGCGCGGATTCATCACTTCGATCGTTGTGGTTGCCTCGGCGGCGCGAGCGAAACCGAGGCTGGCTCCGCACAAGGCAAGCGCGAAGAACAAATTCCAATATTTGCTCATGGAGATGGCCCCTTCGCCTGAGCTGGCACACCTGCGATGCTCATCAACATAGTCATGCGCGAAGGCGATGTCAACGGCCGCCAGTGCCCACCCGCTAGGGAGAGACAAGCTCTGCGAAGCGGCGTAGCTCTGCGGCATTCAGGTCCGAAACGGCGCTGAACTCAAAGCCGCCGTTCTTCCAGGAGATGACATTGTAGCCGTCCATCGTGCGATCCGCGAAAGCCGAAGAAGTGTTGTCGGCCGCAGGCCAAACGTAAAGATTGATCACATGCAGAGCCCGGCGATACACGAGCACCGCTACCCTCCGATTTTCCACGTAGTCGAGCCGGCCCCCCGCGAGCGGAAAACCCTCTGCAGCGAAGTCCTTGACCGGTGGCGCAAACTCGAGTTTTCCGTTGAACCAAGGTTTGACAGTGTGCTGATCGGTGGAGACGACGTCCATAAGATGATCGGCCATCAGTGAGCGGATGTGGCTAGCGATCATTTCCTGGTCAGGCGAAGGAGCAACCGGACGCGTGAGAAAAAACGCAAGCAGCAAAACCAAAGACGCGAACACCGCTCCGCCGCCGGCCCAAGTCCAATGTTGAATCCACGCAGCTCGTTGCTTCCGACTTCTGTCCGGCAGGAGTTTGCGAATCTTCGCTTCCAGAGCCGCAGGTGGCCGATAGTAGAACTCAGCGGATTGAATCGTGGCGCGCACTTCTTTCCAGTCCTGGGCTTCCGCAGAACAGTTGGGGCAGGACGAAAGATGCGCCTCGACTTCGAGCGCGCGCTCGAGGCCGATTTCCCCGTCGAGATACGCCGTCAGCAAGTCTTGATCGAATGTGCAGGCCACGTCAGTCCTCCTTTTCGGCAATGGCGCCGAGATGTTCGCGCAACCTCTGACGGGCACGAGACAGGCTCGACATCACCGTTCCCATAGGAATTCCAGTCACATCGGAAATCTCTTTGTATGAAAGCCCTTCAATTTCGCGTAGCACGAGCACTTCCTTGAATGTAGCCGGCAGCGCTTCGAGCGCTCGTCGTACGCGTTCACTCTCGACACGAGAAATCAGTTTCGCTTCGGCGGTCTGCGCGATTTGATTTTGGCTGTGGACCGTTTCGTCGAATTCGTCGCTCGATGCCGAGGGACGATTCTTCCGAATCCAGGAATAGCATGTGTTCCGCACGATCTTCAAAAGCCACGCACGGCTGTCTCCGCCGCGAAATCCGGCGAAAAATCGCAAGGCTCGAAGATACGATTCCTGCACCACGTCTTCGGCATCTGCGGGGCTGCGCAATAACCACCGCGCGAGGTTATATGCGGCATCCAGATGAGAAAGGAGTGACTCCTCAAATCGGTCGGACATGATCCCCTGTCGTCTGCATCAGCGCGCAAATAGATCATACGAAGAGACTCAGCAGGCGCCTTTTTTATTCCCGCCTATCTTTAAAGCTTTCTCCGCGGAATAAATCTCGGCGCTGAAAGTCTGTACCGGTGCATGCAATTTCCCGAACTCCCTTGCGGGAGGGTCGCCCAGGAGCGGACAGATGTCGAGAAGAATTATTCACGATCATAATCGAGATGGAGTCGACCGCCGAGGTTTCCTCGAATGCATGGCTTGGGCAGGCACCGGCGCGCTGTGTGTTTTAAGCGGCGGAGTTCTTAACTCGTTCGCGCTGCCGGACGCAGCTGAAGCCGCGAAGAAAATTCCGGCTGGCGCTTTCAGCTTTGTTCAGATCAGCGATAGTCACATCGGATTCAATAAGGCGGCCAACCCTGATGTCGCCGCCACTCTGCAGGCGGCCGTTGACAAGATCAACGCGCTTTCCGTGCAGCCGGCGTTCATTCTCCACACGGGTGACATCACGCAACTTTCGAAGCCAGACCAGTTCGATACGGCTGCACAGCTCTTAAGGGGACTGAAAACCGATCAAGTCTTTTACGTCCCGGGCGAGCACGATGTCCTCGATGGAACCGGCAATCTCTATCGCGAACGCCACGGCGCGAATTCGACAGGCGACGGCTGGTACAGCTTTGACCTGCAAGGAGCACATTTTGTCGCTCTCGTGAATGTTTTGAATCTGAAGGCGGGCGGCCTCGGTTATTTGGGGGCCGGGCAGCTTGAATGGCTCGAGAAGGATCTGAAGGGCGTTTCGAGCGAAACACCGATTGTCGTGTTTGCGCACATCCCGCTGTGGTCGGTTTATCCCGAATGGGGCTGGGGCACGGACGACAGCGCGCAGGCGCTTTCGTATCTAAAGCGGTTCGGTTCCGTCACAGTGCTGAATGGCCATATTCACCAGACGATGGTGAAAGTCGAAGGCAACGTGACGTTTCATACCGCGATGTCGACGGCGTTCCCGCAGGCGGCCCCCGGCACGCCGGGCGCCTCACCGGGCCCGATGACAGTTCCGGCAAACCAACTGCGAACGGTTCTCGGTATCACTGATGTCAATTTCATGCAGGGGCGGCTGGCGCTCGCTGTGACAGACTCCAGCCTGGCAGATACAGGGTTCCCAGCGACGCAATCAATGGAGAAGCAACCGTGAAGGTAACGCGTCTAGGCTACGTCACTCTTCTTGTGGTTTTGGTCTTCCTTCTAGCGCCGGTGCATGGCAAGGGGAAGCAGATTCCAGTCGCGGCTGAGACAGCGTCGTACACGATCACGATCGAGAATTTTCAGTTCTCTCCTCACAATCTGGAGATACCCGATGGCTCGAAGGTGATCTGGATCAACAAAGATGAGGAACCGCACAAGGTCGCCGAAATCAACAACGCATTCGCATCGCCAGTTCTCGACACTGATCAGACGTTTTCGTATGAATTCAAATCGACCGGGAAGTTTGAGTATTTCTGCACCATTCATCCGCACATGACTGGTACGGTAACCGTTAATCCGAAATAAGCGTCTCCGACGAGTCCTCGACGTCTGGCATGAGATGGGGGAAGGCAAAAGGGTATAATCCGCGCCATCATAAACGTGCGGTAGGAGGGAACCATGGCGGAAGCACGCGAGGCGAAAAATTTGGACCTCGGGGCCGTGTTCGATGCGCATGTGAGAAATGAGTTCGTCACGAAAGACGTGAATGCGACGATGGAGACGATGACGGACAATCCCTACGTTCATCACGTTCCTACGCTCGTTGGCGGATACGGGCGAACGGACGTCGTGAATTTCTACACGAATCATTTCATTGGCCGAACACCGGCGGATATGCGAATAGAACCGATCTCACGCACAGTGAGCGACGATCAAGTGGTGGACGAATTGATGCTGTACTTCACGCATGATTCGCCGGTTGATTTCATCCTTCCCGGTGTGGCGCCGACGGGGAAAAAGGTGGCGGTGCCAAACGTCGTAGTGATGAAATTCAAAGACGGCAAGATTGTGTACGAACACATCTATTGGGATCAGGCTTCCGTGCTCGTGCAGATTGGACTGCTCGATGCCAAGAACTTGCCGGTCAGCGGTGTGGAGCAAGCCAACAGACTGTTGGAATTGGCAAAGACGAGGGACTGAGGAGCGCTGCCCAAAAAGGCGAGACGGGGGATTCGTCGAGAGTTCGCGCGACATACGCCGAGGATGAACAGCAAATGCAAACGGCCGGCAGCGAATGGCTGCCGGCCGTTTTTACATTTTAGTTTGTGCCAGGTTCAGCGACGTCCGCCGTGAAAACCCCCAGCACCGTGGAAAGCGGGTGCGCCGCGGAAGCCACCGACCGGGCCGTGTCCAACCACCGCAGGTCCTCGCGGAACCGGGCCAGGCCTAAATCCCGGACGCCCGATGTAGCCGGCGCGGCCGTAGAAACCGGGTCGGCCCCAATAACCCGGATGGCCCCAATAACCGTGATACCACGGGCCAGCGCCGATGAAAACGCCGCCAACGAACCAGCTTGGGCCATAGTAGCCGTAGGGCGCGCAGGCGTATGGGTAATATGGATAGTACCCGTAAGCGCAGACCGGTGCGGGTCCCACCGGAACGCCTATGCCTACCCCCACCGAAATCCGCTGCGCATGAGCGCTGGGCACCATAAACAAGCAAAGACCGAGAACAGCAGCAATTCCTAGAAACTTGGCGCTTCGTGCGTATCTCATGTTCGTATCCCTTCTCGAGAGCCTTTCTACTGCTTTAACACTGGTAGCCTTTAGAAGTTCTGTCATGGCTCTCGACCCGGAATAATGCAGGGCGCGTGCCAATCTGTTGGCCGGATCACGAGTGCCGCTAAGTAACTAAGAATCAACTATGTACACGTCAAAGTGATCTGCTGATGTTTCTGGCGAATTCACGGTGCATGCGGTGGGTTTCGAGCGGATTTGGTGGTTTTCAGCCAGACTGAATCCGGCCGAGGTAGCCTCGTAACCAGGGCCCCGGGGCAATCCAAGAAACGAAACGGAGATGAGAGAGATCCGTCGCTCGACCTAGCCGAGCATGCCGCCGGTCAAATGGGCGCTGATGACTTTCTTATGCGGTAGCTTGTAGGTTTGAAGGCGGTTGGAACGACATCAAGCGAGGGAATCCTTGGGAGCCAAAAAAAGAATCGTAAGGTGGATTGCGATTGGGCTGGTGATAGTGGCGCTGATTGCGAGCGTTGGTCTGCTAGCCCAAGACGGGGGGACGGGCCGCTCGTTGGGATTTCCAGCGGCCGCAATCTCGTCGCTGCCATTGCTAGCAGTGGGAGTTTCGTTTCTATTGATTCAGCCGATGTTGAGGCCGCGATGGGCTGAACTAACCAAGAACATTCTGCTCGCGGCGACCTTCTTGTTGTGGGGATGCGTGCAATTGATGGTGCAAAATTCCCTTTCGAAGACGCTAGGCGACGTTGTGATTGCGCTATATGTGGTCGATCTCGCGTGGACGGTACTGGCGCGAGTGATCCCGGCAGAGAAATAGCGACTACTGTTGCCCTGACGCGGTATCGCCGGGATTGTAGAGATCGGTGTTCCAACCCGAATCGTCGCCGAAAGGCAGGCCGGTCATCACAGCGAGAATCGACGTAATTTTTCCGTTCTCGATTTTGAAAATCTCAACCACCTCTTCGCTGAAGGGACGCAAGGCGGCTGGGGTTTCGTCAACCTTTCCAAATCCTCGGACGTCAACAGATTTCACAGTGCCCGGCGTATTGAACATGAATACGCCGTAGACGATGCCGCGCTGCCGGTCGACGACCGTATAGCGGCGCGGGCTGATTGGAAAAATGTACGTGAAGAGACGGCTGCTGAGACCTTGTGCACAGCTCATCGGGCCGTTCTTCGAAAGCGGGCCAAATGAAGAAGGGCATGTCTGCGTGCCGTTCTCGACGCGGATGACGCCGTCGGCGAATGGAACGATGTCGCCACTACTTTTCTCGATGCCGTCGAAGTAGAGGTTCGTTTGCGCGATCAGATCATCGCGTGATTCGCGGTCGGATTCGGGCACGTCGTACAGAAACGTCGCGATCTTAGGCGCTACCTTCGGATCTTCGAGCCCGTCAGGACGGGTGAAGCCTGCGGCGGTTTCCTTGCGCGTGATGAGCGCCTCGACTTCACTGATCTTGCGATCGACGACACGCAAGCGAACGCAAATGAGTCCTGCCGTTCCCGCTTCATCGGTGACGCCGAGAAAACCGACCTGGCCGCGCTCGGGCTCATCGATATAGAGCTTGTAGCTGCCCCATGCTGTCAGTGTTCCCCAGAGGCCCTCGCCGAATTTCAGGTCCTGTCCGTTCTCGGTGTAGCGCGCATCCTTGGTTAGCGGAAGGCGCGAGGGATCGTGCTCGATGACGGCGGCGCGGTATTTGTCGACGAGTCCGTTGAGGCAGGCGCGATCGCAATCCTCGGCGACTTTCTCCGTTTTCTCAGCGCGCTTTGCGATTGCGGCTGGAGTGACGGCAGGTTTCGATTCCTTTGCAGTCTTCGCGGGCTGCGGCTTCTCGTCGTCCCAACCAGATTTGATTCCGTAGGGCTCTTGCGTCAGGACGGCCTGGATGAAGTGTATTTTCCCGCCTTCGATTTTGAACAGCTCGCCGATTTCGAAAGTTAGAGGGTGACGAAGCGTGGTCGGGAACGTGGCACCGTCGGTGAGGGTGACGGTTTTCAGCGTGCCGGCGTGATCGAAGAACGCGAACGCAAAGGCCAGGCCGCGCTCGCGATCAACAATGACGAAGCGGCGATCACGGATGCGCGTAACAATTTTAAAGAAGCCAGTCTTGAACTGCGCCATGCAGCCGAGGCTCATGATCGGAAAGCCCTGGCTTGGCGATGGCGTCTTGTAGATGTCCGGATTGTTGGTCGTGCGCGTGCCGTTTTCGATGCGGTTGCAATCGTCGGCGAAGGGGTACACGCCTTTGCCATTGTTGTCCTGCAAGCCCGAAAAGTACATGTTGGCAACACGCACGAGCTCTTCTCGCGACGCCCTTTTGCCTTCGGGAACTGGTGTCGACAGTTCAGGCTCGGGCCAGCGCATCGCGTCAAGACTCTTCGCCGCGGCCGCATCACGGACGACGAAATCCTCGACTTCGCTGATTTTTTGGTCTTGGATTTTCAGGCGCAGGCAGAGGATGACGGGATTGCCCCATTCCTTAACAACTCCGATAAAGCCCGTCTCGCCTGCTTCAGGCTCGGCGAAATAAAGCTTGTATGTGCCGAGTCCGTTTATGGTGCCCCAGGTTCCTTGACCGATTTTGAGAACCGCGGTGTTCTCAGTGAATTTCACGTCGTCCGTGAACTGGATCCGAGAGGGATCGCGTGCCGCGAGTGCCTCGAGATATTGGTTGACGAAATCCTCAAGGCAGGAGCGGTCGCACGCGGGCCGGTTTTGCTTGTCCGCTACCGGGCGAGCGTCAGCTTGCGGGGCAGCGAGTTGAGTTGCAAACGCTCCCAAGACTATTCCAAACCCAGCGATGAAAAAATGCCGAATCAAAGCCTTTCGCATTCTTTGCTCCCGGTGATGATCTCGGATTCCGCTCTACCAACGCCAAATCGGACAACTAAACCGTGCATCATAAGACTACTTGACGGTTTCTGCTGGGGATCCGTTGCGCCTATTCCTGGTACGTACCCTGAAGTGATCTCGCGGCCCTTCTTCGTCCTTACGGCAGGGCGAAGACGAAATAGGTGGTGCCTGCCGTGACGAATACGTATTGCTTCCCGTCGACTGCGTAAGTGACGGGGTTCGACCGAATCGATGCGCCTAGCTGAATATCCCACAGGGGCTTGCCCGTCTCGGCGTCGAGCGCAAAGAAATTGCCTTCGTCGCTGCCAGAAAAGACGACGCCTCCCGCCGTCGCGAGGGTGCCGACCCAGGAAGGAGAGTGCAGGCGAAATTCCCATTTCATTTTCCCGGTGGTCGCGTCGAGGGCACGAATCGCCCCATAGGCGTCGTCACCGCTGAGTGCACGTTCGCCGCCACCGCCTGCGGGATATTTGCCGACTTCCCATTTGGGCGCGCTTTCGACGTAGTAGGAGCCCATTTCGCGCGCGTCAACATAGAAAAGTTTCGTGAGCGGGCTGTAGGAAGGGCTGGTCCAGTTCACCGCTCCGGTGATGCTGGGATAGACGAGCGTTCCTTCGGGGCTCGGGTCGGTGTCGGGCAGGACGAGCGGCTTGCCTTCGGCGTCCAGGCCTTTGGCCCAAGTCTGCTTAACGTAAGGGATGCCAGTGATGAATTTGCCGGTTTCGCGGTTGAGCACGTAATAGAAGCCATTTCGATTGGCGAAGCCGACGAGTTTCTCTTGCTTCCCGCCGACATTAGCATCGAACAAAACGGGCGGCTCGGAAGCGTCCCAATCGTGCGTCTCGTGCGGCGAAAACTGGAAATACCATTTGATCTTACCGGTGTCGGGATCGATCGCGAGCAGCGAGCAAGTGTAAAGATTGGAGCCGGGGCGGTCTTTGCCGTTCCAGTCGGGCGCGGGATTCCCGGTGCCCCAGTAAACAAGGTTCAGCTTAGGGTCATAGGCGCCGTTGTTCCAGGTGGTGCCGCCGCCGGGAACGACGCTGCCCCATGTTTCAGAGCCGGGCTCGCCGGGTGCGGGAACGGTCCAGATTCGCCAGAGGCGTTTGCCGGTTTTCGCGTCGTAGCAGTCGAGCAGACCGCGGACTGCGGCTTCGCTGCCGCCGGTGCCGATCATCACTTTGCCATCAATGGCGAGTGGCGGACCGGTGATCGCGTAGCCCATCCTGTTATCGGCGACAACAGTGTTCCAGCGCAGTGCGCCGGTCCTTGCATCGAGGGCGACGAGATGCGCGTCGATGGTCGCAACGTAGACATTACCGTCGAGGACGGCGACGCCGCGATTCGTCTGGAACAGGCCGATCGCGACCACGTTATGCAGAACGGGCGACCAGCTCCAGAGCTTGGCGCCGTCGTGCGCGTCGATCGCGGTGACCGTGCTTGGCGGCTCGGTGACGTACATGATTCCGTCGACGACAACAGGCGAAGTTTCGACGTTGCCCGCCGGGCGCGCGGGCTGATAAACCCATGCCACTTTCAACTGGGCGACGTTTTGCGGCGTGATCTGCTTCAGGCCGGAGAAACGCTGCCCGTAATAGTTGCCGCCATAGGTGAGCCAATTTTCGGGCTCGCTATCGGAATGAATGAACCGATCGTAGGGGACATTCTGCGCCGGGGTAGTTAGCGCCGCGGTGAGGGCAAGAAGGAAAATCGGCGCGTACTTCGTCACCTTGATGACGAGTTTCATGGCGCGCCCTTCAAGCTCGCGAGATATGCCACGAGGTCGTCGAGCTGAGTGGACGAAAGCTGATCTTTGAAACTGGGCATCACGCTGTTGCCAGGAAGCTTTTCGAGCTTCTGCAACTCGAGTTTGCGGAAGGCGTGAAAATTTCCGGCCGCATCCTTGATTTCGATGGTGAAAGAGTCTTCGTTGACGCGCGTGCCCTCGTAGGTGTGGCCGTCCTTGGTTACGACGCGCACGAACAAAAATTGCGTGAACCGGCCGCGCTCCATCGCGCCCGCTTCATGCGGCAGGTCCGCACCCGGCGTCAATAGCTGGGTGCGAAGATACGTGGGACCGCGCATCGAGCCGACGCGAGAGAGTTCCGGGCCAACACCGCCGCCGACTCCGTTTACGATATGGCAAGCCGAACAGCCACTCGAGTCGTAGACAGCTTTTCCTTTTGCGGGGTCGCCTTTGGCGATTTCGGTGTCTGCGCTGCGTCCGAGAGTTTTCAAATACCCGACCACTTGGCCCAGTTCCTCAAGATTTAGGGAGCTGAATCCGTTCATACCCGTGCCGGAAATTCCCGAGCGAATGATCTCGCCAGTAGCTTCGTCGCCAAGTTGTTGGGGGACGCCTTGAAGGCTGGGACCGTCGCCGCCACCGCCATCGAGACCGTGACATTTGGAACAGGTTGCTTCGTAGAGAGTCTTACCGGCAGCGATGTCCGCGGGAGAGGTTTTGGCGACGACCGGAGGCTGGGGGCCAAACCGCTGCGGCTGGCGGCCCGGATCCGGAGCTGCGGAAACAGACCTTGCCGCGAATCCGCACACGATGAGAGACAACGCGAGTGTGCAAAACCGCCGCGGAAGAAGCAGGCTAGTCCCCATCTCCAAGTCGATCCTGCGAAATATCA
>Ga0187783_10004150_pt1 | contig 10730 bp, 9 predicted proteins | sample 1015_SJ02_MP02_2_FD_132471 | JGI IMG/M metagenome (GOLD analysis project Ga0187783, IMG submission 132471) | Tropical peat soil microbial communities from peatlands in Department of Meta, Colombia - 1015_SJ02_MP02_20_MG | ecosystem: Environmental > Terrestrial > Soil > Wetlands > Peat | place...
ATGTCGCCATGCGCCGGATCGCGCGGCGGCTCGACGGTCACCCGCGACTGATCGATGCCGGGCGGCATTATGCCTGCGGCAATCAACGCATTATTCGCGCTGCGGACGCGGGTGAGCAGCGCGGCGAAAATGTTTTTGGTGACCATGTTTCGGTGCTGTCGGCGCGCCGCGCGCCTAACGCAATTCCGGAGTTAAGTCAAAGAGCCGCCCGTGTTCGGCGAGCGCGTAGCGGTCGGTAATACCGGCGATGAAATCGGCGATGCGCCGCGCCCGCGCAGCCGCGTCGAGCCCGCCCAACCCTTCCTGCCATTCCGCCGGCAGCTCGGCGGGATGTGCGCTGTAGCGGGCGAACAGGTCGCGCACCACGCCGGCCGCCTGATCCATCACCCGCATGACGCGCGAATGACGGTACATGCGCGGATAAAGAAAGCTTTTGATGGCGCCATCCGCTTCGCCCATGCCGGGCGAAAAGCCGGCGACCGGCGCAGAAGCGCACCGCACGTCGTCGGCCGAGCGCGGTGAAAGCGCGGCCAGCCGTCGGGAGGTCTCGGCGACGAGGTCGTCGATCAAAAGTCCGATCAACCGGCGAATGAGCTCGTGCACCAACCGATGGTCGTCGAGCCCCGGATATTCGGCGCGGATGGCGCCGATGATCTTGCCCGGCAGCGGCACGGCGGCGATGTCATCGAGATGGAAAAGTTCGGCGCGCAGCCCGTCGTCGATGTCGTGGGCGTCGTAGGCGATGTCGTCGGCGACCGCGGCGACCTGCGCCTCGGCACCGGCGAAGCTCCACAGCTGCAAATCCTGCAGCCGCACATAGTCGAGGATGGTCTGCGGAATTCCGCGGTGGCGATAGCGGGCAAGCGGCGCGCCGCCGCGGTCGGTCAGCGGACCGTTGTGCTTGACCAAGCCTTCGAGCGTTTCCCAGGTCAGGTTCAGGCCGTCGAAATCGGGATAGCGGCGCTCCAGCACCGTGACGACCCGCAACGTCTGCGCGTTGTGATCGAAGCCGCCGAAGGCGGCGAGGCACTCGTCGAGCGCCCGCTCGCCGGCGTGGCCGAACGGCGGATGGCCGAGATCGTGGGCAAGCGCCAACGCCTCGGCGAGGTCTTCGTCGAGTTCGAGCCGCCGGGCCAGCGCGCGGGCGACCTGCGTCACTTCGAGCGTATGGGTTAGCCGGGTGCGGTAGTGGTCGCCTTCGTCGAACACGAAAACTTGCGTTTTGTGCTTGAGCCGGCGGAACGCGGTGGCGTGGATGATGCGGTCGCAATCGCGGCGAAAGGCGCTGCGGCTCTTGCTCGCCGGCTCGGCATGAAGTCGGCCGCGGCTCCGTTCGGGGTCGCAGGAATAAGGCGCGCGGGAGGCGGCAGATTCCATCGGCCAAAACCCTGCCCGGCCGAGATTGCGGCCGATTGACCTTGGATTTCCGCGCACTTAACTATTCCGATGTGATTGTTGCAATCGGCGATGCCAAAACGGAGCTGACATGGCGGCCAACGTCACCGTAACCGAGCGGGCGGCGCAAAAAATCGGCGAAATCTTGAGCCGGGAGCCGGCCGGTACCATGTTGCGCGTTTCCGTCGAAGGCGGCGGCTGCTCCGGGTTCCAGTACAAATTCGACACCGAAAACAGCCGCGCCGACGACGATATCGTCATCGAGAAGAGCGGCGCCACCGTGCTGATCGATCCGGTTTCGCTTGACTACATGGCCGGCTCGGAAATCGATTTCGTCGACGATTTGATCGGCTCGTCGTTCAAGGTCAATAATCCCAAGGCCACCGCGTCGTGCGGCTGCGGCACCAGCTTCGCGCTCTAGCCAGAGCATGATCCCCGAAAAGTGGACTTCCGGTTTTCGGATAAGATCGTGCTCCACTAAAATACCTCCGTGCACATCGCCACCTGGAACGTCAATTCGATCAAGCAGCGCGTCGATTCGGTGCTCGCTTGGCTTGCCGAACGCAAGCCCGACATCGTCTGCCTGCAGGAGACCAAATGCGTCGACGAGGCGTTTCCGCGGCTGGAGTTCGAGGGGCTCGGCTATAACGTCGCCGTGCACGGGCAAAAGACCTTCAACGGCGTCGCGCTGTTGTCGAAATTCCCATTCGACGAAGTCAAGAATGGCTTGCCCGGCGACGAACAGGACGATCACGCCCGCTTCATCGAAGCCGTGGTGTCCACCGCAACAGGCGCACTGCGGGTCGCCAGCCTCTATCTGCCCAACGGCAATCCGCCGGACACCGAAAAATACAGCTACAAAATCGGCTGGATGAAGCGGCTAGCCGCTTATGCGCGCCAGCGGCTGGCATTGGAGGAGCCGCTCGTCATGGCCGGCGATTACAACGTCATTCCGACCGCGGCGGACGCCAAAAATCCGCAAGCCTGGACCGGCGACGCGCTGTTTTTGCCGCGCACCCGCGACGAATTCCGCGCGCTCATCAATCTCGGACTCACCGACGCGGTGCGCGCGACCAGCGACGATGCTGGCCTGTACACGTTCTGGGACTACCAGGCCGGCGCCTGGCAGAAGAACAACGGCATCCGCATCGACCATCTGTTGCTGTCGCCGCTGGCCGCCGACCGCCTGCGCAATGCCGGCATCGATCGCCATGTGCGGACCTGGGAGAAGCCGTCCGACCACGTGCCGGTGTGGATCGATTTGGATATCGAGGCCACGGCGTGACGGTAAAACGCGGAGCAGATTCCATGGACCTTTCGATCAGAGGCGTGCCGGAGGAGCAGGTGGCGCGGCTGCGCGAGCGCGCCAAAGCGAATCGCCGGTCGCTGCGGGACGAATTGCGGGCGTTGATCGAAGCGGCCGTTGCCGCGCCAGGCCGGCTTTCGGTGGATGAGATTGCCGAGACGGTGAGCAGACTCGGACTGACGCGGCGCGATGAAGCGGTGCGACTCATCCGCAATGGCCGCGACGGATAAGGTCGCCGACGCGGCGAAGTTTCAATCCCGCCGGCCTTTGAGCCAATCTTCGAGATAGACCAGCGCCATCGCCCGCTCGTCATCGCTGGCGCGCTGGAAGGCGCTGTCATAGAGCGGTTTTGCCCAGCTTTCGTCAGGGCCGGCGCAGTCGCGGCCGAGCGTAAGCCACATCAGCCCGCGCGCGGCCTGCCGCGGCACCGCCTGGCCCTGGAACAGCATGTCGCCGAGCGCGATTTCGGCGCGGCACTGACCCTTGGTCGCGGCCAGCTGGAACCAACGCGCCGCCTGGTGCGGATCGCTCGGCCGGTCGTTGAGATAGAGCCGGCCGAGCTCGTACTGGGCGTCGGCATCGCCGAAATAGGTCGCCGCATAGCCGAACATTTGGCGGGCTCGCACCGGATCCGCCGCAATGGCCGAATCGGGAATGCCGCCGAGGTAGTAATGGCCGAGTGCCACGAAGGCATTGGCGACGAAGCGGGCCTGCGGCGTGCCCGGCGCTTCGTCCGGATGGCTATTGGCGACGGCGCTGAAATAGTTGAAGGCGCGCAGATCGTCGCGCGGTACGCCGTCGCCGTCGGCATACATACGGCCGAGCTTCCATTGCGCCACCGGCTCGCCCTGCTCGGCCGCATATTGCAGCACCGTCAAAGCGTTCGGCTTCGCCGCACCCTGCGGCGCGCGCAATCCGTCATTCGGCGAGAGCGCCGCGGTTGCCGGCGACGTGGTGCCGTCGAACGCAAAGGCCGGCTCCGGCGCAAGCCCGGGCCCCTGACTTGGACCGAACGCAAGCCACAGTCCGCCGATCAGGCTGATCACCATTCCGCCCGTTGCAATGCGAGCGACTCCACTAAATGTCCGCATAACACGCCTTCTCAGCCGCCCCGCCCGGATGGGTGAGCGCGCCGTAGCGCGCCGGCCCCACCTGTTGTGCGTATTTCCACAAATAACCGGAGGCGTATTCCTCGGCCCTCGGCTTCCATTCCTTGGCGCGCCGATCGAGTTCGCCCTTGGTCAATTCGACATCGAGCGTTCCCTTTTCGGCATCGAGCTTGATGATGTCGCCGTCGCGAATAAGCCCGATCGGACCACCGACGGCGGCTTCCGGACCGACGTGACCGACGCAAAAACCGCGCGTGGCGCCGGAGAAGCGGCCGTCGGTGATCAGCGCGACTTTGGCGCCCATGCCCTGGCCGTACAGCGCCGCCGTGGTCGACAGCATTTCACGCATGCCGGGGCCGCCTTTGGGGCCCTCGTAGCGGATCACCAGCACGTCACCTTCCTTGTATTTTTTGTTCTTGACCGCCTCGAAGCAGGCTTCCTCGCCGTCGAAGCAGCGCGCCGGGCCGTTGAATTGCAGACGCTCCATTCCGGCGACCTTCACGATCGCGCCTTCCGGCGCGAGGCTGCCCTTGAGCCCGACGACGCCGCCGGTCGGCGAAATCGGCCTATCGGCCGGACGCACCACGTCCTGATCTGCGTTCCACTTCACCGATTTGAGGTTCTCGGCGATGGTGCGGCCGGTCACGGTGAGGCAGTCGCCGTGGAGAAAGCCATGATCGAGCAGCGTCTTCATCAGCAGCGGAACACCGCCGGCCTCGAACATGTCCTTGGCGACGTAACGGCCGGACGGTTTTAGATCGGCGATATAGGGCGTCCGTTTCAGGACTTCGGCGACGTCAAACAGATCGAACTTCACGCCGCATTCGTTGGCGATCGCCGGCAGATGCAGCGCGCCATTGGTCGAGCCGCCGGTCGCCGCAACCACGGCGGCCGCATTTTCCAATGCCTTGCGGGTGACGATTTCGCGCGGACGAATATTCCGCGCGATCAGATCCATGATCATCTCGCCGGCCAGCATGCAGAACTTGTCGCGGATCTCGTACGGCGCCGGCGCCCCAGCCGAGTACGGCAAGGCAAGACCGATGGCCTCCGACACCGTCGCCATGGTGTTGGCGGTGAATTGCGCGCCGCAGGCGCCGGCCGAAGGGCAGGCGTTCTGTTCCAACGTGTCGAGATCACCATCCGACATGGCGCCGATCGAGTGCTTGCCGACCGCCTCGTAGACGTCCTGGATGGTGACGGGACGGCCTTTGAAAGTGCCGGGCAGGATCGAGCCGCCGTAAATATAGATCGACGGCACATTGAGCCGGCACATCGCCATCATCATGCCCGGTTGCGACTTGTCGCAGCCGGCGACCCCGATCAGGGCGTCATAGGAATGGCCGCGCACGGTCAATTCCACCGAGTCGGCAATGACTTCGCGCGACGGCAGCGACGCCTTCATGCCGGCATGGCCCATGGCGATGCCGTCGGTCACGGTGATGGTGCAGAATTCGCGCGGGGTGGCGCCGACGGCGGCGACCCCAAGCTTCACCGCCTGGGCCTGGCGCATCAGCGCGATATTGCAGGGCGCCGCCTCATTCCAGCAGGTGGCCACGCCGACGAAGGGCTGATGGATCTGCTCGCGCGTCAGCCCCATCGCGTAATAAAACGCGCGGTGCGGCGCCCGTTCGGGCCCTTCGGTGGCATGCCGGCTCGGCAGCCGTGATTTCAGATTAGTCTTGGCGTCCATCGCCTTCAGCGGGCCTATAACCTAAGCCCCTCGCCCCTTCTCCTCTGGTCCAACGAACGCGCCGAACCGGAGGGACTCAACACGCAACGACCGCAATCCCTCAGGACCGGCCGCGCCACTCGGTGTCGAGAAATCCTATGGCCAAAAAGCGGCGTTTGCCGTGGGTGCAGTGCGGTAGGATGAAATGTTCCACAGCTGTGGCGCGGGAGCCACAGATTCACCAGCCGCCTGACGTTAACGCGCGATTTACCAAAATGGCTCCGGCCTGCGACGATGGAGGATGCCAGGCCGTCCGCCGAAACGCCTCAGCCGCAGTTTTTTCAGCCGCAGCGTCCACGAGGTGGCGCCGGATTTGATCGGAGCCTTACTTCTGGTGGGCGGCATCGGCGGGCGGCTGGTCGAGGTGGAGGCCTATCACCACACCGAGCCGGCCGCGCACAGCTTTGGCGGGCCGACCGAGCGCAATGCGGTCATGTTCGGCCCGCCCGGGTACGCTTATGTTTACCGTTCCTACGGCATCCACTGGTGCCTGAATTTCGTCTGCGAGCCTGCCGGCTCAGCCAGTGCCGTGCTGATCCGGGCGATCGAGCCGACAGCCGACCTTGCAGTCATGCGGCGGCGGCGCGGCGTTACCGACACGCGGCTTCTCTGCTCCGGGCCGGGCCGCCTTTGCGAGGCGCTGCGCATCACCGGGGCGCATAACGGCTTGGCGCTGAACGAGCCACCGTTCACGCTCTATGCCCGCAGCGGCGCCGTCGAAATCGTCACCGGCCCGCGCATCGGCATCACCAAGGCGGCCGCACTGCCGTGGCGCTATGGCGAGAAAGGCTCGCGGTTTTTGAGCAAGCCGTTCACGCAGGAAGCCTGAAGCCCGGGTCGAAGCCTAATTCATGCCGCGCCTTGTCGATCGAGACCGTGCCGTCATCGTCGGCGATATTGTAAATGCCCCGCCCGCGCGTGACGGCGACGAGCGCTGCTTGCGCGGCAGCGTCAACGTGCAGCGGCGGCTTCCTCGCCGGCCGGTCCGTCCAGGTACCGGGGCCGTAAAGTAAGCCGTAGCGCAGCACGATCGCCTCCAAGCCCGAAGCCAGCACCTGGTTTTCCATGTCGGCCGCGGCACGGACCGTGACCAGCCGCGGGCCGTCGACCAGGTTGAGCGGATCGGTCTCGACGTAAGGCTCCTTGCCGGGCGCGTAGGCAAACGCGACGCTCTGCACGACGAAGCGCCGCGCCGCGGCGGCGCGCGACGCCGCGACCAGGTTGCGGGTGCCTTCGGTGCGGATGCGCGCGTTGCGCGGATAGGCCGCCGCAAGCTCCCTTTCGTCATTGAGAACGCGCGGCAGGTCGGTCAATTGATGGACGACGACTTCGGGCCGCGCGACGGCCGCGGCGCGCTTTAGCGCATCGGCGTCGAACACGTCGGCGACGACGGCGCGCACTCCGGCGGCTTCGAGCTCGCGGGCGGCTTGCCGCGAGCGCGTCATGCCGGTGACGTCATGGCCGTAGGCGCGAAGGAGCGGCGTCAGCCGCCGCCCGATCGCCCCCGTCGCGCCAGCGAGAAAGATCCGCATGGCATGACCTCAGGCAGCACCCTTGAGCCGCTCCAGCGCCTCGGCGATCTTGGCCTTGCGCGCTTGCGCTTCCTCGCGCTTTTTGCGCTCGCCTTCGACCACCTCTTCGGGCGCCAGCTTGAGGAAATCGGCGTTGCCGAGTTTTTGGTCGACGCGCGCGATGTCGGCATCGCACTTCGCCATTTCCTTGGCGAGGCGGGCGCGCTCGGCGTTAAGATCGATCACGCCGGCAAGCGGGAGCGCCACAGTGTCACCCCCCACGATGATTTGGATTGAACCTGGCCGCACTTTTTCGGTGAAGACACTATCCGAAATGCTCGCCAGCCTATGGAACGTGGGATCCCAGAACTCCGCTCTTTTGCGTGTCGTATCCGACGGATTTACAAATTCAATTCGAATCAGCGAGCGGACCGGAACATTCATTTCCGTACGGACCGAGCGAACGGCACTAACGAGCTCGATTAGCCAGCCCAATTCTTCATGTGCATCTGAAAAATGCGGCTGCTGACTCGGCCACGCCGCAAGAGCCAGCATGCGTTCTCGACGACCGCTTTCTGAGATACCCCAAAGCTCTTCTGTGACGAACGGCATAAACGGATGAAGGACTTTCAAAATATGATCGCGAACATAGGCAACAGTTGCCCGCGTCTCGCGAACTGCTGTGTCGCTAGGCTGAGGTGTGACAAAGATTGGCTTCGTAAGTTCCAAATACCAATCGCAATAGAAATTCCAAACAAAATGATAGATTCCATTAGCTGCGTCATTGAATCGATAGTCATTGAGCGCCAATTCGACTTTGCCAAGCGTGTCACCGAGCTGTGAAATGATCCATTGATTGATCAATACTTTCACCGAATGTGGATCAAAGTCGGCCACGGCGAAACACTCGTTCATCTCGGCAAAACGCGCCGCGTTCCACAGCTTGGTTGCGAAATTGCGATAGCCGGCGACGCGGTCGGTCGACAATTTGATGTCGCGTCCCTGCGCCGCCATGGCGCCGAGCGTGAAGCGGAGCGCGTCGGCGCCGTATTCGTCGATCATCTCCAGCGGATCGATGACGTTGCCCTTCGATTTCGACATTTTGGCGCCACTGGCGTCGCGAACCAGCGCGTGGATATAGACGTCGCGGAACGGCACCCACTGGTCAGACGGAGCGTGGGGCCGTTCCTTTTGCATAAAGTGCAGCCCCATCATCATCATGCGCGCCACCCAGAAGAAGATGATGTCGAAGCCGGTCACCAGCACGCTGGTCGGATAGAAGCGCTTGAGCTCAGGCGTCTGGTCCGGCCAGCCCAGCGTCGAAAACGGCCACAGCGCCGACGAGAACCAGGTGTCGAGCACGTCCTCGTCGCGCTTGATGTAATCGCGGGCGAAGCGGGCGCGTCGCTCGGGATCGGCGGCGATATCGTGGCCCACCTCGGCCGTGATCTCCTCAATCTCGGTGTAATGGGCGAGCGCGTCGGCGACGGCGTCGTCCTCGGTCTCGGCGACAAAGATCTTGCCGTCCGGCCCGTACCAGGCGGGAATCTGATGGCCCCACCAGATTTGCCGCGAGACGCACCACGGCTGGATGTTTTGCAGCCAGTTGAAGAACGTCGCTTGCCATTGCAGCGGCACGAGCACCGTCTTGCCCTCGCGCACCGCCGCTATCGCCGGCACAGCGAGCGTCTTGGCGTCGACGTACCATTGATCGGTGAGATAGGGCTCGATCACGGCGCCGGAGCGGTCGCCGTGCGGCACAGTGTGTACCGTGTGTTCGATTTTTTCGAGGAGACCACGCGCCTCAAGGTGCTCGACGATCCGTTTGCGCGCCGCGAAGCGATCAAGACCGTGTAACGACAATGTCTCGTCGAGCGACGACGAGGCCGGTACCGCGTGCAGGAACGCGGCATTGTCACGTAGATCAAGCTTACCCTCGACATCGAGGATGTTGACGAGCGGCAAATTACGTCGCCGTCCCACCTCGAAATCATTGAAATCGTGCGCCGGCGTGATCTTGACCGCGCCCGAGCCTTTCTCCGGATCGGCGTATTCGTCGGCGATGATCGGAATGCGGCGACCGACCAGCGGCAGGATGGCGTGCTTGCCGATCAAAGCTTTAAGCCGCTCGTTCTGCGGATGCACCGCGACCGCGACGTCGCCGAGCATGGTTTCCGGCCGCGTCGTCGCCACCACGATGAACTCGTCGCTGTGCTCGATCGGATATTTGATGTACCAGAGCTGGCCTTTGGTCTCGACCTGTTGCACTTCGAGGTCGGAGATCGCCGTCTTCAGCTTGGGATCCCAATTGACCAGCCGCTTGTCCTTGTAGACGAGGCCCTCGCGGTAGAGCGTGACGAACACCTTCATCACTGCGCGCGACAGGCCTTCGTCCATCGTGAAGCGCTCGCGCGACCAGTCGCAGGAGGCGCCGAGACGTTTGAGCTGATTGATGATGGTGCCGCCGGACTCCGCCTTCCATTCCCACACCCGCTTGATGAAGGCGTCGCGGCCGATGCTGCGGCTCGACTCCTGTCGCTCTATCAGCTGCCGCTCGACCACCGCTTGGGTGGCGATGCCGGCATGATCGGTGCCCGGCTGCCACAAGACGTCCTTGCCGCGCATGCGTTCGAAGCGGCAGAGAATGTCCTGCAAGGTGTTGTTGAGCGCATGGCCCATATGCAGTGAGCCAGTGACGTTCGGCGGCGGAATGACGATGCAATAGGGCTGCGCCTCGGCGCGCTCCGGTCGGCCGACGCGAAACGCGCCCGCGTTCTCCCAGGCTTCGTAAATGCGGGGCTCGACCGCGCCGGGATCGTATCTAGAGTCAATCATTGTCGATTCGGTTTCGCCGCATAGCGCGGTAAAAAGCCCGCGATGCCCGGGGTGTCAACGGCGGTCGTCATTGCGAGGAGTGTAAGCGACGAAGCAATCCAACTTGCCTGGATCGCTTCGCTTCGCTCGCAATGACGACATTAAACCTTGACCAGCGGCACCTTGGGCACGATGCCGCCGCGGCGCGGCGGGCTGTCGTCGCCGCCGCTGGAACCTGGCGGCTTGCGTCGCGGCGCGGCGCGGCGCTTCGTCTTGGCGCGTCGCGGCTCCGGCAGTTTTTCCGCCCGCGGCTTGACCGGACCTTCCGGATAATCGAAGCCGAGCTTGGAGTTGCCAGCCTCGTCGGTGATGACGACGACGCGGACATGGCCGCCTGCTTTCAGCCGGCCGAACAGCACCTCCTCGGCGAGCGCCTTCTTGATGTGCTCCTGGATCACCCGCGCCATCGGCCGCGCGCCCATCAGCTCGTCGTAGCCGTTGGCAATCAGCCATTTGGTTGCTTCGTCGGTCAGCTCGATGGTGACGTCGCGGTCGGCGAGCTGCGCTTCGAGCTGCAGCACGAATTTTTCGACCACCATGGCGATGATCTGGGGCGACAGATGCGAGAACGTGATGATGGCGTCGAGCCGATTGCGGAATTCCGGCGCGAACAACCGCGTGATCGCCTCCAAGTCGTCGCCCTCGCGCTTGGTGCGGGTAAAGCCGAAGGCGTGCTTGGCCATGTCAGAGGCGCCGGCATTGGTGGTCATGATCAGGATGACGTTGCGGAAGTCGACCTGCTTGCCGTTGTGGTCGGTGAGCTTGCCGTGATCCATGATCTGTAAGAGCACGTTGAACAGATC
>Ga0187783_10004152_pt1 | contig 10729 bp, 10 predicted proteins | sample 1015_SJ02_MP02_2_FD_132471 | JGI IMG/M metagenome (GOLD analysis project Ga0187783, IMG submission 132471) | Tropical peat soil microbial communities from peatlands in Department of Meta, Colombia - 1015_SJ02_MP02_20_MG | ecosystem: Environmental > Terrestrial > Soil > Wetlands > Peat | place...
CGGAAACATTCCCGGATTTCTGGTGCGCAAGGCGGAAAAACAGCACGGAACGGGTCAGAGAATCGAAGGCTTCCGCGAGAAAGGCGCACGCGTGGTGATCGTCGATGATGTTTGCACCACCGGGGCGTCTACGATTCAAGCACTTGAAGCGGCACGGGAATTCGGGTTTGAGGTTGTGGGAGTGATCTGTTTGGTAGAACGGGAAGAGGCCAACGGACGTAAGGCGGTCGAACGGGTGGCCGCCCCGGCGGAGTTTATCTCGATTTTCACCGCAAGTGATGTCAGAGCCGAGCACCTGGCCAGCCGCGAGCTGTGATGATTGGCTGGGGTGGTGGCGGGCGTCGAGCGCTCGATCATGAGCTAGACCATGGCTGGCTTGGCACAGGAGAATCAGGCTGATGTTCGATACAGGATGCTTCGCACTATGATTAAAACCCTCGAGTGGACCGATTCCGGTGTGCGCTTTATCGATCAGACGAAGCTCCCGACGGAGGAGAGCTACCTAACGTGCACGAGTTGCGAGCAGGTCGCCGGAGCAATTCGGGACATGGTCGTGCGGGGCGCGCCCGCGATCGGCGTGGCTGCCGCTATGGGCATTGCTCTCGGAGTGAAGAACTCCAGGGCTGAGGGCGTGGGCGAACTGGAGCGAGAATTCGATCGCTGCTGCGAATTGGTACGCGCAACCCGTCCCACCGCCAGCAATCTTTTTTGGGCCATCCGGCGTATGCAAGCTAAGTTCGAATCGCTGAGAGGCCGGCCCCTCCCGCGCCTGAAGCAGGCTCTGATCGAAGAAGCGCAACGCATGTATGACGAAGATATCGCGGCCAATCAGGCGATGGGTCGCTTCGGCGCAACTCTGATGCCGGCAACCGGCGGCGTGCTGACGCATTGCAATGCCGGCGCCTTAGCGACCTGCGGCTACGGGACGGCGCTCGGTGTCATCCGCGCCGCCATCGAACAGGGAAAGAAGATCCAAGTGTATGCCGACGAAACGCGGCCTTTCCTGCAGGGATCGCGACTGACCGCCTGGGAGTTGATCAAGGATGGCATCCCGACGACCATAATTTCCGACAGCATGGCGGGATCGATGATGAAACAAGGTAAAATTAGTGCAATCGTGGTCGGCGCCGATCGTATTGCCGCCAATGGAGATGTCGCCAACAAGATAGGAACCTATACGGTCGCCGTACTCGCTAAAGAGCATGGAGTTCCGTTTTACGTGGCTGCACCCTTTTCGACCATTGATATGGACACCCCCGACGGCGGCAAGATCCCGATCGAGCAGCGGAGTATGCGAGAAGTTACCCACATTGCTGGCAAAGCAATTGCCCCGGAAGGCGTCGCGGTTGAAAATCCAGCGTTTGATGTTACTCCCGCAAATTACGTGACCTGCATCGTGACCGAGCGGGGAATCGCCCGCCAGCCCTATGGCGAATCGTTGGCGAAACTTGCTGCTGCGGGACAGAATGTCGCTCTCCGAACATAGTCGATCAGCCCCATTCGAGGCTTAAGAAAAAAGGCCGACCGCCGTCGCCGGCTGGATGGAGGAGAGTCGCGGATCCGGTTTCGACAGAGCAACTCTGACTTAAGTAACTTTACACTGCCGTGACGATTATTTACTTCATAGATGTCGCTTTTCGCGAAAACTAATACGAGGAGCAACAACTTACATCCGTTTTCGGGGTTATAGGCTGATTGAGAGCATGCTATGAAATTGTTCTTTAGGCGTTCTATTTCTTTCACCGCGTTTATGACGCTTGGAATCGTGTGGGCGGGATTGTCCTCGCCGGCTCTGGCTGCTCTGGGAGGAGATGTAGCCTCTGTGGCAGCAGATCAGGCGCATATGAAGGCCAACGTCGAAGTGAAGCAGGCCGGGGGCTATGAGGTGCACGCCCTGCGGGCGCCCGGCGGCACGGTGGTGAGCGAATACGTTTCCCCCTCGGGCCGGGTGTTTGCGGTGGCCTGGCACGGTCCGTTCTTTCCCGAAATGCAACAGATTCTCGGCAGTTACTTTCAACAGTACTCGGCCGCGTTGCAGGAAAGGAAGCCTTACGGGCATCGGCCGCTCAACCTCGAGCAGCCTGGACTGGTCGTTCAGAGCGGCGGGCACATGCGGGCGTACTATGGCCGAGCTTACATTCCCGAGATGTTGCCTCAGGGTCTCAAAGTTGAAGAAATCAAGTAAACAAGCTCAACAAGCTACGGGGAGGACTTTGTGCGCAAGAAGTACTTGGTATTGATTTTGCTGGGAGGCCTGGGATTTGCCGTCGGTTGCAGCAGCGGCGGCACAACACCGGCGGGCATCCCCAGCGGCGGTAGCACCAGCGCCAATGTTCTTGCCATCGCGGTCGATGGGGGGCCAACGGCGAATCAGACCGGCGGTTTCATCTATCCGAATGGCGTATTCGCCACTGCCACCATCTGCCATCCCGGCAGCAGCTCGAACTGTGTCAACGTCGATCATTTGCTGGTGGACACCGGGTCGGTGGGTTTGAGGATCCTGCAGTCTGAAGTCTCCTCTCTCGGCCTTCCGACCGTGAACGCTAGCAATGGCTCAGCCGCTTATGATTGCACCTCCTTCGTGGATGGTTCCTATGTCTGGGGGCCGGTCGAAAGTGCGAACGTGACTTTGGCCGGGGAAAACACCGGCAATATACCGATTCAGGTCATCAGTAGCTCCCCGGCGAACATACCCACCAGTTGCTCGAATGGCGGCGTAAATGACAACACACAATCGAGCCTGGGAGCCAATGGCATTCTCGGAGTTGGGCTTGAACCTTTCGACTGCGGCGAGGCTTGCGATCCGAGCACCGCCGAGTCCAGTATCCCACCTTCGGGGGCTTATTACACGTGTTCGAACTCGGGCTGCACACCTGCGTTTGCCTCTTGCGGCGCGGAGTGCAACGATTCCAGCTCGGTCCAACAGGTCACGCACCCGGTGGTGATGTTCCCGCTCGACAACAACGGCGTGATCGTCGAGCTGCCCTCCGTTTCAGGCAGCGCGGCTACGGTGACCGGTTCCCTGGTTTTCGGCATCGGAACGGAGACCAACAACCAGTTAACGAGCACCACCAACGTGTTCACCGTGGCCTGCGACTTTTTCAATACCAGTTTTGAGGGCCAGGCCTTCAATATTGACCCGAATAGTTGCACCGGCCCGGGCAGTTTTATCGACAGCGGCTCGAATGGGCTTTTCTTTTACGACGTAAATAACGTGCTTCCGCCGTGCCCTGCCAGTCCGACGGCCGCCGCTGCCTTCTATTGCCCAAGCTCATTGATGTCTTTGTCTGCGACCGTTCAAGATCCCAATAACTCCTCAATCACTGAGGTAGTCAACTTCAGCATCAACAACGCCCAGACCCTATTGTCCTCGACCAACGCGGCTTTCAGCACACTCGGTGGTCCGGTCCTGGCTGGGCAGGGCTTTGACTGGGGATTGCCGTTCTTCTATGGGAGAAACGTGTATGTAGCCATTGACGGGCAGACTGTACCAACACCGGCCCCTTCTCCCTGGTGGGCGTTCTGAGTAGGGACGGTATTCCAGCCTGATGGTTAGGAACATTCGTTGGTCGAGACTCGGCTAGGTCGGCAAACCGATCCAGCCGGGTGTCACATGTACACCTGGATGTTCGATATCTTCGCCCAATCCAAACAAGCGCACCGCGGGCGAAGCCTGGCTTCGATATTTCGCCACCTCGGTGCCCTGGGTCTTTTCTCCCTCGCGATTGTCGATAGTTCTCCGCTGCCGACCGCCGGCGGCCCCGATATCCTGACGGCAATCCTGGCTGCGAGCCACCATAATCCCTGGTACGAGTGCGCAGCGGTTGCGACCGCAGGATCGGTCATCGGCGCATATCTCACCTTTCGGATCGGACGCAAGACGGGATGGGCGCTCTTGCACCGCAAATTTCGAGATGGCAACGTGCCAGCACTGGTAAACCTATTTCAGCAATGGGGCGCGGGGGCTCTGGCCGTCTCGACGGCCCTTCCTCTTCCGTCTCCCACCAGCGTTCTTTTTGTGGCCGCAGGTGCCTCCAACTACCCCACGAGCCGGTATCTTGCCATTGTCACAGTCTGTCGCGCGGCTCGCTATGCTGCGATCGCCGTGGTAGCAGATCACTACGGCCGCCACTTCATCCGTGCCCTCCGACATCCAATCGAGTATTGGGGCTGGCTATTGCTGCTGGCTGCAATCATTCTCGGTCTGGCCATTGCCGCGGTTTTGATCAACAAGAGATTCGGGACCGTGTCGGCGGAGAACTCCCTGGTCCGCGGGTAGAGCACCGCGCTAGTCCGCCGCCCCGGCCCCAAGATGCGCGACACGCCGGGACGCACCGCAAACGTCTCGACAAGGTCGTTGATTCCGCTCTCCTCGCGAAGAGGCATGCGAGAAAGATCTTTAAAGTTTTCAATTACTTAAAAAGATATCCACAGACACAGGCAAGATTTATCTTGACTGACATGACCGAGGTACACTAACTTAACAACGTTAAGTAAACATTGTAAAGTTAGAGATCGACGCTTATGGGAGTCAAGGAAAGACGCGAGCGGGAGAAATCGGAGACGCGGGACAAAATCCTCGATGCGGCGCGCGAGTTGTTTGTGAGCGAAGGATACGAAGGCGTCTCCATGCGCCGGGTGGCAGAGAAGATTGAGTACTCGCCGACCGCAATCTATGTGCACTTCGCGGACAAGAAAGAACTGTTCCTCGAACTCTGCCATCAGGATTACGCGCGGCTGGCGGAAGTCTTTCAGAGTTCCGTCATGTCCACGGACCCGATCGAGCGGTTGAAGCAGATTGGCATGATCTACATCGATTTTGGTCTGCGTAATCCCAATCACTACAAGTTCATGTTCATGACGTCCCATCCCGCTCATGAGATGGACGAGGAGGATCGCGAGACGCGTGGCAATCCCGAGCAAGATGCGTACGCATTTTTGAAGCGGGCGGTCGAGCAGGCGATGGACGCCGGACGTTTTCGTGAAGAACTGCGCGATGCTGAGGTGATTTCGCAGACGCTGTGGGCGTCGGTGCACGGGGTCATCTCGCTCGAGATTGCGAAGGGGTGTGACGCCTGGGTGGATTGGCGCCCGATCAAGGACCGGGTGGCGGTGATGATGGATGTGACGTTCCGGGGGTTGGAACGTTCCCCCCAGGAAGGCCAATAATCATGCCTCCTCTGGCCGAGAGGAATCTATTTCACGACAAAGTGCGGCTGACGGTCACGGTGACGGGCATTGTGTTTTCCGTGGTGCTGATCGTGGTGCAGTTGGGCCTATTTATCGGGTTCACGACCGCAACCTCGAATCTGATCGATCATTCCGGTGCGGATTTGTGGATTACCTCGAAGAACGTGCCCTACGTTGAGCAGGGTGTAGCGTTCAGCGAACGCAAGCTGAACCAGGTTCGGGCAGTTCCCGGTGTGGCGGATGCGCAGAAGGTCATCGCCCACTGGACGCAATGGAAGCGGCACGACGGCGGGCAGGAATCGGTGCAGATTGTGGGTATCAACGTCGATGATTCAATGGAAAGGCCGTGGAATTTGGTCGAAGGGCGTGTCGAGGACTTGAAGTCCCCCGATGCTGTGATTCTGGATGAACTTTATAAGCAGAAGCTCGGTGTTACCCGCGTGGGCGAGGTTTTTGAGATCGGAGGCTATCGTGCTCGTGTTGTGGGATTCACTCGCGGCATCCGCTCGTTCACGACGTCGCCCTACGTGTTCACCTCGTTCAAGAATGCGCAGGACTTTACCAGAATGCGGGAGGACCAGACGCTGTTCATCCTGGTGCGACTGGCGCCGGGAGCGAACCTCGTGGAGGTGAGGCAGGGGCTGCTTGACCATGTGAAAGATGTGGACGTGCTGACCAACGCACAGTTCAGCCATATGACAACGTTCTACTGGATGTTCACGACGGGGGCGGGCGTGGCCGTGCTGATCGCGGCGGTGCTCGGATTGGTGGTTGGATTTGTGGTGGTGGCGCAGACGATCTACGCCACCACCGTCGATCACCTTCGGGAGTACGGAACGCTGAAGGCCATGGGCGCGCCCAACCGCTACGTCTACAAGGTCATCATGAAACAAGCGGCAATCAGCGCGGTGATTGGCTACGTCCTGGGGATGATGGTCAGCGTGTTTGTTGTCCACGGCAGTGAGAAGGGTGGGGCTGCGATTCTGATGCCGACGCCGATGGCCGTAGGCATGTTCTTTCTGACGCTCGCCATGTGTGTCGGTGCGGCGCTGGTCTCGATCAATAAAGTGACGCGGCTCGATCCGGCCATGGTGTTTAAGGGATAACCTTCGGAGACAAATCATGCAGGCAGCAATCGCAGTTCGCAATCTGACCAAGAAATATGAGGAGGGAACGACGGGCACGCTGGCTCTCCGCGGCATCGATCTCGACGCGCATGCCGGGGAACTTTTGCTGCTGATGGGGCCGTCCGGAAGCGGAAAGACAACGCTGCTGTCGATCATGGGGTGCATTCTGACGGCCACTTCAGGCAGCGTGCGCGTGGACGGCAGAGAGGTGGTCGGGTTGCGGCAGAAGGAGTTGCCTGCGATTCGGCTGGAGCACATAGGTTTCGTGTTTCAGGGATTCAATCTGTTCCCGACGCTCACGGCAGGCGAGAACGTGGAATTAATGCTCGACCTCAAGGGAGTCTCGGCGGCGAAGGCCAAGAAACGGTCGCAGGATCTACTCGAGCAAGTCGGATTGGGCGGGAAGTACGCCAGCTTCCCGGCGGACTTGAGCGGCGGACAGAAGCAGCGGGTTGCCATTGCAAGGGCGCTGGCTGGAGATCCGGGGATCATTCTGGCGGATGAGCCTACGGCTGCGCTCGATTCCGAGACCGGACGCGGGGTGATGAAAATGATGAGCGATCTGGCGCACAAGCGCGATCGGGCGGTGGTGATCGTGACCCATGATGCACGCGTGCTCGGTTTTGCCGATCGCATTGTGAAGATCGAAGACGGTGCGATTGCGGCGGCAGACGATGCCGAGATGGTGCCGGCCGGACTGCTCGCAAGAGAGTTTCCCCGGGCCGCGGCCGGTTTGGTTTGATGCCGCCGTAGCGGCGCTCGAAGCTGGAGGTGCGTTGTGAGTGAAACCCTTTCGATTCAACGACTGTTGAGGAACCGGATTACCTTGGCGATGGCCGTCGGCGGGTTGCTTTTAAGCGCATCGCTGGTAGTTGCATCAAGGCATGCGCGGGAAACGGTGGCAGTGACGAGCGATCCAGCCGGCCGGCGTCCGCTGCTGATCGCAGGGCCTGGACGGGTGGAGCCGTGCTCGGAGGACATCAAGATCGGCTCCGAGCTAAGCGGGCGTCTGAAGACTGTAAATGTCGAAGAAGGAGATGCGATCCACCATGATGAGGTCTTGGCGGAGCTGGAGAATGCCGACTATCGCGCGCAGGTTGAATCGGCGCGAGCCAACGTTCTGGCCAAGGAGGCGATGTTGCGCAAGGTGATCAACGGCGCGCGGCGGCAGGAGCGCGATGAAGCCTGGTCATCCGTCAACGAAGCCAAGGCTGTGATGGAGAACGCCGAGACGGAATTTCGGCGGAGGCAGGCGTTGTTCGATGCAGCGGTGGTTTCGCGGGAAGAGCTCGATCACTATGCGCGCGAGGCCGACGTGGCCAGGGCCAAGTACGACGCTGCGGTCGAGCAGCACGCGCTGGTTGACGATCGGGCGCGCGAGGAGGATCAGTCGTTCGCCGAGGCGGATCTCGAGCTGGCCAGGGCTCAGCTGGCCGAAGCACAGGCTCGCTATGAAAAGACCTTCATTCGTTCGCCCATCGATGGAACCGTGCTGCGCAAGCATCATCGCAGTGGCGAGAGTGTTTCGAATTCTTCCACCGTTCCCGATCCGATCCTGACCATTGGGGACCGGAAGGCGCTGCGCGTGCGTGTCGATGTGGATGAGACCGACGTGAGCAAGGTGAGAGTGGGGCAAAGAGCCTACGTTACCGCGGATGCGTTTGGGCAGCAGAAATTCTGGGGGCAGGTGGTGCGTTTGGGACAGCAACTCGGGCCGAAAAATGTCCGCACCGACGAACCCACGGAAAAAGTGGACACCAAGATTTTGGAGACCCTCGTGGAGCTCGACCCGAACGTGAATCTCCCGGATGGGTTGAGGGTCGACGCCTTCATCGTGCTGGACGGCGGCGGGCTGGCGGAGAAGCCGTAACGCTCAGAAGCTTCGAGTTCGCCCATCGTAATTCTCACGGGATCGCGAGCGCTCAGGGGCACCTCTGAAAGGTAGTAGGCCTTGCAGGAGTCTACAGACCTTTCCGGATCCTGATGACCCAGATGTACTTCACGTCTTAGCCACCGCCGATTTCGACCCAGCGGCGGTGCACCAGGCTGTAGACAGGAATGTTTGCGCAGCTTATCCCGGGTGGGTCGCGGGGACCGCCAGTCCCAGTTCCTTCATCACCCTTTGCAAGTCCTTCCAGGCTTCTTTCTTCTGGCGCGGATCGCGCAGGAGAAAGGCGGGGTGATAGGTCACGGCCAGCTTGGTTCCACGGAAGTCGTACCAGCGTCCACGCAATTCGGCCATGGGTGCGTTCAGAGCTAACAGCGTTTTGGCCGCGACCGCGCCGAGTGCCACGATTACTTTCGGCCGGATCGCCGCGATTTGCCGCAGCAGAAATGGAGAACAAGTCTCGCATTCGTCCCGCTCGGGCACGCGGTTGCCAGGAGGTCGGCACTTGATGACGTTGGCGATGTACACATCCTCGCGGCCCAAGCCCATGGCTCTGATCATGTTGTTGAGCAGTTGTCCAGCGCGGCCTACGAATGGTTCTCCCTGTTGGTCTTCATCTGCCCCTGGAGCCTCGCCTACGAACATCAGGTCGGCTTTGGGGTTGCCCACGCCAAAGACGATTTGCTTGCGGCCCTGTTTGTGGAGAGGACAACGAGTGCAGGCGCCGAGATCCTCCCGAATGATCTTGAGCGCCTGGGCGGGATCACTCACCCCGGCCTCTGGCTTCGGCGCGGAGAACAGATTTTCTTCTGCGTCGGCGGCGCGAGTGCAAACGGTTGACGGCGTCACCAAGCTCGGTGCGCCCTCGGCGAGGCTTGGCTCCGAGAGAGCGGTGGTCGCCTCAATCCGACCATCGCCCACGGGATACCGATAAAAGTCGTAAATCCCCAGTTCCTTATAAAAGTCGATCCGATCAGCCAGCTGGCGGCGCAGAGAAGGATCCAGAGTTCGAGACATGTCTCCAACAGATTAGCAGCAATCGGCAAGAGGGACAGATTGCTGGCTGTGGAAGAAAATGCACGAATGCCAGCCAGTCTAGTCCTTCATCGCTGGCTTCGATTGGCGGAGGCGGACGACCTGATCGAGCACGCGGTGGGCAATCTCCCACTTGCTATTCTCGGGCACATCGATGGCCTCGTCCTCGGTGATGATCGTGACCGCATTGCGATCGGAATCAAAGCCGATTCCCTGGCGTGAAACATCGTTAACCACGATCGCATCGAGCGATTTCGAGGTTAACTTCTTGCGCGCATGTTCGCGCGCATTCTCCGTCTCAGCAGCAAAGCCGATCACAATCTGCGATCCTTTATGGCGGGCGATCTCAGCGAGAATGTCGGCCGTCGGCTCGAGCTCAAGAGTCAACGGGCCGGTGCGCTTGATTTTCTGCGGTTGAACGGTCTTGGGGCGATAATCAGCGACCGCCGCGGTCTTGATGACGATCGTTGCCTGGGGCAGCCGCTCTAACACGGCCCGGCGCATTTCCTCGGCAGATTCGACCTCCACCACCTCGGCGGCGACGGGAGCAACGAGCATGGTGGGTCCGGTGATGAGGAGCACACGCGCCCCACGACGGAGCGCGGCTTCGGCGATCGCGTATCCCATGCGGCCGCTCGAGCGGTTACTCAGATAGCGTACCGGATCGATCCTTTCGCGGGTGGGCCCGGCGGTAATCAGTACGGTTTCTCCGGTTAAGTCCGGCGTCGCTCCCAGGGCCTCGAGGGTGGCATCGACCACGGCCTGGTTCTCGGCCAGACGCCCGGGTCCGGTCATTCCACAAGCCAGATAGCCGGTCCCAGGTTCCACCACCCGTACGCCACGTTTCTTGAGAATTTCCAGATTTGCTTGCGTTGCCGGATGGTTCCACATATTGAGGTTCATTGCCGGCGCTACCACCACGGGCGCCGTGGTCGCTAGATAAAGTGTGGTGAGGAAGTCGTTGGCGATGCCCTGCGCGAATTTGCCAAGAATGTCAGCCGTGGCGGGCGCAACCAGTAACGCATCGATCGAACGTGCAACCTGAATGTGCTCGATGGCGGAATCAATATTAGCTGCTTCTTGCCCGGCGGCGAACAGGTCGGTGATGACTTTTTCCCCGGAAAGCGCGGCAAAAGTCAGAGGGCGGATGAACTCCTCGGCAGCTCTGGTCATGATCACCTGCACGCGGATACCACGCTCCTCGAGCAATCGGACGATCTCCGCTGCTTTGTAGGCCGCAATTCCGCCGCTGACGCCTAGAGCCACCTTCATAAGTTGCCGATTTCCGATTGCCGATATGCGGGAACACCTTGGGGCCGGCAAGCGGCAGTCATTACTCTTGACCTAACGCCTTATCCAGGGTATCGCTGGCCACTTCGGCCGCCGACTTCGGTGTTTCAGGAATCATCCATTTGACTTTGCCGGCCTTGATCTCATCCTGAGCGATTCGGCAGGGCTTGCGCGAAGTGGTGTCAATGACCGGTGGCGC
>Ga0187783_10004153_pt1 | contig 10728 bp, 11 predicted proteins | sample 1015_SJ02_MP02_2_FD_132471 | JGI IMG/M metagenome (GOLD analysis project Ga0187783, IMG submission 132471) | Tropical peat soil microbial communities from peatlands in Department of Meta, Colombia - 1015_SJ02_MP02_20_MG | ecosystem: Environmental > Terrestrial > Soil > Wetlands > Peat | place...
GCCTGAATAGCGAGCCAATAACGGCCCGGTCCCTGAATGGCAATCGCTGTTGTCCAGGCGATTGTCTGAATGGTATTCGCGCCCGACGTGGCTGTGCCGGCTGTCGCGGTGTTGGCAATTGGTGTTCCGGCTGAGTTGAAAAGTTCACAGATAACGGAGTTGGTTCCGACTGTAGCTCCCGCAAGGAAGTTACAGTTTGTTGTCGTCATGTCATATGGAACAAACAACTCGCCGAGATACCAAGTTCCCGACGCTGCGTATGTGGTCGAGGTTCCAAGCGACGCATAGGCGACGCTTCCAAGCGGCACTGTTTGCGGCTGTGCAAACGATCCTTGGAACGGTGAAGTAACGCCTTGTGGCAACAGCGTGAGCGGCGGATTTTTGAAATCAATACTGTTCGCCGGTTGCACACCGGCAAACGGATAGACCCATTGGAATTGCTGCGCGACGGCAAACGTCGCCGCGAGCGCGAGCGAAATCGAACCGGCAATAAGCGTCGCGGTTGCGTGTTTTTTCAGATAGCGGAACATTGTTTCAATCTCCGGGTTGCGAGTTGCGGCAGTGCTTCCCTTGCAAGGTAGCGTTTATGCCCAACCGATTTTTTGGGCGAGCATTGGCCATTTGGCACCGATAAGATAACCGATAACCAAAATGAGAACGAGGCCGAATGATATACGGATTGGCATGGCGATCCCCTTTCAGGCTTTCCGCACAAGGTCTGTGATGCGGAAAAGAATGATGTTCCACAGGATTATGATAACTAACAGCAATCCTATGAATAGGAACCACTCTCCCGCCGTCATATCAACCGAGAAAGGTTGCTTCAGCCACATACGGAGTTTTTGTCCGAACGTGGTTTGGCTTGCGCTTGGCGATGCGTAATCCACAACCATTCTCCTATCAGGTGCGGAGGGTTGCTAAGTGTGCTGTGCCCACACTCTGCACCCTCCGCGTCGCGGGCTTGCCGGCTCGCGAACGTTACTCGGCTTAGTTCGCCGGCAGCGACGATGCGCCAGCAACCGAGTTGATAACCGCGAACATTTCCCAACCGAGATTGAGCGACCAAGGCGCGTTCACGGTCGCGAAATTCAAGACAATCTGCATATTGCCATATGCAGTCGTATTGATCGGTGAAATGCGGGTTTCCAAGATGTAGGAACCAGCCGGCAAATCGTCGCCTATGCTGTTGCGGATACGCAATCCCCAAGTGAATGCGTCCACATAAACGAGATACACAAGGTTCGCGGCCTGAATGCCGATTTTGTTCAAATCGGTGCCGGCTATGCCGCCAGTGGAAAGACCTCCGTTGTCGATTTGTAGAAAAGCGGAAAGGATTGAACGGAAATTGGGATACTGGATTGGATAGTCGATATTCACCGCAGGCGCGACGCTAAAGCCGGTGTTCTGGATCAGGTAGCCGGTAGCAAGATCGAAGTAAGGCAAAATCGGTTGCCCGTTTTGTCCGAATGGAAGTTGGTCGAGGAAAATCTGCTGCACAATAACTTGCACAGCAGACAATGTGCCAAGCTGTGCTGTTGAAGATTGATAGACGCTGTTTGTTGGGTCGGCGGCATGCGCGCAAAAGAAAGACGGATTGAGTGTATAGGAAACTTGCCATGTCGCGTTAACGACTGCCGCGTAAATCGCGCCGCGCAGATCGGTGTCGCTGTAGGCGAGCGGCAATTCGTAGAACACGCGGAAGGTTTTGGAGCCGGTGCCAGCGTTGATTGTTGGTGTGGCGTTGTTCACCTGCAAATTTGATCCCATAGAAACCGGCGCATCTTGTACATAGGCCGCGCCATAAGCGAGTTGGCGGCGAAGCGATGCGAGCGCGTATAGATGCGGGCCGAAAGTTTGAATGCGATTATAGTTCGCAAGATCGGTGACAATGACTTGTGAAAGAACGTTGGCGAGGCCCCAAGGTGTGAGGTTTTGAGTTTCGGCGGCTGTCGCGGCGACGGTGCCCGTAACCTCCAGAATAATCCGCTTGTTTAAACCGATATTGCGGAGCGGAATATTTTGCTGCACACCCATTGAAATGTTGCTGTTTGTGTTTGTTATTTGTTGCATTTCGCGGGCGTTCGCCAGAATAAGCGAGCGCGCCTGCATGTTCTGTTGAGCCGTATAAGCCGGGGCGTTCATTGCCTTTGCTCCGTCCGCTATGATCCTGCCGGGTTTGGCAAGACGTTTTTGTTAAACAACAGCGACAGGGCAAGCCCGATGATATAGACCATTAAAAGGATCACAATCCAGTTCCAAGGATTGGACATAAGCGCGAAGTTGAGAGGAATGCGGTCCACAGGCTAATATCCCTCAGCGCCCGGCGCTGCGGCACCGCTTCCTGCTACACCGCCAGCCGTGACGTTGGCGGTCCCGCTATAGTGTCGGAACGCGCTACTAATAAGACCGATTAGGAAGATACCGGCAAACGCCATGAGAACGACTGTAATCCAGTTTTCCAAAGTCCATTGCAGATAAACTTTCTCAGCCATCCCGTTCCCCTATTCCCGGCGTCAAACAAGCGTGTGCCGGGGACGCAAACGACTGTCGATAAATTCGGCAATCGCATCCGCACCCGGCACAGGGGAAAGGATGGCATAGGGTTGCGGGTCCGCTTCCCTATGATGTTTGTGACTGTACCACGCGCTATGGAAGTCTGGCAAGCGCCGATCTAGCATTCCGTCCGGTGTGAACTCTCCTACTCTTTGAATGTCTTTTTTATCAAGCAAACGAAAGATGGTGAGGTAAGCCGCCTCCGTAAAAACCGATCGTGGAACATATGTTGGCCGCTGTGACGTGGTGATAACCGTAATTCGTAACGCGCGTCCCTGCGCAAGTACGTTGCGAAGCCACGCCTTGTCGGGCACCAAATATCCCTCGTCAATATAAAGTCCCGCATTGCCTCTATTCCACAACCGCTCCAGCCAATTTTCTACTTCGTCAACTTGATCGGGCCTTGGCCGCACAATAAACAAACCCGGTTGCGATGGCAAGCTTTCATGCACACCGATTTCACGAATGCGTGTGCATTGTGCAAAAATATCTTCGTGTTTGTAGTCAACAATAAATTGCGGGCGAAGATGAAACGGCGCGCGAGAAATTAAAAATGCGCCAAACGTGCTTTTCCCACTGCCGGTAGTTCCTAGAATGGCAGAATGATAGCCTTCATCTGGAAAACAAAACTGCATTTTAGTGTGGAGGGTGTTCTAACGTTCGCAACCGCGTTTCGTGATCCTTAAGAGTTTCGACGGCGTTTTTTACATTGGTGTCAACGCTGATAAAATGATTTTCAATTTTAGCGGTGCTCTCCGCGATTTTGTCAACGTAATCGACCTCGCGTGAAAGCAACCACCCACTTACCGGCAATCCTATGCCGCATCCTAACGCGATAAGAATGCGAGTTAAGACCGTGAAAGCGGCGTTTTCTGCAACTTTTGTCGTTATGCTTCTATCATCCGCCATCGTAAAAACGCGGCGGCTTTTACACCGCCGCGCTCCGCGCTTAACTCAGCCACAACACAATCAGGGAGGAAGCCTGACCACTAGAGATTATATTTTAGTTTCAGCTTTAGCAAGTTCGCTGTAGTGAGGCCCCCTGCGGCTGGCGTGTTCTCATATTCAACGTCAACAGTGATAGGACCACCGACTGAAAATTCAGCACCTGCCGCGACACAATAACGCTGAATGATTGTCCCGCCGCCAACGTTATTGAAGCAATCGGCGACTGGCGCAATATACGGCGTCATTAACGAAGTTTGCAGCGAGTTAATGATGTTTTGCAACGGACCTTGTGAAGGATTGCTAGTCGGTGTATTGAACAGACCAGCAAGAGACAATCCGACACGTCCCTCAGCGGTAAACATAACGTTCTGAGGGTTGAAATTTAGCGCGGTTCCTGACTGCCCTGTTTGCGCCAACGCGTCAAATTCTACACCGATATAAATATTGCCATTCCAGAAACGATAACCCACACTCCCGCCAAGGAAACCATTGCCGCCGCTAACAGTCGTCAATGTTGGCAGGATATTGGCGTTCTGCGTATTGGTTCCTAACACAACGCCAATGTCGAAGCCTTTGCACGATTGCGGCGTACAAGGCGACGCGGGAATAGCTGGCTGCACTATCGGCGCTTTTCCCGGCAACGGCAGATCGGCCGCGCGGGCGTCGCCTATATATAATGTATGGAACGTTGAGAGAACGGCGAAAAATCCGAGCACGCTTGCGATCTTGCTCAGATTGCCGGCGCGGGCTTGTGCCGGTGCAGTCGGTCCCTTGGCATTTTTGAGAGCCTCAACAATTTGTTGGTGACCTTTGTTTTCGTACCACGCCCATAGTCCGGCGACGACTGCTAAGCCGCCAGCAATGAACTGCTGTTGCATGGTTCCGGTGAGGCCAAGCTGCGCGGCGAACCAAACCATAACGCCGCGCGCCGCGTCGGTAAGCATGTTATAGATTATGCCGTCGAACATGATAACCCCCTATTGTTCGATTAGGAGATTACAGCTTACACCCTAAGCCTGTGGCTTGGCCGCAACAGGTGTACTATTTGTTGCGCCGGGTAACATGCTCAACGCTAAATCTTCGCACCGTTGCGAGCGTCCAATCCAATCTTTGCCGAAATATTTGAACGTAGAAAGTGAACGATAAAAACTTTCCTCTTTCAACGTAAAAGCGTAAATTAGTTTTTTAGGATCAGCGGACAGACATGCCGCTTGCGTGATTACACCATAATGTCCGTCCACAGGTACACGCACAGCCGCCTGAATAATCTTGACTGCCTCGACAACGCCAGCATTGATCCCGAAATTGAACAAACACAAATCTTCGCCGGGGCGGAGATAAACGCAATTCGGGAGCCAATATTGAGAATAATAAATATCGTCAACAATTGATATTCCCCATGAAAGATTTTTTACATTCATAGGCGGTTGACCGCGAGAAATGAGATAGGCTGTTAACTCGCGTTGCGTGATCCCGCAATTCGTCGCGCCGCCCGGATCATGTGGATTGTCTGAATAGCCGCCTTCCTCTTGCTTAATGAATGGCATACAGGCGAGAAAACGCGCCCCATATTTCCCCGGAGCCGGGTTCAAGTTTTCGTTTGTCAGGTTTTGGTTCAAGTTTTGGTTCAAATAATCCTGCAAATTATCGGTCAATGTTTCCTCCCGAACATAGGGTCATCTTCCGGGAACACAATTCTTCCAACTCCCGGAATTTCTCCGGTGCGGATTTCTACCGGCACAGGTCCGGGCTTTGGTTGCGGCGCCGGCTTATTGCCGTTGACCTGTGAGAAATCCGGTGCGGGCGGCATGGGCGCGGACGTTGCCGGCATTCCCTCAATAATCGGCTTGGCGCGAACAATGCCGCGTTCGCGTGCCTTGCGCGATCTATAAGTGATTATTCGCGTGCCGTAGGTAACAGCGACCACGCTACCAAGATTGACAATCGCGGCAACACGTTTGTCTAAATTCATGACCGGATAAAATTGCGCGACGCGATCATAAGCCTTAGCTAATTCCTTAGCTTCGGCCTCAGATAATTCCAATTCCTCAATTCCTGTAGCAAATCGTAACGTGGTATGAATACCAAGCAATAACGCTTCAATACCGTTTAGATTATCCTCCCCCTGCTTGGGGCTGTTCTTTGAGCCGGGGGGCCGTCCCCTCCCCCGCTTGGCGGGGCCGGCTGTGGAGAAGGTTCCGGTGTCGGTTCCGGTGTCGGTTCCGATGGCGTCGGTGTAGGCCCCGGCTGCGGCGAGGGGGTCGGTGACGGTTGCGGCGTCGGCGGCTGCGGTTGTGGCGTCGGTTGCGGTTGCGGTTGCGGTTGCGGTTGCGGTTGTGGTGTCGGGGTTCCGGTGTGTAAAGCCGCGTTCTCAGGCTCGCCACTTCCTGATTGACTTCCGCCAATTGCTCGCGGAGTTGACTTCGCTCGCCGTCCCATGCGTCGCGGCCTTCCTCTAAATCGCCTATCCGCTGTGTCAATGTAGCAAAATCACCGCGTAATGTCTCTAGCAATTCACGCAATTCTTTGGTGTTGTCCGGCGCGTTTTCCAGACGGTCGGCAATATTATCTATTGCCGCTTTTATTTGATCGCCTGCCGCGCTCATTTTGAAAAAATCCTCCGCAAAACATCATAGAGAATGTCAACACGCATTTCCAAAGCGCGCAAATCTTGCGCTATTCGCGCCGGATCAGGGCAGAAATCATTTTCAGGTTGCACGGTTTTAAACGGCATACCTGAAAGAATTTCCGCCGCATTAGTGATCGCGCTACTTATTTCCTCCGGCGAATTTGCGGAGAAAGTCACCGAGCGTAGGATGACTGTCCAATGCCTTCGTAATAGAGTCGTGGTCAGCCGCCGGTTTTTCCTCCAATGCTTTCAGCCTCGCCTCGAATGTCGTGAATATTTCCCGCAATTCCGGTGGAAGGTGCGACAGGTCCATTGTCTTTCCTTTCGTTCAAGATTTCGTCTAGCTTTGTTTCGATGCGTTTGGTGCGGTCGTTAAATTCCGCGACTAGCATCGTAAATTGTTCGATGGTTTTTTGTAGTTCCGGCGCGGCACGCTTGACCAATTCGCCAAGCATCATCTGTACACCCTTATTCTCTAGCAAATTCTCGAACATAGCAAGCCCCTTTCATTGATTAGGATAGTCACCTATTAGCATATGTCCAAGTGAAACCATAATTGACAAAGCCTGTTGCTGCTGTCGTGATCTTAATCTGCCAAGTTTGCGTTGCATCTAATTTGACGTTACAATTTGATAATTGAATAAGTGGTGTTCCTTCTGGCGAATTAGCGCTATTAGCTTCCCATTGAAAAGGTCCAAGAACAACAAGACCGCCAGCAGTTTGTAAGAGATTAAAAAAAGGATTTGCGCCGGCCGCTGAAACAGCCGGAGCCGCAAAAATGCTTGTCAAATATATAAAACCATTTGCATAAGGCGATCCAAATAAATTATTAACGACTACGCCTAATGCCGCCGTACTAAAATTTCCGCTCGAAATCTGATCTCCCATTGCCGCAATACCAAAACCGGAATTGGTAATCGGCTGTGAAATTGTACCTAACGTTGCTGTGAAAGTTGCTGTTTGTAAACTAGGAATGCCAGTGCTTAACCAATTTCCTCCTGCGCCGGCCGGATTACCATAAACCGGACTAACTGATCCTACCAAAGCCCAATAAAATGTATTTGTTGGAGGAACGCCCGCACTTGCTGCTTTATTTATCGCCTGATAAATATTGTTTCCATAATCCACTTGTGAACCGACATTATAAATTACGCTTGAACTCCAGAAAGGCGCGCCAGTATTGATTGAATATATACCGCTATTCCAAATCCAAATATATCCTTGATAAGTAAATGCGTTGCCGTTTGAATATGTCGCACCCGGATTAAAATTTGGAAATGCAGTTTGACCGCCTGTCGGCGTGATAATAGGCTGTCCGGTGTATCCTGTTCCAGGATTTGTTAAGGTAACACTTGTAAATTGCCCATATTGATTAAGTACGCCTTGCGCGGCCGCGCCGGAACCGCCGCCTCCGGAAATCGTTAAATTTCCGTTATTATAACATGATCCCTCTACCAGTGGAGTAATTGCTAATAATCCGCCAGTGCTGCCCGGTAAAAATGGTGTGGCTAGGCGCTGTTCGACAACAAATTGTTGTGCTATATCCGTATAGGGTGCCGTAGCAACGTTACTTACATAAATATAAGTGGTTGTTAGATTAGTATTGGTCAATCCTAAAATCGCGACAACAAATGATTGCACATTGCTTAATACCGGATACCAGCCGCTAGAAAATGGCTCGGCTGTGATGGTATAATTATTATCGTTAAATTGAACGTAAACCGGAACGGCACCATTGATATTATCAATATAGATAGAACGAATTTGGTCTAGTGTTTTTGATTGTCCGGTGTTTTGTATATTTAAAGGAACAACAATATTCGGTAAATTTGCGCCGCCACCATACGCTTGCCAATTAAACGAAAGCGGAACAACTCGCGCCGATTGATTGCCAACTTTTACTGGCTGCGAAAAAATCGTGCCTTGATAGCTCGCCGTGGGTAAACCAGCAAACGAAATTCCCATGATCTAAAAATCACGATGCCCACGCGAAGAACGATTTGGGTGTGTTCGACAAAACAAGGTTGACCGGAACGCCTCCCGCCGTCGCTGTTGTCGTCGCGTTCAATGCTACCGGCCCGGAATGAATAACAGGATAAATGCCTTGTGTATTTCCAAGCACTTCAATGGTAAACGTGAATGCCGAAACAAATTGCAACGTTAAAGCATTTCCGTTATTGGAATTGTCGATAAAGATAGATTGAAAACCATCAATCGCGCCAGAACGTATATGCTCGCCAAAATCTTTCGTGAGTGTTAGCGAGCCGCCGCCAGCGGCTTGGAAATTAAACGACCACGGCAATTCACGATTACCGATTTTTGGAAACGCGCCTTGTATCGTTTTGTATGCGGTTGTCGCTGGCATTGAAACGTCTTTCTTTTAGCGGTGCTGTTGCGCGTATCCTACGCCGCATGAAATATTGTTCGCCCGTTTTATAGAATGTCGGCGCAACCGAAATCCATTCAATAATTTTGCCATCGAGGATTTCAAGATACCGCTGCCAAGTTTTCTCATTCGCAATTCGCCAATCATCCGCAGTAGGTTCCGCGTCGAACGGTTTACGCTGCCAATGTTCTAAATCGGTCGGGCGAATACGGAGGTCCGCACCCTTGGAGCGTACCTTAAGCCTCCCCTCCTGTCCATTGTCTTTGCCAGCGATCTTGCAACAGTAAGTCTTTTTGCCAGCAATAATCACGCTATCAAAAGTTTCTTCCAAATCCCATGCGCCTAATTTTGTCGGTGACAATTCTAGTCCCGATAAATCACGGCAAATAAGACTATCAGTGTCGCAATAAATAGGATCAATAGCGTGCTGCGTAGCATCAAGTAAAATGGCGCGAGCGGCCCCGGTGATGCTTGCTCCGGTGCCCACGTTATTGAACCGACTGCCGGGCGATGGTCTTGCCCATACATCAAAGGTTTCGGTTCGCTCGACCGGGAAACTATATTCATGTCGCATTTCATCGTCGGCACCCTCCAAAAATTCAAACCATTCTTTATCAGGTTTGATGTTGTGATCGGTATAGCAAAATTCTTTGTATTTGCGCGGGTTTTGTGCAGTCTTGCCGTAGGCATTATTCATGAGATATTTAAGAAAGATGTTTTCCTTTTTAATTTCTTCGTAATCAGTCGAACCAACAGGAAACGTTTTTAACAAGCGTTTAGTTTCCTCTCGGCGATCATACATCGGCACAATGAATGACGAAAAATCTGAACGATCCATGTTATCGACAACCCAATTTATTTGAACGTTCTCTATCAGCTTGTGTTTCAAGGCTACTTGATATTCCCAAATAGTCGTATAAAATCTACCCTCATGGTTATCACAACAGACTTCCCCGGTTTCCAATCGGTGAAAAAACGCACCATAACTGCGGCAATTCAAATCTATAAAAATCGTGTTCTCATTTGGCGATCCCCGGTGCCAAACATAGCTTGTAGAAATCGGATGCTTTTTGGTCGCCATAACATAGGGATACATGGAATTAACGTCATAGAGTTTATAAGATTTCTCCCAGCTTCTAGCCTCAAACTCCCCCATGCCGGCAATGCACTCAACACGACCGCCCAAAAAATAAGTACGCAAAGCGGTGTCCATACTTTCTTTTATGGGAGCGATCTTATAGTGTTTTTTCAACTCTGCGAATGCTGCTTGTCCTATAGAAATTTTGAGGCCAAATTCCTTAGTGAAACGCTTAATGAAATCGAACAGATATATACAATCAGAATGGAGGTAGGCTAGGATTTCGTCACGAAATTTTTGCCGATTGCTTCGAACCATTTTGCGATAATCAAAACGCTCCTTTTTCCATGCGGCGAGTTTTTCAGGTAGTATGTGCAAACTATCGCGCAATTCGTGCTTGCCAATTTTGGCAGACATAATGGCTCTCCCTTTAAATCGAACCGTGCCGCGCAATTTGTGCACGAAAAACATGAAATCGAATTTCCCGCCGTTGTGGGCATAGATGATATAACTATTTGGCAAGTTTTCGATCGCGCACAAAAGTTTTTCAACGAGGGTTTCATAATCTTCCTCCCATATCACGATAGACCCGAATTGGTCCGAATATAACTCCGCACAAAATGGCAAAATTCGCTCGCTGCCATCGCTGAAAGGATCAGTTTCTAAATCCAACACCGCGAGACATTCTAAACGCTTTTCCCTCTTGCGTTGTTTATATCGCCGCTTCTTTTCCTTGCGCGTTTGCGCCCTACCGGAGAATTTCGGCCCTAGCTTCACTTCGGGGAAGCCGGGCACCGCTATTTGATCCATGATTATTACCGCTTTTTACGGCGCGGTTTTTTATTACGCTTAAGCCTCCTTACTGCATCTGCATACTCACGTTGCACGCGCCGTTGCGTCGGCGATCCTTCCTTGAATTTCTCAACCTCAATATAATCTTCTATGTCCTCAAAACTAATTTCATATTGTTCCAAATAAAATAGAATTTCGTCAAAGCTGGCGAACGTCTTGCGCTTAAGCTGACCAAGCCCGCGTTTGCGGCGTGGTAGCGTATAATAAACGCGCTCGCCCGGTTTAGGAGGCGTGAATTTGTCGCCAATAGTTTTTTCTACACGCTGCCCATATACATTGCGA
>Ga0187783_10004154_pt1 | contig 10726 bp, 7 predicted proteins | sample 1015_SJ02_MP02_2_FD_132471 | JGI IMG/M metagenome (GOLD analysis project Ga0187783, IMG submission 132471) | Tropical peat soil microbial communities from peatlands in Department of Meta, Colombia - 1015_SJ02_MP02_20_MG | ecosystem: Environmental > Terrestrial > Soil > Wetlands > Peat | place...
GCGAGCGCTGCTCGGGCTTGTCGCCGCGCTGGTGAGCGAGGAGCTCGTGATCGACGCGGGCGCCGATCGTCTGCAGACGCGCGACCGCCTGTTGGCGCTGCCGGGGATCGGCCCATGGACGGCCGAATACATCGCGATGCGCGCGCTGCGCGACCCTGACGCCTTCCTGCCCAGCGACCTCGGCGTGCGCCACGCGCTCGAGCAGCTCGGGCACGGTGGCGAGCCCGCGAGCGCCACGACGCTCGCCGAGCGCTGGCGCCCGTATCGCGCGTACGCCGTGCAACATCTGTGGGCATCGCTGCCCGGAGTGCGCGCCAAGCGCGGTGTGGGCGCTGGTCGCGGCCCTCGCGCCGTTCGCGACCCCGGCCAGCTCGCCGCGTGAGACACCCCGATCGCTGACCGCGCCAGTTCACCCATACAGGAGGCTCACCGTATGACGACGCACGCTGACAAGGCCGCCGGTTTCCTCGAGCTCCACCACGAGGACCGCCCACTGCTACTGGCCAACGCCTGGGACGTTGGCTCAGCGAAGCTGCTTGCCTCTCTCGGCTATCACGCTCTCGCCACCACCAGTAGCGGCTTCGCCGCGAGCCTCGGGCGTCTCGACTACGCGGTCACCCGTGCGGAGTCGCTCGCCCACGCAGCCGGGCTTGTGGCCGCTACCGATGTACCCGTGTCGGCAGACCTCGAGGATTGCTTCGCTACGGACAGTGCTGGCGTCGCAGAGACCGTGCGCCTCGCGCTCGACACCGGCCTCGCCGGGTGCTCGATCGAGGACTGGAACCCACGCGAGCAACGGCTTTATGAGGTCGGTGAGGCGACGGAGCGCGTCGCCGCGGCGGCCGAGGCGGCGCACGCGGGTGAAGTGCATCTCGTGCTGACCGCGCGCGCCGAGAACCACCTGCGCGGCAACCCTGACGTGAACGACACGATCGCGCGCCTGCAGGCCTATCAGGAGGCGGGCGCTGACGTACTGTACGCGCCTGCACTCGAGCGCCCCGAGGACCTGCGCGAGCTGCTCGCGGCGGTGGACCGCCCCATCAACGTGCTCGCGCGGCGGGGGACGCCGCCCGTGGCGGAGCTGGCTGGGCTGGGCGTAAAGCGCATCTCGGTCGGCGGCGGTTTCGCGTTCGCCGCATACGGCGCTGCCGTGCGGGTCGCGAGCGAGCTGATGAGCGACGGCACGTATGGCTTCACCGACCTCTCGACCGCCGGTGCGACGGCCGCGCGCGCGGCGTTCGCCGTCTGAGGACGGTTGGCAGTCACGTCGGTTGGTTGCGGACGCGAAAGCGGGAGTCTGCAGACCGTCGGAGCGCCGCGCTATCTCGCCGCGGCCTCCGGCGGCCTGGTCGTGAGGGTGGCCGGCTTACGGTCGTCTGTCGCTTTCCGCGACAAGAACGGCCGCGCGAGCTGGGCGAGATAGCCGATGGGATAGTCGCCGCTGCGATCGCGGCGAAAGCGGGCGGGCTTGGCTGGCCGGGGGCGCCGCAGCTGGCGGGCGACCTGGCGCTCGTCTGAGAGGGGGGTCATGGCGTTCCCTTCGTGGGGGATCGGGGGAGGCGGGTGAGTCTCGCGGGCCAGCCTAAGCGGGCCCTATGCGCACTCTAAGAAGTCCGCAGCCGCGCGATTGGCGGCGGCGCGCGTGGCCGGGTGTGGCCAGGCGTCGGCGCGGCGCGGGTCGGCCAGACGTAAAGTCCCGTCGCGCCGCGGCCGATAGGGATACGTGTCCGTGTCGCGGAGCCTTGACGTGAACAGGGGGCTTACCAGCGCCGATGAGATCGCGGCGGCGACGCTCGACGTGCTGCCCTCGGCGCTCATCCTCGTGTTCGACCGTGAGCTGCGCTTCGTGCTCGCCGCCGGCAAGGCGCTCGAGCGCCAGAGTGCGTCCTCGGCGTTTCGCGAGGGCAAGCTCGTCGGCGACGCGTTCCCGGCGAGCGTGTGGAGCGTGATGGAGCCGCTGTGCCGCTCCGCGCTGGCGGGCGAGACGCGCTCGCGCGAGGTCTGGACTGAGGGGCGCGAGCACCGCCTGATGATCGACGTCGGCCCGCTGCGGCCTGACGGCGCCGGCGGGGCCGGCGCGGGAGATGAGGCCGGCGAGGTCCCGAGCGCGATGGGCGGCGTGGCGGTCGTGCTCGACGTCACGGCCGCGATGCGCGGCGAGGAGGGGAGCGCGCACTCGCACGACCACTTCGAGCAGGTGTTCGAGCGCGCGCCGATCGGCACCGGGCTGCTCGACCTCGACGGACGCTGGATGCTCGTCAACCACGCCCTGTGCGAGATCACCGGCTACACCGTCGACGAGCTGACCACGATGCGCTTCGACGACATCACCCATCCCGACGATGTGCAGCGCGACGGCGCTCAGCGCGAGGGCTTGCTGGCGGGACGGATCGCCGCCTATCAGGTCGAGAAGCGCTACTTCGACGCCTCGGGGGGCGTGATGTCTGCGATGGTCTCGGTATCGCTCGTGCGCGACGGCGATGGCGAGCCGCTGCACTACATCGCCCAGCTCCAGGACATCTCCGAGCGCAAGCGCTTGGAGGAGCACCTTCGCCACCTGGCCGACCACGACCCGCTCACGGGTCTGCGCAACCGCCGGCTGTTCGAGCACGACCTGCGTCTGCAGGCCGCGCGCTCGCGTCGCTACGGCGAGATCGCGGCGCTGATGGTGATCGACCTCGACGACTTCAAGCACGTCAACGACGGCTACGGCCACAAGGCCGGGGACGACATGCTCGTCGCCGTCGCCAGGGCGCTCACCCGGCGCCTGCGCGAGACCGACCTGGTCGCGCGCCTCGGGGGCGACGAGTTCGCCGTGCTGCTGCCCCACATCGACAGGCAGGGAGTGCAGACCGTGGCCGACGGCCTCGCGCGCGTGATCGCCACGTGCGCTGTGGACGTCGGCGACACCGTGCTCCACCCGGCAGCCTCGATCGGGTCCGTGATCGTCGACGCCGCACTCCCGGGCGCCGAGCAGGCAATGGTCGACGCCGACCAGGCCATGTACGAGGTCAAGCGCGCCAAGCGTGCTGGCACCGGCGCCGCCTGATACGCAGCGCACCCCGACTCGTCCGGCGTACACCCTTCGCCTGGCTCATCTAGGCTCAAACACGTGGACGCAGGAGAGCGGCTGGCCGTGATCGACCTCGGCTCGAGCTCGTTTCGGCTCGTCGTGTTCACGGCGGGACAGCGCTGGTGGAAGCGCACCGACGAGATCTACCAGCCGGTGCGTATCGGTGAGGGCCTGGAGCAAACCGGCAGCCTCGGCGAGGCGCCGATGCGCAGGGCGCTCGAGACGCTCGACGTGTTCGCGCATTTCTGCAAGGCGAGCGGTCTCGGCTGGAGCGCGATCGACGCCGTGGCCACGAGCGCGATCCGCGACGCCGACAACGCCGACGAGTTCCTGGCGCGGGCGCGCGAGCAGTCGGCGCTGCCGATCCGGGTGCTCAGCCGCGAGGAGGAGGCCGGCTACGCCTACCTCGCGGCCGCCAACTCGACGACGATCGAGAACGGCTGCGTGCTCGATCTCGGCGGCGGCTCGCTGCAGCTCGTGAAGGTGGGAGGGCGCCGCGCGCTGCAGACGGGCTCGTGGCGGCTCGGCACCGTGCGCATGACCGAGCGCTTCCTGTCCGGCAAGGGTCCTGCCAAGCCCGCCCGCCTCGACGCGCTGCGCGGGCACGTCGCCGGAGCCCTGTTGGAGTCGAGCTGGCTCGGCAACCGCGGCGGCGCCGGCGCGCGGGGACGGCTCGTGGGGCTCGGCGGGACCGTGCGCAACCTGGCGGCGGCCGCCCAGCGCGCCGCCGAGCTGCCATCGAACGGCGTGCAGGGAATGGTCATCGGTGCCGACGCGCTGGGCGCGCTGATCGCGCGGCTGGCCGCGCTGCCGGCCTCCGAGCGCGCGAGCGTGCCGGGCATCAAGCCCGCGCGCGCCGACCTGATCCTCGCGGGCGCGCTCGTGCTCGAGGGCGTGCTCGTGGCGGGCGGCTTCGACGGGCTAGAGGTCACCGAGGCCGGGCTGCGCGAGGGGGTGTTCTTCGAGCGCCTGCTCGACGATCGCTCGCCGCCGCTGTTCGACGACGTGCGCCGCTGCAGCGTGCTCAACCTCGCCGCGCGCTACGAGGTCGACGTCGCCCACATCGAGCACGTCGCGGCGCTCGCGCTCGGCATGTTCGACGAGCTCGCGCGCCTGGGTCTGCACGACGGCGACCCGCGCGAGCGCGAGCTGCTGTGGGCCGCGTGCATGCTCCACGACATCGGCATGTCGGTCGACTACGACGATCACCACAAGCACACGCGCTACCTCGTCCTCAACGGTGGTCTGCCGGGCTTCTCGCCGGTCGAGGTCGCGATCATCGCCCAGGCGGCGCGCTACCACCGCAAGGGCATGCCCGATCCCGGACCGCTGCGCGCGCTCTTTCGCACCGGCGACGCCGAGCGACTGGACCGCTGCGCGGTGCTGGTGCGCCTGGCCGAGGACCTCGAGCGCTCGCGCGACCAGCTCGTGCGCGGTACGCGCGTGGCGCTGTGCAACGGCGAGGTCCAGCTACACGTGCTCGCCGAGGGCGAGTCCGCGGCGGTCCCGCGCTGGGCGGCCGGCCGCGAGTCGGAGCTGTTCGCGCGCGCCTTCCACCGCGGGCTGTCGGTGGCCGCCTGAGGCGACCGCCGCCGGCGCTCCGTGCCGCGCGCGCCGCCATCTAGGCCCGATCGCGGGCTCGGGGCGTGGAATCAATCATCTAGGAGGCGGCCAGCTCACGCGCACGCCCGGCGCAGTCGAACAGCGTGAGGCCGTCGAGATACATCGGCGGTGATCCCTGCCAGGAGGTGGGCGGCAGCTCGCGGCAGCCGCGCAGCACGGCGAGCGTCGCGGCATTGCCCCCGCGCGTGGCGAACTCGCCGCCGAGGATCACGTAGCGGGCGTGGCGTTCGGCCACCATGCGCGCGAGCTCGCGCGCGCTCACGGCCGGGTCGGTGCCGCTGTAGCCGGCGAGCGCCGCCGCGTCGTGTCCCATGAGGATGAACGGCGAGGCGGTGTTGGACGCAACGGCGAGCAGTTCGTAGGGCTGGGTCGGTTCGTGCGTTTCGATGTAGCGCTGCAGCAGCCGGTCGCGGGCTTCGTCGACGGGGCCGATCCCGAGCAGCCCGCTGCCGGTAGCCGCTTTGGGCCCGGCGGCGGGGAACGTGCCCTCGACCGGTGCAAGCCAGGTCGTCGTGGCGTAGGCGGTCGGCGCGACGAGCACGAGCGCGAACGCGGCCGCCAGCACGCCGCGCGCCACGCGGCGCAGCGACAGCAGCGCGCACGCCGCCACGGCGGCGCCCGCGATCAGCACGGGGACGAGCCAGAGCAGGTACTGCTCGCGGCGCAGGAGCACGGCCTGTGCCGCCACCGTGGCGGCGATCGCAAGCGGCGCGAGCACGCGACGCCAGTCGCGCAGCGGTCCGCGTGCGAGCTTGGCGAACGAGACCACGCCCGTGCCGCACATCGCCGCCAGGCCGGGGCCGAGCGCGGCCACGTAGTAGGGGTGCACGATCCCCTTGGACAGGCTGAGGACAGCGGCCTCGACCAGGAACCAGCCCCCGAGCACGAGCAGCGCCGCGAGCCGCGGGTCGCGCCGGTCACGCCCGGCGCCGAGCGTCACGAGCGCGGTCGCGAGCAGCCCGAGCAGGGCGAACGGGAGCATCCACGCACCCTGGTCGCCGAGTCCCGTGCCGAACAGGCGCAGCGGCCCGACCGGCCCCCCGAAGGCGATCGGGTCGCGTTCGCGCCCGTCGGGCAGGAAGCGCGACGGCTGGGGCGCCGTGTGAGCCTGCGTGGCCGGGCGCGTCGGAGCGGGGTGGGCGCGCGAGGGGGGTGCCGGCGCTCGCCGCGCGCGCGGCGCCGGCGGCTGCGTGTGCACGATCGCGCCCGACCCGACGGGGATCTGGCCGGGGCCGCCGACCTCGCCTTCGACGCGCCCGAGGCCGTTGTAGTCGAACGTGAGCCCGAGCTCGGTGTTGTTCGTGGAGCCGCCAACGTAGGGGCGCTCGGAGGCGGGCGTGGCTTCGACGAACGCGATCCACGCAAACGAGATCACGAGCATCAGCACGCCGGCCACGGCCAGCTGGGCGAGGCGGCGCGACGCCGCGCCGGGGGCGCAGAGCGCGTAGGCGACGACGATCCCGGGCACGACGAGATAGGCCGCGAGCGTCTTGGCGTTGAACGCCAGGCCGACGAGCACCGCGCACCACAGCAGCGCGCGCCAGCGTCCGCTCGCGCAGGCACGCAGCGCGGCGTCGGCGGCGAGCGTCATCAGCAGGATGAGCAGGGGGTCGACGCCGTTGACGCGCGACACGGCGACGAACGACGGGAACACGGCGAGGGCGAGCGCACCGGACAGGCCCGCGAGCGCGCCGAAGCTGCGCGTGAGCGCCAGGTAGAGCACCAACACCGCGAGCACGCCCATGATCGCCTCGGGCAGCAGCAGGGGCAGCGGCGCGAAGCCGAACAGCTTGGCGCTCGCCGCCTGCACCCAGAGCGCGAGCGGCGGCTTGTCGATCGTGATCAGCCCCGCCGGGTCGAAGGAGACGAACAGGAAGTTGTGCCAGGAGCGCAGCATCGAGCGCACCCCGGCCGAGTAGAAGATGTTGCCGTAGGCGTTCTGCGACAGGCGCACGACGTTGAGCACGGCCGAGAGGGCGAGGATCGCGAGCAGCGCGAGGTGGCGCGGGGCGGGCCGGGGCAAGCGCGTGCAAGCCGGCGTGCGGGGCGCGGGCATGTGCAAGCCGGGCCCTTCGCGGCCGCCGGCCCCTTCGCCGCCGCGGGGCGGCGCGGATCCGCCCCCGGGTGCCGGCGATGGCTGCAGCGGCGGGCGCGGCGGCGCGCTCGCGCGCGTCGCCGCGTCACCTGGGCCGGGCGGTGTGGGTGTGGGGTCGGCGGTGGGTCGCGGCGGGATCATCGTCGGGGTGTGCACCCGCGATGCGGGCGCGGGTGTGCTCGAGCGCGTCGCTCGCGTCGGCTGGGCGTCCTCCGAGGCCGTGCAGCTCAGAGCGCCTCCAGCAGCCTGTCGAGGTCGTCCTCGCTGTTCCAGCCTCCGACCGATGCCCGCAGCCACGGCCGTCCCGGAATGTTACGCACGATCACGGCGCGCTCGGCCAGTCGCAAGCGCTCGCCCTCCGGGTCGGGGCTCTGAAACGACACGAGCGTTGTGTCGTCGCGCGGCGCCGGCTCGCGCCCGCGCCGGGCGAGCTCGCCGGCCAGGCGCGCGGCCAGGTCGCGCGCGCGAGCCTGGACGGCGCCCAGACCCGCCGCCTGGAGCACCCCGACGGCGGCTCGCGCGCAAGCGAGCGTCTCTGAGCTCAGCGCCATCGCGTCGAAGCGGCGTGCGTCGTCGTGGGGCCGCGCGGCGAGGCCCTCGTTGGGGTCGGCGAGGTCGAGGTAGCCGCGGCGCGTGACGCGCAGGCGCGCGCGCAGCTGGGGGCTCACGTAGAGCATGCCCGAGCCGTTGGGACCGCACAGCCACTTCTGCCCGGCGCCCGCGTAGGCGTCGCAGCGCAGCGTGCCCACGTCGACCGGGATCGCGCCCACCCCCTGGGCGCCGTCGAGCACGACGGGCACGTCGAGCTCAGACAGCTCGGCCGGCGCGAGCAGGCCGCTCACCCAGCTTACGTGCGAGCAGGCCACGAGGCGCGTGCGCGGACCGACCGCCTCGGTGATCTGCGGGAGCGGAGCCATGCGCACGCTCACCCCGCGCAGCTCGCGCGCGGCGCCGAGCGCGCCGAGCAGGCCCGGGTGCTCCTCGTCGCTGGTGAGGATCTCATCGCCCGCTTGAAGCTCGAGGCCGTCGAGCACCTGCGCCAGGCCTTCGCTCGTGCACGTCGTGAGCGCCAGGTCGGCGGTGTCGCAGTGCAGCAGCGAGGCGTACGCCTCGCGGAGCTCGGACGCGAGCTCGCTTTTGCGGTCGAAGGAGGCGTGTGTGCGCCCCTGCTCCAGCTCCTGGCGCAGCTCGCGCTCGGCGGCGCGCGCTGCGGCCTGCGGCAGCGGCCCGTTGGTTCCCGTGTTGAAGTAGGCCAGGCGCTCGAGTGCCGGGAACTCGCCGCGCAGCGATGAGGCGTCCACTGCCAGCGAGAATAATGGGCCGCGATGTCGAGCGGTCCGACCCACCAGCCGCTGTGGACGCCCCCCGAGACCTGGCGCGAGCAGACGTCGATGGCGCGCTTCATGCGCTGGGCGGGCGAGCGGCGCGGGCGGGCGTTCGCCGGCTACGACGAGCTGTGGCGCTGGTCGGTGGACGAGCTCGAGGACTTCTGGGCGGCGATCTGGGAGTTCTGCGGCGTGCGCGCGTCGCGCCCTCATGAGCGGGTGCTCGGCGCGCGGCGCATGCCCGGCGCGCGCTGGTTCGAGGGGGCCGAGCTCAACTACGCCGAGAACCTCCTCCTCGGCCCCGTTGGGCGTGAGCGAGCGAGCGAGGGCGTCGCCGTCGTGCACTGCTCCGAGCTGCGCGAGCTGCGCGAGCTCACGTGGGGCGAGCTGGCTGACGAGGTGGCGGCGATCGCGGGTGGCCTGCGCGCGCTCGGGGTCGGGCCGGGCGATCGCGTGGTGGCGTACATGCCGAACATCGCCGAGACGCTCGTGGCGCTGCTCGCGGTCGCGAGCATCGGCGCGATCTGGTCGAGCGCCGCACCCGAGTTCGGGGCGCGCAGCGTGGTCGACCGCTTCGCGCAGATCGAGCCGAAGGCGATGCTCGCGGTCGACGGGTACCGGCACGGCGGCAGCGACTTCGATCGCACGGCGGTCGTGGACGCGATCGCGGCGCAGCTGCCCACGCTCGAGCACCTCGTCCTGCTCCCCTACCTGTCGGGTGCACGCGCCGGGCGCGACGGGGAGAGCCCGCCGGACGCGCGCAACGGCGCCGCCACGCCCACGCGCCTGAGCTGGGCGCGCCTGCGCGAGCTCGGCGAGGGCGCGCCGCTGCGCTTCGAGCAGGTGGCCTTCGACCACCCGCTCTGGGTGCTCTACTCGTCGGGCACGACTGGGTTGCCGAAGGCGATCGTGCACGGCCACGGTGGGATCGCGCTGGAGCAGTACAAGAAGGGCCTGCACCTCGACCTGCGCGAGGGCGACCGGATGTTCTGGTTCACCACCACCGGCTGGATGATGTGGAACTTCCTCGTCGGCTGCCTGCTGAGCGAGGCGGCGATCGTGCTCTACGACGGCAGTCCCGCCCACCCGGACCTCGGCGTCCTCTGGCGGCTGGCGCAGCGCACGCGGATGACGTGCATGGGCGTGAGCCCCGGGCTGCTCGCGAGCTGCGAGAAGGCGGGCGTGGAGCCGGGCCGCGACCTCGACCTGAGCGCGCTGCGGGCGATCGGTGCGACGGGCTCGCCGCTGTCGCCCGAGAGCTTTCGCTGGGTGTACGGGCACGTCAAGGGCGACCTGTGGCTGTTCTCGACCAGCGGGGGCACCGACGTGTGCACGGCGTTCGTGGGCGGCTGCCCACTGCTGCCGGTGTACGAGGGTGAGCTGCAGTGCCGCGCGCTCGGGTGCGCGGTCGCCGCCTGGGACGAGCACGGCCGCGAGCTGTCCGTGGGCGAGGTGGGCGAGCTGGTGATCACCGAGCCGATGCCCTCGATGCCGCTGTTCCTCTGGGGGGACGGGGCGCCGGGCCAGGAGGGGCGGGTCGGCGAGCGCTTGCGCGAGAGCTACTTCGCGATGTTCCCGGGCGTGTGGCGCCACGGCGACTGGATCCGGATCACGCCGCACGGGGGCGCGGTCATCTCCGGGCGCTCGGACTCGACGATCAACCGCCAGGGCGTGCGCATGGGCACCGCCGAGATCTACCGGGCGGCGGCGGCTGTGGACGAGGTGCTCGACGCACTGGTCGTCGACGTGCCGAGTGGCGGGCGCGAGGGCGAGCTCGAGATGCTCATGTTCGTCGTGCTGCGCGAGGGCGCCGAGCTCGACGAGCGCCTCGCGGGCGAGATCAGGCGACGCATCCGCGAGGACTGCTCACCGCGCCACGTGCCCAACGAGCTGATCACGATCCCCGAAATTCCGCGCACGCTCTCGGGCAAGGTGCTCGAGGTGCCGGTCAAGCGGATCCTCATGGGCGTCGCGCCCGAGCAGGCCGCGAGCGTGGACTCGCTGGCCAACCCGCGCTCGCTGGAGCCGTTCGTGGCGCTCGCCGCCGCCCGCGCCCGCTGAGCCGGCTCGCCCGGATCGGCTCGCCGGCAGCGGCGCCCGGCGGCCGCCGGCGCCCCCTGATGGCAGCGCAGGCCGGCGGATTTCGCTCATCCGTGGCAGGAGTGCGAGGCGGAGACGTCGAAGCACACCGCCGATGAAGCGCGCGGCCAACCCACCCGGCGGACGCCTGAAGTCCGTCGATCGCCGCTCCAGCCGCTCCAGCCGCTCCAGCGGCTCCGGCCGGTCCAGCCGCTCCAGCGGGGCCCGCGGCTCGGGCTCCTCGAGTCGCTCGAGCGCCCGCGGCGCCAGCGGCGCCGCCAACGGCAACGGCAACGGGGAGCACGGGGCGCCCGGCGGGCATCAGAGCCTGTCCAACTACATCCAGGCGCGCTTCGAGGACTGCTCGCGCTCGCAGAAGGACGTGGCGCAGTACATCGTCGACCATCTCGACGAGGCCGCCTTCCAGACCGCCGAGGAGCTCGCGCGGCGCGCCAACACGTCGAGCTCGACGGTCGTGCGCTTCTCTCAGGCGCTCGGCTTCGAGGGCTTCCCCGAGCTGCAGGCGGCCGC
>Ga0187783_10004155_pt1 | contig 10724 bp, 8 predicted proteins | sample 1015_SJ02_MP02_2_FD_132471 | JGI IMG/M metagenome (GOLD analysis project Ga0187783, IMG submission 132471) | Tropical peat soil microbial communities from peatlands in Department of Meta, Colombia - 1015_SJ02_MP02_20_MG | ecosystem: Environmental > Terrestrial > Soil > Wetlands > Peat | place...
CTGATCCATTCCCCTTTCTCAGAGGAATACCAGTAACTCTCGTATCGCCCCCCAAGCCGGCGCTGTTGCCGCTTGAGCCACTCGGTGTTTTCCATCGCTCGCGCTCGCCCAATCTGCATGAGCGGAGCGCTGCGTGAGCCGGCGTAAACGCGAAAGCCACAGGTGACCGCCTCGGCCGAGATGGCACTATAGACCTGGCCGCCTTCGCCGCCTGGCTCTGCGAAGAACAGGTACATCTGGGTGCGGTAAGGCGCCTTGTCCAAAGAGAAGCGGATGTCGCGGTTGATGCGGGAAAAATTCTCGCCGACGCGGCCACTCGCAACAAATCGGCGATTCAGCTTCAAGGCAACTGGAGTCAGACGTTCGAACAGTTTCCGAAAAGGCTCGACGACGGCCGCGCGATAGCGCTCGCGGTTCTCGTCCATCCAGGCTTTGTGATTGTTGCGGCCGAGTTCGCGCAGAAATAGGATGGTTTCCTTCGAAAAAACAGGTAGGGAAGACTTCATTTGTATGGCGTGCCTAGTGCCCGCAGCCGCAAGAGCCGCCGCAACAGCCGCCGCCAGAATCCGTCGGGGCCGAGGCCTGGTCCGAGGTTTTCACTCCGTTACCATGCGCCACGAACACCGAGAGTTGAATCGTGTTTCGTCGGCTGGCACACTGCGGACATGTCACGATCGTATTTCCGTTCATCACGATTCGCTCATAGCGCGCGCCGCAATCGTCGCAGACATATTCGTAAATTGGCATGGCCACCTTTCCTGAAAGCCTTCTTATTGTACCAAAACTCACCTTGGACTCGATTCAGGCGACACTCGAGGCCGTCGGTAAAGAACCCGAAAGCGGCGAACCCAGGGTGGCTCGGGATCGGCAAAATCCTCGAAGGATTCCTCTTCAAGCCCCGCCCGCCGGAAACCCTCCCACTCATTGCGGCTCAGGGGCCAGGGCGGGCCCATCGCGTCTGGTTCACCGCTGCCTCGGCCACGCGCGATCGCGAGTAACCGTCCGCCCGGTGCCACCAGTCGCGCGATTGCGGCGATGGCCTTTGATCGCAACTCCGCCGGGAAGGACTGCAGCGTATAAACCTCCAGCACGAAATCAAAGCCGCCAAGCCAGGCGACGGGGGGATGAAACAGATCGGCGATCAGATACGCGACCTGTGTGTGGGGATAGCGCTTCTGGGTGTTTTCGATGGCTGTCTTCGAAATGTCGAACGCAGTCGTCTGAAATCCCCACGCTGCCAACTGCTCGGAGTCATCGCCGAGGCCGCTGCCGATCACAAGCGCGCGCTGGCCCGCTGAGTCCCAGCGATGCCCTTTCCAAAACTCGATCAGCCACGGATTGGGTTCCCGATCCGCCCAGGGAAGGATGGCTTTGCCAGCATCCGCTTCCTGGTAAAGGGCTTCGAACCACCCCAGCGGATCGCCCTTTTGGATGTATTCCTGAGCGAGTTGACGCACCCGCGCTCGACCCGGCATGGCACTCTCCATTTTAAGGGTCCGCTACCGGCACCCAGAAAAACAAGTCGATTGTTCACGTCTTTTGCAAGACGAGGCTCGGGATCCATCGGCGGGGGCGTGGCAAGACGGAGCCAGAATCGGTAAGCCGGCCGTTTGACCGGCATTCGTTTGCGGAAGGTCTTAGTCGCCGGCTACTGTCGCGGCCTCGGAGTGACCCACTTTGACCGCGCCGTTTTCATTAGCGGGCTCGATGCGTTTCACCGTCGCGCCGGGAACGGCCGTCAAGATGTCCTCGATCGACCCGATCTGAACGATCGGTTCCGAGCTCTTCTTAAGCACCAGCTCTTCATAAATCTTCCGGACCTTGGCGGCTTCCTCGAAGGCCTTTTTGCGGCGGATGCGATCCTCCTCGGCGGCCGTCAGCGGAATATCATGCTCCAGGTGGCGCACGCGCGCAGCGTCTTCTGCGTCAATTCGAAGAGAATGCTCGTAGGTGTCAAGATCGACCTTTTTGCCCTTGGCATAGATCTGATGCTTTCCGTGGGCCTTGTACCACTCGGCGACGGTCGCGTTCTTGTACATGTTTTCAATGATCTTGCGCCAGCCGATTCCGGTGTTATAGGCGCAAAAGGAAATCTCACCCTGTTGGGTGGCGTACGGAATGATGCACATTTCCGTGCGACGGAAATCGTAGTTGAAAAGATCTTGAAACCACATCCCCGCGATGAACAGGAAGTTCCAGGGGTCTTGGCGACGCTGGATCGCGTCATCAAAGGTGCGGCCCGGGCGGGTGCGTCCATATTTGATCTCGGCACGCTTTGAAAGCGCCCAGGTCTTGTCGAACTTCACCCACATGTCCTTGAGTCTCAAGCTGGGTGGTGCCTGGAAGGCCTTATAATTCTTCAGCAGCGCAAGCGCCATCATGAAATTGGAGAAGCTCTTGCCCCGCGCAGCGTCGGTGATCGCGTTGACGTCCCTCGTCAGGCCTTGCGCGTCCAAGAAGCGAGGCACCGGTGCCCATTCTTTGGTGAACTTATTGACCATCAACGCCGTACCGACGCCACAGTTCGGGTGGCAACCGCAGGAAAGTGCGCCCCACTGCGATTCCGGGCCGTGGATCAAGTCGGCAAAGTTTGCGAACGTGCTGATGAATGATATGGGAAACCAATCGCGCGTGGGCTCGATTCTTCCGACCTGCTGACTTACGTCTTTGGCAAGATGCGAAAGCGTATAGCGCTGGCGCATCCGGCGCTCCGGTGTGATGTCCTCATCACGGCCGGTGAAGGAGACGGGCTGGAAGGAGACGAACGAAATCTTCCGCGGATTTTCCATCGCGAACTTCACGATCGGCCCGACTTGATCGTTGTTTACGTTGTTGACGATGGTCGTGACCAGCACGATCTCGATGCCGGCCTCGTGCATATTTTCGATGGCGCGCAATTTGACATCGAACAGGTTGCCAACCTGACGGTGGCTGTTGGCGTCGTTGCCGATGCCGTCAAACTGTAGATAGGCGTATCGCATGCCTGCTTCAAAGGTTTTCTTGCAGAACTCCTTGCTTTTGGCGAACTCGATGCCGTTTGTGGCCGCTTGGACGCTGTTGTAGCCGATTTGTCGCGCGTAGGCTACGGCATCTACGAATCGCGGGTGCATGGTCGGTTCACCACCGGAAAACTGGACCGACATCTGGCGGCGTGGTTTGATCAGCAGGGCATTGTCGAGGATTTCCTTGATTTCGTCCCACTCGAGCTCGTGCACGTAGCCTACCTGGTTCGCATCCATGAAGCAGGGATCGCACATCATGTTGCAGCGGTTGGTCAAGTCAACGGTGAGAACGGCGCCGCGCCCGTGCCGCACGGTGCTCGATCCGTGCCGATGAAGCTTCTCGTCATTGTGAGCAGGGATATCGCGGCCTGGAAACTGGCTTTCGATCCAGGCCAGGAATTTCGAGTCAACTGCCATCAGGTCTTCATATTTCCCGTGGACCGGACACTGCTTCACCATCCAAACCTGGCCGTCGCGCTCGATGATCTGCGCCTTGATCTCTCCGACTTTCTCGTGAACAAGGTCCATCCAATCTTTCTTTCCATTCAGGATCGCTTCGCGGGCTTCCTTCACGCAGTCCGGGCAGAGTGAGTCGGTCGTGCGTGGCCATCCCAGCGTCGGCTTCGACTTTTCCCACGATTTCAAAAGGGGTTTATCGGACCACTTCGGCGTGAACGACGGATTCGGATTACGCTTGTTGAAGAACTGAACCGCGTTAAATGCGACGGCTGCCGCCTTACAAAGCGTCCAATCGAGGGATTTCCAGATGCGATTGCCGATAGTGATCGACATAGTCGTGTGAGTCTCCTCAGTTTAAGGGGTGACGAGCGCCCCCAACGCCCATGGGGGAGTCGAAACCGCTTACACCCCAAATGCCCGTAAGCGGTTACAGTATCAGAGTTTGCATGGGTCCGGGCGTCTCGTCCAGACCCATGCACCGAAAGGGGTATATGGGGGGTCGAACGGTAGCAAAGCGGTACCCAAAGGACCCCGTCCCCAGGGCCCAAACAGGCTGCCGCTCGATCAATGCCGCCTCAGTCCAGGTTCAGAGGGGTGCGTAAGACGGCGATGGCAAAATGGGCTAGCAGGGGGGCGTCATCGTCCAGCTGGATCCATCGGATGACACAGTGGTCCTTCATATACTGCGACACCTTCGCTTCATTGATCTCCAGATGTTCGGCTAGCTTTGCCTTGAGACTCGCCTCGGAAGATCCGCGTCCGGCGGTTCGGCCGGTTTTCGCCCCGTGCCCACCACGTACCAGATTCCCGAGTCCGACCCGCAGCGTCTGGCAGGCCTCGACGTAATACGATGTCGTCTGGTCAGAGTCAGACAGTAAGAACACACCGGGGCCTGCCGGGGCTTCCTCGGTGCTATCGACGCGCCGTAGAGGGCTTCCCAACAGCCGACGCAAGAGCGACTCGAGGTGAGCCATGCGCGAGGCCAGTCCCGGTTCGCTCCGTCCGTGGGCCATACGCTCGGACGGCAATTGAGGCGATGGTTCGACCCGAGCGGGCCGCAGTGGTTCGGGTGCGGGGGGCTCGCTCTCGACCCGGTCAAAGGCTCGCCGCTCGACAACGGGAGATGCAACCGCTTCCGGAGGAGAGGATACCGGATGCTCAGACAAAACCGGTGTTGGCGCCCCCGGTGCGTTGCCACCTTGGCGGCGACGCCCCCGACCTCCGCGCCGCCCGCGACGGCGTTTTCTGTGCCCCATCTCACCGCTCGTCAAGGAAACCGGCTGCGCTAATAGAGGCCTTTCCTCCGAAATCTCTCTAGAGGCCGTCGGCGCTGCTTCGGGCTCCGCGGCCGGTGCCTCCAACTCGGCCGGCACGACAGCAACCGCTTCTGCTTGAGGCAAGGGAATACCGAGCCGCGTCAAAGCCTCCTCTGCCTTCTTCCTCCAATCCGCCCGTCGGAACCGCTGGGCTGCGAGAATGTACCAATTTCCCGCAGCTTCTTTATGATCCGCTTTTTCTTCGATCGTACCCAGTTCCCAGGCGACCATCCCGTCGCGGGTGCGCTTGAAAAGCTCGGAGAGTTTCGACACTGCCTCGGGACTATTCTTCGCTTTGCGAATACGCGCCTGAATCTGCCGCCAATCGGCCATGTCAGGGCATTGTAGCAGTCGGGTGAGATCTAGGCCAATGACTGTGCGGTTCGGCGTAGCGCTTCTGCGCCCATGCTATATTCGTTACTGTCATATGCGCTTGCGAGGGGGGGTTATGAAATCGGTTCGCATGGTTGGGCTCGTTGCCCTTCTGTTTCTATGGCCCATTGCGGAGAGGGCCCAGTCTAGCTTCGAACCGATCAACCGCTGGAAAGCAGCCCTCCAGTCGGGGAACGAGGCTGCCCTGGCCGCGCTCTACTCGAAAGTTCCCCCCGCTCGGGTCCAAACCAGCGCCAGCACCGTCGACGACGCCGAAGCGGAAGCGCGCTACTGGTCGGCAGCGGTGGCGAGGAAGCCTCTCAGCATGAATCCCAAGCTGCTTACGGTGGAGCCGAGACAGGCGGGCCTTGTGGAAGCAGTCCTTCGAATTGAGATGACGTTCCCTGGCGCCTCCGGGGGCCAGCCCTTTGCGGCTGCGGTTCATCAGCTTTGGCAGCGGCAGGGCAACAACTGGCTCATCGTGGCAACGAGCCGCAGCGATCTGGAACCGAATCCCCCGCGACGTCTGCCCGAGCCGGTCAAGCCCAAAACCGATCTGTACGCTCCGCCGGAAGAGGCCAAAGCAGAAATCGACGCAGCCCTCGCCAGTGCCGCGAAAGATCACAAGCGCGTGATCTTGGTGTTCGGTGCGAACTGGTGCTACGACTGCCACGTCCTGGACGCCACGTTTCATTCCCAGACGATCGCGCCCCTTGTCAACGCAAACTACCACGTCGTGCATGTCAACGTCGGCGACGAGGACAAGAATTTGGATCTGGCCGAGAAATATGGCGTTCCTTTAAAGAGGGGGATTCCCGGGCTGGCCGTCCTTGATCCAGACGGCCGTCTCGTCTATAGCCAAAAAGAAGGCGAATTCGAGAATAGCGTCCGTATCGGGCCGGCCGACGTCACGGCGTTTTTAAAGAAGTGGGCACCCCCACACGCGGGCTGACGCTCCTTGCTCTGCGTGGAAGGAAGAAGCGGCCGAACACTCGCCATCACTGTGAATGCTTGCCGTTGGCTGGACGACTGGGCCGCACGGACTTACAATCAAACGAGTATGCCAGTCAAGCTCCCGGTCTACATGGACAATCATGCGACGACGCGCGTGGATCCGCGTGTGCTGGATGCCATGCTGCCTTATTTCAGTGAGAAGTTCGGCAACGCCGCGAGCAGAAATCACGAATTCGGCTGGAAGGCGGAGGAGGCCGTCGAGACGGCACGCGGGCAGGTTGCGCGGTTAGTTCACGCCTCACCGCGAGAAGTCATCTTTACGAGCGGCGCGACGGAGTCGATCAATTTGGCACTCAAGGGCGTCGTAGAGGCCCATCGGGCGAAAGGCGTCGACATCGTCACGCAGGCGAGCGAGCATAGAGCTGTCCTCGATAGCTGTAAACGCCTCGAAAAAACCGGCTGTCAAGTCACCTATCTGCCGGTCGACAAAGACGGACGCGTTGATCTGGAAAACCTGCGCCGCGCGATTACCCCCAGGACTGTCTTGATTTCGATTATGCACGCCAATAACGAAATCGGGGTGATCCAGCCCATCGAAGAAATCGGCAAGATCGCGAAGGAGAAAAAAGTCTTCTTTCACGTCGATGCGGCACAGTCTGTCGGCAAAATCTCCGTTGATGTCGAAAAGTGCGGCATCGATTTGCTCTCGATTTCGGCGCACAAGCTTTACGGCCCAAAGGGTCTCGGCGCACTTTACGTCCGCCGCAAGGACCCACACGTCGAGCTTGCTGCCTTGATTGACGGCGGAGGGCACGAGCGCGGATTGCGCTCGGGCACGCTGAACGTCCCGGCCATCGTCGGGCTCGGCAAGGCCTGCGAGCTTTCTGAGAAGGAGATGGTGGAAGAGAGCGAGCGCCTCAGCCGGCTGCGGGACCGACTCAAGGAGGCGATCATGACGCGCCTCGACGATACCTTCATAAACGGCTCGATGCTGCATCGGTTGCCGAACAACCTCAACCTCAGTTTTGCCGGTGTCGAAGGTGACGCCCTGCTGATGGGAATCAACGACGTGGCTGTGTCAAGTGGCTCGGCCTGCACCTCTGCGACACTGGAGCCGAGCCATGTCCTCCGGGCCCTGGGTGTTTCCGAAGATCTTGCGCATAGCTCGATTCGCTTCGGCCTCGGACGCTTCAATACGGAGGAGGAGGTCGACTATGTCGCCGACCGCGTGGTCGAAACCGTCAAGCGCCTGCGAGAGCTTTCGTCTCTATTCGAGACCGCTAAGCGACGGCACTAGTCGGTAAGCCAACCGGATTTCCGCTTGTGCCCCTTCCGGAGCCTCTATGACAGACGATCTGCGTTACCCAATTGGAGCCTTTCAGCCCATCGAGCAACTCACCGATATTCAACGAGCGTCGCGAATTTCGGAGATTGAAGAGGCGCCCGCGCGCCTCTCTTGGGCGGTCACTGGTTTGACCCAGCCGCAGCTCGATACTCCGTATCGCCCTGGCGGCTGGACCGTCCGCCAGTTGGTCCATCACATCGCCGACAGTCACATGAATGCCTTCACGCGTTTCAAGCTCGCGCTCACCGAGACCGAGCCAACCATCAAGACCTATGAGGAGTCGCTTTGGGCGGAGTTGGCCGATACGAGAACGCCGCCGATCGAGCCGTCGCTTGCCATTGTTGAGAATCTACACAAGCGCTGGGTGATCCTGCTGCGCTCGCTTAGGCCGACCGATTGGCCACGAAAGTTTCGCCATCCCGAGTGGGGCCTTGCAACGGTGGACTTTCTGTTGGCGCAGTACGCTTGGCACGGGCGCCATCATGTTGCGCACATCACTTCTCTGCGCCAGCGAAGCGGCTGGAGTTAGCGGCGAGGAAAAGGCGAAGATCCGGTCCGTACCTGGAATTCCAGAGTGGTTACATTTCCGGACATTCCCCCGTCGAAGTGCAACCTGGCGTGGTGCTATGTGTTTAGAATTGTGGCTGTTGCTCTGGAACTTCATTTGCACCGATCGCCTCTAGTTGTCAGGGAAAACGCATGGCATCGCGTGAATGTCCATACTGCGGAAAGATGGTCTACGACCAGCTGACGCAGTGCAGCTACTGCCGAGAGAGACTGCCGGCGATGAGGCAGCCGAGGTTGGCCACTGTGCATCCGGCTGGCGGCGATAGTATCCGCCGTGGCCTGCTCTTCATGCTGGCAGCGGCGGTAATCGGCTATTTCGCCGGCGGAGTCAGCGGCTGGACGCTTCCTGTGGAAGTCCTACCTATCGTGGCGAACTATCTTTCACCTCTGCTCTTCCTCGGTGGACTCGCTTTGAGTCTTCACGGCCTTTATTTGCGGCATTGGCCGTCTCACTGAGGCCGCTCGTAACCGCGTATCCAGAACCCACCGCCAGGTAGTTCTTGCTGCTCGCTGGCGGACCGTAATCGGTTTGCTCCTACCGAGAAAGACCGGTTGGTTCAGCCGACGCGCTGAACATAAACCTCCGTTCTAGAATCGGCACCGGTGTTGGCGCGCATCGTTGCGCGGCCGCACGAGACCGCCCGTGGCGACACATCGAGCCGAGGTCACGCAACGTTTTAGCTTTTTTGGTGTTCTAATAGGCAAGGGAAAGCTCGCGCGGTCCTGTCAGCTTCCGTTTTTTACAGAGTCCCCGGGGGCGGCCCTTTTGATACATATCATGATCATTCCCGGCTCAGCCGGGCGGAAGGAATCTGCAATGAAAATGTCTATCTTCGGATTTGCAACGCTGCTGTTGCTACTAGGCTCGGCACCGCTGGCAAGCGCCCAGTACACGGGAAAACCCCTGAAGCTCGTGCTGGATCGCCGGTCCACAGTTGATCCCGTCGGAATCGTTAAGAACCTCGTTCAGAAATGTCCAAACATCACGCTCACTACCAACGCCCGGGAATCGGACTACATGCTGGCTGCCTGGGGCTGGTCGGGAAACTATCGCTTCATGGTCATCGCCAAAGGTGGCGACACGATCTTCGCCACTCAGACGTCTTTCCTCAGTAATGCCGTGAAGGACGTGTGCAAATTCCTGAACAGCCATACGCAGCAACCGTATTGACACATACTCTCGTCACGAACCGCGTCCGAGCGCGGACGTCTTGCCTTTACCTGTTTTTTTGGCGCTGCCATCTCGACGTGAATTGAGCACGATTGTGGCCGCACAGGAGCGAGCCTTGCCCGACAGCTCAAGCTCTCGATATAGTGCCGCTAGCGGGGAGGTTGGTCCGGCTGCCCAGTGATCCCGGGGGCCCTGATCGATCTCGCAAAGATCAGCGCAGGACGAGCCGCGGTGTCAAGCTCCGCAGCAATCTATAAGGGGGAGATCGTGAACATCTCGACATGGGCCTGTCGCGCGAATTTTCTCGTTGTACTCGCAACGCTCTGGGGGTTTCCTACGGCCCGTGCTCAATCCGATTCCACTCCCAAACCGATCCGCCCCGTTGCTGCACCCAAGAGCCCCACCCTCTCTATTCCCGACATCGCTTACACGAAATTTGTCCTCGCCAACGGTCTTACCGTTCTCGTCCATGAGGACCACAAAGCGCCCATTGTTGCGGTGAACACCTGGTATCACGTCGGATCGAAGAATGAGAAACCGGGTAAGACTGGTTTCGCCCATTTGTTCGAGCACCTCATGTTCAGTGGAAGTGAGAACTTCAATTTCACTTACATCAACGCCATGGAGCGCATCGGGGCGACCGACCTGAACGGCACCACGAACAGCGATCGCACCAACTATTTTGAAAACGTCCCGACCTCCATGCTCGACTATGTCCTTTTTGCCGAAAGTGATCGTATGGGTCATCTTCTGCCCGTCCTCGATCAGAAGAAACTGGATCTTCAGCGCGGAGTCGTCCAGAACGAGAAGCGTCAGGGTGAAAATCAACCCTACGGCGTTACGCGGCAACTCCTTACGGAAAACACCTATCCCGTGGGCCATCCCTATTCTTGGACCACTATCGGTTCCATGAAAGATCTCGACGACGCTTCTCTTGCCGACGTCCAGGAATGGTTCAAGACCTACTACGGCCCCAATAACGTCACCCTTGTTCTCGCCGGGGACATTACCCCTGAGGTGGCCCGTCAGAAAGTTGAAAAGTACTACGGTTCGATCCCTCCCGGCCCGCCGATCGCCAGGCAGGAAGTTTGGATCGCCAAGCGCAGCGGCACGCATCGGGGCTGGGTCCAGGATCGCGTTCCGCAAGCCCGTACCTATCGCGTATGGAATGTCCCCCAGACCGATACACCCGAGGAAGCCTTACTCGATCTGACCGCCTACATTTTAGGGGAGGGCAAGACCTCGCGCCTTTACAAGCGCCTCGTCTACAAAGATCAAATCGCGACCAGCGCGACGGCCACGGATTCAAACAACGAAATCGCCGGCCAGTTTTTTTTCACCCTTACTGCGAAACCCGGCGGCGATCTGAAAGCCGTGGAAGCTGCCGCGGATGAAGAGCTGCAGGAATTCTTGAAAAACGGTCCCAGCGAAGCCGAACTGCAACTCGCCAAGACTCAAATCCTCGGCCAATACGTTCGCACACTGGAACGAATCGGCGGTTTCGGAGGCAAAAGTGACATCCTCGCCAAGTGCCAAAC
>Ga0187783_10004156_pt1 | contig 10724 bp, 12 predicted proteins | sample 1015_SJ02_MP02_2_FD_132471 | JGI IMG/M metagenome (GOLD analysis project Ga0187783, IMG submission 132471) | Tropical peat soil microbial communities from peatlands in Department of Meta, Colombia - 1015_SJ02_MP02_20_MG | ecosystem: Environmental > Terrestrial > Soil > Wetlands > Peat | place...
CGCTTTGGCCGGGATTGTATGGCTGCTTGAGGTCGAGCACGAACAGGCGCAAGAGATTTCCAAACTTAAGGCCGAGGTATCTCACTGCGCCGAACAGCATCGCTCAAACCATTGACCAACGATCAGCGGCGAAGTGGCTGACGAAGGATGAGGCAAGACGGATTGCGGTCAACGCCGCTCGGGCATGGCTCGAAAGCCGATATCCGCCACCACCTGTCAGGTACATAGCAGCGTAGCTGAGTTAAGCCAAACCCGCAGTAGTTGGCTAGTAAGTGGGGGCGAGACGTTATTCTTGCGGCCAACCCTAAACCTCCAATTCGTGATCCCGGTCACGGATGGCCTTGGTCGCTTCCGGCAGTCTGACGTTGCTTCGTCCTTTGGCATGAGGACGTGGCATTCTTCCCTAAGTAAACTGAGGCCACCCGGTTAGTGGCCTCTTTCTTTTCTGGGTGCCGAAGTGACGACGGTCACAGCGCCTCAGCGATTTTACTTGCTCTACTGTGACTGCGCCGTCGGACGCGATGGTGCTTTACCTCCATAACTTAGGCCGCTGAATGGCGGCCTTCTTTTTAAACAGCCATGCCTTCCCCTCGTCGTTTCCCGCCACTCTGTCGCGAGGGCCTGCGACAGATTGCTCCTCTGGAATAACCGCGTTGGCAAAGTGTTCAATGCTCAGAAAGTGAGACTTGCTCCAAGGGGGCGACCTCGGCTTTGTCTTGCAAGCGTTGCGGCGCGGAAGTGATCGCCGGTGCGAAGCGTTGCCGTGTTTGCGGAGTGTCAAGACCGGGCACGCTGCTGCTGCGAGCGTCCATTGTCAAGCCGACTGTTCTGGCGCTCGTTTGGCTTGTGCTGTTGATTGTTGCCTATCGACTTTGGTGACGGTCCCACCTAGTACGGTGGCCTCTTTCTAAAACCGCCCAAAAAGAACGACAAGAATTATCAGGGTGGCCAAGACGCCAAGTACGCTCCACCCAATCCAATCCCACTCGCGGGCAACATCTCGCCGCATCTCCCTATCAGAACACAGAGTGTACGCTGGATTGCGTAGAGTAGATGATAAATTGATGACGCATATATCCCATCTCATGTCATGTATAATTATCATCCCTCGGGTCCCTAAAGGTCATAGTCGCGAGGAAGGCCTTAGGCCCTCGGTTTAAAAAAGGCACTCCAACTCAGGGCCGCCATTCAGCGGCCTCCTTTTTAAATAGCCATGCCTTCATCCAGCTTGGGCGCGGTGAATTGCTGGCCCTCTCGTTTCGGTTTCGAGAAGTCGGCTAGCTCGGATAGTTCCGAGGTAAGTTTCAGCCAACATGCTGCCATGATCAAATAATCCGGCCGTAGTTTGGGGTCAGTTTGTAATGCGGCCCGCTGTACACAATCTTCGGCATAGCGAAGGCATTCGCGAACTTGATCACTCAGCATCGCACATGCCCCAGGATCGTCCCGTAAGCAACAACACCGATGGGCGCTCAAAAGTCCCGGCCCGGGACTTGGAATAAAGTTGGTTTCACGGTGTTTTGGCGAACTCGAAGCCTGCTTCGTCATAAAGGACGCTAGCGGGCAGAAGCTCGGCTAGTTCTATTTCGAAGAAGAGGTCGGAAGAAGATCGGCGGCCCAACCTAGGTCAGGCTGTCGCATTTAAGCAATTTATTGGCGTAATCCGCCAATTGAAATCAGATCATCTGTAATATTTATTTCACAAATGCTAGGGGGGAATTTTCGTATCGTCGCGATTTTCTAACTAAGAGACCGCCTCACCGACGGTCGTGTTCGCTTGTCTTTTCGTCTCAGCCCCAACATGAGCAAATCAGAGCCGATCCGCTTCAACTGCCCATCCTGCGAGGCAGAATACAAGATTGTCACAATCGACGCTCCAACTGATGCGCAGTACGGCAAGATTTCTTGCCTGCGGTGCGATGCTGTATTCCCTACGGGCGAGGGAGGCGTTTTCTTTAAATACTTTCTCGTCAGCGGACGCTCCAGCAGTCGCAAACCACGTTGAGCCCAAGCTGGGAGCGTAATCTTTTGAGTGAATACTTCGTTTCGATAACAAGTGTTGGCAAACCGCCCGAATGGCGATGGGAAATTAAAAGACGGCCGAACCCGCTTGGCATCAAGCTTTACGCCAATGGGTTCAAATCAGAGAACGCCGCAAAGCTTGCTGGTGAAAAAGCTCTGAGAGAGCTTCTCGATGCCATTGCCCGAGGGGAGAGCAAAGGAAGCCGCTAAGTTGCTGACGAAGGATGAGGTTCGGCGGATTGCGGTGAACTTCGCCAGGTTGCCCGAACTTTTGCGCAAATAAAAGGCCCCGGCGACTGTCGGGGCCAAGCATTGGGGTACTGACTGGAGCGAGTGTATGAAGATTAGGCACCGCGTCAGTCAAGTTGTGAGTAAGCTCAATGCTCACGGCTGTCAATCACGGATGTTTACGTAGCTCATTGTGCCACGCACAAAGCATGCTTCGCCCAAAGCATCCTTAAGCATGCTTTGCTTTGGTTTCACTGAATTAAAGAGCAGTTGCCATTGCGATAACTACGTTCAGCTTGGATTTTGGGCTCGGGCGCTTCGAACCACTTATTCATCGGTAGTCCATTCTGGGGCTTTACAATTTCATCATATGCATGTGTCGACTCGGCTTCGTACAACTGGCCGACCACAAAGTCTGTTGATACCCCTTGTAGAAACGTCGACATCTCACTTGTGGGGTCATCACGGCTCTTTAGCCCCTCCACATAGTCGCGACCCGCCTTTAGGCCGATTTGAAATAACCGTTGCTGCTCTTTTTGATCCAGGGACAAGTGGGCATAGGTGGAGCACCTAAAGGCGGCCGACATTTTGTCTTCGAGGCTCACTATTTCCGCATCACTGGCGGCAGTGGAGGGTGAACCACACAGCAACGACAGACAAAGTAAAAACGTCGTTCGCATCTTCCGCCCCTCTCTTCCGTCGCTCTCTCCGCCAGCATACACGAAGGTTCGTCAGAGCCATATCGAGGGAAACTTTGGGCTCATAATTTGAATTTCCGACGCTCGCGCTTTGCTCGTCGGCGACGTTGCCTTGTCGCTCTATGAAATAAACCGCACAAAGGAAAATGCCGAAGCACCCCGCTAGCAGGACGACGAGTGTGTAAAAATTATCGCCTGTCATTTTTTAGAACCCAGGCAACGATAGGCTCGCATGATTTCAGACACAAGTGACTGGCGGAAGGTATGGGTCGAGGATTTTCCACACGCAATAATTTTTAATTCGCGAAGGCCGCGCCGAGAAGATCGCTATTAGCGTTTTGAGAACCGTCGGTTTTATGAAAATAGTTTGCGCAGGACTACTGGCCCGCTGGCGAGCCGAAGTTTTGGGGGTGCCCCCCCGGTCAACTGTGGCAACAAACAAACAAAGGTCGCGCCGAAAATAATCTGCGCAGCGAACAAATAAACATCTTGAAAACATGATGCCCTGAACTCATTGTCGTTGATTGCGCACATCGCGCAATAGAGCGGCCAGCCAAGGGAGCTTGCAAGAACCCTGGCTGGCCTAACCACTCAACGACACTGGAGGTCGTTCAATGGCTAAACGTAAGCCTATCAAGAAGCCTAAACCCCACAAGCCTAGCGCGGCGGTGATGCCCTCGAATGAATGGAGCGTGCGTTGATGGACACGTTCAAGCCAATCAGCCACTTCGCTGTAAACGCTTTAGCTCGGCTCGCTGCACGTCGAGCGGTCACTGAAGAATTACGCGGACAAGGCGTGCGGTAACGCTTGTCAAGCCCGCGATCATCAATGCCAAGGCGACTGAGTATCTGGTCAAGCATCCTGAGCTTTATGAGCGGGCACACGAGACTGCGCAGAAGCTCGGCATGTATGAGAAGGGGCGGCGTCGGGAATTCTTGGCCAAGTAGCTCTGTCAGCGGAACAGATAACGACATATCGGCCATTGATGAGACTCAAGATTTCGATGGCCGATTTCGTCGATTTCGATGCTGCTGACGACTAATTTGCTTACTAGAGGGCGGCGGCTGGCTCGCCCTCTTCGTTTTAGGCGGGCCAGCCCAAGGCTACTAATGCACCAGCATGGCTCCGACCACTGTGGTCTGCGCGCAACACCCAGCAGAAAGAATTTCTGATCGCAGTTGGCCGCCCACTGAGGGCCATAATCATGCAGAAGATGCAAACCCCGACCTCGGTCGGGGACCATCGGGGGATGGGGGACGCAAGGTCGGGGCCGCAGCTCTCCGGAGAGAGCGGCCCCGATTTTATGATGTTAATGAGCTGTGATCCAGCCTGCCTATCCCCCTGTGATGGCGCAATAAAACAAGACATTGGCGCAACAAGACATGCCGCGACCTCGGATCGTCCCTAATTACCGCGATAACAGAGAGGTGTCGGCAACGAAGGAAGCGTTGCCATGACGGCAATTATGTTGATCGGGCTTGGACTATGCCTTGTGTATATTGTTGACCGCTGCTGAGCGTTAGGGTGGTGGGACCAGTGGGCGGGTAGCGGCTCGCCCATTTCATTTAGGCGGGCCAGCCCACAAGTCATCCACTACTGTAGGCCAGCCCTAACCACCGACAGCGTTACACGTCGATGGCTACGAGCTACAACCGCCAGCCAGTCAATAAAATCCTGCCTTTGTACGCCAGATAATTGTTCCTGTGCGCCAATCAGGCGAACGGAGCGAAGGCCGTTGCTCCTACCTCCGCCCCGTCACCAGCCAGCGACAGTGGAAGATTGGGCCAAACCACTGTCCGGAGGCTGAGGATAACTATAGCAACTTTGTGAACGCTGGCGCGTTAATTAAGCTGGAACTTTCTGTGTGTTAGGCCTGCCCGACTTGGAGGGCAGTCATGGATATTGCGCAGATTTCCATTTTCGCTTGGGCGATCCTCACCCTAATAGTGGTTGCGATCCTGCTACGCCACGAGGAGCGCAGGCATGAACAGTAGTGAGAAACTCTTACTGGACATTGCGCTTGTGGGCCTGATCGTTGTTCTGGTCCGGACGGGCTTGCGTCGTAATCGGCGGAATAGGCAAGATCACGAACCATGTTGAGGGCAGGCTCGGTTGGCCTGCCCATATCATTCCTGGCTTCCCTCGTTCCTAAGCGCGCTGTCTCTGATCTGGCGCAGGCACGCTCAAGGGCTTCGGCAAATGACTGACCGTCCATTGTCGCAATAGCTGTAGCAGAGAGCTTGGGTACCTCAAACGGTAAACTTTCTATCGCGCACCTTACCCTCACATTGAGGGGTTGCCTTTTATCACGATAGATCGCCTGCAAAAGTTGAAGCGAAGTCTCACCCTCAGGCACAACAGGCTCTTGTTCAGGTTCAGCTAGTGCCGCATCCACTGTCGCCAACATTTCCCTCTTCCTTCACTTCTTACACATTTGACGGATTTGACAGGTGGTTTTGGAGATGGTTTTGAAAATTTTAGAAACTTTTGCAAAACGTGGTATCACCCCGTCAAATCCGTCAATTCGCATATGTTTCAGTCCCGATGTTTCCAATACTTAACGTCCCGGTTCCAAATCCACTTGCCGCCAAACCGACGTTCCCAGATTGCGCGACATTCGGGGAGTGATGGAAGTTTCCATCCACGAGCCTCGCCATCGCCATAGGGTTCGGCACCGAAGAGCTTCTTGAGCTTCCTTGGGACTTGATTGTCGTTCGTGTAGCGGTCGAACTCTTTGGCTTGCGCGGTGAGGTCTTTGGTCAAAGCTCGGTTTGGGTATCTGCTGAACGCACCGGGCAACAGGCCCTCTTGCAACATGCTCTCTACCCAAGCATCAAGGCCCCGGAGCGAATGGACTTTCTGTTCGATGAGCGCGTCGGTTTGGTAGATTTGCATCGGATGCCAATCGCCGAGATCAAGGCGGAGAAGATCGAAGAGCATTGCTTCAATCCCGCCATTGTCGAGTTCCTCCCGAAGTGGGCGGAAATAAGCGAAGTCGTTCATGCGTTCATCGCTCACTTTGAAAACTGCGTAGCGACGAGCGTGGGGACCAGCAGGCACGACCCATTCGTTTGGATCACTGCTTCGGTTGGTTTGACCACCTTGTTCCATCGTTCCGCTGCCTTCAATTTAGGTTTCGGTGGAGGTGGTTGTGGCGAGATTGCCTCTAACACTCGTCGAAAGTGTTCGTCTCTTTGTTCCTTAGTCCACATCTCATCCTCCCTTCTCACGACGAGCGAAGCCTTCGGCGACAGCGTCAACGTTCCGAATGTCCGGGGTCGGGTGTTGACCGTTTGCGCCCCAATCACGTTGAGGCTTCCAGCCTGTTCCGTCGCCAGCCATGCCGCCTCTGCGACCGCTGATGAGCGTCTGAGAGGAAGGGATCGCTTCAACGCTTGGGCCTTGCGGGCGACGAGAGGCATGGACCAAATCCTGCAAATCCGCAGTGCCACAGGCCTTATTCATTTCCCGCTGGATTTCAGGAGAGAAGCGAAAGTTATTCGCAGCGCACTCCCGTGCTTGGTGCATCTGGTCGAAATGTTCGGCGGCGCTCAGAGGAACAAAGTCGCTCTTTGGTGGAGAGACCTTGGCCTTGAGTTCGGCAAGCTCACGTTCGAGAGCGGCAATTCTTTCTTCGTTCGTCATCGTCAAATCTCCCCGTCGCGATTAGCTGGACCACGAGGGTTGCCGCAGATATCTCCTCCTCCGGGGTTGTCTTTGCCATGCTGGCGAGCTGAGCCGGGATTGTGGATGTTGTGGAACGTGCGGCGTTCACCTGATCCGGTCTTGACGATGGTGTCCGCTTCCTCGCCACCTGAGTTGCGCTAGCGATTGTGAATGCGGGCTTCCGGTGTTGCGCCTGCGGGATGCGAGCGGTCGTAACGAACTTCCTGTGCCATGTTGATCTCCTGTTAATCGTTGAAAAGGTCGCGGCCTTGGGGGAGAGGTTTGCCAGCGTCTGGGCCGTATTGCTGTTGCGAGCCAGTTTTGTAGATCGTTCGACCTTGGCCGGGCGCCCCGGCCAACGTCATCTTCGGAGAGACAGATGCGCCAGCCCCGGTCGAGTAATTCATCTTTGCGCCGGTAAAAGTCGGACGAAGGAAAGATCGCTTCCCTCCCACAGGTGTCGCACGTCCAACAAAATGCGCCATCGAATTCCTCAAACATCATCGCCTCCTCAAACTGGCGTTCAACTCGCGCAGCAGACGAAGTGTGTGGTCGCGGTCGGATTCGCGCTTGGGCTTAGGGACCAAGTGCGGATACAAAGCAGCGGCAAAACTCGACGGACGCTGTTGTTGTTGTTCAGGCGCAGCCACTTTGTCGGAAGATGGAAGATGTGGGTAAACGTCTTTCCCTGGACTACGCTGCGTCATGGTGCTCTCCCCTTCCTGCGTTCATCTGGATCGGGAGGATCAAGGCCTTGCTGAACGTAGACCTTATGTTCCCGCAGTCGCGATCTGATAGGCGCATGAAGCTCCGCGTAGTAAGGCTTGGGGCAGCGCATGAACCCCCTCATACATTTTCGAAGTTCTTTCTTCTCCTCATCGTTGGCGTAGAGATCGTAGAGCAGGAGCATCGCGTCGCCCTTCTTGCCCAACGCTTCCTTGGCGTCGTTCAAGAGACTGCCAAGGGTGAGAGCATGGGCGAGGGATTTCTTGTGTGACGCAAGTAGCGCGTTGTACGCCGCCTTGATCTGCGGGACGTAGGAGACTGCTTTCTCTTCACTCATAGCGATCCTTTCTGGCGCAGTGATCCGCGTCCCGGTTCATGCTTCACTTGTCAAACAGCGCGGGCGATCACTGCTCACTGGTCGAACCGCGCCTGGGCGATGCAAGCCACGACTCAACGTCGGAGGGCAGGTAGCGGATGCTGTTTCCGATCTTCGGACCCAGACCAGACACACGTAGTCGCTCCATTGTCCTGACAGACAATCAGCAAATCTCCGCGACTTCATCTTGGGTCAGGAGTGGTTGCAGCTCGGATCGCCAGTGGGCGTCATTGCCCGGTAGTGGCGATCAGAGAAACACAGGGCGCGACAGCGATCACGAACAGAACCCCCACAATCGTATGGGGGTTATGTACGCGGCTAAACGCGGGTTTTGTGGAGGATTAGAAACGTCTGCGCAACTTTGTTGGGATTGGCGACTGCATGTTCGGTGTTTCGCCACCACTTCTCAGCGTCACGCTCTCGCTGCCCGCACGCTTCCCAATATTCAGCGCAAGCTTCCAAGACTTCATGGCTGCGTGGCTTAACGTCGCCGTAAATGTCTTTCCATGCCTCGACCAATACGTCGGCGCACCATTGCTGTTGAGTGTTCGGCGGGCGTCCGTCAGATCGAAGAGGTCGGCGGTTGAGTTCGGCTTTCAACCTAGTCAACGACGCGATGGCAGTCGCCACGTCGTCGGCCAATTCAGGCCAGCGGCCAAGTCCCGGCACTCCCGCCAACGCAGGAAGCCAGTGTATGAGATGATCCATTGAGTAATGCATGCGTTCAATGATCTGCTTGAAGGGTTCGCGCTCTTCCTTCGATATCGCCTCCGTGCAGATAAAGCCATGGAACTGGTCAAGGTAGTCGCGCAGCCAATTCGGCGGCGGGTTGGCGATGGCCTTGGCGACGGCGGTGAAGTCAGGTTTCGTTGGCATCGCCCAGATGTTGGGAGGTAGTGGAGGAAGATCAGACATTCCCCTCCCCTGTTATTCGGTCGAGATGGTCGGCCCAACGCTGCAAGGCATCGCGCACTGCGTCGGTCATCTTGCTCCGGTTATAGATTCCGGCGACGCCTGCCTTGTGGCCGCTGACGTGGTTGATCGCCTGTTCGATAACGTGGGGCAGAACGCCAATCTCGGCCATGTAGGTAGCGGCAGAGCGTCTTAAATCGTGTAGTCGCCACGGCGCAATCCAGATACGTTCATCGAGTTGCACCTTCGCATCATTCCAATCACGAAAGCCAGTCGCGTCACTGAATAAATAGTCTGTGCTGTTACGATGTGGCTGGCGTTCAATGACTGCCAAGGCTTGTCGAGACAAGGGAACGTCATGCGCGCGACCGTTCTTGGTCCGGTCAGGGGATAGCGCGATCACTTTGCGGGAAAGGTCAATCTCGCTCCATTGAAGCGCACCTATTTCCGTCCTGCGCTGGCCAGTTAAAAGTAAAAGTCTGACAATGTCAGCAAAGCGCCCTTCGCCAAGACCGCGCCATAGCTTGCGCAACTCGTCCTGCGTCAACACCCGATCTCTACTGCTTCCTTCGTCTGCCGTCGCTGTGCCTTGCACAGGATTAACCGAGAGCAATCCTTCCGTGATCGTCCAAGAAAAAGAACGCGGACAACGCAGCCCTGCTCGATTACGCGAGGCGGCGCCGGAGCTTCGCTCGATCTCTGCTAAGACGAGAGCGATCTGACGACGATCTATCTCGGCCAACTTGAGCCTGTGCAATGGCGCGGCGGACTTGGTGAGGTAACGTCGAGTCGCCTCAAATGAGCGGGGCTTGAGCGACCCCCGACGACGTTCAAGGTAGCGCTCGACCTCTACGCCAAATCCTTCGGACGCTAGTGGCTGCGAAAAGGGATCGACACCCCCGCTGACCACGCCGAGAAGTTGGCGGGCCTTATTGCGTGCTGTGTCTGGCGTAAGCACACCATGCTTGCCGATTGATTTGACGATCTGCGTACCGTTCAGTCGATAACGAACATAATAGTGAACGTGGTTGGTCTGCCTGCGCGTGCCGAAGCCCTGCACTGTCGAGTCCCACAGGTACGCAGGTGGTCAACGGCCCCAAGGGCATCCACATCATGCTGGAGAAAGCGCATCTGCAGGTGCATTCTTAAAGCGCGCACTCATCCCATCAGCAAGACCGGGTCGCGGCCGATCAGCCGCGCCAGCGAACGCAAGCGGTTGAGCACCCGCTCGCCGGCCAGCGCTCCGAATTCGCCTGGCAGCCGCAGCGCCAGACGGTGCCGCTCGATGGCAAGCGACGTTTCCGGAAGAACGCCGGGCATCGCCGCCGAAACGACGTAGGCGAGCCGCATCGCGGCGCCGAGCACGCGCGCGCGATCGAGCAGCCGGGTGGAGACGAGCTCGCGCAGCCGCGGCGAAAGCTCGTCGTCCATGACCAGTCCGACATGACGGAAGAACACCGCCAGCGCCAAATAGGCGCGGCCCTGATGATCGATTCCGGAAAAACCGCCATGGGCGATGATGTTGAGCGACTGCTCGCCGCGGTAGTCGGGGTGCGCGCGCCAGCCGATGTCGGCGAGCAGGCACGCAGCATGACGCAGACGGCGTTCCTCGCCGGTTTCATCGAGTCCGGACGTCGCCATGAAGCGATCGGTCCAAGCGATCAGCTCTTCGCCGTGGTGCGGCGAACGTGAGCGAAGCTGATTGAGATGCCCCGCCGCCTCGATCAGCGCGTCTTTCTCCTTCTCTTTTTTCTTGAGCAGCGAATACAACAAACCCTCGCGAATGCCGAGCGCCGAGAAGACGACCTGCCGCGGCTTGCCGATACGAAGAATTTGCTCGAGCACCAGCGCAGCATAAGGCAATAGCGGCCGCCGCGCATTCGCCACCACTTCGATATTGGAAAGTGTGTCGACGTCGACGCGGTGGACGAGCCGCACGAACTCGAGCGCTTCGTCGGCGCGGATCGCATAACCGTGCATGACGTGGAGCGGATAGCCGGTCTGCCACATATGCAAGCGGGCGAGCGAGCGCCACGTTCCGCCGACCGCATAGAAATTGCGATCCTCGCAGGCTTTGAGCACCGGCAGCCCGCTC
>Ga0187783_10004157_pt1 | contig 10718 bp, 10 predicted proteins | sample 1015_SJ02_MP02_2_FD_132471 | JGI IMG/M metagenome (GOLD analysis project Ga0187783, IMG submission 132471) | Tropical peat soil microbial communities from peatlands in Department of Meta, Colombia - 1015_SJ02_MP02_20_MG | ecosystem: Environmental > Terrestrial > Soil > Wetlands > Peat | place...
AGCGGCCTTGCCGTTGGCCCCGACGGCACACTTTACGTCTCAGACGACGTTGCCGGACGAATTTACCGAATCGTGTACCACGGGGGCGTCGGGGCTGGAAGTAATACCACGCCTTGTCCGAGCGCAGCATCTCCCGCAGGAGAAATCCAGGGAGCTAGTGCCAGTCCACCGGAAGGCACGCATCCAAACGCCGGACGGGAGGCAGCTAGCAACGTTGCAGTTCCGGAAGGTGCCACACGCGAGATGGTCGTTCTGGGGCAAAGAATCTATCGCGGTCAAGTTGGCGGAGCCACCTGCACCGGCTGCCACGGTGAAGATGCCAGTGGCACATCGCTGGGTCCTGATCTCACATCTGGAAAATGGTTGTGGGGCGACGGCAGTTACGCTGCAATCGCGAAATCGATTACTGACGGGGTTCCGCAACCCAAGCTCTATCGCGCTCCGATGCCACCCATGGGTGGAGCCACGCTTACACCCGAGCAGGTCAATGCCGTGGCGGCGTACCTCTGGAGCTTGAGTCACGGAACCAAATGAACGCGACGACGGACAGGAATGAGCTGTGGAAGATGTTGCTGGGCGAACTCGACGAGAGTCTTGAGACGATGGCGCGCGCGTTCACGGCGCCCGCGAATTCAGATAACAAGAGCGCGATGGCCAGCGTCGAAGCCGGAATTCGCCGGGGTTATTGCGCGCTTCACAACGGCCGGCGGCTCGCCGATGTGCTGGAGCCAAGCGGGCTGGTGAAGAAGTGGGATGATCTGGCGACTTACGCGATGGTGGCGGTGAGTTCTACCGAGTCGCGTCGGCGAAGTACGGAGTCTGCGGCGCGACTGAGCAAGCAGATGATGGAGTTCCTCATCGCGTTGCAGCGGGCCGCACGCGAAGACCGGCCCACGCCCCGCTCGCTCAACGGTATTTGACGTAGAGATCGGGAAACTGCTTCTTCAGGTTGGCGACCTTTGGCAAATCGTTGATCAGGATGTACAGATTATCTGGATTGCGGACGGCGTAGTCCTGGTGATATTCCTCCGCGCGGTAAAACGCCTTGAACGGCATGACTTGCGTCACAATCGGTCTTGAGAAGACTTTCGCTTCCGTCAGTTGACCTACGTAGGCTTGCGCGATCCGTTGTTGATCCGGCGTCTCGAAAAAAATTGCCGAGCGGTATTGCGTTCCGATGTCTGGGCCTTGGCGATTCAGCTGCGTCGGGTCATGAGCCACCGCGAAAAACACCTTCAATAGCTGGCCGAGCGTAACCTGCGAGGGGTCGTAGATCACTTCCACCGACTCGGCGTGCCCAGTATCTCCGCTGCTAACCTGTTCGTAGCTTGGAGATTTCACGGTTCCGCCGGAGTAGCCTGCCGTTGCGCGCGTCACGCCCCGTACGTGTTCGAAAACGGCCTGGATGCCCCAGAAACACCCGCCCGCCAAGACGAGCGTCTCTTGGGTCTTCGTGGCGGCGTGTGCCTCATCGACCTTGGCATCGGGAAGGATGATAGCGCCGCGCGCAAAGCTGTTCCCCACCCAATAGAAGATTAGAAACGCAGCGGCGGCGACGAGGCATGAGTGCCGCAGAGCTCGCTTCATCTTGCTTCTCCCTTCGGTCCCCAGACAGGTGTTCCCGGACAATGCAATCGCAACGCCCTAGCCTTTCGCAAACCGCATTGCCACTGAGTTCATGCAATATCGCAGGCCAGTCGGGCGCGGACCATCGTTGAAAACGTGCCCGAGGTGCGCTTCGCACCTGCGGCATGAAACGGCCGTGCGCTGTATTCCGAAGCTGTCGTCTTCGGACTCAACGATATTCTCCTTGGCGATCGGCGCCCAAAAGCTCGGCCAGCCGGTACCAGAATCAAACTTCGTCGAGGAGCTGAAAAGCGCCGTATCGCAACAGATGCAGCGAAAGACTCCCTTCTGATGTTCGTTGAGCAGGGGACCGGTAAATGCCCTCTCGGTTGCTGCGTGCCGGGTAACCTCGAAGGAGTCGGGCGATAACTGCGCCTTCCATTCCGCTTCGGTCTTGCGAATCATCGGAACGGTGACGATGTCCTTTCGCACTCCGTCGTCAGTAAACTCCACGATGTTGACTTCCCTCGGCGGCCCTGCCGGCGCAGCCGGCTCAGCTGTGACCGATGAGGATCTCACATAGCGCCGCCAGGCCAGCCCAGCAAGTGCGGCGCCCGTGGCAATTAGAAATGCCCTCCGGCCCACGGGATTGTTCTCGCGATTGTGTTCCAGCATCGAGTCCTCCTGATCGTTATCCAAACGTGAACGCATAGGCTTGTACGCCGGGATCTAGGAATTGGATTTCGAACGTGCGATCTTCCACCTTCCCTTTTTGGCGTATGAGCTGGTAGAGACGGTTGCCCGTCACCGTGCCCTCGCCGCTGCTGTTCGTGTCGGCACCGTGGTCCTGGCCGGGCAACGCGCCGTCAACCAGCACGCGGAACCGTATCGGCTTGCCGTCCTTGCCGGGCCCCAAAACAAGGTGCAGGTCTCGCGCATGGAAACGAAACACGATCTTACCGGGCACGGAAGCCAGTGCCGCGTGCTCTCCGCTCACGATCCACTTTCCGGCGAGTCCCCAGTTGTTCACATCCATTCGGCCGGGCGCTGTGTACGAGGCCTCAGCGTCGCGCCGGATCTTTTCAGGCGAAACGTAGTTTTCCTGCCGCTCGTATCCTATGTAAGTCTCCGGCGATTGAATGTCATCCATGTCCGGCGCGGCCGTCGCTCCCGAGCCGCTCACCTGGACGAGTCCCGCAACTCTTAAAGTCGCATCCTTCTGTCTAAGGAGTTCTTGGATCACCTCTTCGGATTTGTCATATTCGCCTTCCCCGAAATGGTGGTAGCGAATCGTCCCCTGCGCGTCGATGAAGTAGTGGGCCGGCCAATATTCGTTGTTGAATGCTTTCCAGATGCCGTAATTGCTATCGATGGCAACCGGATACGTGATCTTCAAATCCCGGACCGCTTTCGCGATATTCGCCTGGTCCTTTTCAAATGCGAACTCGGGCGTATGAACGCCGATGACGACCAAGCCATCGTTCCTGTATTTCTCGGCCCACGCTTCCACGTACGGGATTGCTCTCAGGCAATTGATGCAGGAATAGGTCCAGAAATCGATCAACACAACTTTCCCTCGCAAGCCAGTCGCCGTCAGTGGTGGAGAGTTGAGCCAAGCCACCGCACCGTCGAGACTGGGAAACGGTCCTTCCTCGCTGAGTTGGACTTTCTCTACTGAGGCAGGCATTTCGCTTCCTCGCGCAAAGGCGACGGGACGCAAGTAATCGACCAGCCGCTGCTCGAATCCAGACGTGCCGCCTGCGAGCGAGACTCGCCTCAGAATCCCCGTGTCCCATCCAAAAGCGATAGCGATGACGCCGGCCAGAACGGCAATTCCTAGCCCTCGGCGAATCCACTCCTCGGCCCCCAGTGATCTCTTCATCAGTGCGAAGACTCGGTTCCCGGCAAAAAGCGCAACAGCCAGAGAAAGAGCCGCGCCCGCCGCGAAGGAAAGCAGCAGGAACACCGTTTGCGCACTCGCGCCTTCGACCGCGGCACCGGTGAGAATCAATCCCAGGATCGGCCCCGCACAGGGAGCCCATAGCAACCCAGTCGATACACCCAGAATGAGCGACCGTCCGACACTCGGCTCGGAGCCGCTTCTGTTCTGCGCGCTCGCACCCAATCGCACGAATGGACGAGAGAGAATCTCCGCAAGACTCGGGAACACGAGCGTCAAACCTAACCCAGCAAAGATGACGACTGCCAGAATCCTGCCGACCTGGTTTGCGCGGACAATCCACGCGCCTGCGAACGTCGCGACAGCCGCAACCAGCGCAAAAGTAAAGGCCATGCCGGCCAGCAGAGGCAGGCCGCTGCGACGGAAGGGCTGGTTTGCCCGGGAGAAGACGAACGGCAACACCGGAAGAATACAAGGACTGACAATGGTCAGGACTCCCCCGGCAAACGCCAATACGTACAGCAGCATCCGATCCCCTAAACCCTCCCTAGACTTTATCACGTTCAATCAGTGGCGATTGGAAGAAGGGTTCCTCATGGAAACTGAGTTTCAGCACGGCCGGGGTGGCGGATGCGTGCGAAGTCATCGAGATTGAAAGACCCAAGTGGAGTTCTCAGATGGCGCAATGGGTTCAGGCCCGAACTGCACGAGGAGGGATATTCACGCTGTACTTTGGAGACTGAACCAGCGGAGTAAAGTCGTGATCACACACGAGATCGATACGTCGGGTTCGAAGTTCATCCAAGCCGTTTCGGGTGGTTGGCTCCAAATCGTATCGAGCCTCAAGAGCCTGCTCGAAACTGGCGCTGCATTGCCCACGGAAGAATTGCCGAGGCAGTGATCTTATTGGTTCAAATGGTTCGAATGGACCTTAGATGCGCGCGATCACTTCGGTGTGATATGGATCAAGGCGCCAGGATCGGCGTCTTCAAGCATCCAAAGCGAGCCGTCGGGGCCTTCTTCCACATCGCGGATGCGCTTGCCCACACTCCAACGTTCAGCGGCTTTGGCGCCGCCATGACCGTCAAAGACAATGCGGGTAAGCGACATGGTTTTCAGGCCGCTGACGAATCCGCTACCGTTCCACTGCGGAAAGGTCTGCGTGCCGGTGTAGAACATCAAATTACCTGGCGCGATCACAGGAACCCAATAGAGCACTGGTTTTGCCAAGTCGGGCCGCGTGTCGGGGCTGGGAATGGGCACGCCGTTATAGTTCACGCCGTAGGAAACGAGCGGCCAACCGTAATTCTTACCTTTCTCGATCAGGTTCAACTCGTCGCCTCCACGCGGGCCGTGCTCGACCTCCCACAATTCTCCGGCGGGCGAAAACGCCAAGCCATACGGTGTCCGGATGCCGCTGGCCCAGGTTTCAGCCGGTGTGTTGTTGGGACCTGGGAAGGTATACGTGCTGACCACCTTCGCGGTCTTGGCGGCTTCCGTGTCACTGGGCGGATCGATCAGGGGAATGGTGGACGCCCCGGTTTTACCGTAGTCGGGATTTCCGGGTGCGGGTTTGCCGTCCAGAGTCAGGCGCAGGATCTTGCCTGCCGGCTGATTGGGATCCTGGGCCGGGGTAAAGCGCTGGCGATCGCCAACCGTAAGGAACAAATACTGGCCATCGGGTGAGAAGGCAATCTGGCCGCCTTCCTGGCCACCCATGCCCTTGGGCATTTGGTGCCACAGCACCTCGAAGTCCGTCAGTCTGGCCGATTTGTCAGTGGCGTTCAGCTTCGCGCGGGCCAGCGCCAAGCCACCGCCGTAGTCACCCGGCTCAGCGTAAGTGAGATAAATCGTCTGGTCGGTTGCATAGTGTGGTGAAAGGAAGACGCCCAGCATCCCGTTCTGGCCCTGCCAATAGACTGCTGGCGTATTGGCCACCAAGGTCTTGTCTCCCTGCTGAGACACCAGCCAAACGGGCCCAACCTTTTCTGTGATCAGCATGCGGCCATCGGGCAGAAAGGCTATCCGCCAAGGCAGTTCAAAGGTGCTCACTGTGGTCATGTTGAACGGCAGATCGGCTTCGGGCTTCTGTTCGCCAAGATTGACCTGGCCCCAAGTCGCCATCGATGCAAGGGTGAAAAGCAGCACCGTTTTAGCCAATTTCATCGTACGTTTCTCCTGGTTTTCGCTGCTTCTAGAGGGCACCCGGCAATAAGCGGCCGTGGCGCGTCATTTATTCGTACGCAGCTGAGAATCTTGCGAATCGCTCAGGCCTTCAACGACTCGAATTCACTCGCCGAGCCGCGAATGGTCGCACAATCGCTAGCGTAAAGATTCGAATTACGGACCGCATTTCCTAATACTCTCCCGGCGTCACTGGAGCCTTTCCAAAAGCATTCGTATGTGATGGTGTTCGCCGTCGGCGCTTGCCTCACACGCTTGGGCTTCGATCAAACCTGTTCGAGAGTCTACTGATATCACTTCGAATTTTATATTCGGAGTGCGCGGGTTTTCCAGCAGGGAGAGTTCGATGATATCTCCGACTCGTGGCAGCCCAGCATCCATGACGCGCCAGAGTGTACTACGATAAACCATCCATTAAATCGCTAAAGCAATCCTATTCTAGCTATATATTAGCTCGACGCTCGGACAGCTTACCCTGTGGGGCGCCAATTCGTATCCGCGAGCATCACTGGTGATTCCCGCCACTCCCGTTAGTCAGGCAACGCCCTCCGAATGTTTAAGTGGACGAACGAGTAGCGTAAGAATGAAGCCGACTACGAGCAGGTACGCCAGCACGCGGAGGGGTTGATCGTAGATGTGGACGCGGCTCTCGCCCGGCCCGAGCGCCGCCTTAGCGCGTTCGGAAAGTTGAGTGATGATGACTGGGCCGACGACGGCCGCGGCGCTCCACGCGGTCAGCAGTGAGCCGTGAATCGCACCGACATTTTCCTCGCCGAAAATATCCGCTAGAAATGCGGGCACAGTCGCAAAGCCGCCGCCGTACATCGTAAAAACGGTGAATGCAGCAGCTTCGAACAGGACCAATTTGCCGTCAGCGGCCATTTTCGGAATCAGCAGAAAGAGGAAAAACTGAACGGCGAAGAACGTGAGGTAAGTCATGCGGCGCCCGATGAAGTCAGAAAGCGACGCCCAAAAAATTCTTCCGCAGGCATTAAACACGCTTATGAGTGAAACAAAGAGTCCGGCTTCGAGCGCGGTCTTGCGGAACAGATCCTGAAACATCGGCGACGCCTGCGCGAGGATTCCAATGCCTGCCGTCACGTTGATGAACAAGATTCCCCAGATCAGATAAAACTGCACGGTGCCGAGGGCGTAGTTGCGGCTGACGCTCCGGGTACTGATCATCGGATTCTCTCTCGCGGGGCCGTGCCAGTGCGTTGGTCTCCAGCCCTGCGGAGGGCGGCGAATGATTCTCGCTCCGATCATCATGATGATGAAATAGGCGACGCCGAGCAGCATCAGAGTCTTCGACACGCTCACACGTGCCATCAGGTAAGGATTCAAATAGCCCGCGAGAAATGCGCCCCCGCCGAAACCCATGATGGCGAATCCCGTCGCCATACCGCGCCGGTCCGGAAACCACTTCACGAGTGTGCTGACGGGAGAAATGTAGCCGAGGCCACAACCAATCCCGCCGATCAGCCCCATTCCGATCCACACGAGCACGGAGTGATGGATAGCCATGCCGATCCCGCCGATCAGCAAGCCGAAACTAAAGAAGATGGCAGCGGCTGTAGCGGCGATGCGCGGCCCGCGCCTCTCAACCCACGGCCCCATGAATGCAGCGCTCAGGCCGAGCAGAACGAGCGCGGTAGTGAATGTTGTGTAAGGTGGGCTGAACCACCATGGCGACGACGAAAATTCCGCGCGAATCGGGCGGTTAAAAGTGCTCCACGCGTAGACCGAACCGATACAGATGTGAACCATCACAGCAGCCACGGGAATCAACCAGCGGTTGAACACCGAGCTTCCGTTCGCCTGCTCGACGTGCGTAGCGTCCAAAGTCGCCATCGAAATGCCTCCTTGGGCAATCATTCACGGATCGTGATTGAAAAAATAAACGCTGCCGGACATTCCCCCATTTGTGCCGCAGTCGGTTATCACAAAAGGCGTTAGTCGTGCAACAACTTAGCTGTAACACAGGAGTGCTCAGGGTCGCCGTCGCCACACCTTGAGCAGGTCTCCGACCGGTTAGGCAGCTCAGAGGGCTCTTTCCCGCGTTCCAAAAACCTTTTGCTGAGTTTTGGAACACCCCGGGGCGACGCGATACAGCGTTCCGACCCCAACCCCTAGTTGCTGGGCAATGGCGCGCCAGCCGAGCCCCTGTGAACGCAGGGCAACAATCGCTTCTGAGTCGAGATCCTTCGGAGGCCGCCCCAGCCGCTTACCCTTTGCCCGCGCGTGGCGGAGGCCCCCTTTCACACGTTCCTGAATCAACGATCGCTCGAATTGGGCCATGGCCGCAATCACATGGAACTGAGATGGCATCACTCTCGTCAATACCCTGCAATTTATGGGGTCTGAAATACGTATAGAAAGAGAGGGCGGTTTGCGCGTCTTAAATCTGGCGAGAAGAAGGGCGCCATGAACATCAATCCTCGTGTCGCAATCGAAGTAGCGTGGATCGTTTTTTTCGCATTTTGGATGGTATGGAGTTTCGGCGCCAAGCGGATCGCGAAGGGCGAAGGTAGCGCAGGTGTCGGGAGGAGGGTGTTGACTGTCGCAGTTGTGTGGCTTCTGCTCAATGCGGACGGTTCGCGATGGGGCGTTTTCGCAGCCCGCTTTCTCCCGCCTTCGTCATGGGTCGCCTGGCTCGGCGCAGCGGTGACGTTTGTGGGAGTACTGTTCGCGATTTGGGCGCGCATTCATCTCGGACGTTACTGGAGCGCGACGGTCGCTCTCAAAAATGAGCACAAGCTGATTCGGAGCGGCCCTTATGCTCGGATTCGCCATCCGATTTACACGGGCATCATCTCCGCGATTGCAGGGTCGGCGGCTACGATTGGCACCAACGGCGCGTTGCTGGCTCTAGGAATTATCGGGATGAGCCTTTGGTTCAAAGCGCGCAAGGAGGAAGCGTTGCTAGCGGGAGAATTCGGTCCAGCGTTTGAAGAACATCGCCGCCGCACCGGGTTTTTCCTTCCGCGCTTTTCTTGATTGAAGATTCCGTGACGTGGGGAACGTCTCCAGCCTTTTCGGGTTCCAATGGATTTTCGCCATCTTGGAACCGTCGGGGGAAGGCTTGCCGCTACCCGGAATGCCTTCCTCGTACGCTTTGATCATAATCGCCCGGCGGCACCAATTCCGACAAGATCGTCAAACGCGCATCAACAGCATCGTACCTTATACTTGGACATCGAAGAGGAAACGCTATACCGGACGACACTCGATGACCCAGGTTCCCCCTGCGGGAATGATGCGAGCGATTTCGTAACCGGTTTCGGCAAGGAGCGAGCGGAAGTCGGCTTCGGTGCGTTCGCGGCCGCCAATTACAAGCATTAACAGTTCAATCATCCCGACCGGGCGTCGGGTATCAACTATTTTTTCTATCAAAAGGAGAGTCCCTCCTAGCTGCATAACATGGCGCGCATTCCGGAGTATTTTGATGGCGTCCTGGTCCGGCCAATCGTGAATGACACCCTTCAGGAGGTAAGCATCGCCGCCCTCAGGCATGGAATCGAAGAAATCACCACCGACGACTCGGCACCGTGCTGCGACGTCGCCCGTTAGAAACGCGGAAGCACCCGAGACGACCTGAGGCAGATCGAAAAGGACACCACGAATCTCCGGCGAAGCCGAGAGGATGTCACGCAACAATGCGCCCTCGCCGCCGCCCACATCTACAAGCAAGTGGAATCGCGAGAAATCATAGGCAGCGAGCAGAGCGGAACTGGTCCAGCCGATGCCTTCGGTCATGGCGGCATTGAAGGTCGCCGCATCGTCTTGATGCGATGCGAGATAGTCGAAAAAGCGCTGGCCGAAAATCCGCTGAAAGGCTGGCTCGCCTGTGCGAACGGTTTCATGAAGCTCTCCAAGGGGACGCCAAAGAAAAGCAGCTGGCAGGAACAGGGCGGAGGCCCGTTGCGAATTCGGGTCATCCGTGCGGAGCACATCGCTCAGGGGTGTGTTGCAGAACCGGCCGTCTGGTGTGGTGGCAAAAACTCCGAGAGTGCTAAGGGCGCGCAGCAAGCACTCAAGGGAGGGTGCGTGTGCGCGCGAATCGGCAGCGAGTTCGGCAGCGCTCTTAGGGCCGGAAGAGAGCAAGTCACCAATACCGAGCTTGGCTGCGGCATGCATCGCTTGTGCCACGATTATGCCCGGCCAGATGTACTCCATTGGCTTGGACATAGTTTTTCCTCTGCGACAGAGCGAGAACGGCTCGGCGCACTGAGTTATTCCCCACGAAGATAGACCAGCAATCGTGTGCGTACAAGGGCTGCACGACCTTCCCCGGATCTTCTCTGAACGGTAAACGGTGCCGGCTCAGACGGTCGACGCAACACTTGCTTGCAGTCTACTCGCGGAAGTCTCGAATCCTTTGAATGAACAGGCTGCGACAAATCGTTTCGTGCGACACGCGCAGGCTCTCGTCGTCCGGCTAGTGCTGCTTCAGCCATCCGGAAATTTGTTGCGGCGACCAGTCCAAGCCGGCCTACTGGTCGGCTTCGTTGGCTCGATACTGCGCGCACCCGCCATGGCGGGCTACCTCTCGGCTTACTCTGGAGGAGCGACTTAGACGTTGGCGATGACCCGCACCGAGCAGTCACTGGCGATTCCGCGGGAGATGTCTTCGCGCTCGGCCAGAGTGAGCACCCGCAGCGAGGCACCAACAAGCAGTGAATGCAGCCAGACGGCTTGCCAAAGGTGCGGCCGATCTCATGTAAGGACTGCCCAGACTTCCAACGAAAACGCGAGGATGCCCTGAGAATCTGCTTACAGCCCCATCCGTTACTAATTTCGAGCTGGCCTCCTAGCGGTTGGTTCCCTCCAAGGCCCTATTTGCGTCGCGGCGCTCTACAATCGGCAAAAGCGCACGCGAAGGGTACACGGCGTCGTGGTAAATCGTGTTGGTGGCCACGCGCGTCTCGCTGTCGGCGCGGAGCGGATGGCCCGTGTTCGGGTTGGGATCGAACCGCGGGTCGTTCGAACTGGTCACATGAATCGCGATGCGGTGACCCGTGTTGAAAATCAGACTGGTCGACCACAAGTTCAGTTTGAACTTGTACAC
>Ga0187783_10004158_pt1 | contig 10713 bp, 10 predicted proteins | sample 1015_SJ02_MP02_2_FD_132471 | JGI IMG/M metagenome (GOLD analysis project Ga0187783, IMG submission 132471) | Tropical peat soil microbial communities from peatlands in Department of Meta, Colombia - 1015_SJ02_MP02_20_MG | ecosystem: Environmental > Terrestrial > Soil > Wetlands > Peat | place...
ATCACGTCGGACTGGCAAGCTGGTTGGCCGACAGATGCAAAGCCGAAGTGGTGATGTCCGGAACGGAATATCTGCTGGGCCTGACCTATTGGCTCGATAGCGATGCGATGAAGGCCGATCACTATCGCGAGTTCTATCGCGCGCGCGGCCTCGAACGAGAGATCGCCGAGTCGATCTTGAACCGCTCGGCGCGCTACCAATCGTTGACGAGCCCTTTGCCGTTCTCGTTTCGCCGCGTGCTCAATGGCGACCAATTGAAGCTCAATGCCAGGACGTTCGAGGTGATCACCTGTGGCGGCCATGCTCCCGAGCAGATGCTGCTCTACTGCCCCGATGCGCGCATCCTCCTTGCGGCCGATCAGATCATGCTGGGAATTACGCCTAACGTCAGTGTTTCTCCCCGCAACCCAAATGGCGACGTCCTCGGCCTGTTCCTTGAATCGCTGCAAGCGTTGGCAAAGGAGATCGACGACAAAGCTCTTGTTCTTCCCGGGCACAATCTGCCGTTCACCGGCTTGCCGGGCCGTGTCCGGGAGATCGACAGTCATCATGGCGCGCGCCTGGCCGACATCGTCGCCTTCTGCGCCGATGCGCCGCGCTCGGCGGCCGATCTGCTGCACATCCTCTTCCGGCGCCCGATCGATCGCGCGGTCGTCGAGCTCGCGTTTGGCGAGGCCTGCGCTCATGTCAATCGCCTGCTCGAGGAGGGAAGCATTGCCGCGACCGTCGACAGCGACGGCGTTGAACGCTACAGATCGCGGGCCGAATAGGGAGCGCCAGCGCGCGGGCCGCGCATGCCTTGAGCGCACATCGGATCTCGGCGGCAATGGCGTCGATCTTGCTGTTAGGGTAGATGTGTGCTGATGCGCGAGGCCCGAAGTGGGGCAGGAGGCCGCGCAAGGAGGTGGCAAGGGCGCGTCATCGACGAGGTCTCCTGAATGGCGTGCTCGAGGGCGCCGGTCATCACCCCGGGTTCGCCCGGACTCGCGATATTCAGTGAGCTCAAGGAGAGTGTGATGCCCGTCCAGCTGCCGACGCCGAGCCAACTCCGCGACATAGCCGATGACGTCGGCCTTCACCTTACCGAGGGGGATATTGGCTCCTTCATCGAACTGATGCGGCCGACCATAGCGGCCTACAATGCCGTGGACGCGATGCCGGACAATCTGCCGCGCGTGCGATATCCGCGCACGCCGGGTTATCGGCCGGCGGGCGAAGAAAACAAGCACAATGCATGGTACGTGAAGTCGAAGGTTGAGGGTGCGGCGCACGGCAAGCTCAAGGGAAAGACCGTCGTCCTCAAGGACAACGTGATGCTTGCCGGCGTGCCGATGATGAACGGCGCCTCGACGCTGGAAGGCTATGTGCCCGATGTCGATGCAACCATTGTGGAGCGCATCCTGGATGCCGGCGGAACGATCCTCGGCAAGGCGCACTGCGAATATTTCTGCCTCTCCGGCGGCAGCCATACCTGTGCTGCGGGCCCCGTCCACAATCCCTACAAGATGGGATACTCGGCCGGCGGGTCGTCGTCGGGGAGCGCGGTGCTCGTCGCGCTCGGCGAGGTCGACATGGCGATCGGCGGTGACCAGGGCGGCTCGATCCGCATGCCGGCGTCGTTCTGCGGCACCTATGGAATGAAGCCCACGCACGGCCTCGTCCCCTATACCGGCATCATGCCGATCGAGATCTACGTCGACCATACCGGTCCGATCACCGCAACCGTGGCCGACAACGCCTTGCTATTGGAGGTGTTGGCCGGGCCCGATGGCTATGATCCGCGCCAGTACGGTGTTGAGACGCACCCCTATAGCGAGGCGGCCGGGCGCGCTGCGAAAGGCATGAAGATCGCGCTTGTCAAAGAAGGCTTTGAGCTCGGCAATGCGGAAAAGGACGTCAACGACAAGGTGCGCGCCGCGGCGAAGCGCTTTGAAGAGCTCGGCGCTGAAGTGACCGAGGTCTCCATACCGATGCATCAGGCGGGCAGCGCCATCTGGGTGCCGATCGGCGTGGAGGGCCTGACGCAGACGATGATGTGGGGGGACGGCTACGGTGTGAGCCGGCCGGATCTCTATGTGACGAGCCTCATGGACCATCACCGTTCCTGGCGCTCGCGGGCCGACGAGTTTTCCGAGACCGCCAAGCTCTTCACGCTGCTCGGCACCTATATCAAGAAGCAGCACGGCGGGCGCTACTACGGCAAGGCGATGAACGTGTGCCGGCGGCTCACGGCAGCTTACGATAGCGTTCTCGCCGAGCACGACCTCCTGATGATGCCGACGACGCCGATCAAGGCCAGCAAGCTTCCCGCGCCTGGTGCCTCGCGCGAAGAGGTTGTCGATAAAGCGCTCAACATGATCGGCAATACCTCGCCGTTCGACATCACCCATCACCCCGCAATGGCCATTCCCTGCGCCATGTCGGAGGGGCTGCCGGTCTCGCTGATGCTGGTGGGCAAACACTTCGATGAGCCGGCGATCTACCGGGCGGCCTTTGCTTTCGAGCGCGCGGAGAACTGGAAGGAGATGTAGGGCGTACCTGCGCGGTCGCGCTTGCGCCTGAGGTTTGAGCGGTCACCTCGCCCGATGCGCTTGCCGCTGGCGCCACGGCCGGAGCCCGATCGGCGGCGCCGCGCACCGCCGCCGGCCCTCTACCTTGGCTCGGAGACCTTGTGATCGGCAGCGAAAGACTTCGCTCTTGCGCGCGATGTCTCCCGCCGCTGAGCGCGGATGGTGCGCCTCCGACGGCACCTGCCATGCGCGAGGGCGCCGTCGCCTGCTGCCGCCACCGCAACCGAGCGGCGCACGCCCGGCTTGATCGTCGTCCCCTTGCCGACAACATGCCCGCGACCTCGCTCGGACGTGCTCGCCGTCCCGCCCGCGGGGAGCGAGGCGAGCCCTATCCGTCGAGCCAGGCGACGGCTCGGATCGGGCTGCCGGTACCGCCCTTGATCTTGAGGGGAAAGCCAATGAACCGGAACCGGCCCTTGCCGACGAGCTTGTCGAGGTTGCAGAGCCCCTCCATGTGCGTGAAGCCGAGGTCGCGGCACACGTGGTGCACCTCGAAGTTGTTGCGCCCGGGCCGACCGGGGCTGACGGCCTCGACGCCGAACATGGCAATCCCCTTCCTGCCGAGCCAGGTGGCCGAGTCCTTGGTCAGGCCGGGGAAGTCCGTGAGATAGGCGTCGGTGCCATAGCAGCGCCGATAGAAGTCCATGTGCAGGAGCACGGTATCCCCGGGCTTGATGGCAACGCCCGCGGCCTCCTCCGCCCGCTGCAGATCCTCAATCGACACGTCCGACTTCAGCGGCTTGTGGGCGAGGTCGAGACACACGGCCTCGGTGAAGAACTTTTCCAGCGGCATCTCGTCGATCCCTTTGGCGGCGGGTCTTGCGTCGAAATGCACCGGTGCGTCGACGTGCGTGCCGGCGTGGTCGCCCATGGCGAGGGCGAGGGTGGCCGAGGAGAAGGTGTAGCCGTCGGCGCAGCGGATTTCCTCGTGCGTGCTGAAGGGCGTGACGATGATCGAGGGGTGGTTTGCAAGGCGCGGCATCCGGTGGTGGATTTCGCGACTGAGATCGACGAGCTGCATGGTTCCTCCAGATCGGATGGAGCGCCGCACTGCACCTACGGGTGATTGCACAACTCTCGCACCGGCGCTGGCCGCCCTGCAATCGCCAAGCACAGGGACCCGCCCTGCCATGGCGCAAAGCGCCAACACGGTGGGCGTGCCACCGGCCTCAACGCCGATACGGCGCGGAGCAGGCGCGGGCGACGCCTCACGGCTCGCAGGCCAGAATCGTCGGAGCCTGCTATCCTGTCCCTGGCAGGGAGGACGTGCTCGCATGGGGGGCGTTGCCTACCTCCACGAGGCATCGGCAGGGGTCCGGCCGCGTGCGGGCGGCGCGATGGCAGAGATGGTGCAATGGCGACGGCGCGGTGCATGCCGATCCTTCGCGCCTCGAGGCAGGTCCAGCGCAGGTCCCGGCGCAGGTGCCAACGCGACCCTAACGAGGCCTAACGACGTCATGAGCCCACGTGCAACTTCGCTGTTGGCGATCTTCTTGCTCGGCACCACCGCGGGTCAGATGCTGTTCAAGGCCGCTTCGCTGCGGGGAGCGCGCGCAGGGCGGAGCGGGCTGTGGCCGCAGCTGGCGCTCGAGCCGCTCGTGTGGATCGGCATCGCCATCTATGCCTTGGCGTTGCTGGTATGGCTGGCGCTGGTATCCCTGTTGCCGCTGTGGCAGGCGGTCATGGTCGCGAACCTCGATATCCTGCTCGTCATGGTCGGCGGTCGCATAGTCTACGGCGAGCGGATCACTCTGCCACGGGTCGTCGCCGTATCCCTGATCACCGTCGGCGTGGCATTGGCCGGCTGGAGTTCATGAAGAAGTCGACGATGGTTGCGGGCTTTCTGCTGCTGGTCGCGGTGGATACCTTCGTTCAGATCGCCTTCAAGTTCGCCGGAGAGCGCGCATTGCCGCTGACGTTTGACGTGTCATGGCTTGCGCGCGTCATCCGCGAGCCCTGGCTATTCGCGGCGGCGGCGGGTGCGGCCGCCGCATTCCTGATCTACATGACCTTGATCAAATCCGCACCAATCGGTCCGGCGTTCGCCGCCACCCACCTCGATATCGTGGCCGTCACGCTCTTTTCCGTCGCGTTCCTCGGTTCCGTGCTGACGCCGCTGCAAGTGCTCGGCTGCTGCGCCATCGTTGCCGGTGTTCTGGTGCTGGCATGCACGGAAACCGGCTCATGACATTCAGCGGCATCGGCGAGGTCGCTCCCTCGGCCGGGCTGGCGCCGCGCGCTGGCGATCTGCTTGCGGCCAGCGACGGAGGGACGCTCGAGCAGGCGATTTGCCAAGAGCTCGGCCTGCCCGATATCGAGATCGTCGGGACGGGTACCGCCGCACTCGTCATCGCCTTGAGCTATCTGCGGCGCCGATCGCCGTGCCGATCCAAGGTCGTCATACCCGCCTTCACCTGCCCGCTGGTGGTGTCCGCGGTGGCGGCCGCCGGCCTAAGCGGCGTCGCCTGCGACACGGTGGCCGGCGGCTTCGGCCTGGATCCCGAGCATTTGGCGCGCCTCGTCGATGCCGATACGCTGGCGGTACTGCCGACGCATTACGGCGGCGTGCTCACCGATGTCGAACGCGTGCGCGCGATCGCGACGGCGATCGCGCCCGACGTCAGCATTGTCGAGGACGCCGCCCAGGCGTTCGGCGCCACGTGGCGGGGCCAGAGCGTGGGTCTCATCGGCGATATCGGCCTCTTCAGCTTCGGCGCCGGAAAGGGGTTTACCATCTACAAAGGCGGCGCGCTGGTGGCACGCGATCCGACGATCATGGCGGGCCTGCGAACGCTCGCCGCCGAGCTGACGGCCGATTCCCCGTTGGCTGAGGCGCGCCGCGCCCTCTCGCTGCTGGGATACCACGCGTTCTATAACCCGCTCGGCCTGCGGGCCGTGTACGGGGCGCGCAAGCGCTTCTGGCTGGCGCGAGGCAACGAGATTCGCGCCGCCGATGACGAGGTCCCGCGAAGCGTTGCGATGCATCGCGTCGGCGCGTGGCGCAAGGCGGTGGGACGCGCGGCGCTTGGCCGCCTGCCGGCGCACCTGGCAGCCTCCCGCGAGCGGTTTGCGCGCCTGGCTCAGCGGCTGGCGGCGATACCGGCGCTCCAGGTGCATCTTCCCGTTGCCGGCGCCGAGCCAAGCGCGACCTGCCTGTTCGTGACGCTACCCCACGCGCCCGCCAGCGAGGCGATGATCCGGCGGCTCTGGGCGTCTCGGCTTGGGGTTACCAAGATGTTCTCGCGTGCCATCGTCGACTACCCGGCATTGCGAGCGGTGGTGCACCGTACGGAAACGCCGCACGCCCGCGCTCTGGCGGCAACGACGCTGACGCTGAGCACCGGCGCGAGCTTCACCCCAGGCGCCGAGGCCGCCGTGCTGGCGGCGCTCCGCGACCTCTTGCCTTGCGCGAACGGCGATCGATCGGGAACCTGCTTCCTTGAGGAACGAGGCGTGCGCCGCTGATGGCCCGAAGCCAAATGAGGGTGCGGCATGGCCGAGCCAAGCTCCTTGAGGGCGCCGCAGTGAGTGAGGCAGTCGGCCTCAGCGGCAGTGGCTTGCCACGCTCGGATTGCGGCAAGCGCAGCCAACCCAGCCGCGGCGAAGGTCGCGAGGGGGTCAGTCGGGCAGGCGTGTCGACTGCCACACGACCATCTGCCAGCGCCCGTTTCGGCGCGCGTAGGCATCGGTGAAACGCACGGCGAAATCGAGCTGCTTGCCCTGCGAGGCGACCTTGATCCGCGCAGCGCCGGTCAGCACCACGACATCGCCGAGCTCTTGTGCCTTCACCTCGGAAGGCTCGACGGAAGCATAGACCGTCGCGCCGGACCTCATATTGGCGATCAGACTCTGCTTGGTGTCGAGACGGGCGCTGGAGTGCGTGTAGACGAGATCGTCGGCGAGCAGCGCCTCGAGCTGGGCGATGTCCTTGGCTGCCATCGCCTGCATGCGCTTTCTGTCGAGGTCGATCACCACATCCGCGTTGCTGTTGGCCACGTTGTTACCTCCCAGCCGCCGATCACCCGCGATGACGGGCCCCGGCAAGCCTATAGGTCGTTGACGCAGACGACAATTGCCGCGACCAAACCCTGCTAAAAGACCAGCGGCCGCTCCGACCTTGGTTTGCCGCGCCTCGGCCTCGTGTCGGTCCCGATCGCGCTCGGATAGATCACCGCCCCGTGCCGATCCCGGAAGCCGGCCGCATCGCCGGCCTGATCGGCTCAACGAGCATCGGCTCGGCCGCTGGCGGTCGCGTCGCCGGCCTTATCGGCTCCACCAGCGCCGGCCCCCCGGGCGGCGTCAGCGACGCCGATCGCAGCGACACCGGCTTTGACAGGTCGAGCTCGAAGGGCGTCGCATCCTCGAGCGCACGGTTTGCCGGCGCGTAGATGTACTTGCCGTCGACCATCACGCCCTGTTCCTGCTGCGCCGTGATCCGGCCCAAGATCTGCCGGTTGGCATCCAGCAGGTAGATCACCCCCGCCTCGGGCGACGCCTCGGCAATGGCCGCGACATCCTGGGGGAGGATGCCGGCAAAGTCCGGCAACCGCATCAGGGTCAAGAGGTTGGCTCGCAGATAGGCCGCCAACGGCGACAGGGCGGGGACGGCGGTTGCCGCCGGTGTCGATGCGACGAACGCGGGTGGCGGTCCGCTGGCACCGGCGGGTATGGGCGAAGCACCCCGGCGCTGGATCAACTCCTCGAGCCGGCCGGTCGCCGCAGCGACGCGCCGCGCAACGGCGGGCAGGAAGGGCAATCTGACGCTCGCTGCGACGGGACGTGCCCGGACATTTGCGATCCTCCTCTGGTAGGCATCGAGCATCGCCAGGCCTTCGGCGGCGTGGTGGTTGACGACCTCCAGGTGCGGCGCGGCGGTCTTGATGATCGTCGCGACCAGGATGCCCGCCATCGCCTGGAGCGGCTCGAGCGCCTCCGTCATGTTCTTGGCGACTTCCATCCCCGGACCCGCACTGCCCTTGTTCGCGGCGTGAATGCTGACGACGTCGTAGGGCGCCACCTGCACCACCATGACAAAGCGTCGCCCCTGCGCATCGGTCCACTGCTTGCTCATGTAAAGAGGTACGAACACCGAGCCACTGTGGGAGGAGATCGTATCGAACGGGTCCGTATTGCGCGTGCTGCTGTGGAACTCGTGGAGGACGAAGTATTTCATGGCGCCGAAGACGCGTCGCCGATAGGTCTGCGCCTCACCAAGTCGCGGGCTGTGCACGAACAGCACGTATTCGGTGGGAGAAATCCACAATCGTCCGGGCGGGATCCAGCCGTCGGCACCGATGGAGGGGAGCGCGAGATCGCACGCCAATTCTGCGCACCCCTTAAAGGCTTCCGTCGCGGGCGCGGCGCCGTCGGTCGCCTTCAGCGTCGCCATGGCATCGTTGAACGCCGCTTGACCTCTCTCGGTGCGGTAGAGAGGCCACCCATCGACGATTGCCTGATCTCCCTCGCACAGCGGCACCTCGGTCGCTCGCTCGCGCGGCACGTCGATGTTCCTGGTCTTGACGAGGATGGCGTCCTGCCGAAGGCCCTGGGCCGCACCCTTGGTCGGCGCCGCCACGGCCGAAAGCAGCCCGGCGAGCGCGAGGAGAGCGACGCTGGCGCGCCACCTCCTACGCCGCACTTTATCGCCCGCCCAAGCGTCCCCTCGCACGCGATCGTCGCCGCGGAGCGCCGACCGCCTCCGCCCGTCTCCGTTCTGCAACGTCTATGTCCCCAATTTCCCTCGGCGCCTGTCATGCTCCAAGATCAAGGCCGAAGCGAGTCACGCGATAGAAAAAAGCGCAATTGCGGGTCGGCACCACGATTGGCGGCCGCTCCTTAAGGGTGCGCAAACCACGACGCGCGCCGCTCCTCGGGGTGCAGCGGACAGACCCGGCGTCGCGCGCCTCCAATTCCCCGAGTTCGCCCCGAGCTCGCCCCGAGTTCCCCCCAAAGTTCCCCCCGAGTTTCTTGGCGCGAGCGGCAAACCTCGCCTCCCGCAGTGGCCCGTCGAGAGCGTCAGTGTCAGCGACGCTCCGCGTCGCGACGCTGCAATCGGCGTGTCGGACGCGGATCGCCTGGGCGGTATCCGGGCCGGTCGGGCAGGTGCCGGGCGCCAGCGCCAACCGCGATCGATCACCCCCTTCGCGCGGGAGCAAGGCATGCAGGAGCTGCCGCAGGCGCAAGGCAAGCCGCGCGCAGCCGATGACCGCCTCGGCGATGCTCGCGAGGTTGCGCGGGTTGCACTCGCGAGGGTGGCGCCAGACCCAACTTACAAGCGCGCCGGCTCGCGGCCGACCAGCGCGACGGTCTCGCCCCCCGCCTCGTCTGCCGCATCCACTCGACTGCCGCATGCACATGAACGGGCGACGATGACCTTCCCCGACAGCAGCTGACGGCGCTGCCGTCCACGCACGAGGCTATCTCCGAACGGCTCTCGCGCAGCGCGAGCATGGCGCATAGCTCGGCGCGGAACTGCGCCGTTTCCTATATTTGACATTGCCGTACGGAGAGGCGAATAACAAGCGCCCGACCCGCTACGCATGCGATCCCTCGTGGACGGCACCGACGCCCTCGGCCTGATCCTCTCCGGCGATCCGAAGCTGTTCGCCATCGTGCGCCTGTCGCTGCTCGTCAGCCTGACGGCGACCGGGCTTGCCGCCGTCCTGGCGCTGCCCCTTGGTGCCCTCTTGGGCGTCGCGCGCTTTCGCGGCCGGGATGGGGTCATCGTCCTTTGCAACGGCTTGATGGGGCTGCCGCCGGTGGTCGTCGGGCTCGTCGCATTCCTCTTGCTTTCGCGCTCGGGCCCGCTCGGGGCGTTCGGCCTGCTGTTCACGCCGCAGGCGATGGTGCTCGCCCAGATCATTCTCGTCGCGCCGATCCTGATCGCGCTGACGCGGCAAGTCGTCGAGGATCTGTGGGACGAATACCGCGACGAGTTGACGGCGATGAACCTCGGGGCGTTCACGGCGGTGCCGGCGCTGCTGTGGGACGCGCGCTTTCCGCTGGCGACCATCCTGCTCGCCGGCTTCGGCCGGGCCGCCGCCGAAGTCGGCGCCGTCATCATCGTCGGCGGCAATATCGACGGCTACACCCGCCTGATGACGACGTCGATCGCGCTCGAAACCTCCAAGGGCAACCTGCCGCTTGCCCTGTCTCTCGGCATCATCCTGATGGGCCTGGTGCTGGCGGTCAACGCCTTCGCCTGGACCATCCGGCGCTGGTCGGAAGCGGTCGCGGGGTAGGGACATGCGCGAGCTCGTCAGCGAACTTCCCATAGACTTCGCGGCGGTCGGCTACGCGGCCGGACAGACGGCGATACTCGAAGACATCTCGCTGCGGCTCGACCGCGGCGAACCGACCGCTCTCATCGGGCCGAACGGCGCCGGCAAGACGACGCTGTTGCGGCTGGCCATGGGGCTCAATCAGCCGAGCCGCGGCCTCATCACCCGTGGCGGCGCTCGCGGCGGGCCTCCCGTGCGCCGCGCGTTCGTCTTTCAGAAACCGGCTATGCTGAGGAGATCGGCGGCGGCGAACATCGCCTTCGCGCTGAGGGCGGCCGGCCGGGCTGCCGATCGGCCGACGATCGCGGCGCTGCTCGGCCAGGTGGGGCTAGGCGAATGTGCGACGCGGCCGGCGCGGCGCCTTTCCGGAGGCGAGCAACAGCGCCTGGCGCTCGCCCGCGCATTGGCGCGCAATCCCGAGGTGCTGTTCCTCGACGAGCCGACCGCCAGCCTCGACCCCTCCGGCACCAAGGCGGTCGAGGACATCGTCCTCAGCATCGCCGCGCGCGGAGTGAAGGTCGTCTTTTCCACCCACGATCTCGGCCAGGCAAGGCGGCTTGCCACTGACATCATCCTGCTCGTCGCTGGCCGCATCGTCGAGCGGGCGTCGGCGCAAAGCTTCTTTGCTTGCCCGGCAAGTGCCGAGGGCGCCCAATTCGTCCGCGGCGACCTCGTCGTTTGAGCGCGTGGGACGACTGTCTGTTGCGGACAACCGCGTTGGTCGCGGCCCCTCTCGCGCCGCACCGGCCGAGGACACGTCGATCCTCCTCGCCGCCGCGACCTGACCAGGGACTTGCGGGCGCCCCGGCGCATCCTGCCGAGGTCCAAGGCGATATCCGAGAACAGGATCGCCGCATCCAAAC
>Ga0187783_10004159_pt1 | contig 10712 bp, 8 predicted proteins | sample 1015_SJ02_MP02_2_FD_132471 | JGI IMG/M metagenome (GOLD analysis project Ga0187783, IMG submission 132471) | Tropical peat soil microbial communities from peatlands in Department of Meta, Colombia - 1015_SJ02_MP02_20_MG | ecosystem: Environmental > Terrestrial > Soil > Wetlands > Peat | place...
GCTGCCGTGTCGGGTCTTTCGGCTCGGCGGACAGAAGTCGCCCTGGCTCGTCAGTGCGTCCGATCTCGCCGAGCTGATCGACCGACGCCGGACGCAGCTTCCGAAGCCACCAGAATCGCCCCGCGAGAATGGTGCGGAGCGTCCGGCGCTACCGGCGGCCTGAGCTCGCGGACATTCTCGGGCTTGAGATTGGTATAGCGCTTGAGTTCGTTCCACGAGTCGTGAAGCGTGAATTGCGCGACCTCGTGGATTTGGTACCCGCGCTCGAATAGGCGGCTGGTGGCCTCGTGACGCAGGTCGTGAAAACGCAGGTCCTTTATCCCCAGTACATGGCACGCCCGGGTAAAGGCCGCACCGACGCTCCGCGGCTCGTAGGGGAAGATATACGGACCGCTTCGGGGCTGAGTCTCCGCGAGCACCCAGGCCTCCGGCGTGTACTTGAATCGACGGTGATTGCCTTCCTTGGCGGTCGGATGTTTGGCGTCTCGCACGATGCCGGTGCGGCTTCGCTCGTCGTTGTCTCGCCATTCCAGCCTACAGATCTCCGACTCGCGCCGGGCCGAGGCGAGCGCGAATTCCATGACGGTCAACATCGGGATCCGCGCGCGACTATCGCGACGCCCGAAGTAGTCGCGCAGCTGCTCGAGTTCAGCCGGGGTTGGCCGCCGAGCGCGCTTGCGCGCCTTGCCAATGAGGCGGAGTTCCGCGCACGCGTTGCGCGCCTCTTCAACGATCTCAGGTCGGACAGGAAGCTCCCTGACGCTCTTGGCGGCCCGAAGCACCACGCCGACCCAGATCAGGTCGTTTGCGACAGTCGCCGGTCCTGCGCCTTTGGCGCGCCTCGAGCGCACATGATCGATCAGTACCGCAGACGTCAGGGTTAGTGCGTTGGACCTGCCGAGCGCATGGCGCTCCAGTAACTCGAGGTGAGCCTGCTTGCTTCGCTGCCACTTCGAGATCGTCTCAAACGCGTCGATATACCAGCGGATGAGCTCGGCGAGCGTGGGTGCGCCATGTTGGACACGAATGAGCGCGGAAGGGTCCTCCAGGACAACCTCGCGGTGTTTGGCCCAGGTCACCGCGGCTACACGATGCGCGAAAGTCCTGGCCTCTTGGTGGACGATCGTCTTGCCGCGACGAAGCCGCACGATCGCCGTGTAGCGGGTGGATCCGTCAGACTGCTTCCGAACCTTGATGTAAGCCATGGCGACCCTGGAGGCGACATGGGATTCTTGTCGCCTTTACGTCGCCTCTGCAACCGATAAACTCCCGGGAATGGCCCGGAATCCCACAGAAACGCACAGCATGGAAAGCACTGGAAAAATAGGCATTTCCTCCGATCAAAAGGCCGCCAAGTTGGATCGGCGAGTGTCAGTCGCTCCCATGATGGACTGGACCGACCGTCACTGCCGCTATTTCCTGCGCGGCTTTTCGGCGGACGTGTTGCTGTACACCGAGATGATCCACGCTGCCGCCATCCTTCATGGCGACCGCGAGCGCTTGCTGGCATTCGACCCCGAAGAGCACCCGCTGGCGCTGCAGCTGGGCGGCAGCGACCCCGGCGAGCTCGCCGCCGCGGCGCGCGTCGGTGAGGCGGCGGGCTACGATGAGATCAACCTCAACTGCGGTTGTCCGAGCGAGCGTGTCGCCAGCGGTGCTTTCGGCGCCTGCCTGATGCACGAGCCGTCGCGGGTCGCAGCCTGTGTCGCGGCGATGCGCGCCGCGGTGCGCGTGCCGGTGACGGTCAAGATGCGCATCGGCGTGGTGAGCGCCGCCGGCACCGAGGCGCGCGGTGCGGTGGCGCGGTTCGAGGAGCGCGAATTCGCAGCTCTCTGCCACTTCGTCGCCGGCATCCGCGATGCGGGCGGTGACGCCGCCATCGTACACGCACGTAAGGCGGTGCTGGGCGGACTCTCGCCCAAAGACAACCGCGAGGTCCCGCCGCTGCGCTACGAGGTGGTGCAGCGCCTGAAGGAAGCCTTTCCGCAGCTGCCGATCGTGGTGAATGGCGGGCTGCGGCAGCCGGTTGCCGTGCTCGCGGCGCTCGCCTGGTGCGACGGGGTCATGCTCGGGCGCGAGGCCTATCACCGGCCGTTCGTGCTCGCCGAATTACAGCAGGTGCTGCATCCGAACGACGGCGCGATGCCCACGCGCGAGGTTCTGCTCGAGCGCATGCGGCTGTACGCTGCGCGCGAGCTCGCCCGCGGCGCCCGACTGGCGCCGATCGTGCGCCACATGCTCGGACTCTATGCCGGGCAGCCGGGCGCACGCGAGTTTCGCCGCCTCCTCAGTGAAGGCGCGCGCGCCCCGGGCGCGGGCGCCGAGCTGCTGCGCCCGGCGAGCGCTGCACAGGCGCGCTCATCCGCCTAGTTGGTGGCTTCCGAAAGGCCGTGCGTATAATCTGCCGCAGCGGCGCTTCGCACGATCTCACGCTCCGGCAGATCGACACGCATGGCCAAGGATATCGAACTCGCGATCCTGTTCGCCGACGTGGTTGGCTCGACCCGCCTCTACGACCTGATGGGCGATGCGCGAGCGCGCGATATGGTGGCGATCTGCATCGAGGTGATGCGCAGCGCCACCGAGCAGCGCCAGGGAACCGTGATCAAGACCATGGGCGATGAGGTGATGGCGACCTTCCCGAGCGCCGATGCGGCGCTCAACGCCGCCGCGCAGATGCAGCAGCAGATCTCAACGCATGCGCAGCTGAAGGTCGACGGCCAGCCGGTTGCCATTCGTGTCGGCTGTCACTACGGTCCGGTGATGCTCGAGAACCGCGACGTGTTCGGTGCGGCCGTGCACACCGCCAATCGCATGACCAGCCAGGCGAAGGCGGGCCAGATCATCACCACCGCCGCAATGGTGGAGAAGCTCTCGCCGGAGTGGCGCGCCGCATGCCGCCAGATCGACATCGCCACGCTCAAGGGACAGGGCAACGAGGTGGCGCTGTTCGAGGTGCTGTGGCAAACCGAGGACGTCACCAGCATGGTGCCGGGCATCGCCACCGACGCCCGCCCGCCGCGCACCATGCGTTTGCGGCTGCGCTGCGACGATCGCGAGATGCTGGTGGACGAACATCACTCGAGCATCACCATCGGCCGCGCCGAGGACAACGACGTGGTGGTCAAGGGGAACCTGATCTCACGCCTGCATGCGCGCATCGAGATCAACCGCAACAAGTTCGTGCTGATCGACCAGAGCACCAATGGCACCTTCGTGCAGAGCGCCGACGGCGAGGAATCCTTTGTCCGCCGCGACAGCCTGCAGATCAGGGGTCAGGGAATGATCGGGCTCGGACGATTGCCCGAGCAGGGCTCGCCGCAGACGATCCGCTACACCTGCGAAGAAGGCTGAGGCGGCCCGAGCCGCCGCTCGCTGTCCTCGAGCTCCGCCAGCAGCGCCGCCGGCAGCCGCGCCCCGTATCGCTGCAGATACTCGCGGATTTCGCCCAGCTCCTTGCGCCACAGTCCCGCATCGACCGTGAGCAGCGCCGCGAGCGAGTCGCGCTGCAGCTCGAGGCCGCGGGTGTCGAGGTCTTGCGCACGCGGCAGCCAGCCGATGGCCGATTCGGCGGCGCCCGCGCGCCCCGCGCAGCGATCGAGCATCCAGGCGAGCACCCGCAGGTTCTCGCCGAATCCGGGCCAGAGAAAGCGGCCGTCGGCATCGCGCCGGAACCAATTCACGTGGTAGATGCGCGGCGGATGCGCCAGCCGCCCGCCCACATCGAGCCAGTGGCGCCAGTAATCACCGAAGTTATAACCGCAGAAAGGCTGCATCGCCATCGGATCACGACGTACCACGCCGACCTGGCCGACAGCCGCGGCGGTGGTTTCGGAGGCGACCGAGGCGCCGACCAGCACGCCGTGCTGCCAGTTGCGCGCTTCGTACACCAGCGGTGCGACTTCGCGCCGCCGTCCGCCGAATACCAGCGCCGTGATCGGCACTCCGCGGGCATCCTCGGCGTGTGGTGAGTAGCTCGGGTTGCGCCGCGCCGACACCGTGAAGCGCGAGTTAGGGTGGGCCGCCGGCCCGCGCGCGGCGTCGTAAGGCCGCCCCTGCCAGTCGAGCACCGGCTGGCCCGTAGTGAGGCCTTCCCACCAGGGCTGGTTGTCGGCCGTGACCGCGACGTTGGTGAACAGCGTGTCGCGGCGGATCATCTCGTAGGCATTGCGGTTGGTCTGCGGGTTGGTACCGGGGACCACACCGAAGTAGCCGGACTCGGGGTTGATCGCCCACAGCCGTCCATCCTCGCCGGGATGCAGCCAGGCGATGTCGTCGCCGACGGTGTACACGCGCCAGCCCGGGAGCGAGGCCGGCGGGATCAGCATCGCGAGGTTGGTCTTGCCGCAGGCGGAGGGAAACGCGCACGCCAGGTAGTGCGTCTCGCCGCGCGGATTCTGCACGCCGACGATCAGCATGTGCTCGGCCAGCCAGCCCTCGCTGCGTGCCTGCCAGCTGGCGATGCGCAGCGCATGGCACTTCTTGCCGAGCAGTGCGTTGCCGCCGTAGCCCGAGCCGTAGCTCTCGATCGAGAACTCCTCCGGAAAGTGCATGATGAAGCGCCGCTCGGGATCGAGCTCGCCGATCGAGTGCAGACCACGCACGAAGCGTCCCTCACGCGCGATGCGCTCGAGCGCCGCTCGCCCGGCGCGCGTCATGATCCGCATGTTGAGCACGACGTAGGCGCTGTCGGTGATCTCGACTCCGCAGCGCGCGAGCGGCGAATCGAGCGGCCCCATGCAATACGGGATCACGTACAGCGTGCGCCCGCGCATACAGCCGCGGAACAGCTCGCGCATGCGCGCGTGCGCCTGCTGCGGATCCATCCAGTGATTGTTCGGTCCGGCATCCTCGCGCGTGCGCGTGCAGATGTAGGTGAGATGCTCCACCCGTGCGACATCGTGCGGGTCGGAGCGGTACAGGTGGCAGCCGGGGAAATGCTCGCGATTCAGCGCATGCAACTCGCCGCGCAGCAGCAGCTGTGCGGTGAGCTCACGCGCCTCGGCCTCGCTGCCGTCACACCAGTGCACCGCCTGCGGCTGCGTCAGCTCGCAGACCGAGCTCACCCACTCGGCCACGCCGCGGGAGAGACGCGGCAGCGGACTCAGCGTGTCTGGGGCAGTAGCCATCGGGACGACGTGCTCTTGGTATGAGGCTGCGGGAGCCTTTAAGTATATCCCGAGGGTCGCCTCGTCCTGCTAAAGTGTCGGCGCCGCGCTCATTCTGTTCCATCGCCAGGGCGCGCACCAGTTTGCAGGGAATTCAGCAAGATATGCCGCTCGACAGGCGCCGCGCGTCCGCGCGACCATCGCGCCGTGCCACAGCTCGAGGCGCTCCGCGATATGTTGGATCTTGAGGAGATTTTTGGCCACGGCGGGCCACTCGAGCGGGCGCTGCCCGACTTCAAGGTGCGCGCCGGGCAGTTGCGCATGGCGCAGCGCGTCGCCGCCGCGCTCGCGGCGCGCGAGCCGCTGGTGGTGGAGGCGGGGACCGGCACCGGCAAGACCTTCGCCTATCTGGTGCCGGCGCTGCTTTCGGGCGCGCGGGTACTGATCTCGACCGGCACGCGTACTCTTCAGGACCAGCTGTTCTCCAGGGACTTGCCGCTGGTGAGCACGGCGCTCGGTCGCCCGGCACGGGTGGCGCTGCTCAAAGGCCGCGCCAACTACCTGTGCCGCTATCGTCTGCTGCGGGCCGCCGGCGCCGGCGAGCAGCTGCCGCTCGGCGTGAGCGCGACCAGCGCGCGCGGCTCGCGCACCATGCTGGCGCGCATCGACCGCTGGGCGCGCACCACGCGCCGCGGCGATCTCGCCGAGGTGCGCGGACTCTCGGACTCGCATCCGGTGTGGGCGCAGGTCACCTCGACGCGTGACAACTGTCTCGGCGTGCGCTGCCAGGAGATCTCACGCTGTCATGTCGCCTCAGCAAGGCGCGAGGCACTCGAAGCCGACATCGTCATCGTCAACCACCACCTGCTGCTCGCGGATCTGGCGCTGAAGGAGGACGGTTTCGGCGACCTGCTCGGCTGCGCCGACGCAGTGATTCTCGATGAGGCCCATCAGATTGCCGATCTTGCCACCCAGTTCTTCGGCGCCGAGGTCAGCAGTCGCCAGGTCGAGACGCTGCTGAAGGACCTGCGCGCGGAGCTGGTAGCCGCGGCGGCAGCTGCCGGCGGCCGGCTGGCGGCGAACGCAGCGGCGGCGTTGCAGTCGGCGGAGGAGGCGCTGCGCGAGTTGCGCGCCGCGGTCCCGCCCACTGCCGGCCGCAGCGCCTTCCTGCCTGGCAGCGGCGAGGCCGGTGCTGCGGCCGAGCGGCTGCTCGACTCGCTCGAGGAGCTGGCGCGACTGTCGGGCGAAGCCGAGGGTACGCTGGCGGCGCTCGCTGCGCGCGCCGCCGAGCTTGCCGGCAGCCTCGCACGCATCGCTGCGGTCGATGAGCTCGAAGGAGCGCGCACGGTCGAGAGCGGCCCGCGGGGTGTGAGCCTGAGTCTCACACCGTTCGATATCTCGCAGCGCTTTCGCTCGCTCGTCGAGGCACGCCGTGCCGCCTGGATCTTCACTTCCGCCACGCTTTCCCTCGGCGAGGAGTTCGGGCACTTCACCGGGCGGCTCGGGCTCGCGGACTCGCCGACGCTGAGAATCGACAGTCCGTTTGATCACGAGCGCCAGAGCCTGTTGTTTCTGCCGGCGGGCCTGCCCGATCCGAGCCGCGCCGACTACGTTGCGGCCGTCATCGAGACGGCACTGCCACTCATCGAGGCAGCCGGCGGCGGCGCCTTCGTGCTGTTCACCAGTCATCGCGCTCTCGGCAAGGGCGCCGCCCTGCTGCGCACGCGCTGGGCCGAAGCGCCGCCTTATCGGCTGTACGTGCAGGGCGAAGCGCCGCGCGAGCGACTGCTGGAGGAATTTCGCGCGGACGGCAACGGCGTGCTCCTCGGCACTGCGAGCTTCTGGGAAGGAGTCGACGTCAAGGGCGAAGCGCTGCGTCTGGTGGTCATCGAGAAGCTGCCCTTCGCCTCGCCCGAGGACCCGCTGGTGCGCGCGCGCATCGAGCACCTCACCGCCAGGGGTGACAACGCGTTTCGCGACTACCAGCTCCCGGAAGCGGCTCTCGCGCTGAAGCAGGGGGCCGGGCGACTCATCCGCAGCGAGGACGACTACGGCGTGGTTGCGATCTGCGATCCGCGCATGACGGCGCGTACCTACGGCCGCGCCTTTCTCGAGGCTCTGCCACCGATGAGTGTGACCCAGGACGCCACCGAGGCGCTGCGCTTTCTCATGAAGCACGCGCCGCGTGAGCGTGCCTGCATGGCCGCCGTGCCGTGAAGATCCTTGCGCTCGACACCGCCACCGAGAACTGCTCGGCGGCGTTGCTCTGCGAGGCGGTGATCATCACCCGCGAGCGGCGCCTCGAGCACGGGCACGCGGCGCACATTCTGCCGATGGTCGATGCCGTGCTCGCCGAAGCGGGTGTCGGCCTGGGCGCACTCGCAGCGATCGCCTTCGGCCGCGGTCCCGGTGCCTTCACCGGAGTGCGGCTCGCGGCCAGTGTGACCCAGGGTCTGGCCTTCGGCGCTGGCATCCCGGTGGTCCCGGTGTCCGACCTGCAGGCGCTGGCACAGCGCCTGCTGACATCCGAAGCCATCACCGACCGGGTCCTCGCCTGCATCGATGCGCGGATGCACGAGGTCTACTGGGCCTGCTTCGAGCGTCGGGGAGGCTTTGCCGCGGCCGTGAGCGAGGAACGCTTGACCCCACCGGAGGGCGTGCAGATGCCGCCCGAATGGAACTGTAAGGCCTACGCTCAAGGTGAAGCAGTCGCGGCGGCGGGCTCGGGATTCTCTGCCTATCCGGAGCTCCTGACGGGTCTGGGAATGCGGCGGGCCATTGTTCGAGCCGACCTCCTGCCGAGCGCCGCAGAGGTGGCCGCACTCGCGGTGCCGGAGGTCACGGCGGGGCGGGTTTTCCCACCGGAACAGGCGCTTCCGGTCTATTTGCGCAACGATGTGGTGCAATCGCCGGCCCGCAGTCATTAAAGTGACACCATCGGCGACATTGTCATGAATCTGCAACACAGTGCCTCTGTAATACCCGCGCCGCTGCAGGCGCCTATCACGATGCCCGCAAAACAGGTACTCATCGTCGAGGACGAGCGCCCGATACGCGAGATGATCGCCTTCGGTCTGAAGCGCGCCGGATTCGAGGTGCGTGAGGCAGAGGATTGCCGCGCCGCGCGCGCGGCGCTGGCAGATGCGCGACCGGATCTGGTGCTGGTCGACTGGATGCTGCCCGACATGAGCGGCCTCGAGCTGACACGGGCGCTGAAGCGTGACCGTGAGACCCGCGAGCTGCCGGTCATCATGCTGACCGCTCGGGCCGAGGAGGGCGACAAGGTCGCCGGCCTCGAGGGTGGCGCGGACGACTACGTTACCAAGCCCTTCTCGCCGCGGGAGCTGCTGGCACGCATCAACGCCGTGCTGCGCCGGACCGGTGTCAACGGTGTCGACGAGCTCATCGAGTTCGAAGGGCTGTTGCTCGACCAGGGAAGTCACCGCGTGATGGTCGGTGAGCGCACCGTGCCGCTCGGGCCGACCGAGTACCGGATGCTCGAGTTCTTCATGACCCATCCCGAGCGTGTCTATACGCGCGACCAGCTGCTCGATCGCATCTGGGGCGGGAACGTATACGTCGAGGAGCGCACCATCGACGTACACATCCGTCGCCTGCGCAAGGCGCTCGAGGACTTCGGCTACGACCGTTACGTCCAGACTGTCCGCGGCTCGGGTTACCGGTTCTCGGCACGGACGATATAGTCGATCCTCGAGAGGCGCTCGTAACTCATGGAACCCGCGACACAGGCCTGGTGGTTCGCGGCGGGCCGATTGCTCATCACCATCGGCCTCGGCGCCGGCATCGGCTGGCTGCTCGGCGGCGTCTGGGTCGGGCTCGCCTGCGCCCTGGGGCTGCATCTCGCGTGGGTCCTCACCAATCTCTTCCGGCTGGAGTGGTGGCTGCGACACCGCAGCTACGCCGATCCCCCCGATGTCGGCGGCGTGTGGGGCGAGATCATCGCGCAGATCGTGCGATTGCACCGGCGCAAGCGCTTCCACAAGCAGCGCTTCGTGCAGCTCATGCGCCAGTTGCAGCGCTCCACCGCGGCGCTGCCGAATGGCGTGGTCATTCTCAACGCGCAGCGCGAGATCGTCTGGTTCAATCGCACGGCGGCGCGCCTGCTCAACCTGCGCAGTGCCGCCGATCTCGGCCTGCGCATCGAGCATCTGCTGCGCGAGCCGGAGTTCGTGCGCTACCTCGCCGGCGGCGACTACGCCAACCCGATCGTCCTTCGCCCCACCACCGGCCAGGACTGCTTTCTGTCGATGCAGGTTGCGCCCTACGGCGACGGGCAGCTGCTGCTGCTGGTGAGCGACGTTTCGCGCCAGGTGCGCCTCGAGGCGGTGCGGCGCGACTTCGTCGCCAATGCCTCACACGAGCTGCGCTCGCCGCTGACGGTCATTTCGGGCTACCTCGAAACACTCGCCCAGGACGCGGCGCTCGATGCCGATCTGCAGGGCCCGGTGGCGGAGATGCGGCGACAGGCCGAGCGCATGACGGCGATCATCCACGATCTGCTCGAGCTGTCGCGAATCGAGGAGACCGACGAGACTCCGGGCGGGGAGCCGATTGACATCGCCGCGCTGGCGGCGCTGCTTCGCAAGGACGTGCTGGCGCGCCCGCACCACCCGCGCGAGGTGCGCGTGCGCATCGAGTCTGCGGCGCAGCTGCGCGGCGTCGAGCCGGAGATTCACTCGGCGTTTTCGAATCTGGTCGACAACTCCGCCAAGTACACGCCCGCCGATGGCTCGGTCGAGATGCGCTGGTGGGCGGACGATGAGGGCGGACACTTTGCCGTGAGCGACACCGGCTACGGCATCCCGGCCGAGCACATCCCTCGACTCACCGAGCGCTTCTATCGCGTCGACCCGGGACGCTCGCGGGGGACCGGCGGCTCGGGCCTCGGGCTTGCGATCGTCAAGCACGTGCTGCAGCGCCATGGCGGCACCCTCGAGGTGCAGAGCGCGCTCGGCACCGGCAGCACCTTCACCTGCCACTTTCCCGCGGAGCGGGTCGTACCCCTCGAGCAGCCGACTACCGCTGCATTGGCTTAAGAATCAGCGACAAGCTGCTAATTTGTAAGAAAGATTTAGCCCCGCTGTCATAGAACCGAAATGCTCGCCGGTGAGGCTACGGCTGCCCGACTGGCGGGCAGGGACGGGTCTTTCGACATCGATGACAAGCCTTACTTCCAGTGGCGGGAGGACCAGGGCCCGCACGCTGTTTCTCTCGGACATTCATCTCGGCTTCCGACAGGCGCGCGTGCGCGAGCTCAACGAGTTCCTCTCGACGGTCGAGGCGGAGCGCATCGTGCTGGTCGGCGACATCGTCGATGCCCTGAGCCTGGCGCGCCGGGCCTTCTGGAGCGCCGACCATACCGCCGTGGTACGCACGCTGCTCGCGCGCCAGCGCGCCGGTGTGCGCCTCATCTATATCCCGGGCAACCACGATGCCAGTCTCGCGATGCTGGCGCAGATGCTGCGCGGACTGTTCGAGGTGCACCGCGAATGGGTGCACCGCACCGCGCAGGGTGAGCGGCTGCTGGTGATGCACGGCGACCAGTTCGACGGCGTGCTCCGCTGCCCGCCGTGGCTGACGCAC
>Ga0187783_10004160_pt1 | contig 10711 bp, 8 predicted proteins | sample 1015_SJ02_MP02_2_FD_132471 | JGI IMG/M metagenome (GOLD analysis project Ga0187783, IMG submission 132471) | Tropical peat soil microbial communities from peatlands in Department of Meta, Colombia - 1015_SJ02_MP02_20_MG | ecosystem: Environmental > Terrestrial > Soil > Wetlands > Peat | place...
CAAAACCACTCCGTGAGCTATGAGCCCGGGGAGTCGTCGACGGACCTATTCGGTGGGAATTCCAACTGGCGCGGGCCGGTTTGGTTTCCGATGAACTTTCTGCTCATCGAATCCATGCAGCGGATTCATCACTACTACGGCGACACTTTCAAGGTGGAATGCCCGACCGGCTCAGGGCAAATGAAAACACTTTGGGAGGTAGCGGCGGGCCTTTCGCGGCGCTTGTCGCACATTTTCTTACGGCGCGATGGCCGCCGTCCTATCTACGGCGATGTCTCCCTGTTTCAGAATGATCTGCATTGGCGTGATCTCATTCTCTTCCACGAATATTTTCACGGTGAGACGGGCGCGGGCCTAGGTGCGAACCACCAGACGGGTTGGACGGCGCTGGTCGCCAAACTCCTTGAACAGAGCGGCGAATAGAAGGTGGGCTGACGGCTTACACCCTCCTACGGTTTCGCGGCAGGCTCTACGAGTTCGATCAAGCATTTTTTGCCTGTCTCGGACGGTACCAGGAAAAAGTTCACGCGCGTTTGATCCGCACCCACTCGCGCCCGGGAGTAAATCGGTCGAAGGCCGAATCGGGTAGAAAGCAGCTCGCTGGCGCGATCCACGTCCGTCACGTTGACTTCCACTTGCTGAATGCCTTCACCAAATTTTGCGAGATATCGAGCGATGGCGCCGGACCCTTCTGCATTACGCGGGGTTAGAATATCGAGATCACCCTGCCGAGCGAAGTGCAGCTCGAATTCCTTCACATCCTGATCGTCTGGGACATCGGCGAGGCGCGGCCAGCCGTTGGCTTGGCGGATCTGCTCAAAACGGTCGGGTCGAACGGCGATCCCCACCACGAATCGAAGCGGTCTCGGATCGGCTGTCCTGCCGACGGCAGCAGGAGGCAAAAGCTCGCGAAATCCGGGATCGTCAATCCAGTCGTTCGATCCTTTCAAGCACTCGGTGAAGGCCGCTTTACGCAACGCGTGACCCGCAGCCGCTCGTTTCTCCGGATCGGGATCCGCAAGTTGGGTGATCCAAAGCGTGATGTCGCCGCCCACCATCGTCCGGCAGAATTTATTCCGACTCTTGGCGGGGTCGGAAAGCGTTCCCGTTGGAGAGGGCGACGTACTCGGTTTGGCCTGGGCGGACCGTCACCGCTACGTCCCACTGTGGGCGTGCGTCGCCGACCTCAGCAGGCACATCGAGCGTGCTGATCCAATAAGTGCCCGGCGACACGCTGCCCAAGTAGCCTTGGCCCTGCAGATTGGTCTCGGCGCGTGCGACCAGGTACTTTGACTGTGCCAGCTCCAGAGCGCGTCGGCGGATATCGGGGAGACGTTTTGCGACCAGCGCATTCCATTTGGGCCCTGGATCGATCTCTGTGAAATTTAAATCGATTCCTTCGATGCTCGCCGGGTGCTGATCGATATAGCGGCGAACAGCGTCTTCGTATTCGGCCGAGAGCTTGGCAAATTTCTCGGGATTTTTCGCCTGGTCCGATGGCTTTACCTTCGACTTTGGAAAATCGGCCGACCGATCGCCGGCGTTCTCCTCCATGTACGCTTTGCGGAACTCCGGAACGCTCAAGATATCGGTCGTCGTGAGCTTGCCGGTGAAATCGGGACCGGAAAGCGATACCCATTGGTTCTTTCTCATCCAGGCCTTCAATTCAGGAGAGTACGTCGAATCGAGCTTGTCGATGAACGCATTCATCTCGGGCTTAGGGCTGGCCCGGCCCACTTCCTTTTCGATGTCATCGAAGCTTTTGCTCAGAAGATAAAAGGGAAATCCGCGCACGGGCTCTTCCAACCCACCGGAAGGCGTCACTCGCGCCACGAACTCAATGGAGCCCGTCTGTGCCGCGGCGCGAGACGCAAAGGCCAGAACTCCCAAAATTGCGATCGCAAGACCGGTTCTCATGCCGCTCATCGTAACAGATTGCGCCGATTGGCTACGCAGAGAGAAAGCGGTGGGGCGAGTTGGTAAACGGGGGGCTACCGAGCAACCGACCACTAATACAGGGAAAAGGTTTGCTCGATCACGACGCGCACGGCAGCGGGTTTTCCATCGGGGCCCCGCGCCGGCGTGCAGCGCCAGGTGCGGACGGCTTCGACCGCCTTTTCGTCAAGGCCAAATCCCAAACCCTTGGCAACGTGAGGCTCGGTCACGCGACCGTCCGCGGTGACAATCGCCGTCAATTCTACGCTGCCCTGCACCTTCACTTTTACGGCTTCGTCGGTGAACTCGGCTTTGGGCATATAGTAGCATGCCGGCTCTCCGTAGCCGCCCGATCCGGCGTTCGGCATCCCGCCACCGGTGTTGTAGCCGTAGCCCGGACCTACGCCTGCGCCATTCCCGTTCCCCACTCCGCTCCCGTTGCCTCGGCCCATCGAATCATTCGAAGCCTTGCCGAACGGGTCTCCCCATTGCGGAGCTTCGATGTTGGGCATTTTGATTTCTGGGTTGCCGACGACGGTCGGCGTCATTGCAATTTGCGGGTGCTCGACTGGCTTCGCCATGGGGGCTGCGAATTGGGTCCAGGAGAATTTGGGCAGCTTACCCTTGGTGGCGGGCTGATCGTTGTGCTGACCGCCACCGCCACCGGCTCGAGCAGCCGCCGGAGCGAGATGAGGCAGAAACGGCGATACGTCGACAGGGGAGTCGGGGTTGAACGCCTTTGTTACGGCGGGTGAAATCCAGTTGGGAAGAAACAATGGAACGAGCACAACGAGTGCGATGGCAACCACGTGCACCGTGATCGATACAACCTGCACGCGGCTGAATTGCTCGTTCTTTGACCAGATGTCCGGTACGTCCATCGGCTGGCTGGTCGTTTTCAGCGGTGGCAGCTTTGGCGGCCGAATCCAATCGCGCAGATTGCGCCACAGCCCCGGTTCCTCCTTCCAGTTCACGAGCAAAGCGGAAACCACTTTGCCGCGGGGAGCTGCCTGGAAGAGCTCCTTTACATTGGCCCTCAGACTGTCCCCGAACCGAGGCATATCGAAAGCGGTGGGTGTGCCCGCGGAAATCTTCGCTGGACGTTCCAAGAGAAAATCTCTCAGATTGGAGAAAAGGCTGCGCAGGCTCGATTGATCGGAAACCGAACCGTAGTGGCCGATGGGAACGTTCGACCCCTCTGAGCTAGCTGGGTTTTTCAACTTGGGGATCAATTCTGACATTTCCGACGCCCCATCCCCTCGTGTAGACATACCAACTTGCTTAGACGCTTGTCTAGCAAAAAGGATGTCTGCCCCGAGCGGCTGACATACCTTAGCTTTCATTGTAACATACACTGCTTGGCAGGAAATTCCAGTTTCCGCGGCACAATCCGTCAGAGCCAGGCTTACCCACGCCGGGGCGTACCCGCGTCTTTCAGGAAAGGACACCCGTAGCTTGCAAGATGGCGAAACTCCTCGATTCGAAAAGCACGCTGAATCTTCCGAAGACGGATTTCCCGATGAAGGCTCGCTTGCCCGAGCGCGAGCCCGAGCAACTCGCCGCCTGGGAACAGATGGGACTGTATCAACAGATCCTCGCGTCGCGCGCGGGTCAGCCTCTGTTTGTCCTGCATGATGGCCCGCCGTATCCCACCGGCGAAATTCATCTCGGCACCGGCCTGAACAAAATTGTGAAAGACATGATCGTGAAGTCAAAAACCATGGCGGGCTTCCGCTCGCCCTACATTCCGGGATGGGATTGCCACGGTCTGCCGATTGAGACACAAGTCGAAAAGGAGCTGGGAGGAAAGACCAACAAGGCTGCGCCAGCCGAGTTTCGCAAGATGTGCCGAGAATTTGCGGCTCGCTATGTGGAGATCCATAAGCGCGAGTTCCGCCGGCTAGGCATCTTCGGCCGCTGGGACCAGCCCTATCTCACGATGGACCCGGCGATGGAGGCGTCCATTGCCGGCGCATTCATCGATTTTCTCGAAAAGGGATACATCTATCGCGGGCTGAAGCCAGTTTATTGGTGTATCCATGACCGCACGGCGCTCGCCGAAGCCGAAGTCGAGTACGAGGACCACAGCAGCCCGTCGATCTGGGTTAAGTTTCCCCTGATTCCGGGACCGAAAGCCCATGCGCTTGGCCGGGACGTTAGTGCGCTCATTTGGACGACGACTCCTTGGACCCTGCCGGCGAACCGTGCCCTTGCGTTCCATCCCGATTTTGACTACGTCGTCGCCGAGACACTGGCCGGAAAACTCCTTCTTGCACGCGAGCGCGTTCAGGCGCTTGCGGACGAAATCAAGCTTGAAGCCAGCGCCATCCACGGCGGCTGGAAGGGGAAGGATCTGGAAGGTATCGAATTCGAGCATCCCTTTCTGAATTTTCGCGTGCCCGCGGTGCTGGCCGATTACGTCACGCTCGAGCAAGGAACCGGAATCGTCCACACCGCGCCTGGCCACGGCGCGGACGACTTCCGCACCGGGCAAAAATACGGCCTCGAGGCCTATGCCCCGCAGGACGACGACGGCCGCTTTGTCGAGGGTCTCCCGCAATACCAGGGCAAAACCGTGTTTGAGGCGAATCCGATCGTTGTGGATCTGCTCAAGGGGCGCGACAGGTTGGTTGCAGAAAGAAAGCTTTCGCACAGCTACCCGCACTGCTGGCGCTGCCACAATCCTGTGATCTTCCGTGCCACCGAGCAATGGTTTATCCAGATGGATCGAGCCAGTTCGGCCGCGGCTCGACCGCCCCAGCCGCCCCTTCGCCAGCGAGCCCTTGCCGAAATCGATCAGGTGAAATGGCTGCCCGCGTGGGGGCGCGAGCGCATGCATGGCATGATCGCGGAGCGGCCGGATTGGTGCATCTCCCGTCAGCGTTTTTGGGGCGTACCGTTGATCGTTTTTTACTGTGAGGCGTGTGGCGAGCGGCTCATGGATTGCAAGGCCCTGCGGCATGTGCTCCCGTTTTTTGCGCGCGAAGGCTCCGACGCCTGGTACACCCACTCCGCTCACGAGTTGCTGCCGCCCGGCATGAAGTGTTCGTGCGGCGCGGCCAACTGGCGAAAAGAAAACGACATTCTCGACGTGTGGTTTGAATCCGGCTCAACGCATCTCTCCGTTCTCACCGAGCGCAACGGCCTCGCGTGGCCGGCGCAGGTCTATATGGAAGGTCCGGATCAATTCCGGGGATGGTTCCAGAGCTCGCTGCTGGTGGCGATTGGCACACGCGGTCGTGCCCCCTACGAACAAGTGGTGACGCATGGCTGGACACTGGATGACGCAGGCAAGCCCATGTCGAAATCACTCGGCAACGCGCTTTACCCGAACGAAATTGTCGGCAAATGGGGGGCCGATCTTCTGCGCATTTGGGTGGTTTCGCAGGATTACACCGCGGATATGCGCAATTCGCCTGCCATGATGACGCAGCTCGCCGAGGCCTACCGCAAGATTCGCAACACGTTTCGCTTCGCGCTATCGAATCTGTTCGATTTCGATCCGGCGCGCGATGTGGTCGATCACGCCGACCTGTGGGAGATGGACGCCTGGATGCTACGACGCACCGGCACGCTCGTGCGTCAATGCCTCGGTTGGTATGCCAATTTTGAATTTCACCGCGTCTATCACGCGCTGCACGACTTTTGTGTCGTGGATTTGAGTGCATTTTATTTCGACGTGCTGAAGGACCGCCTATACACCTTTGCGCCGAGTCATCGTGGGCGGCGTTCGGCACAAACCGCCGTTTATCACATCGGTCGCGCTCTGGTACGCCTGGTCGCTCCGATCCTGGTCTTTACCTCCGAGGAAGTATGGAAGCACTTGCCGCCGTCGGCCTCTGCTCCCGCGAGCGTCCACATGGCTCACTTCCCGACGGCGGAGCCTTTGGAGAACGCTTTTGACGAGGCGCGATCGAAGGACTGGGATCGCTTGCTGGAGGTGCGGCAAGAGGTCCTGAAGGTGCTCGAGGCGCTGCGCTCGGAAAAGAAAATATCCGCCAACCTCGAGGCACGCGTCACCCTCCGGGCGGGTGGAGACAGGGCTCGCTTGTTGAAGCGGTACGCCAGGTTTCTTCCCGAATTCTTTATCGTTTCGCAGGTTGAGATCGAGACGCCGGACGACGCTGCCACGTCCTCGGTTGAAAACGGTCTTGCACAGATCCAAGCCGGGAAAGCACAAGGCTCGAAGTGTGAGCGCTGCTGGAACTATTCGACGCATGTTGGCGAGAGCGCCGATTTCCCCACGCTGTGCGAGCGGTGCCTGGCGGCCCTTGCCGAAATCGAACGCGAAGGCGGGAGCGCGACCGGTCGCGCGGGTTCGTAATGGCTCTCCCGTTACGTAGGTTCTGGCCCTTTGTCCTCCTCGGGACGTTTGTGCTGGTGGCTGACCAGCTAACGAAATACGCGGTCGAACAATTTACGGCCAGTGGTTCGCTGCGCGTGTTGATTCCGGGCCTGTTGAATTTGGTACACACAAACAATCCCGGTGTCGCTTTCGGAATTCTTTCTGACGCCCAGACCCCCTGGCGCGCTCCTGTGCTCATCGTTTTCTCGTTGGGTGTCATGTGCCTGATCGCGTGGTTGCTTGCCACGGACCGCGCGGGCGGCTGGCTCGGACGGTACGGGCTCGTTCTGATCCTGGGAGGTGCTGCGGGGAACCTTCTGGATCGGATCTCGCGGCGCAGTGTCACCGACTTCATCGATTTCCATATCGGCACCCACCACTGGTACACCTTTAACGTCGCCGATTCGGCGATTGTCGTTGGCGCAGGCTTGGTCATCCTCGAACTCTTGCGCGATTGGCGCCATCCCACCCACGAACGGGCCTAGTCATGCATCCGATTCTTTTCCATCTCGGATCGATTCCGATCTACACCTACGGTGTACTGGTGGCGAGCGGTTTTTTGCTGGGCCTGTGGTACGGGACGCGACAGGCCCCCCACGTGGGTTTGAGTCCCGACTTCATTTGGAACCTCGGCATCTACGCCATCCTAATCGGGCTTGTGTGCTCCAAGCTGTGGCTTCTTCTGAGCGAATGGGACTACTACGCCGCCAATCCCGGGCAAATTTTCACCGTTGCGACGTTGCAGTCGGCGGGAACCTTTTATGGCGGCATTTTGGGCGCCATGGTGTGGGTGATCGTGTACTCGCAGATTCAGAAGGCACCGTTGCTTTCGGTCTTCGATGTAGCGGCCGCGCCGCTGGCGCTGGGGCACTCCATTGGGCGCATCGGATGCTTCGTGGCGGGATGCTGCTATGGAAAGCCGACGTCGCTGCCCTGGGGTGTTACGTTCACCGACCCCGTCGCCGCGCGCATCGCTGGCACGCCCCTCCACGTTTCTCTCCACCCCACACAGCTCTACGAGGCTGCTGCGGAGTTCTTGAACTTCCTTGTACTGGTTTGGCTCGGCCGGAGGCAGAAATTCTCAGGGCAGGTTGCCGCCACGTTTTTCATCCTCTACGGAGTCGAGCGCGCTGGGATTGAGTTCCTCCGAGGCGATCCCGGCCGCACCTTGCTGTTCCACGATACGGTATCGCTGATGCAGTTGGTGAGCCTGAGCTGGGTCATCCTGGGTGCCTTCCTTTGGTGGCGCGGCCTCCGAACCCTGGCTGCCCTGCCGGCTCGCGCGCCGGCGGCCACCAGCCGCCCGTAGCATTCTCCGCTCAATCGTGATTCACTCAAGTCGCGCAACCGATGACAACTTCGGCTGAATTCTCCGAGTTCGTCGTTCCGCCCGCCCGGGCTGGCGAGCGCCTCGACCGTTTCCTCGCCTCCCAACTTCCCCAGTTGAGTCGATCGAAGATTCAATCGCTCATGGAGGAGGGACGTGTGCGCGTGGATGGCGTCGCGCGAAAAGCCTCCCACCGTATCGAAGTGGGAGAAGAAGTGGCGATCGAGATTCCGCCACCGCCCCCCGCCCGAGTGGCCGCCGAATTCATCCCTCTGGAAATTCTCTATGAGGATGAAGACCTTGCGGTAATCAACAAACCGGCTGGGATGACCGTTCATCCCGGAGCCGGAGCTGACGCGGGAACGATGGTGGGTGCCTTGCTTCATCAATTTGGTGGCGACCGAGGGTTGTCCACCGTTGCGGGACCGCTGCGCCCGGGAATCGTGCATCGTCTTGACAAAGAAACATCCGGCGCGATCGTCATCGCCAAAAATGACCAGACGCACCGAAAACTCGTAGAGGATTTTCGTGCCCGACGTGTGCGGAAAACCTATCTCGCGCTTCTTCACGGCAGGATCAAGCAAGACGCTGGCACCGTCGATCTGCCCATTGCCCGTGATCTGCGCCGCCGCTCGCGCATGACCACTCGCCGCCGCGAAGGTCGTCTGGCGCAAACGGACTGGCGCGTGCGCCTTCGGCTCAACGGCTTCTCCTTGATCGAAGCGGATCTGCGAACCGGAAGAACCCATCAGATCCGCGTCCATTTTTCGGCGCTGGGATGTCCCGTCGTGGGCGACACGCTGTACGGAGCGCCACGCCGGGAGCGCGTGGGTACTGAGCTTCTTCCGCCCCTCGGAAGAAACTTTCTGCACTCTGCCCGGCTGGGTTTCCAGCACCCGCGAACCGGAAGAGCGATCGACGCCCGCGCACCCCTGCCACCGGAATTGGTGAACTATCTCGAGACGCTCGGCTGCGCCACAGGCATCAGCGCGCGATCGATTGACGATGCACTGCGACAATTCCTATAATCGATTCAGGTGAAGACTCCTCGTGGTTAAGCACGACCCCCGCAGGCTGTTTGGGCAGATTTTCCTAATGCTTCTGGTCTTGCTGACGCCGGCCTACGCGCAGCAACCCGTACCGCCCGCTGCCCCCGCTCCGGAACCACCGGCAGAGCAGAACCAGGAGAATTCCCCGACTCTGTCCAGCCAGCATCCGATCGTCAGCACGACCGGGCTCGTTCACCTCGTCGCCACCGTCGTCGACCGTCATCACAACTTCATCACCGATCTCAGCAAGAGCGACTTCAGGGTGATCGAAAATGGCGTGCCCCAACAGATCCAGTTTTTCAGTCGGGAGACGGACCTGCCCCTGCGAATCGCGCTGCTGCTGGACACCTCGAATAGCATTCGGGCTCGCCTGGAATTTGAGAAGGACGCGGCGATCGATTTTCTGAATAAGGTCATCCGCCGCAGCAAGGACCTCGCCTTTTTGATGACCTTCGACAACGATCCAGAAGTGATCCAGGACTACACCGGGGACATCGAGCTTCTCGATTCCGCGATTCGTGAGCAGCGCGCGGGGGGCGGGACGGCCCTCAATGATGCCATCTGTCTTGCGGCGGAAAAACTGGAGCATGCGCCCGTGCCGAAAGAGCAAAACTCGGACATTCGGCGCGTCATCGTGGTGATCAGCGACGGAAATGACAACTTGAGTGATCATGCGCTGAGCGACGCGATCGATGCCGCGATACGCTCCGAGACGGCCGTCTTTGCGGTCAGCACCAATACGGACTGGCTGGCCATCGACGATGCCCGGAAGCCCAACAAGTACAACCTGGCCGTCGGCGACAGGGTCCTTCAGCAGTTTGCCGATCAAACCGGCGGCCACGCCTTTTTCCCCTACCGCGTGGACGATTTGGCTGAATCCTTTCTCGCGATCGGAACCGAACTGCGCAGCCAGTATTTTATCGCCTACGCCCCGGCCGACCCTCCTCCGGGCGGACAGTATCGCCAGATTAATGTGGAGACCACACAGAAGGGGTTGACGGTTCGGACGCGCAAGGGCTACTTCGCCGCGGCCATTTCGCCCACTCCCACGGCCCGCTAGCGTGGTTCGGCGCCCGCCTTAGCCGATGGGTGCGTAATAGCCCTTGCGGGCTAAGATCTTCACGTCAGGGCGGTTCACTTCGACTTTGATCTTGCGGAAGGTACCGTCACGTTTGGTATTCGTCGAGGAGTAGCCGAGCACGTACTGCGAGCGCAGCTCCTCGGAGATGACGTCAAAGGCTTTCTCCAGTCCTTTGTCGTTGCGGACGTTGACCACACGCCCACCCGTATCCTGGGTCATTTTCGAGGCTACACCCGGCCCATATCCCTCGGTCGCCCGCGGATCGGTAATCAAGATAATGTGAATCGCGGCGTCGGCACGCTGCGCCGATTCGATGGCGTCGCCTTCACTCAACTTGCTGCCGGTGTCCTCGGCATCAGTGAGAAGGACCACCGCCTTGCGGCCGGCTTCGTTCTCTAGTTCGTCATGACAGGCGAGGTAGACGGCATCATACAGATTGGTTCCGCCGCCCCTCGATGGAACCGTTCCCGGCGTGATCATCGGACCGGCTGCGTTGATCGTGGCACGGCGAATCGCGCGTGCCAGCACGGCGGGGTCCTCGGTGAAATCGGCCAGCAGATTTACATCGGTGTCGAAGCTCATTATCAGCGCTTCATCTTTTTTGTGCAGCACTTCGTGTACGAAACGCGAAGCCGCTTCCTGTTCAGCACCCAGGATCTCCGACATGCTGCCGCTTGTATCCATCAGGATGGCGAGGGAAATCGGCAGGTCGACTTGCTTGGTGAAATAGTCCACTTTCTGCTCCACACCGTCCTCGAAGACTTTAAAGTCATCCTTCGTCAAATCCGTCACGATGGCGTTGTGGTGATCTCGAACGGTGGCAAAGACATTGACCACCGTCGTCTGCACTTTGAGTCTTTGGCCGGACTCGGGAGGTTCTGGTGGCTCCTGTTGCTCAGAGGCCGCGGGGCTGTTTTGCGAGGAGGGGGGGCGCAGCGGCCCCTGTGGCGAAGCCCCCTGCGTGGGTGCAGTGC
>Ga0187783_10004161_pt1 | contig 10710 bp, 7 predicted proteins | sample 1015_SJ02_MP02_2_FD_132471 | JGI IMG/M metagenome (GOLD analysis project Ga0187783, IMG submission 132471) | Tropical peat soil microbial communities from peatlands in Department of Meta, Colombia - 1015_SJ02_MP02_20_MG | ecosystem: Environmental > Terrestrial > Soil > Wetlands > Peat | place...
CCAGCGCTGTTGCCGACCGCCCACAGCTCGCCGCCGTTGCCCGGATGATCGACGAGGCGGCGACGCGCGGCGCCGAGCTCACGCAGCAGCTGCTCGCCTTCGCTCGCAAGCAGGCCCTGCAGCCGCGGGAGACCGACATCAATGCGCTGATTGTCGATACAGCGCGACTGTTGCGACCGACATTGGGCGAGCAGATCGAAATCAAATCGATCCTGGATGGCGAGGCCTGCCAGGCGATGACCGATCCGGCCCAGCTCTCCACTGCCCTTATCAATCTCGCACTCAACGCCCGCGACGCCATGCCGAATGGCGGCAAGCTGACGTTCGAGACCGCCAACGTCGTCCTCGACGAAGCCTATGCGCAAGCCAACGCCGAGCTCGAACCTGGCCCCTACGCGATGATCGCAGTCAGCGATACCGGTGTCGGCATCCCGGCCCCGCTCCAAGAGCGGGTGTTTGAACCGTTCTTCACTACCAAGGAATTCGGCAAGGGAACCGGGCTTGGACTGAGCATGGTCTATGGCTTCGTCAAGCAATCCGGTGGACATATCAAGATCTACAGCGAGATCGGCCACGGAACGACGATCAAGCTTTACCTGCCGCGCAGCTTTGCATCGGCCGAGCAGCCCGATGCCGTTGCACCACCTGCCGCGCCGGGTGGAAACCAGACCATCCTGGTGGTCGAAGACGACCCGCTCATGCGCAAATTCGTGGTCGGGCAAATTGAGGACCTCGGCTATAAGGTCATTCCCGCAGCCAACGGTGCGGAAGCGCTCGCGCTGGTCGACCGTGGGGCCGAGGTAGACTTGCTGTTCAGCGATCTCATCATGCCGGGCCTAAACGGGCGACAGCTCGCGCAGGAGATTACCCGACGCAGGCCGTCGCTGCGTGTGCTCTACACCTCCGGCTACGCGCAAAACGCCGTCGTGCATCACGGCCAGATCGATCCCGGCGCTACCCTGTTGAACAAACCCTATCGCAAGGCCGATCTCGCCAAAGGGATCCGTGACGCCTTTGGCAACAATTCGCTTAAGTGATCGACCAAATCGCGGAGCAGACCCTGGCCCGGCGATCGTTGCGGCCGGTCCCGGCCCGAACTTAGCGCCCATACTCTGAGCGCATGGAGCGGATCGATGACCAGCTTCCAGCTACGCCGCAACCGTTAGGACACTATTTACAGTGATCTGCCATGCTGGCGGGTTAGACCTGTCCAATTTGGTCGACAATTCCATGCCCGTTGACATCTCTGTCCCTATTCTCGTCGTCGACGATACACCTGCAGTACGTGAAATACTCGTGTCTCTCTTGAAGCAGATCGGCTTCAGAGATGTTGACGTCGCGCCGGACGGCTCGGCTGCGCTGGCTAAGATGCGAGCGCGGAAATACAGTCTGGTAATTTCGGATTGGCAAATGGAGCCAATGGACGGCTACGCCCTTCTGACCGCCATTCGATCTGACGAAGAACTGGTGTCCACACCGTTCATCATGATTACTGTCCACAACGAAGTGAAGAGAGTGGTTTGGGCCCGCAAGGCTGGCGCCAATGGCTTCATCTCAAAGCCGTTCGCTGCCAAGGTGCTGCGCTCCAAGATTGAACAGGCCATCCTTGGCCGCGCCGGCTCGCCTGCGAGCTGAGCAAACCGCCGACCATCGCTTAGCGGCCGCAATCAGGAGACCCGACCTCGACATTTATCCGGCTGAGACGAGTCTGGCCGGCGACGGCGTCGAGTCCGGGGGGATCAGCGGGACAGCGGTCGTGAAACGGTCGATTTCCGCGCGCAGCACCACAAAGGCAGCGTCGGCATCGTCGATGAGACTCAGCACTTCGGCCGGATCGCCCTGCCCCGCGCGCGTGACCATCATTCGGCCGATGTTGCCAAGTTGTGCCGCGCCGGCGCACACGGCCGTACCGGCGAACCGATGGGCGGTTTTCGCCAATGCCGCACCGTCGCCGCTAGCGGCTTCTTGGCGTAGCTCGTGCAGAAAGTCGGCGATCGAATTCGTGACGTCGGCAAGCCATCGGATCCCACGCGGGTCGCCAGGCGCGAACAGCTCTGCATAAATTCCGGGATCGAAGATGACCTCATTCGAGCGGACTATCTGGCAATCATCGTTGTCGGTTTCGCCGAGAAGCAGGCGCCGCAATGCCGCATCGAGGCCGCGCAGATCGATCGGCTTGGACACCACATCGTCCATTCCGGCGGCTCGACAACGCTCGCGGGTCTTGGCGGTGGCGTCAGCGGTCAGGCCGATAATCGAGAGTCGCGGTCCGCCACCAGCCGCCTCCGCTTCACGGATCCGTCGCGTGAGCTCCAGCCCGTCCATGACCGGCATGTGAAAATCAGTGATTAGGAGGTCGTAATCCCCGCGGCCGAGCGCTGCCCACGCCTCCTGGCCATTCTGCACCGCCTCCGCCTCGATGCCCAGGCGCTCGAGTTGGCGCTGGATGAGCCATCGATTGGTTGACTGATCCTCGGCAACAAGCGCACGCAAAGGACCGAAGTGCCCGAGCACGGGAGTCGCCGCCCGGTTCGCGCAAGGCGCTGGGGCCATGAGCAGCGGCAAGGTCAGCGTGAACACGCTGCCGACGCCCGGTTTGCTGGTGACTTCCACGTCGCCGCCCATCAGCCGGGCAAGCTGCCGTGAGATCGAAAGACCCAAGCCGCTGCCGCCGAAATTGCGGGTAGTCGACGCGTCGGCCTGGCTGAAGGGGCGAAACAGTCGGGCGATCACTTCCGCGGTCATCCCAATGCCGGTGTCGCTCACCGCGAATGTCAGCAACGCAACACCGGATGGGCTGGTGCTCCGCCCAACCTTCATGCTGACCGCACCCTGGGCGGTGAACTTGATCGCATTTCCGACCAGATTTACGAGAATCTGACGCAGACGAAGAGAATCGACTGCGATCCACTCCGGCACATTGGCGGCGATCTGGGTGTTGAACTTCAATCGCTTGCGGTCCGCGACAGACGCCAGCATCTCGTGCACCGATGTGACGACCCGGGCGGTCGAGGTCGGCTCTGGTGAAATCACAATGGCACCAGCTTCGATTTTCGAAAAGTCGAGAATGTCGTTGAGGATAGCCAAGAGCGACGACGCCGACTCATGCAGCAAGTCGATCATTTGTTTTTGATCATCTGCCAGCGGCGATTCACGCAACAGATCGATGGTCCCCATGATACCATTCATCGGCGACCGGATCTCGTGACTCATCGTTGCCAGAAACTCGGATTTGACCTGGTTGGCGGCCTCAGCTTGCGCTTTTGCGGCCTTGAGCTGATTCTCGAAATCCTGTTTCTCAAGGATGTTTTGTCGATGTGCTTCCAAAATCTGGCAAAGCGCGCTGAACTCGTCGCCATTGCCGAGCGCCGGCACCGCCGCCTGGTAGTCAGATTGCCGAAAGCGTTCGATCTGCTTGATCACGCTCTCGAGCGGCCCGGTGACCCGCAGCCGAACCAGAATGAAGGTCCAAAATGTCACCGCGACCGTCGCAGCGAGTCCTGCCAGTGCGAACCTGACATGGCGTCTCGCGCCCGACTCCTGGGTCAGGGCGTGTTGCTCCACCAGTTCGTTGGTGACTGCCGCGACCCGCATGATCGTATCGAAAGGTGCAAGGCAGATCGCGTTCCAGTCGGTCGCGGTAAGCGTCACGTCGTGCCGGCCGGATCGAGCGTAGACCTGATCGCGGGCGACATTGCCGGCCTTTGACGCCGCTTTTGCGCTTGCGACCGCGTCACGCAGCGGCGCCGGAAACTCCTCCTGGGCGACCACTTCATCGAGTCGGTCCGAGATCGCGTTGGCCTGACCCCGCAGCCGGTAGAGTTCGGCCTCGACAGCTCGCGCCGGCTTTGTGCCGGCAATGACCTCGGGGCGCATCAGGAGGCATTCGTCGCCCGACGTCTCGCGCAGTGCCCAGGCGAGCTGGCGCGCCGGCAAGATGATGGAAATCTTCAGATCGGCTTGGCGGATCCGAGCCACCACGGCTCTGGATAGGTCGCTCATCCGATTGACCATTTTGGTAGCTCCCAGGAACCACTGGCTGATCAGTTGATCGCGCTCGGGAGCCGGCTTTCCTTCCAGTCCGTTCAGACGACCCCAGGCGTCATCAAGTTCAGCCCACGTGCGCCGAATCGCCTCGATAGCCTCAAGACCTCCCGGTACCATGGCGGCATCCAGACGTTGGATCGCCCGATTGATGATCGAATCGGCCTGTTGCTGGATCGACCTTAATTCGGATGGCGAAGCCGCACCGGCGGCATTGGCAGCGAGCACTTTGGCACGGACTAGGCGCACCCCCGCGGCGGTCTCAAATGCGACACGGTCGACCGAGGATAGCAAAGTGATCTGTTGAGCGTCCTGTTCCGAGATGACCGCCGACCACAGAATTCCGCAAAGGGTGGCGATCAAAGGCAGCACCAGAAGAAGAAACACCGTGCGCAGGGCGTGACCGACGGATATGCGGCCGTTCGATAGGATCAATAAGCGGCACAGCCTTTCCGGAAGGAGCTTGGCGACGTCCACGGCACGGAACCCGGTTGATGCCCCAACATGCCTGGGATGTGTCAACAAAGGTTGCAAGCCGGCCGTGCGCCATCTGGGCGTTCATCGATATGGCTAACGGAATCGCCACGCCGATCATCGATCGAGGCCGGAACGGATGGTCTGGGAATAACCGGCGGGCCGCATCGGAATCGAGCGCGGCGGCGCCGACATGGATCTGTGGCGACCGATCCATCGTTTAAAGAACGTGAATGGGCCTTTTACCAATCATACCGTTATCAAACGCGACCGCGAGACCTAGCTCCCGTCCATGACTTCGGTTGGAATAAAAGGAGAAACTTCAATGTCATGGAACCTTATGATACCGGCGAAGAGCCGGACTTATCTGACTGCAGCAGCCCTGCTAGTTGGAACCTCGCTGTCGCTTTCGACTGGCGCTGTCGCACAGGAGAGCCTGATCGTTCCCGGCGGGAACTACGGCATCGGTTCGTCGGTCTATCAACCGTGGGTGCCTGACGGCCAGTGGAGAACGGGTCGCTTCGGGTACGCCGGCGAGGTCGGAAGGCCGGTGCACCGGCGAGCCGCACACATTAACAGCTCCCGCGACACGACGGTCGGTTCAGCCGCCCGCTGACCAGCACCGTCGGGGCTTTCGCGCGAATGTCGGGTTGGACCGCCTGCCAATCGTTGGCAGGCGGTGCGGTTGCTGAGCACGGCACCTGGCCGGCTGCGTCATTGGGAGTCGGGTCAAACAACCGACCCGAATTTGCTGGTTGGTTGTTGGTGATTTTTGTTTCAGCACTGTGGGGGCTTTGGCATCTGCCCGGCCAAGTCATGATGCGCTGACATCTCCTCGCAAACGATTACCGGTCACAGATAATCGTCGGCGTTCCCCTCTCGCTGTGGTGGCGCGGGAGCGCTGATCTAACTGTCACCGATATCGCTTACACCCTCCTTGAGGCGGCCCGCAGCACGCCGGCGTCCTTGAACGGGTGCCCCGTACAAACTCAAGACGGAGAGGTATTCTGCGATGGCGATCGCGCCAGCCACGACGGCAGCCGGACAATACGGAGCAGACCGGCGGCACTCGACAGACTTTGAATCGAGCGGCGTGTTTCTATCAGCAGATCGCGAACCAGCAGGGGGTCGGTCGTCCCAGCTGTCTCCTCGACAAACGACAGACAGTGAAGAGAATAGAGGCCGACCAGACACGCAAGGCCGAAGAAGAAGGTCCAAGCGTGAAAGTCGAGCACCTGAATCGTGACCGGATTGACGCCGCCCTTCCAGGTCATGGCGAGGCTGAGCTCGTGCGCGGCAAAGAAGTCAGCACAGAGCCCGCCGATCACTGGCGCGATCGCCGCGCCAGTCGCGCTGACGACGCTGCTGGCCGCCAGGAAGGCGGTCGCCTGACCGGCGGGCGACAATTTCATGGCGATATTGCCGGACGCGAGGGCGACACCGGCGGTGGCAATGCCCATGAGCACATGCAGGCTCAACAGCAGATAGAATGTCGCGGGCCTGACCCAGGCAAGACCGGTGAAGGTCCAGCCCAATGTGCAGATGAGGAACAGCGGTGCCGATATTTCGAGTACAGCCTTATTGCTGAACCGGTCGATGAGATTGCCCCACAACCCGATCGCCGCCAGATTGCTCAGCTGGCTGGCGGTCGTGAGAATGACGACGATCGACATCGGATAGTCAAGCGACTCTAGCATATAGACTGCAAAGAATGGCGACGCGAGATTTGCAGCAAAGTTCCATGACACTTGAAACAGGATCAGTCGTCGAAAATTACGGTCTCGAAATGGCGTCGCGAGCAAGCTCGATAGTCGGGTACGTCCTATGATCGGCGGCATTGGTTGATCCGGTGTGATTGAGAGCAGCCAGACACCGCAAAAGCCGATCGCCGCACTGACGACGAATAGAGCCGAATAGGCGACGGCGGAGTGGGCCGGCGCCAGCTTTTTCCAGCCATCGATCAGAAGCGCACCAAGCAGAGCGAGGACGGTCGCGACGGCGGTGGTGGCGGCTGCGCGGCGGCCAAAGAAGCGTCCGTATTCGGCCTCCGGAACCAGATCACGCATCCAGGAATTCCAGGCGCACCCGGCGATGGCGGCCATCGCCTGATACAATGCAATCGTTACGATCAGCGTAACGATGCCGGCCCTTGCCCCAAGGAACGGCGCGCTCGCGGCCGCAATCAGGAATGAGCGGCCGATGGCCGCAGCCCAGGTGACAATGGCCCGCCGCGCGCGCAAGCGTTCGACCAGGATGACGGCCGGCAGCTGCAGGAATTGGACGGCGAAAGGAACCGCCGCAAGCAGGCCGATTGCGACATTGCTGGCCCCGAGTTCGACGGCAAATCCGGCGAGAAACACGCCGCTCGTCAACGTTCCCATGGCTTCGCTTGCAAGCGCATCATAGAGAACGAGCCGGAATGTCTTGTCGGAGGGAGGGAGGCCCTGGACGAGAGACCGGCCGGCCGGGGCGGTGGCTGTCGGTTCGTCGTTCATTTGCTGAACTTTCGCGCGGGCGCAGACCGGCGGTCATCATTGCCCGATGTGCCATGGTTACAGTGCCGGCCGGCTGGCGTCACGGCGGATCCTCCATGCCTTGGGACAATCGGATGAAAAGGTTAGACTCGCCGAAGGTAACAAGCCGGGAAACCTTCGGTTGAACGAACCCCAATCAGAGCGCTCTCGCTCCCGACCAAGTCGGCGGACGTCCGGTTGGCCCGGGCGTTCGCGATGCTTCGAGCCGATCTCCACAGAGAGACCATCATGGCCCCACTCGACCGCCAAGCAGCATTTTCCGGCACCAAGGATGTGTCCCTGGCCCTTCGCTTCGACCTGGCGCGGCTCGAGGTCTATCTGGTCGAGCGCTTACCCGGCTTTCGTGGCCCTCTCGAGGTCCGGCAATTCAAGGGTGGCCAATCGAACCCCACCTATCTGCTGACGACAGCGGATCAGTCCTATGTGCTGCGGCGCAAGCCACCCGGCAAGCTATTGCCGTCAGCCCATGCGGTTGATCGCGAATATCGGGTCATCGACGCCCTGCGGGCGCAGGACTTTCCGGTTGCGATGCCGCTCGTCTATTGCGGCGACGACACGGTAATCGGCACTGCCTTTTATGTCATGAGCTACATCGAGGGTCGTGTGTTCTGGGAACCGCAGATGCCCGCATCGAATCCGCTCGAGCGGGCGCGGGTCTACGATGCGATGAATGAAACTCTGGCGCGACTACATGGCTACGACCCGGGCAAGATCGGCCTTGGCGATTTCGGCAAGGGCGAGAATTACGTGGCTCGACAGGTCGATCGCTGGTCACGGCAATACCGGGCCTCACAAACCGAGCCAGTCGAAGAGATGGAACGGCTGATGGCGTGGCTGCCTGACCATCTGCCACCGCCGGTGCCGCCGCGCCTTGTTCATGGCGACTACCGACTGGACAACATCATCGTGGCAGCTGCCGCGCCGCAACTGATCGCCGTGCTCGACTGGGAACTTGCGACGCTGGGCGATCCCCTGGCCGATTTCACTTATCACCTGATGCAGTGGGACATGCCGGTTTCAGATCCGGCGGCCGGCGTAGGCACGCTGGTCGGTTTCGATCTCGCCAGTCTCGGGATTCCCGTTCGAGACACTTATGTGAACGACTATGTGGCACGCGCCGGGTTGGATCCCCGGCCGCTACTGCCAATCTATCTCGCATACAACTTCTTTCGCGTGGCGGCGATCCTGCAGGGAATCGTCGGGCGGGTGCGCGACGGGACGGCAACCAGCGAGCACGCACCCGCCAAGGCGCAAATGGTACGACCGCTTGCCATGAAGGCGTGGGGCTTTGCTCGGGAGGCTGGCGCCCGATGACCGCGTCAAGCGGCCGCGCGGCGATCGGTGCGCACAAGACGGTGGCGCTGGCGCTCGGAGCCGGGGCCGCGCGGGGTCTCTCGCACATTGCGGCGCTCGAGGCGCTCGACGAAATGGGCGTAAAGCCGGTGGCCATTGCGGGCACCTCGATGGGCGCGGCAATCGGGGCGGCCTATGCGGCGGGGTTGAGCGGCAAGGCGATCCGTCGCGCGGTCATCCAGTTCGCCCACGATCGGGCAGAAACCTTCGGCCGCCTGTTTGCCGCGCGCGTCGGTCGGATTTCGGAGTTGTGGACGACCGGCTTTTCCAATCCGATGCTGGTCGATGCGGAAAAGCTCTGCGCCGCCTTTTTGCCGGCTGAGATCCCGGACGATTTCGCGAAGCTGTCAATTCCGCTGACGGTCATCGCCACGGATCTTTATGGGCGCTGCGAGGTCGCTTTCAACTCGGGCGCCTTGAAGCCGGCGCTAGCCGCTTCGATGGCTATTCCGGGCCTGGTCCGCCCGGTGGAACTCGATGGCCGGGTCCTGGTCGATGGCGGTGCCGTCAACCCCCTGCCCTTTGATCATTTGCGGGAGCGCGCCGATGTTATTGTGGCGATCGACAGCTCGGCGGAGCCGGTCGACAACAAGGGCGTGCCGCCGCCGTGGGATTGCCTGTTTGCCACACTGCAAGTGATGACCCACACCATTGTCGGCGAAAAACTCAGGCATGGCGCCCCAGACATTCTGCTACGGCCCAACGTCGGCATCTTCCGCATGCTCGATTTCTTTCAAACAAGCGCGATCTTGCGATCGGCGGAACCGATCAAGACTGAACTCAAATCACGTCTGGCAGAGCTTTTCGAACGTGCTTGATGAGGAGAACACCTTCGGGACGCTCGTGACGGCTTAACGCGGGCGTCGGGCGTGGAAGAATTCACGAAGCAATCGCGCCGCCTCAGTCTCGCCGATTCCAGCATAGACTTGCGGCCGGTGATGACACGTCGGCGCGCCGAAGAATTCAACGCCGTGCTCAACTCCGCCGCTCTTGGGATCAGCGGCGGCGTAATAGAGCCGCCGGATGCGGGCGAATGAAATTGCGGCAGCGCACATCGTGCAGGGCTCGAGCGTGACATAGATATCGCAATCAACAAGCCGCTCCCCACCGATGGCAACGGCGGCGGCGCGAATCGCCAGCATTTCGGCGTGGGCTGTGGGGTCGTGAGCGGTGATGGTTCGATTGCCGGTCCGCGCGAGCACCGCGCCGTCCCGCACAATCACGCAGCCGATCGGCACCTCGCCGGCCTCGCCGGCGCGCTGCGCCTCGTCGAGCGCTTGATCCATGAAAGATCGCAACACGGCTCGTCGACCCCTTGGAACTCTGCTATCAGGCGCCACTTTTATCCGTGAGCAGCACCATGGTCGGCAAGGGTCCAAATGCCAAAAAGCCACGAAGCGGCCGGCGTGCCTCGCGCCCGGCCAGCCGCAAGCGTGGCGAACCAGCGGCGCCGGCCAACCCGAACCCTCCTGCCGCAGGCGGGGATGAGACGGTATGGCGCGTCGCCAGGGTCATCGCGCGGGCCGGGCTGGCATCACGCCGCGAGGCTGAGGAATGGATCGCGGCCGGACGGGTGGCGATCAACGGTACTATCATCAAATCCCCGGCGGTGAATATCACCGTCGCTGATCAAGTGATGATTGACGGCAAACCGCTACCGGCGCGCGAGCGGACGCGCCTCTTCCTCTACCACAAGCCGCGGGGGCTGGTAACGACCAGCGCCGATCCGCAGGGGCGACCGACCATCTTCGACGCATTGCCTGCGGATCTGCCGCGACTCGTGAGTGTCGGTCGGCTCGATCTCGCCAGCGAGGGGTTGTTGCTCTTGACCAATGATGGCGGTCTTGCCCGCATGCTCGAATTGCCGGCGACCGGCTGGTTGCGGCGTTACCGGGTGCGAGCCCATGGCCGGGTGACGCAGGAACAGCTGGATCGGCTGCAGAGCGGCACCACGGTCGACGGGATCCGGTACGGGCCGATCGAGGCGACCGTCGACCGGACGCAAGGCTCCAATGTGTGGCTGACCCTTGCGCTGCGGGAGGGGAAGAATCGCGAGGTCCGCAATGTGCTCGGCGCAATAGGGCTGCAAGTCAATCGCTTGATCCGGATATCTTTTGGACCCTTTCAACTCGGTGAGCTCAACGAAGGCGAGGTTCAGGAGGTACGAACACGGACGCTGCGTGAGCAGATCGGTGAGCGGCTGGCGGCCGCCGCAGGCGCTGATTTCTCCGCACCCCCGCGGATGACGGAGCCGCGCGGCGACGGATCGGGCGCCACGCCGCGTCGCAAGGACGCCGAACCGCGC
>Ga0187783_10004162_pt1 | contig 10710 bp, 10 predicted proteins | sample 1015_SJ02_MP02_2_FD_132471 | JGI IMG/M metagenome (GOLD analysis project Ga0187783, IMG submission 132471) | Tropical peat soil microbial communities from peatlands in Department of Meta, Colombia - 1015_SJ02_MP02_20_MG | ecosystem: Environmental > Terrestrial > Soil > Wetlands > Peat | place...
AGTTCGCGTCGTAGATTTTCTGGCCGGCCTGCGCCGGGGGGCTCGCAGCGGCCGTCGCGGCGTTCCGCGCTGCAACCGAGCAGATTACGATGGTAAGTCCCAAAGCGGCAATCAGAGTAAGAGATGCTAACGATTTCGGCATGCTGTTACCTCCAACGACCGTCATGGCCACATTCCGTGCAGCCATCGGCGATGACCTGCGGCCGGCAGCCGTTCTTCTCAATCCCTTCCTAATCTTTGCTCAAGAAAACGACGACGCTAGGTTACCGTCTGAGCGTGTGCAGTCTCGCATCGGCAGGAGAGCATGAATGAAAATTCACAACAGAGTCGGCGTTTTTTCGTGCATAACCGTTGCCGGCTTCGGCGCGGTGACGCTTGCGCTAAGCAGCCCGGCGTCCGCGATGCCGAACTTTGCCCAAGCGTACGGCATCAAGTGCTCCGAGTGTCACATTCAGATTCCGGCACTCAATGCATACGGACGCTACGTTCAGCGGACCGGATTTGGCGCACTGAACCCGCACGTCATCGAACGTGAGTCTCCCGTGTGGGTCGACTATCCATCGCCTAGCTACACGGAGCAAGCGCCGGCGCCGGCTTCATGGGACATCGGAACGCTCGGGGTGCACCTCGACGGCGCATTCGGAACGACTTCCAGCGAGTGGACTTATCACATACAGCAGTGGGTTTGGTCGAATAGCCAAGCCGGATTCCTCGACACGGCGTGGGTCGCTTACAACAATTTCTTCAACGGCGCGGGGCACATCTTCGCGGGCTTACTCGAAGTGCCGGCCCCGTCGGAGTTCAGCCAATGGTTCGACATTACCGGCCTCTCACTCAACTCCGGAGCCGAGATGACGGTCGGCGAACACGTCTATCAGCTGGATGCCAATCGCTGGGGTTACAAATTTGCATACGTCCAGGGTTCACTCGATGCGGAAGTGGCCTATGGGGCTTCGACCGACGGCTGGAGCGGATTTAACGACTTCGACTGGACGCAAGACAAGACACTTCAATACAAACTGGCGTTCGCGAATCGCAGCAATCCGCTGGAGTTCGGCTACTATGGCGCGCGTGGTTCCTGGCCGTTGACGGAAGGCGGGTTCGATCAATACTACGCTAACGCATTTTACGCGCAGCGCGATCCCGTCAACGGCGTTCCCGGCTTCCTCACGACCTATCAGATGAGTCACGACGGCAATCCGGGGATGGGCGCTCCCCCCGCGGGCAGCAACGCTTTCTCGTACGAGCTCTACGATAACGCGGGCCAGCGCGGACTCGTCTCGGTCGGCGAGCAGTTCACCAACGACGGGATGGGCAACCATACCCAGATCGGTAACATCGACGCCAGTTACCACGTCACGCGCTTCATTGTACTCTACGGCGAAGAGGCACTCAGCGTTGGTCAAAAGCCGACGTGGAACGGGCTGATCTGGTTTATGCTGCCGACCGGCCCACTATGGCCGGCATTGTCTCAGTAAAAGGACGCGTCGTTACTCGATCTTAATGAGCGGCTCGAAGCGGCGATCCGGGATGAGCCACATGATCGCAACCGCGACGAATATGGCGTCGGAAACGATGGTGGAAAAGAATCCGGCCGCGATTGCAAAGACGTAAAGCGCAATCGAAAGCCTTCCCTTTATGTCAACCGCAACCGCCTTGGCGAAAGGGGTGTCGCGGCCATTGACGACGAGCAATGCTCGTTGCAGCAGGGCGTATGCGACGGCGTCGAAGAACAGGATAACCCCGTAGAAAACGGTGGGGCCCGCCGCTGCGGGGTTACGCCCGAGCCACGCGGTGGAAAACGGCACGAGTGAGAGCCAAAAGAGCAGGTGAAGGTTGGCCCACATGGCTCGTCCGTCGATGCCTCGGCTCGCTCGAAGCATGTGATGGTGGTTGTTCCAGTAGATCCCGATGAAGACGAAGCTCAGGGCATACGTCGCAACGGTTGGGAGCGTCGGCAGCAGCGATCGCAGGTCAGTTCCCTGCGGCGGGCGCAGTTCTAAAACCATGATAGTGATGATAACGGCCAATACTCCGTCGCTGAAGGCCTCGAGCCGTCCGGTTTCCGTCAAGAATCTCGTCATGCCGAGGACATTTACCGCCGGCGCCCGCAAAATACTTTCAAGAAGATGACGCGCGATAACGAGGGTTGGCCGGATATTCACGTCGCCAACTGGGCCGGAACGAAACGCAGCCTTCATCTCTATGCCCAGATGCTGGGAAAGATTCGTCTCGCCCTCTCGCCGCCGCAGCCGAACTGGATGTTCACGGCGCTCTATTTGTCGCCGCGCGGCATCACGACCGGATTCATTCCATACGGGCTCATTTCGGTCGAGGCGACGCTGGACGTTTTCGACTCTCGAATTACGATTGCGCAGAGCAGCGGCGAGCGCACTTTCGTCGACCTGTTACCCGTTCGCACCATCGCTGAGATCTACGAGGCCCTGTCCGCATCGCTGCGGCGACTCAATGTCGCATGCTATATCACGGCGATCCCGCAAGAGGTCGCCGATACGACACCGTTCGACCAAGATCGCCGTGCGAGCGAATACGATCCGGCAGCGGTCCTGCGATGGTTCCGCGCGGCAACCGCGACGGCTGCGATCTTTGAAGGATGGCGGACGCGCTTCTTCGGCCGCACCGGCATCCAACTCTGGTGGGGAGCCTTCGATCTCGCGTTGCTGTTGTTCAGCGGCCGTCGGGTAACGCCGCCGAGCAACCGCGGCTACCTCATGAGGTACGACCTCGACGCCGAGCTGATGAATGCCGGGCTTTATTTTGGTGATGCCGAGACCGGACCGTTCTTTTACGGTTACATCCATCCGCAGCCGGCCGGGGCGGAAAACGTGCCGATTCGTCCGGCGCCGGCGGTCTGGTCGCCGAAGCTCAGCGAGTGGGTGCTGCCCTACGACGCCGTGCGTACGGCGAGCGATCCCGCTGCGGCTATTCGAGAGTTCGTAGATTCCGTTTACGAGACGTGCTTGGGGGCCGGTGGTTGGAGCCGCGAGGCGTACACGTACGAAGCGCCGAAGCGCGGGCGCGCCGAGGTCGAACCGCCTAGGCCGTAGTTTCGTTCGCGGAGAAACTCGAGGTCATGAACGACCGGCAAAGCGGGATCGACCTGCACGCTAAACCGAGTGGAACCGGCTGCGTCGAGTGCTTGGCGGCCCATGGATGGTGGTTACACCTGCGCCGCTGCGCGCAGTGCGGGCACATCGGCTGCTGCGACACCTCGCCGAACCAGCATGCCTCCAAGCACTACGCTTCCACGAATCATCCCGTTATCGCCAGCTTTGAACCTGGTGAAGATTGGTTGTATGACTATCGCACCAACGAATTCTTTCGAGGAGCGCGGCTCGCACCGCCGGCGGCGCATCCCGCAAGCCAGCCGGTCCCCGGACCGGAAGGCCGGGTTCCGGCAAGCTGGCAATCGTTGCTCAACACTTAGCGCGCGAAGGTTCGGCGATATCCGGCGGGTGCCAAGCCAAACCTTTGCGTGAACGTCCTCGTAAGATGGCTTTGATCGCTGAAGCCGCTGGCTGCGGCGATGTGCGCGAGCGACGCGGTCGTCGTGAGCATAAGCCTCGACGCGAGCTGTATCCGCGCTCGTAACCGGTATTCGTGCGCCGTTACGCCGACGTGTTGACGGAAGCTTCGGCTGAAATGCGTTTCGTGCACTCCCGCCAGCGCCGCCGCACGTCGCAACGGTACGGGCGCAGCCCACGGAAAGCTCTCGACGATACGAGGCAGCCACTCCGGCTGGAGCTCAGTTTTCGGCGACGATTGGTCGATGAGAACCGTTTTGAGGCGTTTCATCGCCGCAAGCAGCCGGCGCGGCTTCTGGTAGAACGATCGCACGAGTTCGGCAACCGCCTTTCGGAGGCATGGATCATCGAGCACGATGACGCCCGGTGCCGGCAGCCCCGCCGCGTCGCCGGAAATTTCGACATTGAGACAACGAGTATCGCGTGCAAAGCGATCTGCATGTTCTTCCGTGGCACGATGAACGACGAGTACCGCAGGAGAGCAACGTTCCGGCACGGCATCGCGAACCTCAACGTACGAGCCTTCTAAAACGATCGTAACGTAGGGCGAGGCGTGACGATGATGCTCCATCGCACGCAAACCTTGATGTTCGGTTTCATAGGCGACCCCGGCGGCGGTCACACGCTCCATCCGCCGGCCCCTATTCGAAGATGCGCCCGTCGCCACCCGTGGCAGCAATATTCTAGCGCGGCGTCGTACGTTGGCAGACATGGACGAAAAACGGAAAGAAAAGATCAGGGAAGCTGTCAACGACGCCGATGCCACCGGCTTGGTGGCCGGCGAAGAGCTCATCACCGAGGCGGAGACCATGCTCCCGCTCTTGCGTCAGCAGGCAGCGCTGCCCCGCGAGGATCTTCACGCCGCTTTACCCGCGGGACACGATGCGCACGCGGTCATTGACGAGCTTCACGCCGAGATCCACCGCCCCACGCCCAGCCACGACGCCATCAAAAAGCATGCCACGCACCTGCGCACGCTGCCCGAGCTTGAAGCAATCGTCGTCACCTGGTGGGACAATCCGAGAACACAGCGCTTCATCGACACACTCGCGCAGATCGGAGTCTAGCCGGCGTAGCGCCGCCGGCTTGGCGGCGCAGGGCTCGCGCTGCGTCAGGCGAAGCGAAGCCGTTACTCTTTGGGAGCTTCTCGCATGATACGACGTCTGCTTGCTTTCGCTATTGTCGTTGCTTGGTTGGTCGGATGCGCCGGCCGAGCAAGTGGGCCAACGAATCCGATGCCGCCGTTCGCTGCGCCCGCCCAGATTCAACAAGGATCAAACGGAAGCAACGATCTGCCGGAACCACCGATCGTCAAAGCCGATCACGGTGTTGCGTACATCAAGCTCACGGTCACCACGAACGTGGCGACCGGTCAGCCCGAGTTTAACTACGACGGGATGCACGATGTCGCCCCGACGATCGACATCGAGCCCGGCGACACTTTCGAGATTGATTTGAAGAACAATCTGTCCAAAGTGCCGCCCCCCGACGTCATCGACTTGCAAGATTACGTCAATCTGCATTTTCACGGACTGACCGTTTCGCCGCAAAAGCCCAGCGACGACGTGCTGACGATGCTGGCCGCGCCCGGTCAACAACTGCACTACGTCGTCCACGTTCAAAAGAGTCAAGAGCCTGGACTCTATTGGTATCACTGTCACGTGCACGGCCAGACGAACTACCAGGTTGGTGAGAGCGGGATGTCGGGCGCCATCATCATCGAAGGCCTGACGCGCCATCTGCCCGGCCTGGCGAAAATGAAGCAGCGCCTAATCATCGTGCGCGCGACGGGAATCGGCGCCGACGTTCGGATGATGGACATGAATGATGACGGCATGAACGACGGCGATGCAAACGAGTCGGGCAGCGTGAGCCCGCAGTTCACGAACACGCAACCCTGCTCGTTCAAAGACGGCTTGAAGGTGACGCTCAACGGCGTGTCGCGACCGAATATCCCGATCGCCCCCGGCGAGAAGCAGTTCTTTCGCGTCCTGAACGCAACCGGACACAAGACCCTTCGCCTCAACGTTCCGGGTGAAAACCTTGAAGTTGTTGCGATTGACGGCTACGCGCTCGACAGCTACCCCGGCACGCCGCCGACGCTCACGGAGTCGTCGATCATCATTCCGCCTGCCAGCCGCGCCGAGTTCGTCGTGACCGGACCGGCAAGCGGGCACGCAAGACTGCAGACGCTCTGCTACAACACGGGGCCGGACGGCGATCCTGATCCGTACATTTGGCTCGGCGAGCTGGTTGCGCCGAAGAACCCGCAGGACGGAGGAGATTTCTCAAACCGTCCGCTCACGGTTGGATCTCCGCTGCCGCCGAACGCCTACGATACCGCACTTCCGGCTCCGGCCGCAAAACGCTTGGTCGTGCTCAGTGAAAACTCGAAGCCGCGCTTCTTCATCAACGGTAAGTCGTTTTCGATCAAGGCGCCGCCGATGTTCGTCGTCCACGTGGGGACGGTCGAGGAATGGCACATCCTTAACGCCACCTATGAAATCCATGACTTCCATATCCACCAAGTGCACTTCTTAATTGAGAGCATCAACGGCGTGAAGCAAACGCATCCGCACTGGGCGGATACGACGGTCGTTCCCCACCGCTCCATAGGCGGTAACAACAGCATCCCCGGCTCGGTCGTGCTCTTGATGGATTTTCGGGACCCCGTCATCCGCGGCGAATTTCTGTTCCACTGCCACATCCTCGACCATGAAGACCAAGGAATGATGGCCAAGATAGAGGCGATATGAAGCTCAAACAAGTTGCCGGCACGTTCGCTTGTGTTAGTGCGTTCGCAACAGCGGGCTGCGCGGCGGGCGGGACCGCGCCGAGCGTCCCGAGCGGCCCCGGGTGGACGTATGCCGATGGCGTGCTCTACCACCAGCCGCACTATGCGCTCACCCGCAGGCTTTCACGGACAATAACGCCGCTGAACGCCTACGTGCCGTATCACGGCGGGCCGGTGACCACCGCCCCAAAGTTCTACCTCATCTTCTGGGGTTACAAGAAGTACGGCGATCCCGACAAGCTTGCGCCGCTGCTCGAGACGTACACGCAAGTCATGGGCGGCAGCAGTCATAACAATATCGAAACGCAATACTACGAGACGTCCGGAACGAAGGATATCTACATTACCAATCCCACCAACCAATACGGGGGAAGCTGGGTCGATACGTCACCGATTCCAAATAGTCCGACCGATGAACAGATCGCAGCGGTAGCCCTCAAGGCCGTCGCCCATTTCGGTTACAACGCCAACGGCATCTACGTGATAGCGACGGCGCACAAGCACAGCGAGGCCGGCTTCGGCTCGCATTGGTGCTCGTACCACAGCGACACGTTTTACAACAAGAAGCTGGTCCCGTATGCGAACCTACCGTACATGCCCGATGCCGGCACCGATTGCGGCGCAAACATCATCACCCCGCCGTCGGATGAGAGCGGCGTCGACGAGGGCATGACGATCTTTGGAGGTCACGAGTTCGGCGAGTCGATCACCGATCCCGAGCCGTTCTCAGCCTGGTACGGCGTCGACGGCGAGATCGGCGATTACTGCGCGTTTCACAACATCGCCAACGACCCGTTCGGCTCCAAATCCTACACGATGCAGCCGATGGTGAGCGACGCCACGCAGGCCTGCGTGCAGGGGTATCCGTCCTCGTAGAACCGCCCGCGTTTGGTGAGGGCGTCGGCGCCGCCGGAGCTCAGGACGCCAGCGATGAAGTTAGCGAGCGTGGCTAACCGGCCGCCGACGGGAACGGTAACCTTCCTTTTTACCGACATCGAAGGCAGCACACGGCTCTGGGAGCTTCATCCCGAGACCATGGCGGTCGCTCTTGCCAGTCACAACCAGGTCTTGCAAGACGTCTTGGCACAGCATCGCGGTCACGTCTTTAAAACGGTCGGTGACGCATTCTGCAGCGCCTTCAGCGATCCGTCACTCGCGGTCGCCGCAGCGGTTGACGCTCAGCGCGCGCTGCATAACAACGGTTGGCCAAGCGACATCGGCGAGCTCCGTGTCCGGATGGCCATTCATACTGGCTCGGCCGCGCGACGCGAGCGCGATTATTTCGGACCGACCATCAATCGTGTCGCGCGGCTCCTTTCGATCGCGCATGGCGGCCAAATCCTTCTTTCTTCGGCCTCAGCTGCGCTGCTTGCGAACGTCCAGCTCGACGGCGTCGTGTTCCGTGACCTTGGACTTCACCGCTTAAAAGATCTCAAGCAAGCCGAGCCAACTTATCAGGTCGTCGCCGACGGCTTGCGCGCAAACTTTCCGGCACTTGCCTCGCTCGACGTTCACCCCAATAACTTGCCGTCGCAGTTATCCAGTTTCATCGGAAGAACCGACGAACTCGCCCGCGTCCAGCAGCGCCTTGCCGAATATCGGGTCGTTACGATTGCCGGATCCGGCGGCATCGGTAAAACGCGCCTTGCGCTGCAAATCGCCGCAGATCTTGTCGAACGCTTTCCCGGTGGCGTCTTCTCCGTTCCCCTGGCGCCGGTTGCAAGCGGCGCTCTCATCGTCAACGCTCTCGCATCGGCCCTAAACGTTACCGAGTTGCCAAGTGAGTCTCTCGAGAAGACGGTCTTTCGTTACGTCGGCGGGAAAAAAATGCTCGTCGTCTTCGACAACTCCGAGCATCTATTAGCGGAATGCGCGAGGCTGGTCAAGCACCTCCTTTCGGAATGCGCGAACGTGCGCTGTCTCGTAACCGGCCGCGAGCCGCTCCATCTGGTCGGCGAAGACGTCGAACGGCTCGTCCCGCTTCCTCTGCCCAAATCCGCGCAAAGCATCGCCGATCTCGAAGCCGGCGACGCTTCGCGATTATTCCTCGAGCGTGCCCGAGCTGTTACCGCGGGGGATCTCTCCCTCACCGTTGCCGATTGCTCCTCGATCTCCGATCTCTGCCGTCGTCTCGACGGCATCCCGCTCGCTATCGAATTGGCGGCCTCGCGCCTTGCGACGATGCCGTTGCGCCGCCTCGCGAGTAAACTCAGCTCGCTCCTCTTGATAAATAAGGATCCAACGGCGGAGCAACGTCATCGCACGCTGCGCGACGCAATCGATTGGAGTTACCGCCTGTTGGACGCGCCGGAGCAGCAGGTCTTCCTCGCACTGGCAGTCTTCCACGGCGGCTGTGCGCTAGAGGCGCTAGAGCACGTCGCCGGCGGCGACATCGATGATGCGGTCGAGTCGCTCGTTGATAAGTCGCTCGTGCAGGTCGACCTCGACGAACTGGGCCGTACTCGATACCGGTTGCTAGAGCCGATCGCAGAGTTCGCTACGCTCGAACTTGGCGACTCGCAGCTGCAAGGATCGTTCCTGCGACGTCATTTCGACTTCCACGCTAAATTCGCTAAGGCAGCTGCGGAAGCCGGCGGCGACGAGAAAGAAGGGCTCCTTCACGGCTTGGATCGCGACATGGATAACCTGCGCGCCGCGCTGCGCTGGGCAATCGAAAACGATCCCGCCGGCGCCGCGCGGCTCGGCGTCGACCTTGCCGCGTTTTGGCGGTCTCGCGGCTCCTTTTCTGAGGGAAGGAGCTGGTTTGCGCATCTGCTCGACCGCAGCGCGCTGCTGCCTGCGCGGCTCCACGCGAACCTGCTGCGGGCGTGCGCGGCCTTTGCTGCGATGCAAGACGATTACGCGAGCTCAGCCGCGATGGCGAGCGCGGCGCTAAATCTTTACCGCGAGCTCGCCGACGAGGTCGGGATGGGAGCAGCACTCCATACCATCGGGGAGGTTTCACATCGACAAGGCCGGCTGGAGGATGCCGAGCGTCTCTATGGCGAGGCCCTCACTCACCTGATCGCCGGCGGCCACCTGCTGGGGACAGCGATCTGTCTGATGAACCTCGGCATTCTTGCCCGCGAGCGGAAAGACTTTGCTGCGGCGAATGATCTTCTCGCAAAGGCAGCAGCCAGCGCCCAGCGGCTGAACGATCGCAGCGCGTGGGCGCAGATACACATCGAGCGGGCGTGGGTGATGCTGAGAACCGCCGATCCCGACGCAGCCGAACGCGCGTTTCGGGAGGCGCTCGAAGAAAAGCAAGGCGTGCGCGATTTTCACGGGGTTTGCCAGGCGCGCCTCGGCGTGGCCACCGCCGCTCTAAAAGCCTTACAAACCGAATCAGCTCTGCGCGAATACGCTGTTGCGTTGAAAGAGGCGCAGACCTTAGGCGCGCAGATATTCGTGATCGACGCGATTCAGGGCATCGCCGCCGTCCACGCTCTCAACGCCGATCTAGTTACGGCCACACAATATTGTGCCCTCGCGGCGCAACTAGCCGAAAGGACCAAGTGCGAGCCGCGCACGGGACTCGCCTACACAATCGCTGCCGAGCAAATAAATCGGGGACTGAGCGAGCAAGAACGAGCGGTAGCAATGGCGGCAGGTGCATTGCTACGGCTGGAAGACGTCACCGCCGCACTAGCTAGTTATTAGCGGAAACGCTATCGCCGCGGGCACGCTCGACGCGGTGTTCACGGCGATCTCCAATCCGGAGCTATCCGCGCTGCTTACGACCCTCTCTATTTTGCGCTCTGAGACGCAGGCGATATCACGATCGTTCCGGCGACCCATCGCGGCGCTGTTGTCGGCGATACGCTGGGATCATTTACACCCATCGTATTTGTCCCCGTAAACTGTATGCAACTATCACCCGATGGACATGGCGACGGCTGCGGCGTGGGCGAAGCGGTAGGCGCGGTCAAGAAATAGACTTCGACGGTACACGTCCCACCAACGACAGCGCACGGAGACCAATTAGTGACTCCGTTCGGGGCTTGGGCCGTCGACAGCGTCACCTGCCCTAAAGCGTGAAATCCGCCGGGAACGCTGTCGCCCATGATGCGGTGCGGGCTGGACGCCTGCGCCAGGGCCACCTGGCGGTGAGGCGTGATGTATCCAACGCCAAAGCAAACTAATGCGAAGAGCGACGCTACCACTATTCGCGTGCCTTTCAACCGATTCGCTTTCATTTCGCATGCTCCGATCAGGAGAACCGGCCTACCAGGTCAGCCAGAAGGCCAAACAAGGCGATTCAGCGCCTGCTGCCTTGCCTCCTTCGAGAACGGCCGGGCGCGGGCCGCGCGCCTCGCTCAGGTTCTCTGCCAGGCATATGGCACTGCACACCGGCATAGTAGCGCCATGCAG